>Ga0213872_10001058_pt1 | contig 19097 bp, 18 predicted proteins | sample VelepicomBERX_R2_FD_160071 | JGI IMG/M metagenome (GOLD analysis project Ga0213872, IMG submission 160071) | Rhizosphere microbial communities from Vellozia epidendroides in rupestrian grasslands, the National Park of Serra do Cipo, Brazil - RX_R2 | ecosystem: Host-associated > Plants > Roots >...
TTCAACAGGGCGTTGATTATCCATACCAGCAGTGGTATTCATCGGCGGGACTTGGTTATCAATTCAAACCCATTCGGCTGCCGCACCTCGTGAACATTGACCCGGACAAAGAATTCCATTTTCTCGCGGGCGCCGGCTATGAGTTCCTCCGAACGATTCAATCGGGAAAGGTGAAGAACGAAGACCGGATCATTGTCGAAATGACATTCAGCTTTCGGCTGCCCTCAGAGTTCTTACTGCAGGACAGAAACCGCGTCGAATTCCGGTGGGTGAACGGAGCGTACTCCACCAGGTATCGGAACCTGCTGTTCCTCGAACGCGATTTTCTTCTTCATGGCTTCCGTTTCAGCCCCTACGGTTCTGCGGAGGTGTTCTATGACATATCGAAGAATTCCTGGGATGAGGAATGGTACACAGCCGGCATCCAATGGCCGTACAAACACATTTTCATGTTGGACACGTATTACCAACGACAAAATTGCCCGACCTGCAACCCTGCATACTGGAACGTCGCCGGTTTGACGCTAAACTTCTATTTCGGGAATAGGAAGTGAGGCGTATTTGGGTTGCAGACTCTCTCAAATTGAAATCCGGCCGATTTTCTAACTCGCTAACACAGCACAAAGCATCTTCGGGTAAATGATGGATAGGCCTGGTTAAAGTATCGCGGACATAGGACCAGGAGTCGCTGACGCGAACTTCATCACTGCCCCGCGGGCTTCCAGTTCTTATCCGGATGGAACCCTGCTATTGCAGCTCCAAGCTGGTCGGTCGTCTTGCCGACATCTTTCTCGTAAACGATACCATCCTGATTGATGACAAAGGTCATAATGCCTGAATCTGCATATTGAGCGGGGTACGCGAGCACCGCAAATCCACGGGTCATCTTGCCGTTGACAATGTAATCCTTCGCCCCGCCTTTCGCATCAGGTCCTTGTTTGTCGAGCATACGGAAGAAATAGCCATGAAAAGGTTGATAGGAGTCCGGCTTGAGGTTGTAGCCCTGGCTGGTAGCGAATGCAACCAGTGGCCCCAGCGGGCTTCTAGGTTGCGCATCCGCCGATTGCCAGTACAAGCCGTTTTGCTTTCCTCATCACTGATGAACTTCTGAGCGAATTGTTGCGTGCCGTCGTGGCGCTGCGCGTAGTACTCCAATTGCGCCGAAGCAATCGTTGCACGGACATCAATGGCCGCCAGTTCATTTCGGCCGATTCGGCGCGCAAGAATTTCCTTCTTGCCGGCCTCCACATCGAAGGACCACTGGCCCGCAGCATTCTTCTTCAGTGGAATGGGGAAAGCCTTGTTATCGGCGCCAGTCAGAAGCAACTCACCTCCGTTGTCCAACTTGCGCCAGCGGTGCATCGCTTCGTAGTCAGATACAAATCCCGCAAACGACTCCTCATCCTGTTGCGGACCACCGAGTATATGAGGTCTTTTGCACCCGCGCCGAAGATTGTTAACATCGCCTCACGATTATCCGACTTGGCCGCTTCCACCAGCGCTTTGGAAGCGTCATCTGCCGTCGCGAACGTTTCGGCGATGGGCGGTGGCTGAGTCTCTGCCGGCTTCTCTTGGTTGCTGCAGGAAAGCGGCGTGAACACGATCACTGATGAAATGAACAACCCCGCCAGCGGCGGGCGAATTGCTATGTCCCGGTGACATTGCCATTCTCCTCCCCATAACCAAATGCCGACTACCGGCGGCAACCACCTTTTCGACAGTGCGGTCCACCCGCCCATTTTTCAACAAGGCACTGTGCTCATTCCGCCGGAATCCAGCGGCGCACCGGCCTCGTAGGGCCGAGCCTGGCGCCCGGGCGTGAGTTCAGCGCACTCCTTCTACCAAAAATAGATCCGAAAGTTCTCGGTTGTAGGAGTAGACATACGTCTTTCCGTCGGGCGTCATCCGCACGTTCACGATGGCAGTCACCCCCGCGGGATCATTGACGCCGATCATTCCCACAACATCTCTCTTCCCTGTCGAAAGATTGAGGCGGTACACCTCCGCCGTCGCCTTGTCGTCGTGATACACATAGGCCGAGTGCCCATCCGCCGACCAGTTGATCCAGATATCCTCCACCAACCACCCAGGAATAGGTTGCAACGCTCCTCCCGCGAGCGGATAGAGTGTTCCCTGACCATTTAAATTTCGCGCGAACACGTACTTTCCATCCGGTGAAACTAGGTGGGTTTCCAAATGCGCCGGCCTCACATCTATCGCGGATGTCACGCCTCGAATCTTGCCGCTCGCGATGTCATAGACATACTCTCTCCATCCATTACCATCGTCTCCCGCGAAATAGACCGCCTTTCCATCGGGCATCCAGCCCAGCGAAGCATACGTCTGGATTCCATTGGGATTGAGCATCTGCGTTTCGCCCACTCCAGTCGGTATCACGGCAAGACGCATATTGCCCACCTCCGCGCCTTCAATCGTTAACACACGTTTCCCGTCGGGTGAAAGCACGGGGGCAGACCACGTGCCAAGTTTTACAGCCGGCGACCCGTCCGTTTTGCGCACGTACGCGAGGGGCGATGCCCCAGAAGCCTCTCCCCAATCTTCGATTGCCACCACTCCGCCGTCGTTCGAGAGATCCGTCAATGTTGCGTAATCGAGCCAGGACAGGCGGCGTTCCTTCTTGTCGCCCGGACCGCGGAATTGCATCTCGCTCCGCCACGATTCTTTCGATAACAAAATTCGCCCGTCGCGCGATACGTCGTGCAGCCGCAGCATCCCAGGCAGCCGCAGGACAATCCTCCGTTGGCCATTTAGACTCAGCGCATGGATCGCATCCGCCCAGCCTTCCTGCGTTGTGGCTCCCACCCACACCTCGTCTCCCGAAGGAGGCCACGCTATCCCTTCCAGGCTGACGAAAGCCTCCGGGCGAGTGACTTCCTTGCCGCTCCGGTCCACGACCATCGCACGGGCAGCATCGCCGAATATGCCCGAGTATTCTGCAAATGCAATAGCATTCGCGCGCGGCGAGATCCGCACGTACCCGAGAGGATGGTCACTCTCGTAAATCACCTTTCCACGCGGAAATTCCACGCGGTACTTACCGGCAAACTGACGAATGGCCGCCATCTCGCGGCCCTCCGTCGTCCAGTCCGCTGAAATCACATCCTCACTGACCTCGCGCGGCGCGCCACCGGAAACCGGAGCCAGCGCCAACGTGCCCTGGCAATCTCCGATGTACCGGTCTTTGCATCCCAGCGAAATCGCTATCTCGGAAGGAGACACCGCGAACAACGTCGAATTGACCAGATTCAGCGCTCGCGATTCCGGGCTACCCAGTTCCTTCGAATACACCTGCACCGGCTCGCCATTCCAGTTCGCGCTGTAATAGATCATCCGGCCGTCGGGTGCGAATCGCGCAGCGTAGATCAACCCGCGCTCAAACGTTTGTTGGTGATATATCGGTTGTGTGGACACTGCGACTCCTCGATGGCGCAGCCAATCCACCAACACCACTCCTCCCGCGAGGAACAGGAGCACACCCGCGGCGATAGGGAAAAGCCACTTGCGCGAGCTACTCCCCGAAACTGTCGCTGTCGTCGCCGCTTGCGCCACGCTGATCGACGTAGTGCCGGAAATTCCCTCCAGGTTGAATGCCAGGTCCCGCGCCGATTGAAACCGCTGCAGCGGCTTCTTCTCCAGGCACCGCCTCACGATACGTTCCAGTGCCGGCGCGATCGGTTTGCCCGCTGACGTAAGTTCCTCGGGCTCCTCGTTCAGAATCGCCGTCATCGTCTCCGCAGAAGTGTCTTTCCGGAACGTTCGCTTCCCTGAGAGCATTTCGTACAAAATGGTTCCCAGCGCGAAAATATCCGACCGCTCATCGGCTTTCTCGCCCTTCACCTGCTCCGGCGCCATGTAGCCAACCGTTCCCAGCACCATCCCTGGCGTCGTCTTCTCTGCGACGGTCTCGAGCCTTGAACTGTCGTCCGCAGCCTCCTCCGGCTTCGCCAATTTCGCCAGCCCAAAATCCAGAATCTTGACTCTGCCGTCTTTCGTCACAAAAATATTTTCCGGCTTCAGATCGCGATGAATAATTCCCTTTTCGTGCGCCGCCGCCAGCCCTTCCGCGATCTGCGTGCCATAACCCACGGCTCGTTTCGTGGGCAAAGCCCCGTTCAACAACTCTTGTCGCAGCGAGTGTCCTTCCAGCAACTCCGAAACCAGATAAGGCGCGCCGCCCTGCTCCCCAATATCGTGAACCGCCAGAATATTCGGATGGTTCAACCCCGCAAGCGCACGTGCCTCTTGCTCAAAGCGCCGCAACCGGTTCTCATCTCTTGCAAACGACTCCGGTAGCACCTTGATCGCAACATCCCTACCCAATCGTGTATCCTTCGCGCGATATACCACGCCCATCCCGCCTGCACCGAGCCACGATTGGATCTCAAAGGGCCCTAGTTTTGTACCAGTTACGAGAGACATGAGCGCCCCTGATTTTAGTCCAGCCAACGCATAAGAGAAAAATCGGTCGAAATCCCAGAATCGCGGTCTTATGGGATAGATGAATCGCACGCGTTCGGGTCATGCATACTGTCGGTGAAGTTATACGCAAACGTAAGGATGCAGGCCAAAAGGTAAGGATGCACGCAAGTGAAGCAAGAACTTAAAGAATTGTCTAACTCTTGTCCCGCCGCAACTTTTTGAATCAACCGGGCTCCCGGCGAATCATTGTGAGCAGTAAGGAAGTGACTGTCAAGCTGTCGTCGCGATTGCCGCGGGAACCCTGATTTTGAGAACTGGGCCCCTGGCCTGATGAGCGCTCGTGTTCCAGACCTAGCAACGGCGCACGATCACCAGCGTTATGTCATCCGCCGCCGGCGCTCCTCGCGTGAACGACACGAGCTCCGCATTGATTCCTTCGATCACCTTCGCGGCAGAGTGGTTCCGCTTCTGCTGCACCGCGGCAACCAGGCGCTGCTCACCGAATTCCTCATCCTCATTGGACGCGCAGGCCTCGGTCACCCCATCACTGAATAAGACCAGCACATCGCCCGGCGCGAGGCAGCAGCTCTTCCGTTCATAACCGGCGTCGCGCATGATTCCGAGCGGGAGCCCTGTAGCCCCGAGAGGTTCCATTTTTCCGTCACTACGAACGAGTAACGGTGCGTTATGCCCGGCGTTGCAGTACGCCAACTCACCGCTAGCCGGATCAAGCAGCGCTGCAAACAGCGTAATGAAAGCATCGCGGGGACAGTTTGCAGCAATGCTCCGGTTCAACCGGCAAACCTGCGTTTCAAACGGTTCCGGATCTTCGAATAGTACATGGGCGCATGCCTGCAGGTTCGACATCAGTAGGGCTGCACCTAACCCTTTACCCGAGACGTCACCAATCAGGACGGTGACGCGTCCATCCGGGTACGGCAGAAAATCGTAGTAATCTCCGCCCACCGTACGGCACGGTGCGTTATACCCTCCCAAGTCGAAGCCCGCAATTTCCGGTGCCATCGACGGTAGCAACCGACGCTGAATCTCTGCTGCTCGCTCGAGTTCCCGCGCCAGCATTCTTCTCGCCTCCTCCTGCTCGACCAGCCGGGCATGCTCGATGCGGATAGCAGCGATATTCGCCATCACCGTGACAAGATTCAGGTCTTCAGTGGTGAACTCGCGAACAAGATGCGGCGAGTCGAGATACAGCAAGCCGATTACGCGTTCATTGGTCTGCAGCGGAACCGCCAATACGCTCCGGATTTCCTGCGCCAGAATGCTTTCGCGGAATCCGAAATCCTGATCCAGCCTTGCATCGCGGATCAGGATAGATCTCCCCTTGCTCATGACCAGATCGCGTACGCCAGTGCTGATGCGGAGCCCCTCGCCTCGGATCGCCCGAGTCTTCAAACCCGCGTCGCCTTCATTCGTCATCACAACGCCGCGCGAGGCCGTCACCGCGGCGAGCGAAAGATCTAGAACCAATTCAAAGAGTTTCTCGAGTTCACCATGTCCGGCCAGTTCCTGCCCCGCCCGCACAAGGGCCCTCAGTTGCGCGTTTTCAAGCGCGGGTCGGCCGGCCACGTCCGTGCTGGTCTCTAGAACTGACTTCAGGTCCAGTGAGACAGCGGGCACCGCGCGGGTGAACCCCTCTTCGAAAAACGTGATTTCATGCGGCTTGGCCTCGGTAAATTCACCCAGCGCGTCATAGCGGATGCGTAGATTTCCCGCTGTGATCTGATCGCCATGAGCCAGACGGGTGACCTGGGTTAAACGAACTTCGTTGACCCGAGTGCCATTTCGACTGCCCAGATCCTGAACGGTCCAACCTTCGGTGGTGCGCTCGAACACGAGATGCTCGCGAGATAGCTTTTGGTCTCCAGGAAAAGCCAGGTCGTTCGCCGAGGAGCGACCCAGGGTGTATCGGTCGCGTTCCAGATGGACAAACATGCTGGTGCTACCCGGCGAATCGATAATCAGGTCGCCTTTGCCGAATCCCGCAGCGGCTGTCGCCATTCCAAAAGCCTAACCGAATTGATGTGCCAAATGTGTGATCCGGTTCATTTCCGCTGGACGTCATGCAAAGAATCGCCGCGAACCGTGCCCGTCTGGCAGGTCGCAAACCGAAACCGGAGGCGATCCGCCGGCCATGGCGAATACTCTCTGCCACCTGTCGCAAGAGACAGTTTCTCTATACCCACAAATTTCTTTAAGTAGTAACAGAAAAAAAGCATAGACCCGGCTCCGCGAGAACAGTGCATTTGGCACAGGAGTAAGTAGAATGAAGCGGCGCAAGCGCGAGATTCCCCCAGAACTGACTGCCTTCCCAACGAAATCCAGAGCAACGTACAGAATTGAACTGCCCCCTAAATACGCTGATGCCACCGACGAGCAGTTGGTCCGGATGGCGCAACGAGGTGAGGCAGACGCATTCACTCAATTGATTCAGCGCCACTTCCCGGTCTGCCTGAAGCGGGCATTATTAGTGCTCCACAACCAGAGCGATGCCGAAGAAGAAATACAGAATGCCTTCGCGAAGGCATTCCAAAACGTGAACTGTTTCCGCTTCGAGGGAGCTTTCTCGGCATGGCTTTGTCGGATCGTACAAAACCGGTGCTTAATGCGGCTGCGTGAAAAACGGCAGACGGGGTTCGCCATCTCAATCGACCAGATCACGGCGGGGAATGCCCGACTTGAACTGATTGATCAGGCCTTGAATCCGGAGGAAACATTCGGCGCTCAGCAGGTCGATAATCTTGTGCGGAAGGAAATCTCGCGAGTTCCGCCGCTCATGCGTGACGTCCTGCTCCTTCGAGAGGTCCAGGGGTTGCCTATACGGGAGGTCGCGGCGCAATTAGGTATCTCACTTACGGCCGCCAAATCGCGCCTGATGCGAGCCAGGAGAGAGATGCGTGTGCGGCTCCTTAAACACTGTGGCCGGAGGGGCCAGCCGACGCTGATGTGCACGATAAATAGCGATCAAGCCGAGTACAATTACGTCACTTGATAAAAGCGATTTCCTTGACAGGAGGTCAACCCTGTTGCGTCTACAACTGGCAGTCGGCCGCCTCTACTCCCTACGTGAGGGATTTTGGGTACCTGAGGCGGCCGATGCTTTTTCCTTAGCGTGGGTTGGCTATAGATGGGTCGGAAGGTCGTTGTGCAGTGTCTCAATGTGCATTTCAACAATTGGAAAAATTACTGCATTTGCCCTCGGAGTCTTGTCGAAGACAGACAACGCGGTGAACCAACAGGTTGCGACGAAACTCCTAGAGGGTGCCGGAGCGAGCGTCATCTCTGGGTCAGCCTGACTTGATTGGGCTAGGCTCGCCAGCGGTCTAGGACGATCGAGACGGCTGCTGTGAACGAATGTCACCTTTGCGATCGATGCCTGCCGATCGTGGTTGGAATCTTCTGTTGCAGAGGTAGAACCCTTGATAGGAATCGGCCGATATTGCGACCTAGCGCTGCGAGAATCCCAAATATTAATTAAGTCGCCCATGCCTTGGGCGAATCTGGACGATTGGAGATCCTTGCGAGTTAATACGGTCATCCTCTCGAAGTAAATCCAATACTTCGGAGCAAACTCATCATCAAGGCCGATTCGCTTCGCCTCCGTGGAAAGCTTCTGTGATGCGGCTTGCAATGCATCTTTTTTGCCCCGGCCGAGGTTGGCTGGTAACGGCAGAGCAAACACCAACGAGCTAAGGAAGAAATGAAATATGGCTACAAAGCAACCCAATATTCTGATCCTCTGGGGCGATGACATTGGCACGTGGAACATCAGCTACTTCAGCCGTGGCATGATGGGCTACCGGACACCGAACATCGACCGTGTCGCAAACGACGGCGTCGCGTTCACCGACTCTTATGGTCAGCAGAGTTGCACTGCCGGACGTGCAGCCTTCATCACCGGTCAGAACCCGCTCCGCACTGGCTTGACCAAAGTCGGCATGCCCGGGGCCACCGTCGGACTTCACCCGGAAGACCCGACCATCGCCGAACTACTCAAACCTCTCGGCTACGCAACAGGTCAGTTTGGCAAGAACCACCTGGGCGACAGAAATGAATTTCTGCCCACAGTGCACGGATTCGACGAATTCTTTGGGAATCTTTATCACCTGAACGCCGAAGAAGAACCGGAACTGCCCGACTACCCCAAGGACCCGGAATTCCGAAAACTGGTCGGGCCGAGAGGCGTTCTTCACAGCTGGGCGACCGAAAACGATGACTCAACGGTCGAACCTCGCTGGGGCCGAGTAGGCCCGCAGAAGATTGAAGACACCGGCCCCCTTACTAAGAAGCGCATGGAAACTATTGATGAAGAGATCACGTCAGCCGCTCTCAGCTGGATGGAGAAGCAGGTTAAAGCGGATAAGCCGTTCTTCCTTTGGTACAACTCGACGGCCCTGCACTTCAGGACCCACCTCGCCGAGAAGAACCGCGGAAAGAGCGGCCAGGACGACTATAGCGATCGGATGGTCACCCACGACGAGCAAATCGGTCAGATACTCGATAAGCTCGATCAGTTGGGCATCGCCGATAACACGTTCGTCATGTATTCAACCGACAACGGCCCTGAGAACGATACTTGGCCCGATGCCGCCAATACACCGTTCCGCAGCCAGAAGGATACGAACTGGGAGGGCGCCTGGCGGGTTCCGTGTTTCATGCGCTGGCCGGGCAAGATCAAGGCGGGCACCGTGCTGAACGGCATCGTCTCCCACCAGGACATGCTTCCCACTTTGCTCGCGGCGGCAGGCGAGCCGGACATAAACCAGAAGCTTCTCAACAGTTACAAAGCCGGCAATAAGACCTTCAAGGTATGCATCGACGGGATCAACCTGCTGCCCTATCTCACAGGCCAGGTGAAGGAGAGCCCCAGAACTCACTTCTTCTACGTCAGCGATGACGGCGGCATCATGGCAGTGCGGGTGGGCGACTACAAACTGGTGTTTGAAGAACAGCGTGCAACCTCAACCCAGGTTTGGGCGGAGCCGATGGTAAAGCTGCGGGTTCCGCATATCTTTCACCTCCGCCGCGATCCGTTCGAACGCGCCGATTTCAACTCCAACATATACTGGGATTGGGTTTTCGATCACATTCCTCAGCTTTACGAATGTCAGGCACTCGTAGCGGCCCAACTAGAGAACTTCGTAAAGTATCCACCTCGCCAAAAGGCAGCCTCATTCAACCTCGACGCGGTTCTGGCGAGTTTGGCGCCAGCCGAGGCCGCAGCGCGGAACGCTAAATAGCTGTTGCTCCTTCGATGCCGGTGCATCTCACAGCTCAATTAGGTGATGCATCGCGCATCGAAGCGGTCTATTTTTGTTGGTTTGTGTCTGTGTACGACATTCAATCAGGACGATCGTGACTTTAGTAACCTGACAAATCGGAGCCTACAACTTGCGCCGCCGGAAGAAGAGTTGTTCCAGCCTTCCCTCGCCGAGAACTCTTTCAAGTTCGGTGAACGCAAAGAATGGAATGAGCACCACGAACACGATCGCGGTCAGAGAAAAAATCCCCCTCCAGGTGCCCCCTCCTAAATCCTCAATGCTCTGAGAGAAAGAGCGCCCGTGATACAGACCGACGGCGGCGTCTTCCAGAATTTTGAACGCAGCGAGGAGAAGAGAAAATAGCGCCGACTTTAGGAGGGTCGGGTAGATGAGAGATGTATCATGGACAACCTCGCCGAGGTGAAGATCTCTGGCAATGAGCATGACTTTCCCAAGAGCGAGCGCATTAATGATCGCAAAACTCTGCCGTGCGATATCGATGTAACGCTCGCCCAGTACGACCGATTTGTGCAGTTCTAACAGGACGAAGATCACCCAAAGGTAAAGGGTGATCACTAGATATTCCTTCAGCTCGTGATAGGCTTTCTGCTTCAGGGTTCCAGTTGACGTGTCCATATCATTTTCCTCCATAATATTGCACGCAGAGCACTTGTTTGAAAAAGCTGACTTCCGTTAAGTGGGCGTAGCGGGCTGGCTACCCCTGGCACCAAGGATTCCCTGCTGTAACTCGAAAGCAGCCTGCGCATGAAGCGTACCTAATCCCTTCCGCCACGCGCCATCCGCGTCCGTTCGGGCCCTGCCTGGGAGTCTCCGGTCCGGAATTCGGTCATGCTGCGCGCAATATCTTTTGGTTTCTCTGTGTCGACGCCTGTGTCTTCAGATATGTACGTCAATTGTGTGGGGGCCGCGAAGCGGGTACCGGAAGCGGCGACTATTTCCGCTATCTTCAAGATCACGTCCTGTTGGATTGTGGTGAATTGTGCGGTGTCGCAGGTGTTGACGTAGGCCCACAACGACAATTGAAAGGCAGCGCCGGCAAAGTTCGCCACCCGAATTCGCGAGGTTCCCGATTCGATCCCCGGGTGTTGATCCAACATGCTCTGCACGCGATCGAGCACGAACCGTAGCTGTTCCACCTCTGTTTCAATCCGCAGTGAGAATGTTTGGTTGATCAGGCATTTCTTGCGGGATTTAGAGTTTGCGAACTGCATTTGTGCAAGCAACCCATTAGGAACGACCAGCAGATTCTGGTCCTGTGTTCGCAACTTTAGCGAGCGGAGGCCGATATCCTCGACAGAGCCAACTTGGTCGCCGATCTTGCAGAGGTCACCAACCTTAAGAGCTTTGTCCATCAACAGAGTGACCCCGCCCAGGAAGTGCTGATTCAGCTTGAAGGAGTCCGCGGGCTTATCCCAGCACCAGAGCCACGAAGACGGCGGATATCAGTGCTGCTTGATCATCCGGTTGCCAAGCAATTGGGAATCTTCTCCTGGCTGCTGATCGTTCTGGCGCTAGCGGCGCGCCGTCCCGTAACCGCCATTCTGATTGGCGCCGTAGTCTTCATCGGCCTCGTGATCGGATTCATCAATGCGACACGGTGGCTATTCGGAAAGAAGTGAGTGATTCGTGAAAGGAATCCCGAGAGCAATTCAGGGAGGAATGAACTTTGGATAGCGGAGCAGTGGCAGCGGCTGAAGAGAAATCGCAAGCGCCGAGTGTGGAAACAGATGCATTGGCGGCCAAATGGGCCAGGCCGCAGAGACGGGAGGATTTATAGCTCTTAACCGTGGCCTGCGCCAGCATCAATGGCTCGTGCGAAGTCTCGGAACGGGCGCGGTTCGAGGGTTGAAGGAGTTCGACAAGCGGTTTTCGCGGCGAAGAGGTGAACCGGCCAGACGTAAGGGCGTAGTGAATGATGAGGCACCACACGGCAAGAGCGATCAGGGCAAATCGATTCAGGTACAGGGTGTCGCCTGCTACGCGAACGTTTCTTGCCGCTGGCGCGCCTCGGAGGACCTCTCTTTGCCGGTGTTTAAACGCGCGGAAGCATTTCCGGTGGCCCTTGTGTTGACCAGCAGAGGCACTGGCCTCCCTATGCAGGTTGCTGGTCGCAGTGTTGGAGCTGATGCGTCCCTATTTCAACTGTGTTTACGGAAGGTAAACGCAACATGCCGAACGAAGTCTCACTTTCCGTTTTAATCCGCGGCTTACTCGAAGAGAAAGTGGACCGGCAAGGCCCCGAACCTGCGCATCCGACTTCGATTCGCCTGACGGCAGCGGTTCGCGAATGGGTGGAATCGCAGCCCGAGCTCTTCACACTTCGGTCAATTCGATCCTTTTGTGTTGTGTCGAAGGAGTGATGTTGGCAAGCGAAGCAGAGTTTCGTGAAGAAGACTCGAGGAAGGGGCTCACCTCTCTGGGGGCATCAGACGTCCTGTCCAGGGCGGGAATTGACGAGAATTCGCCGACGGATGACAAACCTGCGTGCATACGTCCGGGGCTGGACCCGCGATCCACTTAAGCTACCAGCGGCAACGGTACTGAGTGCAGTTCGCGCTGTGATCGCGAGGCGAAAGGAGGGCAACCTGTGGCGCATACCTCGATTCCGCTATTTACCATGGCTGCAATGACGTGTGTCATTGTCGGCGCAGCCATTGGGATCTTAAGCAGCCTAGGCATGTCGCTCACGTTAATCGCAGTCTTGCTGTTATGGATGCCGGATTGGAAGCGTGGATTCACGTGGGCTGCCGTGGCGGGCACCTCGTATGTGGCTGTTTGGCTTGCTTGCAGTGGAAGCTGCCTCCGATCCGGGATTTACAGGAAGAATAAGCGCGGTTTGAAGACAGTGAAACCAGCGGACAAGTCCACCCAGTTAAACGAGGTTTGTCGAAGCGCGAAGAAGATAGAGAGCCACAAACGGCATAGGAGGAGATCATGAGCACGGCTGCTGTTTTAAGTAGGCAGGCATCGGAAAGCAAGAACGAAACCGACGCGGTTGGAATCACTGCTGCTGCCACTCCATTAAACACAAATTCTCGATCGGCGGGCACGAGGGATACATCACGGTCGGCATGTTTGAAGATGGATCTCCTGGTGAGATCTTCATTACCATGGCCAGGGAAGGTTCCACGATCTCCGGCTTGATGGACTCCATGGCGGTGGGAATCAGCCGGACACTCCAATATGGAGTGCCGCTGAAGTTTCTTGTCGAGAAGCCCGTTCGTTTCGAACCGAGCGGATGGATCGGCAATCCGCAGATTCCTTATGCGAAGTCGATTATGGATTACATCTTCCGCTGGCTAGGCGCGAAATTTCTGTGCCCGAAATATGACGCAACCGAAGTCGGCGAAAACTGGATTCTCCGGCGGACTGAGACCGATCCACAGCAAAGCCTGCCGGCCACCGGATACGGAGAAGGATGCCTATAACTTCGGAGCAACGGTCAAGCTCTGCCAGGACAGGCCGGATCTGATCGGCGAGACCATTACTGATGAGGACATCAGCTTTACTGCGCTGGCAACAGTAACACACCGGGATGGAGATTGGAACTAACTAATATGCAAAAAGCAGGGGACATACTATTTGACGGGATCGCAGATGCGGTCGCAGAGAGATTGCTGAAGATGCAGTTTCGGCCAAATCGGCTGCTTACAGCGGAGGAGGCAGCTCAGTACTTAGGCTTGAGCGAGGACGCCATCAGGGACTTAGTAAATCAGGGCAGGCTCATACCAGTCAGACCTACCCGCAAGCTACAGTTTGACATTCGCGATCTCGATGCCTTCATTGATTCGCTAAAGGGCTGAAAATTCGCCGGTGAAAATTCGCCGGTTGCGATTTGTAATTAAATGTAACACAATCGGCGACATGGCGAAAAAATCACCCAAAGCACCACCTAAACTCAGCACTGTCTTTTCGGCTCGGCTGCCGGATGAGATGATAGCCCGGCTGGACAGGCTAGCCGACAAAGAGCACCGCACCGGGAACAACATGCTTACCCGCATCCTGGAGCGGGCGCTCCCCATTGAGGAGAAGCGGCCCCATGAGTAACAAGCGCGCTTACGGCACCGGCAGCGCCGTACCTCGCGGCGGGGGCGTGTACCAGCTAAAGTACCGCCCCGAGTGGGCCGACAAGCCCCTATTCAAACGTGTTCATGTCGAAGGCAACAACCCGCGCAAGCAAGCCTACGAGGCGCTGCAAGCTTGGGTGGCTGAGCTGGACGCGCATAAGAAACAGCCCGTCGCTCTCTCAGTGGAGACTCTACACGATCTGCTCATCGCGGATTACCGAAGAAGGAAGCGCGAGACTACCGACGACACCTCGCACAAGTGGAAGAAGCACATCGACCCATACTTCGTCGGGCGGGATCTGATCGACATCGACAGCAACGATGTTGAGAAGTATGTCGATGACAAGCTGGCCGAAGGGCTATCTAATGCCACGGTCAACCGGCATGTATCGTGGCTGCATAAAGCGGTGGTGCTGGCCCGCAAGCGGCATCTGACGAAGGCGATATTTGATCTAGAGAGGCTGGATGAACGGGCTGGCATTAGGCACGGATTCATTAGCCACGATGAGTATCTGGCGATCATGCGCGAGCTGCCTGCGCATCTGCAAATGCTGTGGTGCTTTGCCTACCACTGGGGCATCCGCAAAGGCGAGTTGCTAAAGCTGCGCTGGGAGTGGGCGCTTCCCTATCTCACTGATGACGAGCCGATCATCAAGATACCGGGCTTTGATCGGCAGACGAAGCAGCGCATTACGAAGAACGGCGAGCCTCATACGTTGCCGCTCTATATGCCCGAGATGCTTGAGTTCCTGAAGATGGCGCTGAGCAGCCGGGCGAAGGACTGTCCATATGTCTTTCAGTACCAGGGCAGACGGCTGCGGAGTCCCAGGACCGGCTTTGAGAACGCGCGGCGGCGCGCTGGCCTGGAGCATGTCTTGATCCACGACACCCGACGTACTGCTGTGCGCAACATGATCCGCGCCGGCATCGACAAGAAGCGGGCCATGCAGATCAGCGGCCACAGGACAGATAGTATCTTCTACAGGTACGATATCGAGGCCGAAGGGGATGCGACAGAAGCAGGGGCCAAGATGCGCGGCTACATGGAAAATGAAAAGCGAAAACATGCCGGGCGCGAAAAATTGGGTGCAAAATTGGGTGCGGCAGCCGTCGAAGCCGACCGGAAAGGAGTCGAGGGAGTTTCCGGTAACTTGTTGAATTGAAGTAATTTAACGTGGTGCTGGAGGTGGGGGTCGAACCCACATGTTCAGTGAAGAACGCGGGATTTTGAGTCCCGTGCGTCTGCCAGTTCCGCCACTCCAGCCGGCAATGAATCAACCTGAGTATAGCAACCCGGCTGAAACCATCCGGTCCGGCTTCAACCGCCAGTGACCGTTCATCATCCGCTCACACAGTCACGAGTGAAACTCTTCGCCAATCTGTTGCAGAATCACCCGATCGGAAGCCTGTCCCACCGCATACAGCAGGCGCTCAATCGGCTCTAGCCGCGGCTCATGACTGAGTTGAAACGTCTGATGGTGTACGGGCAGAACCCGTTCTGCACCGGCGTAGTTCGCCATGGCGAGTGCTTGTTCCGGATTACAGTGTACTCGGATCCACGGATCGTACGCCCCAATCGGCATGATTGCCAGATCAACGCGGCGCGAAGAATGCACTCGTTTGAAGGATTCTGTATACGCCGTGTCGCCGCCGAAAAGCAGCCGGTAACGGCCGACATCGATGACGTAGCCGTTGAAACCGCGGTATACATCGCTCCGCATACGAGCGCCCCAGTGTGCAACCTCAAAGGCGCGCACGGTTGCCGCTCCGGCCCGCACCACCTCATCCCAGCGCAGCTCGTGCACGCTCGCGTAGCGCCGCGGACGAAGCAAATCCGCTGTTCGAAACGCCGTGACAACGTGCGTTCTTGGATCCTCGAGCTGCCGAAGGCTGGGAATATCGAAGTGATCCATGTGCGCATGGGAGAGCAGGATCACATCGATTCGGGGTAGATCGTTCACTGGTGCCGCGACTTCCACAAGACGCTTAATTCCTACCGTGAGTGGCCCCAGACTAATGCCCACGCGCGCGCTGAACACGGGGTCCGTAAGTATCGTGACACCATCCGCTTTGATCAGCACAGTGCTATGCCCTAACCAGGCAGCATGCAGGCCGGTATCGGGCCACAGCTTCGGCATCGGCCGCAGCGCAGGCGGAATGGTCTCCCGCTTATACTCTTTTGAGATCTCGCGAAAAAAGGCCGGGGCCGCGCGTCTTAAGAACCGCGCCGTCTCTGGAGCTCGTGTTACGCGGCCTGAAAACGTATTGTTATGAGGAATATGCGACGGCCTGTGGAACTTGGGAGTGCTCACCACGCTTGTTAGATGCGAACCGCCGGTTTATGCGCTGCAACCATCCACCTCAATGATCGCAGATCGAATTGGCGGCGGCGGCGTTCGTAAAGCTTGCCTCCACTATTCCTGTCGAAGCGCAAGCACCGGATCAAGACGCGTGGCACGGCGCGCGGGCAGGTACGTCGCCAGCAGCGCAACAACTGTCAATACCACCGCAACGAGGGCGAAGCTGAGCGGGTCTACTGATTTAACCCCGTACAACAGGCTCGATAACACGCGCGTCACCCCGAACGCGATTGCAAGCCCCGCAGCCACTCCGATCAGTGCCGGTGTCATGCCTTGTCTCACAATCAGTTTCAGCAGTTGGGGCCGGTTGGCGCCCAGGGCCATGCGGATGCCGAGCTCCTGCGTCTGCTGCTCCACGGCGTACGACATCAAGCCGTAAATTCCTATCGCGGCCAGCACAAGCGCGATTCCCGCGAATATGCTAAGCAGAAGCATATTGAAGCTTTGACGCGCCGTTCCTTCGACGAGCACCTGCTCCATTGTCCTCACCTTGGATATTGGCAGCGAGGAGTCGACGGCTTGAAATTCACGCTGCAAAGAAGCTCTGAGCGTATTCGGATCCATCGACGAACGGATACACCAGGAAAGCGGGATAACGTTGTTGGCCAACTGTGTCAAGCCTTCCGGAAGCTGGCTCTGCGGCACATACATGACACCAACGTCCGCATCGGCGAGCCCCGTCTCGCGAACATCCCCGACGATTCCGACAATTTGTCGAGGAAGGTCATCGAACTCCGGTCCCAATCCCTTTCCGATCACGATCACCTGCCCGACCGGATCTTCCCTTGGCCAGTACTTCTTTGCCATGGCGCGATTGATAATCACCACTCGGGAGGAATTCGCGACATCGCGCTCGTTCAGCAGACGACCCCGCAGGAGCGGAATCTTGAACACAGCGAAGTAATGCGGCGAGATGAAGCGGTATTGTTCGTCGCCGTTGTACGTGTTGCCCGCCTTCGGCGGTTTGCCGACAATGTTGAACGGAAGGTCGACTTCAATATCGGTGGGCAGAGCCAACGCAATCGATGCAGCCTGTACGCCGGGCACCGCTTCCAGCCGGCGCGTCACCTGGACAACCAGGTTATCCACTTTTGCCGTAGTGGAATAGTTGCCACCGGCGAGTGACGTCTGAAGCGTGAGGACATTATGTGGGTCGATGCCTGGATTCGCGTTGCTCAATCCGACAAACGTTCGAATCAGCAGGGCCGCCGAGGCCAGGAGAACCAGTGCCAGAGCCATTTCGGCTCCAACCAGAACCTTCCGCATACGATTCTGCTTGCGGCCGGTAGCCGAACGGCCGCTCGCTTCCTTTAGTGTGCTGGCGAGATCAGGGTTTGAGATCTGGAGCGCTGGAAAGAGACCGAACACGACTCCAGTCAAGAGGGATACGCCGAGTGTAAAAGCTCCCACTCGCCAGTCAAGAATCGAGAGCACACCCTGAACGTGGTCCTGATCCGTCAGTCGCGGAATATTGCCGGGAACAAGCATCAGCAGGCTTTTTACGCCCCAGGCGCCGAGGAGGAACCCCACCACGCCGCCGACGGTCGCGAGCACGATGCTTTCCGTCAGAAGCTGCGATACAACGCGCCGGCGGCTCGCTCCAATCGCCGCGCGGATCGCGAGTTCTCTCTGCCGTGCTGCGCCGCGAGCGAGCAGCAGGTTCGCCACATTGGCGCAAGCGATCAGCAGAACAAAGGCTACCGCGCCAAGCAAAATCAGCAAGGCTGTTTTCACTTGGCCGACCATCGCCTCCCGCATCGGGATAACTGCCACGCTTTCGCCTTTGTCCATCCACTTGGGATTGGTTCGCCTGAACTGTTCGCCGACAAGCTTCATCTCTGCGCGCGCTTCTTCTAGAGTGATGCCGGGCTTCAATCTCGCGGCCGCCGCAAGGTAGTGCCCCTGGTTGGTGCTGTTGGGGTCGGCTTGCAAAGGAATCCAGACATCCGCAGGAGGGTCAGGGACGAAGGTGTGCGGCATCACGCCCGCAATCGGATAAGGTTCTCCGTTCAGCGTAATGGTCTTGCCGATAATGGTCGGGTCGCTGCCGAAGTGGGAGCGCCAGATCGATTCACTGATAATCGCGGCTTTCGGGCCGTTCGGCGAGTCTTCGGCTGCACTGAAGCTCCGGCCCATCATTGGGCTTACCCCAAAGACTTTGAAATAATCCGCCGAGATGTGGACACCCTTGATCTGCTCGGGCCGGTCGCCCCGCAAAAAATTCAACCCGGGTCCGCTCTGGTCGTATAACGTCATCAGAGCAAAGACATTGTTGTGCCGCCAGGCCATATACTTCGGGATGGAATTGGAGTAACCTTCGCCTTGCGGAAACTTCCGGCCAAGTTTCACCAGACGGTCGGGCTGCGGGTAAGGCAGCGGCTCGAGGAGCACCTTGTCGACCACGCTGAAGATTCCGGTGTTGGCGCCAATCCCGAGCGCCAGAGCGGCGATCGCCACTGCCGTGAACCCCGGACTCTTTCGCATCACGCGAAATGCCTGACGGACATCAGCCAAGAATGAATCCATGATCGAAAAAACGCAGCCTATAGGATAAGAGTTCCGGTATTTTCATGGCGGACGGAAAAACGAAGAAATCCGGTGATGACGCGCTGGGCTTGAACACCCCGATCGACCGGCGCGATCTTTTGAATTCGACGTTATTGGCCGCCGGTAGCGTGCTATTGGGCGAGATTACGCCTCTGCAGTTACTCGCCGAGGAGGACTGGACCGGGTACGGAGGCGTAGGGGATTACGCGAGTTCGAACGGCAACACATACGACGTCATGACCGCAGGGCATAAGATCCGCGACGGTGCGTTCGAACACAAGCCGGTCGTACCCATCGAGACGCACGAGGAGTTCGATTGCGTAGTGGTGGGCGGCGGCATCAGTGGACTTGCTGCGGCGCTATTCTTTACTCGTCAGACAGGG
>Ga0213872_10001059_pt1 | contig 19092 bp, 14 predicted proteins | sample VelepicomBERX_R2_FD_160071 | JGI IMG/M metagenome (GOLD analysis project Ga0213872, IMG submission 160071) | Rhizosphere microbial communities from Vellozia epidendroides in rupestrian grasslands, the National Park of Serra do Cipo, Brazil - RX_R2 | ecosystem: Host-associated > Plants > Roots >...
CTGACGCGAAATGAGCGAGTTCTCCAAACGAGCGAAAGGCGTGCGACCGCACGCCCGCGGAGCGACGACGAAGCCTTTGGCTGAGGAGGAAAGTCGGAGCGCAGCCAAGGGTGCGGAAGCACCCGCCCAGCGTCTGAGGGACAACAAATGAGCATTTCGTCCCCCTTCATCGAACGGCCGATCGCCACCTCGCTGCTGATGGCGGCGATCTGCCTGATCGGCATGGTCTGCTTCCCGCTGCTGCCGGTGGCGCCACTGCCGCAGGTGGACTTCCCCACCATCCAGGTCAGCGCCAATCTGCCGGGCGCCAGCCCCGAAACCATGGCTTCTGCGGTGGCGACGCCGCTGGAATACCAGATCGCCGAAATCCCCGGCGTGGCCCAGCTGACCTCGACCAGCATCCTTGGCAACACCTCGATCACCGTGCAGTTCGATCTCGGGCGCAATATCGACGCCGCGGCACAGGACATCCAGACCGCCATCGACTCCGCCGCCGGCCAGTTGCCGAAGAACCTGCCGACCCCGCCGACCTATCGCAAGATCAACCCGGCCGACAGCGCCGTGCTGATCTATGCCGTCCATTCCGACAGCCTGCCGATCACCCAGGTCGACGATTACGCCGAGAATGTCGTCTCGCAGCAGCTTTCGCAGATCCCCGGAGTCGGCCAGGTCAGCATCGGCGGCCAGCAGAAGCCGGCGGTGCGGGTGCAGGTCGATCCCTTGAAGCTGGCCGCGCTCGGCCTGCAGATGGAGGATGTCGCCTCGGTGATCAACATCGCCACGGTCGACGCCCCCAAGGGCTCGCTCAACGGCCATGCGCACAATTACACCATCTACAACAATGACCAGCTCCTGAAGGCGGCGCCGTGGAACGACGTCATCGTCGCCTATCGCAACGGCGCGCCGGTGCGCATCCGCGACATCGGCCAGGCGGTCGACGGACCCGAGAACAACCAGATCACCGCCTGGCAGAACGGCAAGAACGGCATCCTGCTGCTGATCTACAAGCAGCCCGGCGCCAACATCATCGACATCGTCGACCAGGTGCAGCGGCGCCTGCCGCAGATCCTCACCGCCGTGCCGCCCTCGATCACCGTGGACAAGGTGATCGACCGCACCACCACCATCCGCGCCTCGGTCGAGGATGTCGAATTCACCCTGCTGCTGACCATCGGCCTGGTGGTGGCGGTGATCTTCCTGTTCCTGCGCAACGTCTGGGCCACGGTCATTCCCGGCATCACCGTGCCGCTGGCTTTGTTCGGCACGCTCGCGCTGATGTATGTGGTCGGCTATTCGCTCGACAACCTGTCGCTGATGGGCCTGACCATCGCGGTCGGCTTCGTGGTCGACGACGCCATCGTCATGCTGGAAAACATCTATCGCCACATCGAGGCGGGCATGACGCCGAGGGAGGCCGCCCACAAGGGGGCGAGCGAAATCGGCTTCACCATCATGTCGATCAGCATCTCGCTGGTGGCGGTGTTCATTCCGCTGCTGTTGATGGGCGGCATCATCGGCCGCCTGTTCCGCGAATTCGCCATCACGGTGACCATGACCATCACCGTCTCGGCCTTCGTCTCGCTGACCCTGTCGCCGATGATGTGCGCCCTGTTCCTGCGCGACGAGCATCATGTCCAGCATGGCCGGGCCTACATGGCGATCGAGCGGGCCTTCGAGTGGCTGCTGAACGGCTACAAGCGCGGCCTCGATTTCGTGCTGCGCCATCAGTTCCCGACGCTGCTGGTCTTCATCGCCACGGTGGCGGCGACCGGCTATCTCTATACCGTCGAGCCCAAGGGCTTCTTTCCGCAGCAGGACACCGGCATCATCGCCGGCCTGTCCGACGCCTCGCAGGGCGTGTCGTTCGAGGAGATGGTGCGGCTCGAACACCAGATCACCGACGTGATCGAGAAGGATCCCGACGTCGCCGGCTGGGCCACCGGCGTCGGCGGCGGCCGCCCGCTCAACAACGGCTTCGTGGTGATCGGGCTGAAGCCTCGGGACCAGCGCAAGGCGAGCGCCGACGAGATCATCGCCCGGCTGCGGCCCCAGCTGCAGCAGGTGGCCGGCGCCACCTTGTTCCTGCAGGCCAGCCAGGACCTCAATGTCGGCGGCCGCCTGGCCCGCACCCAGTACCAGTACACGCTGCAGGACGCCAATCTCGACGAGCTGAACGAATGGGCGCCGAAATTGCTGGCCAAGCTGCAGGGTTTGCCGGAGCTCAGGGACGTCGCCTCGGACCAGCAGACCAGCGGCACCACGCTGTCGATGACCATCGACCGCGACCAGGCGGCCCGCTTCGGTATCCAGCCGGCGCTGATCGACCAGACGCTTTATGACGCTTTCGGCCAGCGCCAGGTGACGCAGTACTTCACCCAGACCAACAGCTATCACGTGATCCTGGAAGTCACGCCCGAGCTGCAGGCCGAGCCGTCCACCCTGGACAAGATCTACATCACCTCGCCCCTGACCCAGAAGCAGGTGCCGCTGTCGACCTTCGTCAAGTTCGACACCGACCATGTCGCCTTGCTGTCGGTCAACCATCAGGGCCAGTTCCCGGCGGTGACCCTGTCCTTCAACCTGGCGCCCGGCGTGGCGCTGGGCGACGCGGTGGATGCGATCAACCGCGAATCGGCGGCGATGAGCTTGCCTAACACCATCCTCGGCACCTTCCAGGGCACCGCTCAGGCGTTCCAGAGCTCGCTGAAGAGCGAGCCCTATCTGATCCTGGCGGCGCTGGTGGCGGTCTACATCATTCTCGGCATGCTCTATGAGAGCTACATCCACCCGCTGACCATTCTCTCGACCCTGCCGTCGGCCGGCGTCGGCGCGCTTCTGATGCTGATGGCCTTCCACTACGATCTGTCGGTGGTGGCGCTGATCGGCATCATCCTCTTGATCGGCATCGTCAAGAAGAACGGCATCATGATGGTCGACTTCGCCATCCAGGCCGAGCGAGAGCAGGGCCTGTCGCCGGTGGAATCAATCCGCCAGGCTTGCCTGCTGCGGTTCCGGCCGATCATGATGACCACCATGGCCGCGCTGCTCGGCGCCCTGCCGCTGATGCTGGAAAAGGGCACCGGTTCCGAACTGCGCCAGCCATTGGGCTACACCATGGTGGGCGGGCTCATTCTCAGCCAGATGCTGACCCTGTTCACCACGCCGGTTATCTATCTCTATCTCGACCGCCTGACCACCCGCGGCCGCCATCCCGATCAGGCCGGGCCCAAGGAGCCCGCGCTTGTCCGGGCCGGTCACGGCGATTAGTCTCGGCGATTCGCGGAAGGAGGACCCAAGGTGAAGGTTCTGCTGGTCGAAGACAATGAGCGAGTTTCCCGCTTCGTGGTGAAGGGGCTGCGCGAGGCCGGCCATGCCGTCGACCATGTCGAAAACGGGCGCGACGGCCTGTTTCACGCCGCCAGCGAGACCTACGACGCCATCGTCATGGATCGCATGCTGCCCGGCCAGATCGACGGGCTGGGGATCATCGAGACCTTGCGCAGCTCGGGCAATCGCACGCCGATCCTGATCCTGTCGGCGCTCTCCAGCGTCGACGAACGGATCAAGGGGCTGCGCTCGGGCGGCGACGATTACCTCACCAAGCCCTTTGCCTTCGGCGAATTGCTGGCCCGGCTCGACGCCCTGGTGCGCCGAACCCAGGGTGAGGATCACGGCGCCACTCATCTTGCCGTGGGCGATCTGCAGATGGATCTGCGCTCGCGGAAGGTGGCGCGGGGCAGCCGCGCCATCACCCTGCAGCCGCGCGAATTCCAGCTGCTGGAATATCTGATGCGCCATGTCGGCCAGGTGGTCACCCGCACCATGCTGCTGGAAAATGTCTGGGACTATCACTTCGACCCCCAGACCAACATCATCGACGTCCATATCAGCAATCTGCGCCAGAAGATCGAAAACCCCGGCGAAACGCCGCTGGTGAAGACGGTTCGCGGCGCAGGCTATATGATGACGGCGGAATGATGCTCACCAAGGTCACCCGCTCCTCGGCCCTCACCCTTGCCATCTCCTACGTCGCGCTGGGGGTGGTGGCGCTCGGCCTGTTCGCCCTGCCGCTGTGGTATGCCTGGGAAGTCACCATCGAGGACGGCCGCATCCAGCTGATCCGCGAGGATGTCCAGCGCTTCACCGAAGTGTTCGAGCGGCGGGGCGATTTGGGCCTGGCCGAGTTTATCGAGCAGCGGGTCTCGCTGCAGATCGCCGGCGAGCGCATCCTGCTGCTGACCGACCCCGCGTTCCGTCCGATGGCCGGCAATCTGCCCGCCTGGCCGCGCGAGGTGACGTCGGGCTCGGGCGTCTATGGCACCGCCACCCTGGATCTGGCGGGGCAGGCGACGAGGGTCGGGCTGGTGCGCACGGTTCTTCCCGGCGGCTATAATCTGCTGGTCGGGCGCGACCTGTCGCGTCTCAGCCCGCTGACTACCCGCTTCTGGGAGGGGCTTGGCGTCTCGGTCACGGTGCTGATCGGCGTCGGGCTGTTCGGCGGCTGGCTGGTGCGGCGCGCCGTGCTGTCGGGCATCGACCATGTCAGCCGCAGCGTCACCGCCATCGTTCACGGCGATCTATCCCATCGTTTGCCGTTCGGCGCCGACGGCGGCGAGTTCGATACCCTGTCGATCACCATCAACCGCATGTTCGACCAGATCGAGCAGCTGGTGCATGGGGTGCGCAACGTCTCGAACTCGATCGCCCATGATCTGCGCACGCCGCTGGCCGAGTTGCGCTCACGCCTGGAAGAGATCGTGGTGACCCGCCCACCGCCGGAAGAGACCTTCGACGAGGTGGCGGCGGCGGTCGAGGATGTGGATCGCGTCATCGGCATCTTCAACGCCCTGCTGCGCCTGGCCGAGATCGACGCCGGCGCCCGGCGCTCGGGCTTCGTCGAGGTCAATCCGGCCGAGCTGGCGGCGCGCGCCGCCGAATTCTACCGCCCGGCCGCCGAGATCAAGGGCATCGCGCTCGACTTCGCCGATCAGGCCGGAGCGGCGGCGATTTCCGGCGATCCGCTGCTGCTGTCGCAGGCGGTGTCCAATCTGATCGACAATGCGGTGAAATTCACCCCGGCCAACGGCCATATCCGCGTCGAAGCGGCGGTGCTGTCCGACCATACGGTCGAGATCAGCGTCGGCGACGACGGGCCGGGCGTTCCGGACGAGGAAAAACAGCGGGTAATCGAACGCTTCTATCGCGGCGACGCCAGCCGCGGCGGCACGCCCGGCGTCGGACTCGGCCTGACCCTGGTCAGCGCTATCGCCCGCCTGCATGGCGGGCGCCTCGACCTCGCCGACAATCACCCGGGCCTGAAGGCCCGGATGATCCTCGGCGGGGAAGCGGTTTCCCTCAGTTGACGCCGTAGCGCGCCGCCGGCTGCGAGCGCGACAGGTTCGGCATCATGGTCTGGCGGGCCTTTTCATAGGCGTCCCAATCGGCCTTTTCCGGGAGCGAGGGGATGGTCACGAGTTCGCCCTGGGCGAGGCCGGCCAGCGCCGCGTCGACCATGTTTTCGGTGGTCATGACGATGGCCTGGGGCAGATGCTGGACCGGGGTGCCGGCGACATTCCAGAACTCGGTGGCGGTGGCGCCGGGCAGAACCGCCTGGACGCGCACGCCCTTGGCCGCCAGCTCGTGATGCAGCGACTGCGAGAAGGCCAGGACGAAGGCCTTGGTGCCGCCATAGACGCCGTTCAGGATCTCGGGGCCGATGGCGACGATCGAGGCGATATTGATGATGGTGCCGGCGCCGCGGGCGACGAAAGCCGGGGCGGCGGCGTAGGTGAGACGGGTCAGGGCGGTGACGTTCAGCGCGATCATCTGCTCCATCTTGCCGATCTCGGAATTGAGCAGCGGGCCGGTGGCGCCGACGCCGGCATTGTTGACCAGCAGGGTGATGCTGGAATCCGTCTTCAGCACGTCCTCGATTCGCGCCACATCCTCGGCCTTGGTCAGATCGGCGGCGACGGTTTCGACGGTGCGGCCGGTTTCGCGGGTGAGGCGGCTGGCGGCGTCGCGCAGGCGGTCGGCGCTACGCGCCACCAGGATAAGGTCGTAACCGGCCTTGGCCAGCCGGTCGGCATAGACGGCACCGATGCCCGAGCTGGCGCCGGTGATCAGGGCAGTGCCCTTGTGGGAAACGGTCGACATTCTCGTAAACTCCTTGAGGACCGGCGGGGGTGCCGGCGTCGAAGGGACGATAGGCCGACTCGACCTTGGCGCAAATGTCATATATACCACCTTTTAGGACATCTCCGGAGTGGCTGTCATGATCAAGGTCGGTTTCCTCGTTTGCCCCGGTTTTCAGATGATGAGTCTGGCCGCCCTGTCGGCATTCGAGATGGTCAATTTCACTACCGGCGAGACGACATACGACATCGAGGTGCTGTCCGAGACCGGCGGCCCGGTGCTGAATTCCCTCGGCATGGCGCTGGAGACCAAGCCGATCGGATCGCTCGGCTACGACACGCTGGTGGTTACCGGCGCGCTCGATCCCCAGCCGGCTACTTCGGCTGTCCTCGACTATGTGCGCAGCGCGGCGGAACACTGCCGGCGGATCACCTCGATCTGCACCGGCGCCTTCGTCCTGGCCGAGGCCGGTCTGCTCGACGGACGGCGGGCCACCACCCACTGGTACCTGGCGCGCCGGCTGCTGGCGAAGTTCCCCAAGATCAAGATGGAGGAGGATCGCATCTTCATCATCGACGGCCCGATCTGGACCTCGGCCGGGATGAGCGCCGGGGTCGATCTGGCGCTGGGTTTGATCGAAAAGGATCTCGGGGCGGAAATGGCCCGCTCGGTGGCGCGCAAGCTGGTGCTCTATCACCGCCGGGCCGGCGGCCAGTCGCAGCATTCGGCGCTGCTGGAGATGGACGCCAAATCCGACCGCATCCAGACCGCGCTCGACTACGCCCGGCGCAATCTGCGCACCGAGCTGACGGTGGAACAGCTTGCCGAGGCCGCCCATCTCAGCCCGCGCCAGTTCAGCCGCGCCTTCCGCGCCGAAACCGGCCAATCGCCGGCCAAGGCGGTCGAGCATCTCCGCGTCGAGGCGGCGCGGCTGATGATGGAGCAGAGCCGCCACTCGATCGACGTGGTTGCCGCCGAAACCGGCTTCGCCGATCGCGAACGCATGCGGCGCGCGTTCCTGCGCGCTTTCGGCCAGCCGCCCCAGGCGATCCGCCGGGCGGCGCGGGATGAGGCGCTGGTTTAGGTGCCTATGGCGTAGGCCAGGCCTCAGACCCGCTCCCGCCCTGCGATTCTCGTGTAAGATCGCCCGATGCTCGACTTCGCCCCGCTCTCGCCCGAGTTCGCCGCCGATCCTTATCCCCTCTATGCGCGGCTGCGCGAGCAGGACGGGCTGCATTATTACCCCGATTTCGACATCTGGCTGGCCTCGCGTTTCGAGGATGTGGCTGCCATCGCCAACGACCGCACCATGGTTCGCTCGCTGGAAGGTCTGGTCGCGCCCGAGGAGATCGCGGCGCAGAAGCGGGCCGGCAATTGGCACGACATGCCGCACCATTCGCGCTTCGTGCAGTTCAGCCTGCTCGACAGCGACGGCGCGGTGCATGACCGGTTGCGAGCCCAGGTGTTCCGCCTGTTCACCCCGGTGATGGTGGCGAATTTGCGCGACGGCATCCAGGCCTATGTCGATCGCCTGATCGACGGCCTGGCCGATCGGGACGAGATCGATTTCACCGAGGATCTCGCCGCCCCTGTACCCGGCCATATCATCGGCCGGCTGCTCGGCGTCCCCGACGAGGACTGTCCGCAATTGCGCGTCTGGTCCGAGAACATCGTCCAATATTTCGACATCGACCGCTCGGACGAGCGCAAGGCGATCGCCGAGACCAACACCACCGAGTTCTACGACTATCTGCGCGGCCTGAAGCGGCAGCGTCTGAAGGAACCCCGGCCCGATCTGATCTCGGAACTGATCGCCGCCGAAACCGCCGGTCACCTGAACGAGGACGAGTTCATCTCGACCTGCATGCTGATCCTGATGGCCGGGCACGGTTCGACCATCGACGTGCTGGGCAGCGGCATGCACGCCCTGCTGCGTTTCCCGGATCAGATGGTGCGGCTGCGCGCCGATCCCGGCCTGTTCCGCACCGCGATCCCCGAAATGTTCCGCTTCGAGAGTCCGTTGCCCTTCTTCCACCGCTATTGCACGGAAGATGGCGAGATCGCCGGGCGGCGCTTCCCGCGCGGCACCAAGATCGGCCTGCTTTACGGCGCCGCCAACCGCGATCCGGCGGCGTTTCCCGACGCCGATCGATTCGACGCCGGCCGCGCGCCGAACCGCCATCTCGCCTTCGGCAGCGGGACGCACTTCTGCCTCGGCAACCATCTGGCCCGGCTGGACATGGAGATCATCTTCTCCACCCTGCTCCGGCGCTTCTCCTCGATCGAATTGATCGAGGAGCCGGTCTATAAGCGCGGATTGTCGGTGCGCGGTCCGAAAAGCCTCAGGATCGCCCTTCGGCGCTCAGCACCGTGAAGCCGTGGGTGCCGTCGCGCTCGAGCTGCGCGACCAGCCCGAATTCCCAATCGAGATAGGCCTGCATCGCCGAGGCCGGGTTGTCGGTGCCTTCGTAGGGCCGGCGATAGACGTCGTCGAAGGCCGAGAAGGCCGGGCCGTCGCCGGCGACCAGCGGCCGCGGCGCCCAGGCCGCCGATCCCCCCTCCAGCACCAGAGGGCGGAATCCGGAAGCCGCCAGGTCGGGGGCGGCGAAGCGGGCCAGGCGGTCGTCGGGCGAGACCAGAACCAGCGCCTTGTCGCGCGGCAGCTCGTCCGGCAGGTCACGCGGTATCCGGGCGCGGATGACGAAATGCGCCCCGGCGATATGGCCGCGGCGGAAGGCGGGCCCGGGACCGAAATCGAGCAGCGTGGCGCCATCCGCGGCCAGCAGCGTTTCCAGCTCGGCGGCGGAAATGGTTTCGACCTCGGGCAGCGGCGGCAGGGAAGGCCGCCAAGGGCCTTCGGCCGACAGGGCGGAGGCGGGAACCCCCTCGAGAACCGCGACGTCGCAGCCAAGCTGGGCCAGCCACGACGCGGTCATGTCGGCGCGCGGGCCGAGATCGTCGAACAGCACCAGGCGGGCGCCGCGCACCGGGGCGAAGACGTCGGTCTCCTGCACCAGTTGCCCGCCTGGGGCGCTGCGCGATCCCGACAGATGGCCGGCGGCGAATTCCTCGGGCGTGCGCACGTCGAACAGATAGGTGGTCCGCTCACGCTCGTCGCGCAGCGCGGGCAGGCCGGCATAGGCCAAGCGCTTTACGCCGGCGCGATCGGCGACCTTGCGGGCCGCATCCCGCGCCTCCGCGAGATGCGGCTCGTCGATGTCGGGGAAGCGCCGCCGCTGGCCGGTCTCCAGTGTCAGCCCGGCCAGGGTCCAGCCGATGGTGCCGTTGCGCAGCGCATAGACCGGGTTGGGCAATCCGGCATTGCGCAGCGACTGGGCGCCGATCAGGCTGCGGGTGCGTCCGGCGCAATTGACGATGACGGTGGTCTTGGGATCGGGCGCCAAGGCGCGGGCGCGCAGCACCAGCTCGGCGCCGGGCACGTTGATGCCGCGCGGGATGTTCATCGTGGCGTATTCACCGAACGGCCGCGCGTCGAGAATGACCAGATCCTGGTTCTCGTCGAGCATCCGCTTCACGTCGGGGGCGGGCAAGGAAGGGGTGTGCGCCTCGGCCTCGACCAGCTCGCCGAACGCCTTGGAGGCCGAGTTGACATCGCGGAACAGCTCGCCGCCTGCCGCCCGCCAGGCGGCCGGGCCGCCTTGCAGGACCGACACCGAAGCATAGCCCAATCCGGCCAGGATGGCGGCGGCGCGCTCGGTCAGCCCGTCCCCGTCGTCATAGAGCACGACCGGCGTGGTCCGGCGCGGGACGCGGTCGAGGATTTCCAGCTCGAGGCGCGACAAAGGCAGCGAGGCCGCGAACAGAGGATGGGCCTGGGCGAAGACGTCCTCTTCGCGCAGGTCGAGCAGGGCGATCTCCTGGCGGGCGATCAGGTGGCGGCGGATATCGGCGGGGGTCATGAATGGTCTCGGCGCGGATGAAACGGAGGGCATGGTTATAACCTTCATCCAGGGAGTTGCGCACCCGGGACGGGCCGCTATGCTGCGCCGATGATCAAGATCCGTTCGCTGCTGCCCGCCCTGGTCCTTGGGCTGTGCTGTTCCGCCGCCGCCATTGCCGATGCCCCGTTCCGATACGAAGTGGCGGAAGGGCTGAACCTCAACGAGTTTCTGCGCGACGGCGCGGTGGCGGCGCATATGCTGCTGCGCTCGGGGCATGATCCTCGTTTCCTGGCGGTCTTTCCGGCCGGCGACAGCGGCGACGGGCTGTGGTTCGAGCCGGTGGACGGCGACCCGCAATGGGTGCTGGACTCGCCGCCCCGCGCCGAGACCACCGAGGACGCGGCCGGCCGGCCGCTTTATGGCTTCGCCGCCGAAGCAAGCCTGCGCGCCCCGGCGCTGACGCCGAAGCAGGCGGTGCTGTCCAGTGTCCGTTTCCTGCGCGACTACCAGGGCAACGCACCGATCCCGGCCGACATCCAGGCGGCGCCAACCCGGGACGGCAATAGGCTGACCTGGGCGCGCGACCGGCTGGACGGCGCCCCCGGTTACCGCCTGTCCGTCGAGGTGACCGATGGCTCATTGACCGCCGAAGGGCGCATATTGGCCGGCAGCGATGGGCGGATCGCCCTGAGATTTCACGCTTTCTCCGGCGAGGCGCCGCTGTCGCCGCTGTCCGGACGCTCCCTGCTGACCGACCGGGCCGCCGCCGATCCGGCGGCCCGCGACACGCTTTCCTTCCTGAGCTATCGCGAGAAGTTCCTCGCCGGTTCGTGGCGTTTCGATACCTATTTCGGGCGCGACACGCTGATGTCGGTGCGCCTGCTGCTGCCGGTCCTGGCGCCGGAGGCTGCCGAAGCCGGTTTGGGTTCGGTGCTGGCGCGGCTGAACGAGAATGGCGAAGTGGCGCACGAGGAGGGAATCGGCGAGTTCGCCGTCGTCGACCATCTGCGCAAGGACGGCACCAAGAGCGACGCGCCGGTCAATGATTACGGCATGATCGACGGCAACTACCTGCTGGCGCCGGTCGCCGCCGCCTATCTGCTTGACCATCCGCTGGGGCGTGAGCGCGCGGCCGCCTTCCTGGCCCGCGACGGAGCGGGGGCGGCGCTGGTGCGCAATCTCCTCCTCGTCGCCGATAGTACGGCCGCCTTTGCCGAACAGCCCGGCTGGAACCATCTGGTGCGCTTCAAGCCGGGACGCCTGACCGGCCAGTGGCGCGACAGCGAGGAAGGCAATGGCCGCGGCGTCTATCCGTTCGACGTCAACGCCGTCTTCGTGCCGGCGGCGTTGCGGGCGACCAGTCGCCTGCTGGCCGGCGGCCTGCTCGATCCCTATCTCGACGCGGCGCAACGCGGCCGGCTGGCCAAGGCCGCCGCTGCCGCGGACATCTGGCGCGAACGCGCGCCGGCCTTCTTCGACATGGCCGTCCCCGCCGCCGCGGCGAAGGACCAGGTGACACGCTATGCCGCCGCCCTCGGCGTCTCGCCGGTTGCCGCGCTGAATACGCTGGGCGGCGGCGCGGTGCGGTTCCACGCCTTGTCGCTGGACGAGACGGGCGGCAAGGTGCCGGTGATCCAGTCCGACGAAAGCTTCGCCCTGCTGTTCGGCGATCCCGGCCCCGCCGATCTCGATCGCGCGGTGCGGGCGATGATGCGGCCCTTTCCCCTCGGGCTGATGTCCGATGCCGGTCTTCTGGTGGCCAATCCGGTGTTCGCCGACGAGGCGGTCCAGGACCGCTTCTCGCGCAATGCCTATCACGGCACGGTGATCTGGTCGTGGCAGCAGGCCCTGCTGGCGGCGGGCTTGAAGCGGCAATTGGCGCGAACCGATCTGCCGGCCGCCGCGCGGGCTGCTCTGGCACAGGCGCAATCCACCCTGTGGAAAACCATCGAGGCGACGCGCCCGCTGGCCAATTCCGAACTCTGGACCTGGCGCCCGAAGAATAACCGGATCGTCCCCGCCGCTTTTGGCGCCGATGCCGGCGATGCCGACGAGTCCAACGCCGCGCAGCTGTGGAGCACGGTCTATCTGGCGATACGTCCGGACCGACCGTCCCCGTGAAATGTAACAAACATTTCCTTGAATTGAGCTTTCCAACCATCAAATATCGTGATGGTGGGCTAAAACCTTGTTCTCTTATCGGGGAATTATTACACACGGCTAAGCCGCATATTCAGGGCAATGGGGCACGCCGGAGGGAGTCCGGCGCAGGAGATCTGTCTTTATGGGAAACAACGTCACCTCGACCGGAGTGGCGCGCGATGGCGCCATGTCGACCGCGCGCTCCGTCGCGCCGAGCCGCAGCGCCGCACTGCGGGAACTGATCTTTTCGCCGGACCTGGCCTTCCTGATGGAGGCCCATAACGGCATCTCCGCCAAGATCGCCGAGGAAACCGGATTTCGCGGCCTCTGGGCCTCGGGCCTGACCATCTCGGCCAGCCTCGGCTTGCGCGACAGCAACGAGGCGTCGTGGACCCAGGTGCTGGACGTGCTGGAATACATGGCCGACGCCACCACCCTGCCGATCCTGGTCGACGGCGACACCGGCTACGGCAATTTCAACAATGTCCGCCGCCTGGTGCGCAAGCTGGGCGACACGCATATCGCCGGCGTCTGCATCGAGGACAAGCTGTTTCCCAAGACCAACTCGTTCATCGGCGAGCGCCAGCCGCTGGCCGACATCGACGAGTTCTGCGGCCGCATCAAGGCCGGCAAGGACAGCCAGACCGACGATGATTTCGTGCTGGTCGCCCGCGTCGAGGCGCTGATCTCGGGCCACGGCATGGACGAGGCGCTGTTGCGCGCCGAGGCCTATCATGCCGCCGGCGCCGATGCGATCCTGATCCATTCCAAGCGCTCGACCGCCTCCGAGATTCTCGAATTCACCGAGAAATGGGCCAACCGCGCGCCGCTGGTGATCGTGCCCACCATGTACAGCCTGAACACCCCGACGGACGTGTTCCGCCAGGCCGGCATCTCGACCATCATCTGGGCCAACCACAATCTGCGCTCGGCCATCTCGGCGATGCGCGAGACCAGCCGCCAGATCTTCGAGGACCAGTCTCTGCGCGAAGTCGAAGGCCGCGTGGTGCCGGTCAAGGAGATCTTCCGCATGGTCGGCAATGCCGAGCTGGAAGCGGCGGAACGCCGCTATCTGCCGGGCAAGGCCAATCTCGGCGCCATCGTGCTGGCGGCGTCGGGTGGCAATCTCGGCGAGCTGACCGAGGGCAAGCCGAAATGCATGATCGACATTCGCGGTCAGTCGCTGCTGCAGCGTCTGGTGACCAGCCTGTCGAACGGCGGCGTGCGCGAGATCTCGGTGGTGCGCGGCGCCCACAAGGACGCCGTCGTCCTGCCCGGCATCGTGCCGGTCGACAATGACCGTTTCGCCGAGACGGGCGAGGTCTTCTCGCTGGCCTGCGCCAAGGAGCGGATCGACGGCGAGCTGGTGGTCTCATATGGCGACGTGCTGTTCCGCGACTACATCCTCGACGGCCTGCTGCAGACCGAGGGCGACATCGTCGTCGTCGCCGACGCCCAGGCCGGCCGCAACAAGCCGGCCGGCACCGTCTGCGACCTGGTCTCGACCAGCCGCCCCTACACCGGCGATTATTTCGACGACGAGCCGGTGCGCCTGAAGGCCATGGCCGCGGCTTTGCCAGCCGACGCCGTCACCGGCGAATGGATCGGGCTCGCCCGCTTCAGCGCCCAGGGATCGGAATGGCTGCGCGAGGAGATCGCGGCGCTGGAGGCCGAAGGCCTGCTGGAGAAGGCGGACCTGCCTTTGCTGTTCACCCGCCTGGCGGCGAAGCATCCGGTGTCGGTGCATTTCATCACCTCTCACTGGCTGGACGTCGACACCTTGACCGATGTGGCCGCGGCACGAAATTTCACCTAGATGATCACCGCGCAAGATTTCATCGGCGAAGCCAAGAACAGCGGCTTCGATTTCTTCACCGGCGTTCCCTGCAGTTTCCTGACGCCCTTGATCAACGGCGTGCTGAACGACCGGTCGCTGCGCTATGTCGGCGCCACCAGCGAGGGCGAGGCGGTGGGAATTGCCTCGGGCGCCTGGCTGGCGGGCCGCAACACCGTGGTGATGTGCCAGAATTCCGGCCTCGGCAACGCGGTCAACCCGTTGACCTCGCTCAACGCGCCGTTCCGGATTCCCACTCTGTTCATCACCACCTGGCGCGGCCAGCCGGGCATTCCCGACGAGCCGCAGCATGAGGTGATGGGCGAGATCACGCCGGAACTCCTGACCCTGATCGGGCTGGAGCACGCCTTGTTCCCCAAGGAAAAGGCCGATCTCGCGCCGGCGCTTGGGCTGGCGACATCCCGCATGACGGCGCGCGACCTGCCCTTCGCCTTCGTCATGGAAAAGGACAGCGTCGCCGACGAGGCCCTGTTGCCGGCCGAGCCGCTGACGCCGATCGCCGGACGGCGCCACGACATTCCCGGCGTCGGTCCGCGCCCGGCCCGCGCCGCGGTGCTGGAGCGTTTCCTGGCGCTGGTCGACGACCAGACCGCGGTGGTCGCCACCACCGGCAAATGCGGCCGCGAGCTGTTCACTTTGGCCGATCGCCGCCAGCATATCTATCAGGTCGGCTCGATGGGCGGGGCCAGCGCCATGGCGCTGGGCGTCGCCCTCAATACCCCGCGCCGGGTGGTGGTGCTGGATGGCGACGGCGCGCTGCTGATGAAGATGGGCAATCTCGCCACCATCGGCGCCTATCGCCCGGACAATCTGGTGCATGTGGTGCTGGACAATGGCGTGCATGATTCGACCGGCGGCCAGGCGACCGTCTCGGCCGGGATCGACATCGCCGCGATCGCGCTGGCCTGCGGCTATCGCACCGCCGTTTCGTGCGCCGATCTCGCCGGCTTCGAGGAAGCCCTGGCCGTGGCGGGGCGCGAGGGGCCGTCGCTGATCCATATGCGGATCGCGCCCGGATCGATGACCAAATTGGGCCGTCCCACCGTGAAGCCGCCCGAAGTCGCGCGGCGTTTCCGCGACTTCCTGGCCGAAGGGAGCGCGTCATGAAATTCGCCGCCCTCCTCGCCACCCTGGTCGGTCTCGGCATCCTGATCTATCTGATCCTGGCCAATGGCGGCGTCGCCATCGAGACGGCGATCGCCTCGGCCGGCTTCGGCATCCTTTGGGTGGTCGCCGCGCATTTTCCCCAGTCGCTGTTTTCCTCGCTCGGCTGGCGGGCGGTGGTGTCCGCTGAACGGATTCCTTCGCCGGGATCCTTCTTCGGTTTCCGCCTGATCCGCGAGTCCGTCAACGCCCTGCTGCCGGTGGCTCAGGTCGGCGGCGAATTCGTCAATGCCCGGCTGCTGGCCCAGCGCGGCGTGCCGTTGAGCGCCGCCGGCGCCTCGGTGACGGTGGACAAGACGCTCGAGATCGTCAGCCAGGTCGGGTTCACCCTGCTCGGCATGGCGCTTCTGATGCTCGATCCCGGTCAGGCCGGCGTGCTGCATTGGATCGGCGTCGGCATCGCGGCGGCGATCGGCGTCATCGCCGCCTTTATCGCCGCCCAGCGCTACGGCCTGTTCCAGATGCTGGAGAGCGGCATCCTGGCGCTGGCCCGGAAGCAGAACTGGAAGGGCGCCGAACAGCTGGCCGGGCTGCATGACGAGATCGTCGCCCTCTATAAATCGCCCGGGCGGCTGCTGCGCGGCACGCTCTATCACCTGCTGTCCTGGATGCTCGGCGCGGTGGAGATCTGGGCGGCGCTGCATGTGGTCGGCGTCGATGTCGATCCGCGCGGCGCCCTGATCGTCGAAAGCCTGGGCCAGGCCTTCAAATCGGTCGGCTTCGCCATTCCCGGCGCGCTCGGCGTGCAGGAAGGCGGCCTGATCCTGGCCTGCGGCCTGGTCGGAGTGAACGCTCAGGGCGCTCTGGAATTGTCCTTGTTGAAGCGTATCCGCGAACTGTCCATCGGCGTGCCGGGCCTGATCGCCTGGCAATGGATCGAAGGCAAGCGCCTGTTCGGTCCCGCCAAGAAATTGACCGGGGAGACCACATCATGACCGCCGTCACCGGAGGTTCCTGGACTCACAAAATGGCCCGCCCGCTGGTGCGGCCGCTGATCGGCACCGGCATCACGCCGAACCACCTGACCACGCTGCGGCTCCTCGTCGGGCTGGCCTCGGCGGCGGCGCTGCTGCCGGGCGAACCCTACTGGAACATGTGGGCCGGCTGGCTGTGGCTGGTCTCGGCCTTCCTCGACCGCGCCGACGGCGAACTGGCGCGGCTCGGCAACATGTCGACGCCGGGTGGCCATATCTGGGACACCTTCGTCGACATCACGGTGAATTCGGTGTTCTTCATGGCGATCGGCGTCGGGCAGCGCCATTCGATGCTGGGCAATGTCGCCATTCCGCTCGGGCTGGTGGCGGGCGGCTGCCTGTTCCTGTGCAGTTACTGGGCGATGTCGCTGGAGAAGCGCATCAACCACGCCAAGAAGGCCTATTCCGGCGCCTGGGGCTTCGATTTCGACGATCTGCTCTATCTGATGGCGCCGCTCTGCTGGCTCGACTGGCTGATGCCGGTGCTGGTCGGCGCGGCGATCGGCACCTTCTCGATGGCGGTGCTGACCGGTTGGCGCCTGCGCCGCCTGGTCGTGCAGCAGCGGAGCGCCCAAGCGTGACGCCGATCCTGCTCACCCCCGGGCCGCTGACCACGCGCCCGGAGACCCGTGCCGCCATGAGCCGCGACTGGGGCTCGCGCGACGAGGGCTTCATCGCCCTCACCGCCGAGATGCGCCGGCGCCTGCTGTCGGTGGCGAACGGGGCCGGCAGCCATGTCGCGGTGCCGTTGCAGGGCAGCGGCACTTTCATCGTCGAGGCGACCATCGGCACCCTGGTGGGACGTGCGGACAAGCTGCTGGTGCTGGTCAACGGCGCCTATGGCGAGCGTATCGCCGCCATCGCCCGGCGCCTGCGCCTGCCGCACGAGATCCTGACCTGGGAGGAGTGGCAGCCGGTCGACGCGGCGCGGGTCGAACAGACTCTGGCGTCCCAGCCCGCCATCACCCATGTGGCGATGATCCATTGCGAGACCACCACCGGCCTGCTCAATCCGCTGGAGGAGGTGGCCGCCGTGGTGGCGCGCCATGGGAAGAAGCTGCTGCTCGACGCAATGAGCAGCTTCGGCGCCTTGCCGATCGATCTGGCCCGCACCCCGGTGACGGCGGTGATGGCGTCGTCCAACAAATGCCTGGAAGGCACGCCGGGCCTCGGCTACGCGCTGATCGAGCAGTCGGTGCTGGCGGCGGCCAAGGGCAACAGCCCATCGCTCAGCCTCGATCTCCACGATCAGTGGCGCGGGCTGGAGGGGAACGGCCAATGGCGCTTCACCCCGCCGGTGCAGGTGGTGGCGGCGCTGGTCGAGGCGCTGCGGCTTCTCGAGGCCGAAGGCGGACCCGAGGCGCGGCTGGCGCGCTATCGGCGCAACTGCCGGATCCTGGTCGAGGGCATGGGACGGCTCGGCTTCCGGCTGTTTCTCGATCCCGCCCATCAGGCGCCGATCATCGCCAGTTTCCATTATCCCACCGACCGCCCGTTCAGCTTCGAGGGCTTCTACCAGGCGCTGGCCGCGCGCGGCTTCGTCATCTATCCCGGCAAGCTGAGCAAGGCCGAAAGCTTTCGCATCGGCTGCATCGGCGCGGTCGAACCGGCCGATTTCCACCGCCTGCTGGCGGCGGTCGGCGACGTCATGAAGGAGATCGGCCGTGCGGCCTGACGATATTTCGGTGATTCTGCTGGTGGCCGGCGTCGGACGGCGCCTGCATGGGGCGGCCGAAGGGCCGAAGGTGTTGCTCGATTTCGGCGGCCAGTCGCTGCTCGAGCGTCATTTGAAGGCGCTGCGCGAGAACGGCGTCGAGGATGTGGCGCTGACGGTCGGTTACGAGAGCGATTCCATCCGCGCCGAATTGTCGCGCCTCGGCCTCGCCGACCGCATCGCGCTGGTGGAAAATCCCGACTATCGCCAGGGCAGCCTGGTGTCGCTGTGGGTGCAGCGCGAGCGGATGAAGAGCGGCAAGACCATCGTGCTGATGGATGGCGACGTGCTCTATCCGCCCGAGATGATCCGCCGCCTGCTCGACGCGCCGCAGGAGAACGTTCTGCTGCTGGACCGCAATATCGAGCCGGGCGACGAGCCGGTGAAGATCTGCCTGAAGGACGGCAGGATCGTCGATTTCCGCAAGAAGCCGGTCCATCAGCATGACTGGCACGGCGAATCGGTCGGCTTCTTCCGTTTCTCGCCGGCCATGGCGGCCGAACTGGCCGACATCTGCGGCGATTACGTCGCCTCAGGCCGCACCGGCGAGGAATATGAGGAGGCGATCCGCGACAAGATCCTGGTCGAGCCCGAGCGCTTCGCCGCCACCGACGTGTCCGACGTTCCCTGGACCGAGATCGATTTCGTCGAAGACATAGAACGGGCGCAGAACCAGATTCTGCCCCGGCTGGAGGCATGATGCTGGATCGTCCCGCCCCTCTTTCCGCCGCGGCGGTCGAGCATTTCGACGCCCATGGCTGGGTCTTTCTGCCGGGTTTCTATTCCAGCGCCGAGGTCGCCGAGATGTCGGCCTGGAGCGACGAGCTGGAGCATCGCCCGGAAGTGGTCGGCGAACATTGGCTGTACCGTCAGCCCAGCCTGCTCGATCCCTCACGCAAGGTCATCCAGCGCATCGAGAATTTCTGCCCGCATCATGAGGGATTCGACGGCTTCTCGCGCCGGTCGCGCCTCAGCGTGGCGGCGGGCCAGCTTCTCGGCGGGCGGGCCCTGCTGTTCAAGGAGAAGATCAATTTCAAGGAGCCCGGCGGCGAGGGCTTCAAGCTGCATCAGGACCAGCAGGCCGGCTGGGGCCGTTATGCGCCTTTGTTCGTCACGGCGATGGTGTGCATCGATCCCTCGACGATCGAGAATGGCTGCCTGGAGATGGCCTCCGGCACCGGGCGGATCGACCGGCTGATCGGCGAG
>Ga0213872_10001060_pt1 | contig 19085 bp, 16 predicted proteins | sample VelepicomBERX_R2_FD_160071 | JGI IMG/M metagenome (GOLD analysis project Ga0213872, IMG submission 160071) | Rhizosphere microbial communities from Vellozia epidendroides in rupestrian grasslands, the National Park of Serra do Cipo, Brazil - RX_R2 | ecosystem: Host-associated > Plants > Roots >...
CATCATCAGCGCCCTGAAGGAGAAGAAGACCGATCGCGCCGTGCAATTGCTGAGCATGCACATCGGCACGATGGAGCGGGTGGGCTTTGTGGCCGCCTGAGCCGCTCAGGCCGCCGGCAGCAGACGCTGTTGCTGGGCAAACAGCGAGGGCGGCCAGCCCACGTGGCGGCTGAAGGCCACGCTGAAGGTGCTGGCCGAGCTGTAGCCGACCTGCTGGGCTACCTCCACCAGGCTGGCCTGTTCACGCAGCAGCAGGCGCTTGGCCAGCGCCATGCGCCAGGACAGCAGGTACCGCATCGGCGCCACGCCGACCTCGCGACGGAAACGTTCGAAGAAGGAGGAGCGCGACAGCGCGGCCTCGCGGGCCAGTCGCGCCATGTTCCAGGGCGCGGCAGGCTGGGCATGCAGGGAGCGCAAGGCCATTGCCAGGCGGGCGTCGGCCAGGCCGCGCAAGAGGCCGGGGGCGGCATGCGCGGCGGTATCGGTCGCTGCATCCGGGTCCTGGCTGGAGCGCAGGGCCTCGATCAGCAACACCTCCAGCAGGCGCGACAAGACCATCTCGCGCGCCGGCCGCTGGGCAAGCGATTCATCCCCGACCAGTTGCACCAGTGTCGCCAGGCGCGGATGGGCGCGCACCATGAGCAGGTCAGGCAGCAGCGAGAGCAGCAGCGCCGAGTCGGGGGAATCGAAGACGCAATGTCCCACCACCAGCCGCACTTCGGGCGGGCCGTCGGCATCGCCCAGGCGGTATTGGCCGTCGGGCAGGCGCGGCGGTGGACGGTCTTCGTCCAGGTCCGGGCCGTCGTAGGGCTGGAGGCTGGACAGGGCAAAACCCTGCAAGGCCGGTGCCAGCACGAAATCACCGGCTTCCAGGCTGATCTGCCTGCCATCATCATGCAAGATCCGGCAACTGCCTTCCAATACAGCGCAATAGAACGCCAGTTCGGGGCGGCTGCGGCGCACCCGCCAGCCACCGGCACCCTGTACGTACTTGGTGTAGCGGGCAGCCGGCTGGAGCAGGGTGACGACGTCGGTCAGGGGATCGTTGATGTCGGACATGACTGGACGATTGCAAATGAAATGCGGACGTTCGATTGTAGCAAGTCCGGCTTGCCGCGCCTATTCTTCGCCTTGTTCCCTCACCACTGCAAGGAGTTGCACATGAAAACCGTCTTCATCACTGGCTGTTCGTCCGGCTTCGGCCTGGAAATCGCTGCTTACTTCCTTCAACGCGACTGGCAGGTCGCGGCCACCATGCGCACCCCGCGCACCGACCTGCTGCCGGCCTCGCCCCACCTGCGCGTGTTGCCCCTGGATGTGACCGACGCCGACAGCATTGCGCAGGCGGTGGCGGCAGCCGGCCCCATCGATGTGTTGGTCAACAATGCCGGCATCGGCGCACTGGGCGCGGTCGAAGGCATGGAGATGGCGCAGGTGCGCGAGATCTTCGAGACCAATACCTTCGGCAGCATCGCCCTGATCCAGGCGGTCTTGCCGCAGATGCGCCAGCGCCGCGCCGGGGTGGTGATCAATGTGACCTCCTCGGTGACCTTGCGCTCGCTGCCGCTGCTGTCGGTCTACACAGCCAGCAAGGCGGCGGTGAATGCCTTTACCGAATCGCTGGCGCTGGAACTGGCGGCCTTCGATGTCCGGGCCCGGCTGGTGCTGCCGGGACGCGCACCGGGGACACGCTTTGCCGAGAACGCCCGCCCGCGCATGGCCAGCACCATCCCCGAGCCCTATGCGCCGCTGGCGGCGGCGGTGTTCGAGAACTTCCAGGATGTGTCGCAGATTACCCATGCAGAAGACGTGGCCGAGGCCGTCTGGCAGGCTGCCACCGACCCGGCCGCGCCCATGCGCATCCCGGCCGGGGAAGATGCCCGGGCCTGGGCGGCCGGGGCTTGATGACCGCTGCTCAGCCCCCTGTTCAGGCTTCCGTGACGAGCCGGTGCAGCATCTCGGCCGTCTCGGTCGGGTGCGAGAGGAAGGGCGAATGCCCGCTCTCCAGTTCCTTGATGCGAACGCAACCCGAGCGCGCCGCCATCACACGCTGCAGCACCGGATCGATGGCACGGTCGCGGGTACAGACGATGTAGCTCTTGGAGAGCTGGCTGTAGCGTTCGCCGGTCAGCGCCACCGGCGTGATCATCGGCGCCAGCGCCTGGGCACGGAACTGCGGTGCAGCCCAGCTGGCCACTGCATACGGGGCATCCTGCATGAAGGTATCCACGCGCGAGGCGGGGTGGGTCTGGGCCGATACCGCATCGGCCTGCGTCTGGACCGGCGGCAGCTGGCCTGGCGGCATCAGCTCCGACAGGGAGGCCAGCGAATCGCCGTCGCCCGGCACGAAGGCGCACAGGTAGATGATGCGTGCGAGCTGGTCGGCCACCTGTTCGGCGGCGGCCGTCACGGCGATGCCCCCCATGCTGTGCCCCACCAGCGTGACCCGCTTGCCGATGGCCTTGACGGCACGCGCGATGGCCTCGGCATACATCGCCAGGGAGACCCGCTCCAGCGGGGTATCGTCGGCGCCACTGCCCGGCAGGTCGATGCTGTGCACTTCATGGCCGCGCATGGTCAGCTCGGCGGCGACCGCCGGCCACACCCACTTGCCTTGCCAGGCGCCGTGGATCAGGAGGAAATTTGCCATGGTGTAAGTCGCTTGATCAGATGCAGGAGGTCGGCATCGGCATGCAGGGGAGCATCAGTGCCTGGGGCATGCGGATGTATGGATTTGTAATTTCAGTTGATCCATACTAACATCCGTAAAAGGCTGCAACAAGCCAGATAAGACCCATACAACCGCCTCCTTGCCCCCTAAGTTTATGGACAGAACGGGACTCTCCCTGGACTGGATCAGCCAGTTCTCCGCCAATGGTGGTCCGCGCTACCTGCAGATCGTCACCTTCATGGAACAGGCCATCTCGGATGACCGCCTGCGCCCCGGCGACCGCCTGCCGCCGCAGCGGCTGCTGGCCGATCGGCTGGAGGTCGACCTCACCACCGTCACGCGTGCCTACAACGAGGCACGCCGGCGCAACCTGCTGGAGGCGCGCGGCTCGGCCGGCACCTTCGTGGCCGCGCCCAAGGTGGACCTGAGCCAGGTGATGGACCTGTCGATGAACATCCCGCCGCCACCGGCCGGTATCGACCTGGAAGATCTGTTGCGCCAGGGCGTCTCTCAGGTGCTGCTGCATAGCGATGCCGACCTGTTGATGACCTACCACCTGGGCGGTGGCAGCAGCGCCGACCGCGCCGCAGGTGCGCTCTGGCTGGCGCCCATGCTGGGCCGGTTCGACCAGCAGCGCGTGCTGGCCAGCCCGGGCGCGCAATCGGCACTGGCGGCGCTGGTGCTGTCGCAGACGCAGCCGGGCGAGGTCATCCTGGCCGAACCGCTCACCTATCCCGGGCTGCTGTCGGTCGCCGCGCAACTGGGCCGGCGCGTGGTGGCCGTGGGCGTGGATGGCGAAGGCATGCGTCCCGACCTGCTGGCCACCCTGGCGCGCCAGCACCGGGCGCGCCTGGCCTATCTCAATCCCACGCTGCACAATCCGACCACCCACACCATGCCAGACGGCCGTCGCGCCGAGATCGCCGCCGTGGTCATGCGCATGGGCCTGCGCATCATCGAGGACGATCCCTACTGGCACTTTGCCACCCACGCGCCTCGACCGCTGGCGCACTATGCGCCGCGCCACGTGTTCCATGTCTCGACCCTGTCCAAGTGCCTGTTGCCGGGCTTGCGCACGGCCTACGTGGTGATGCCCGAGGGCATGGCGCAGGATGAGGTGCTGGCGGCGATGCGTTCCTTCGTCTTGATGTCCACGCCGCTGATGACGGCGCTGACCACGCAGTGGATCCATGACGGCACCGCTGCCAGCCTGCTGGATGGCATCCGCACCGAAGCCTGGGCGCGCCAGGAACTGGCCTTGCGTACGCTGGGCGCGCCGGGCGCCGCTGAATCGGGCGGCATCCACCTGTGGCAGGCGCTGCCGGGGCACTGGAGCGCAGCCGAGTTCGTACAGGCGGCGCGCCGCGAAGGTCTCAACGTCATCGCCCAGGATGCCTTCGCCGTGCCGGAGGCGGCCTTGCCGGCAACAGCCCATATCCGCATCTCGCTGGGCCGCGCACGCAGCCGCTTCGAGCTGGTCAATGCCTTGCGGCGGCTGGTCGAGCTGGCGCATCGCCGTGGGCGGCGCGAAGTAGTGGTCTAGGTAACACAAGGGGCAAAGGAGCGGGGCTATGGCATCATGCCCGCTGTCGCCCATCCACCACCGCCACTGCCACCATGGAAATCCGCCAGCTCAGATATTTCGCCAGCATCGTCGAACACGGCAGCATCGGCAAGGCCGCGCTGGAACTGGGGATGGTCACCTCGGCCCTGAGCCAGCAGATCACCCGGCTGGAAAACGAACTGGCCACGCGCCTGCTGCAACGCACCTCCACCGGGGTGATACCGACCGATGCCGGCATCGCCTTTCTCAAGCAGGCCCAACTGGCCCTGCGCCACCTCGATGACGCTGCCCTGGCAGCCCGGCAGGCGCGCCTGTCCGGCCACGTCAGCGTGGGCTTGGCCTCCAGCACGGCGGGGGTGATGGGGCTGGCCTTCATGAGCGCCATGCGCGAGCGCTATCCCGATGTGCGCCTGCGCATGGTGGAAAGCCTGTCCGGGCATCTGGGCGCCATGCTGGGTGCGCGCCAGATCGACCTCGCCATCCTGTTCCAGGAGGAGCCGGCGCAACGCTGGAGCGTCTTGCCGCTGCTCGATGAGCGCCTCTTTGTCATCGGTGCCCGGGAGCTGCCCGGCATGCCCACCGGGCGCCAGGCACGCCTGGGCAAGCTGGGCGAATTGCCGCTGATCCTGCCGACCCGCAAGCACGGGCTGCGGTCCTTGCTGGATGCGGCCTTCCACCATGCCGGCTACAGCCCGCGCATCGTCATGGAAGTCGATGGTTTGCCCATGCTGATGGACGCCGTGCGTGCCGGCATCGGCGCCACCATCCAGCCCGGTGCCGCCCTGGCGCGGCCGGAAAATGCCGACCTCGGCAGCGTGCCCATCGTCGGCAGCGATGCCACCCGGCCCAACCTGATCGTCAGCGTCTCCGACGACGAACTGTCGCCGGCTGGCCTGGCCGCGCGCGTGCTGCTGGCCGAGGTGGCGCGCCAGCAGGTGGGGCAGGGACGCTGGCCGGGTGCCACCTTGCGCAGCGGTCCTCTTCACAAAAACTGAATACCCCTTGCTGGCGCGCCGATAGCGGCGCAGCGGCCGGCTGCCTATAGTCGCTCTCCTGGACAAATCACAAGGAGGGGACGGCGATGTTCGACGTTCTGGTTATCGGCGGCGGCAATGCCGCCCTGTGCGCGGCCCTGATGGCGCGCGAGGCGGGCGCCTCGGTGCTGCTGCTGGAGTCGGCACCACGGGCCTGGCGCGGCGGCAATTCGCAGCACACCCGCAACCTGCGCTGCATGCACGATGCGCCCCAGGACGTGCTGGTGGATGCCTACCCGGAAGAAGAATACTGGCAGGACCTGCTCAAGGTCACCGGCGGCCTCACCAATGAACAGCTAGCACGCCTGACCATCCGTGCCTCGGCCACTTGCCGGCCATGGATGCGCAAGCATGGCGTGCATTTCCAGCCGCCGCTGTCGGGTGCCTTGCACGTGGCGCGCACCAATGCCTTCTTCATGGGCGGCGGCAAGGCACTGGTCAATGCCTACTACCGCAGTGCCGAAGCCCTGGGCGTGCAGATCCGCTACGACACCCCGGTCGATGCCATCGAGCTGGACGGTAGGCGCTTCATCGCCGCCCGCAGCGGATCGCAGCGCTTTACGGCGCGCAGCTGCGTGCTGGCCGCCGGCGGCTTCGAATCCAACCGCGAATGGCTGCGCCAGGCCTGGGGCCAGAACGAACGGGGAGAGTGGCCGGCGGATAATTTCCTCATCCGCGGCACCCGCTTCAATCGCGGCAACCTGCTGCGCTTCATGATCGATGCCGGTGCCGACAGCATCGGCGACCCCACCCAAGCCCACATGGTGGCCATCGACGCCCGCGCACCACTCTATGACGGCGGCATCTGCACCCGCATCGATTGCGTGTCGCTGGGCGTGGTGGTCAATCGCGACGGCGAGCGCTTCTATGACGAGGGAGAAGACTTCTGGCCCAAGCGCTACGCCATCTGGGGTCGCCTGGTGGCGCAACAGCCGGGGCAGGTCGCCTATTCCATCATCGATGCCCAGGCGGTCGGCCATTTCATGCCACCAGTCTTTCCCGGCGAGAAGGCCGACAGCCTGCCGCAACTGGCGCGCCAGCTGGGCGTGCCGGAAGCCGCATTCGTGCAGACCGTGCAAGCGTACAACGCCGCCTGCCGCCAGGGCCAGTTCGACCACACCGTCCTGGACGACTGTCATACCGAGGGCTTGCAACCGCCCAAGACGCACTGGGCACGTCCCCTGGAGCAGGCGCCGTTCTATGGCTATGCGCTGCGGCCCGGCGTGACCTTCACCTATCTGGGGCTCAAGGTCAATGAGCGGGCCCAGGTGCATTTTTCCGGCCAGCCCAGCGACAACCTCTTCGTGGCCGGCGAGATGATGGCCGGCAATGTGCTCGGCAAGGGCTATACGGCCGGCGTGGGCATGTCCATCGGCACGGCCTTCGGACGCATCGCCGGCAGCCAGGCCGCCCAGGCCGCTGCCTCACATTCTGGAGTTTCCCATGCAAGAGCTTGAATCCCTGGCCGAGACCGCCCGTCGCGATGCACAGCCGACCACGCCCAACGCTAGCCACACGCGGGGACGCGGACGCATCATTCCCATCGTCCCTATCGGCTCCACCGCGCCCCTGAATGCCGATGAATCCGAGGTGGCACGCCAGATGCAGATCTGCAACGCCTGTCGTTACTGCGAAGGTTTCTGTGCAGTCTTCCCGGCCATGACGCGGCGGCTGGAATTCGGCAAGGCCGATGTGCATTACCTGGCCAACCTGTGCCACAACTGCGGCGCCTGCTATCACCCCTGCCAATATGCGCCCCCGCACGAGTTTGCGGTAAACGTGCCCAAGGCCATGGCGCGGGTGCGGCTCGACACCTATGCCAGCTATGCCTGGCCGGCCGCGGCCGGCGCGCTGTATCAACGCAATGGCCTCACCGTGGCCCTGGCCCTGGCCGGTGCGGTGGTGCTGTTCCTGCTGCTGGCGCTGGCGGCCAATGGCACGCTGGCCAGCGGCCCCACGGGTGGCAACTTCTATGCGGTATTCCCGCATGGCCAGCTGGCGACGATGTTCGGCGCCGTCTTCGGCCTGGCGCTGCTGGCACTGGGGCAGGGCGTGCGGCGCTTCTGGCGCGAGGTCTCGGCAGGCAGGGCCAGTGGCGCGGCGGCGGCCGAAGCGGCGCACAAGGTACTGGCGCTCACCTACCTGGGCGGTGGCCACGGCGAGGGCTGCAACGAGGCCGACGACGCCTTTACGCTGCTGCGTCGGCGCTTCCACCACCTGACTTTCTACGGTTTCATGCTGTGCCTGGCCGCCACCTCGGTGGCCACCTTGTACCACTACCTGCTGGCGCTGGAGGCGCCGTATCCGTTCTGGAGCCTGCCGGTGCTGCTGGGTACGGCCGGTGGCATCGGCTTGCTGATCGGGCCGGCCGGGCTGCTGTGGCTGAACCTGCGTCGTGACCCGGCGCGGGGCGACATCCGCCAGCGCCCGATGGACCGCGCCTTCATCGTCTTGCTGCTGTTGATCAGCGCCACCGGTCTGGCCTTGCTGGCCTGGCGCGACAGCGCGGCCATGGCCGTGCTGCTGGCGCTGCACCTGGGCAGCGTGATGGCACTGTTTATCACGCTGCCCTATGGCAAGTTCGCCCACGGCATCTACCGCAGCGCGGCCCTGCTCAAATCGGCCATCGAGAAGCGTCAGCCGGCGCGCCAGGACCCGGGTTCGGCCTGATCCAGGGCGGTGGTGTCCACGCCACCGCAGCACTGCTTCGCCTACTACGACTACATCAAGGAGACTTCATCATGCCCACCCATCCCCCCGTGCGCGGCTCACGCGCAGGCGCCGTCCTGCGCGTGACCAGCGGCAATTTCCTGGAACAGTTCGATTTCTTCCTGTTCGGCTTCTATGCCACCTACATCTCCAAGGTGTTCTTCCCCGCCAGCAGCGAATTCGCCTCGCTGATGCTGACCTTCGCGGTCTTCGGGGCCGGCTTCCTGATGCGTCCGCTGGGCGCCGTCATCCTGGGGGCCTACATCGATGAGGTAGGGCGGCGCAAGGGTCTCATCGTCACGCTTTCCATCATGGCCAGCGGCACCATCCTGATCGCCTGCGTACCCGGCTACGCCAGCATCGGCCTGCTGGCGCCGCTGCTGGTGCTGGCGGGACGGCTGCTGCAAGGCTTTTCGGCCGGGGCCGAGCTGGGCGGGGTGTCGGTCTACCTGGCCGAGATGGCCACACCGGGGCGCAAGGGTTTCTATACGGCCTGGCAATCGGCAAGCCAGCAGATTGCCATCGTCGTGGCCGCGCTCATGGGCTACGCGCTCAACGCCTGGCTGGACGGCACGCAGATTGCCGCCTGGGGCTGGCGCATTCCCTTCTTCGTGGGTTGCATCATCGTGCCCTTCATCTTCCTGTTGCGTCGCTCGCTGCAGGAGACCGAAGCCTTCAAGACGCGCGCCCATCGTCCCTCGCTGGGCGAGGTCTACCGCACCATGCTGGCCAACTGGAAGACGGTGATCGCCGGCATGCTGCTGGTGGCCATGACTACCACCACCTTCTACCTGATCACGGTCTATACGCCCACCTTTGGACGCACCGTCCTCAAATTGTCGACCCAGGCCAGCCTGGTGGTGACCTTGCTGGTGGGTCTGTCCAACTTCTGCTGGCTGCCCATCGGCGGCATGGTGTCGGACCGCATCGGCCGGCGCCCGGTGCTGCTGGCCATCACGGTGCTGGCCATCCTGACGGCCTATCCGGCGCTGTCCTGGCTGGCCGCAGCGCCCAGTTTCGAACGCATGTTGCTGGTGCTGCTGTGGCTTTCCTTCTTCTTCGGGATGTATAACGGTGCCATGGTGGCCGCCCTCACGGAGATCATGCCCGAGCAGATCCGGGTAGCCGGTTTCTCGCTGGCCTTCAGTCTCGCCACGGCGCTTTTCGGCGGCTTCACGCCGGCCATCTCGACCTGGTTGATCGAACTGACCGGTGACAAGGCCGCGCCTGGCCTCTGGCTGACCTTTGCCGCCCTGTGCGGATTGCTGGCCACGCTGATCCTCTATCGGCGCCAGGCCGTGGCGGTGCGGGCGGTCGCCTCGCGCGCTGGTTGAGGCGCAAGCTGCCTCAGTGTGATTGCGAGGTGGCCAGCAAACCGTTGACGGCGTCGTTGACGATGATCGAGGGCAGCGAAGCACGATCGTTCTTGACGATCACCATGTCCTTCTCGATATCGCCCGGCAGCCTGAGCTGGCCGATATAGCTGCAGTCGGCGCTGCAGGTATAACGCAGCACGGCGTCGCCGCGCACGGCCTCGATGATGTACTGGCCGTTCTCCACGCCGTAGTAGCGCACGCCCACCAGTTGCTGATGATCAGGCGCTTGCGGGTCTTCATAGAAATATTCGCCGCGCTCCATGCGCACATAGTGCGGCCAGGGCATGCTGCCCAGCGGCGCCACCCCGGCGATCTGTGAGGAATTCAGGCCCAGTTGCAATGGTGCCGGGACGCTTGGCGTGGCGGGTAGCGGCACAGGCACCGCGAGCGGCGCTACGGTGGCCAGCGCGGGGGCTGGTGCTGGTGCCGGCGTGGCAGTGGCAGCCTTCGCGGGCAGGCGGGTGGCGTCGGCCAGGTTCTCCGGTGCCAGCGCCTCCAGCTCGGCCTGGCGCCGGTGGTACCAGTCCAGCAGGCAGCTGCGGTCGTGGCAGTGATCTTCGCGCCAGCGCCATTGCAGGTCGGACTCGGCGCGGAAGCTGCGGCGATCGGCCGCGGCCTGGCGGGCCCGGCGGAAAGCGCGGCCCAACTGGTCATCCAGGGCCGATAGCTCGGCATCCTTGCAGATGGCCTTTTCGTTGGCCGATCCGGCCTTGCTGCAATCAAAGCTGGCAGCCTGGGAGGAAGAGGGAAGGGTGACGCACAGAGCGCCGAAAGTGGCCAGGGCGGCGGCGTAGGCGAGAGGTTTCATGACGATCCGTTCCGTGTTGCGAGAATGCGATGGGCGCCAGCATGGCACCCCCCGTGCAGAGGCAAAACGAGGATAAGAAACGGAAATTTTTTAAAATCTTTGCAGCTGAAAAAGCGTGTTGGGACTTCTTAACAATCGCTGCGCGCAGCCCTGCAGACATCCAAGTAGAATCGCGTTCTCGATGTAAAAACGGATATCACCACCCCCATGCAGGAGAGCAGGCAAGCACCGGATCTGCGCCCAGGCGAGCGCGCCGGCTTCATCCTCAGCCGCCACTGGCGCGACACGCCAGCCGGTGTCGAGATCGAATTGTGGGTCGCCACCGACACCGGCCCGCAATGCCTGCGCCTGCCGCCACAGCAGGCGGTGGCCTTCGTGCCGCAGGCCGATCTGGAGCGTATCGCTGCGCTGCTGGAAGGCGAGCGTGGCTTCGAGTTGCGTCCCCTCGATGCGCTCAAGGATTTCAGCCAGCGGCCGATGCTGGGCCTGTATGCCCGCCACTATCGCGCCTTGCTGAAGAAGGAAAAGCAATTGCTGGCCGCCGGCATCCCGGTCTACGAGGCCGATATCCGCCCGCCCGAGCGCTACCTGATGGAGCGTTTCATCAATGCGCCGCTGGCCTTCCAGGGCAGTGACGACGGCCAGGGCGCGCTGGCCGAGGCGCGCATCCGGCCCTTGCCCGGCTATCGTCCACCACTGAAGCTGGCCTCGCTGGACATCGAGACCAGCTGGCACGGCGAACTCTACAGCATCGCCATCGAGGGTTGCGGCCAGCGCAATGTCTATGCGCTGGGACCGCCCAGCGGAGCGGTCGAACAGGTGGACTTCAGCCTGCAGTTCTGCGAGACCCGCCAGCAACTGATCGAATGCCTCAACGATTGGATGGCGCGCCACGATCCGGACGCCCTCATCGGCTGGAACCTGATCCAGTTCGATCTCAACGTGTTGCAGAAGCAGGCCGACAAATACCACGCCAAGTTGCGCCTGGGCCGTGCCGGGCGCCTGCTGGAGTGGCGTGAAAATGGCATGCGGGCCAATCACCTGCTGGTCAATGCGCCGGGGCGGCTGGTCATCGACGGCATCGAAAGCCTGCGCTCGGCGTTCTGGAACTTTCCGTCCTTCAGCCTGGAGAACGTGGCCCAGACCCTGCTGGGTGAGGGCAAGGCCATTGCCACGCCTTACCAGCGCATGGATGAGATCGACCGCATGTTCGCCCAGGACAAGGCTGCCCTGGCCACCTACAACCTCAAGGATTGCGAACTGGTCACGCGCATCTTCGAGAAGACCGAGATCCTGGCCTTCCTGCTGGAACGCGCCAGCGTCACCGGCCTGCAAGCCGACCGCAGCGGCGGGTCGGTGGCGGCCTTCACCCACCTCTACCTGCCGCAGCTGCATCGCAAGGGCTATGTGGCGCCCAACCTGGGGGACGCCGAAGCCATTGCCAGTCCCGGCGGCTTTGTCATGGATTCACGCTCGGGCCTGTATGACTCGGTGATCGTGCTGGACTACAAGAGCCTGTATCCCAGCATCATCCGCAGCTTCCTGATCGATCCGGCCGGGCTGGTGGATGGCACCCTCAACGAGCCCGAGGCCGATACCGTGCCCGGCTTCAACGGCGCGCGTTTCTCGCGGCGCAGCCACAGCCTGCCGGCCATCATCGAACAGATCTGGCAAGGTCGTGAAGAGGCCAAGCGCCAGGGCAACAAGCCCTTGCAGCAGGCGCTGAAGATCATCATGAATTCCTTCTACGGCGTGCTGGGCTCGACGGCCTGCCGCTTCTTCGATTCGCGCCTGGCCTCCTCGATCACGCGGCGCGGGCACGAGATCATGCACCACACCCGCGAGCTGATCGAGCAGCAGGGCTATGAAGTCATCTATGGCGATACCGATTCCACCTTCGTCTGGCTCAAGCGCGCCCATGACGACTTGCAGGCGCGCCGCATCGGGCTGGAGCTGGCAGGCTTGATCAATGACTGGTGGCGCCGCAAGCTGGCTGGCGAATACGGGCTGGAGAGTGCCCTGGAACTGCAGTTCGAGGTGCATTACCAGCGCTTCCTCATGCCCAATGTGCGCGGCTCCGACACCGGCAGCAAGAAACGCTATGCCGGTTACGTCCGCACCGAGGGCGGCGAGGACAAGGTGACCTACAAGGGACTGGAGACGGTGCGCACCGACTGGACCCCGCTGGCGCAACGCTTCCAGCAGGAGCTGTACCTGCGCATCTTCAAGCGGGAACCGTATCGCGACTATATCGCTGGGTATGTGGCCGACCTGCTGGCAGGCCGTCTGGATGAACTGCTGGTCTACCGCAAGCGCCTGCGGCGCCAGCTCGATCACTATGAAAAGAACGTGCCGCCCCATGTGCGGGCCGCGCGCATGGCCGACCAGGTCAACCAGGAAGATGGGCGTCCGCCCCAATACCAGCAGGGTGGCTGGATCAACTACGTGATGACCACCGCCGGTCCCGAACCGCTGGAAAAGCGCAGTGCCGCCATCGACTACGCGCACTACCTGGAGCGCCAGCTGGCGCCGGTGGCCGATGCCATCCTGGTGTTCGTGGGAGACAGCTTCGCCGCCGTGACCTCGCCGCAACAGGAGTTGTTCTGACGTTCTGAAGTTCTCAGATCAGGAACATCAAAAGACAAAAAACAAAAGGCAAGAGGGCCGGTCGCAACCGGCCCTCTTGCCTGGTAAAACCTGGCCCGCGCGGGGCCTTTGCTCAGCGCAGGCGCGAATCGCGATCGCGCAGGTCGCGCAGGTCGGCACGCACGCGTACCGGCACCGGCTGCAGTTCGGGCTTGCGATAGACGCGTTGCCACACATAGAGCGACGAGGCCGCTGCGGCAACGACAAAATAGAGTGCGTAGAAAGCCACGGCATAGCTACCGTAGTGCAGCAGGCTTTGGATGACGTTCATGTTTCCCTCTCACGGACAAGACCAGATTCGATGGCCTCATCCTATTCCCCGGATCAACGATCGCCTATCAGGGTTTTTCTGATGGGCGAGCTGGCAACATCCAGACCGGCCTCCCTCAAGGCGGGTCCTGGATGTGACTGGCAGCGATGCCAGGTGGCAATTGTCGCGCGATTCGGCGGGCATCGCCAGCACCGCCTGCGCAAGTGTGGCGGATTTGCCCCTTAGCGGCCCGCCGCCGACTTGGCCAGGCCGGCCGCAGGCGGCTGTTGCAGGTGTTGCAACAGCTTGCCGACCATGGCGATGACGGTCAGGCCGACGATGCAGAAGAACACGGCCAGCGGCGTGAGACTATGGATGGACACGAAGCCGGCCAGCCCCATCATCCCCGACGACACCAGCAGCAGCGCAAAGCCGAGGATGGCACTGGTCAAGCCGGCAATATGCGGGAAGATGGAGTTGCCCTTGGCCATCAACGTCGGGTACATGGCGCCGGCACAGAAGGCCATCACCAGCACCGGTGCCATCAGGGTCCAGACCTGCAGGCCGACGGTAAGGGCCAGCGCCAGCATGGCAAAGGCGGCGGCCGTCATCACGCGTGCGCCGATGCGCAGGCGCTGTTCGGGCGTGGGCAGACGCGCATGGTGCAGGCGGTTGGAAATACCGCCCAGGAAGTACATCACGCCAATGGCCAGGGCCAGGTAACCAAAGAAGGTCGGCGGCTCATGCAGGGTGTTCTGCACCATGAAGGGGCCGACGATGTTGAACACCAGCAGGATGCTGTAGCACAGGCCCTGGGCCAGGAAACAGCTCTGGAACACCGGGCTGGCCAGCACCTTGCGGGCGTTCTTGAGCAGCGTAGCCGGATGCAGCCGTACCGGCTGCGCCAAGGTTTCGCGATAGCGCCACAGCACGGCCCACATGCCGAAGGAATACACCAGCAGGAACACCAGGCAGGAGCGCCAGCCGAAGGCTTCCTGCAGGTGTGCCCCGATCACCGGCGCGATGATCGGCGCCAGGCCCCAGGCGGTGGCCATGTAGGTGTAGGCATGCACCAGCGCCTGGCCGGCGAAGGAGTCGGTGATGATGGCCTTGGCCAGCAGGTTGGTGGCGGCGATGCCGAAGCCCTGCAGCACGCGGGCGGCGACGAAGGTCTCCAGGTTGGGCGCGGCCAGCGAGAGCGCACAGCCCAGCGTGAACATGCCCAGCCCCAGCGCCAGGATGCGCTTGCGGCCATAGGCGTCGGCCATGGGGCCGAAGAGCAGCTGGCCGCAGGCGTAGGCGATCAGGTAACCGGTCACGCTGGACTGGATGGCCTGGGCCGAGGTCTCGTAGTAATGCGCCATCACCGGCAGCGCCGGCACGTAGATGTCGATGGCCAGCTGCCCCGCCGAGGCGAAGGCGCAGATCAGGAACAACAGGAAGCGCGGATGATTGGGCGGATGCTTGGCGGTGGGCGGGGCAAATGTGCTCATGGGGAGGGACTGCCGGGAATGCAAAGAGCGCTATTGTGACCGTTCGCGAGGATTCCTGCTGGCGTGGGCCCGAAATGCCAGATCGGGCCCCGCGCGGTGACACTGCTACGCCTGCAGGCGCTGCCTGAGCGCATCGAACTGCGCGCTCCATTGCGTGCGCCAACGCAGGCGCAGCGCCTCATCCATCCAGGCCGCATCCAGTCCGTTGAGCATGAAGCCCTTGAGGTCATCCACGCTGGCCCCCAGTTGCAGCATCATCAACCAGGCACCGGTGGGCGTGACCAGGTGCAGGGTCGGATCGTCGGTATTGGGATGCAGGCGCAGGCCCGCTGCCAGCATCTGACGGATGGGGTGGTCCTGGGCCCAGCGCTGCGGCGCGAGCGTGCGCAGGTAGTAGGAGTTGGTCGGCACCACCGTAAAGACCAGCCCACGCGCAATGCAGCGTTGCAGCAGCGCGGGATTGTCGACGATGGTGTAGCCGTGATCGACCCGGTCCACCTGCAACAGGTCGATGGCCGTGGCGACATTGTTCCATGGCATGCCGAATTCACCGGCATGGGCGGTGGTCTTGAGGCCAGCTTCGCGGGCCAGCCGGTAGGCTTGTTCGAACAACTCGGGCGGCCGGTCGTTCTCGCGGTAATCCATGCCGATGCCCAGCACCTGTGGCGCGCGATGGGCCAGCATCCATTGCACCATGGCCACGGCCTCATCGGGGCTGGCTTCGCGGTCGATGCTGGGGATCAGGCGGCCGATGATGCCGAAATCGCGCTCGGCCTCCACGATGCCGGCGACGATGGCGTCCTGGGCCTGCTCATAGGCTATGCCCGAGACGCGCACGGTGCCGGTCGGGTTCCAGAAGAATTCGCTGTAGGCCACGCCATGGGCATGGGCGTCTTCCAGGTATTCGTAGGCCAGGCGGCGCAGGTCGTCGGGCTGGCGGATCAGCGCGGCGTCCAGTGCGCGCAGCACGCGCAGCACGCCCACGGGCTTTTCGCCCCGGGTGTAGAAGGCCTCGATCTCCGCTTCGCTCACCGGATGGCCGGCGCGCGCCGAGAGCGCGCTGAAGGTCTGGCGGCGCACGGCGCCAAAGAGGTGGCAATGCAATTCGACCTTGGGCAGCGCACGCACGAATTGTTCGAGCGTAAGCGGCCCTGCGGTAGCGTCTTCAAACAGGGTCATAAAGATCAATCTTGAAAAAGGGGCAGGGCGTCGTTCACGACAGGCCGCCCAGCAACTCCTGCATCATGCACTGCATGGCACGCGGGCCATCCACGGTCATGGCCACCTGGGCGTTGGGACTGGCCCGGCGCGGCACGCGGAATTCGCACACGGTCATGCCACGCGTAAGCCGGCCCTGCAGTTCGATCTCCACCCGCGCCGGCTGGAAGCTGAACAGTTCCGGACGCTTGAGCCAGATCGCCACCGCCGGGTCGTACATGGGCATGGGCACCGAAGCATCGGGACTGCGGATGCGCAGGTAGGCATCGAAGTACCCGGCCAGCCACTTGGCCCGGGGCGTGCCCAGCTCGCGCACCTGCTGCACCTCGGTCGAGGTCACCAGCAACTGGCGGCACAGGTTCAGGCCGAACATGCGCAGCGGGATGCCGGAGCGGAACACCACATCGGCCGCCTCCGGGTCGGCGAAGATGTTGAATTCGGCCGCCGCCGTATGGTTGCCCTGGTCGGCCGAGCCGCCCATGAGGATGATCTCGCTGACCATGGAAGCGATCTCGGGGGCCCGCTGCAAGGCCACGGCGATGTTGGTCAGCGGGGCGATGCACATGAGCGTGATGTCGCCCGCATGCAGGCGGATCGCCTCGATGAGCGCGTCCACCGCGTGCGGCAATGGCGAGCGTTGCAGGCGCGCCGACTGCTGGGCCTCCAGCGCGGCGATATCGACCTGCGGCAGGGCCTCGCCGGTGGTGGCCATGCCGGATTCGCCCAGGATCGATTGCGCGGTTTCGATGGCGCCAGCCAGCGGCGCGTCGCAACCGGCGTAGACCGGCACCTCCAGGCGGTAATGCTGCTTGATGCGCAGCGCATTGTCATAGGTGGTCACCAGGGGCGCATTGCCCGCCACCACCGACACGCCCAGCCAGTTCACGTCGAGGTTGGCCGACAGCATCAGCATGGCCAGCCAGTCGTCGAAGCCGGGGTCGGTATCAAGCCAGATCTTTTTCATTGTTCTTGTCTTGCAGGGTTGGGTTATCGGGGTTGTGCTCAGCCTCAAGCATTCAGGCATCGAGCAGCAAGGCCTCGCCGGCGGGCAGGTCGAAGGCCACGTCCTCGCCTTCGCGCGCCGTCGCCAGCGTGGCCGGTGCCATGCCGCGCACCTGGCCCAGCGGGGTATCGAGCAGGTATTCCACGGTCTCGCCCAGGAAGCCGCGCGAGAGCACGCGACCACTAAAGGGACCGCGACCGACCGGCACCTGCTGCACGCGCCAGCCGGCGCAGGCGGTGCCGGGCGGCAGCATGGCCAGCGGCAAGCGGCCGGCGCTGCCGTGCAACTGGCCGTCGCGGTAGTCGAACAGGTTCTCGAAGCCCATGAAGTTGGCCACGAAGCGGGTGCGTGGGGCATTGAAGAGCTGTTCCGGCGTATCGAGCTGTTCGATCTTGCCACCGTTCATCACCACGATGCGGTCGGACATGGCCAGCGCCTCGTCCTGGTCGTGGGTGACGTAGAGCATGGTGATGCCCAGCTCGCGCTGGATGCGGCGCAGTTCGGCGCGCATCTGCACGCGCAGCTTGGCGTCGAGGTTGGAGAGCGGCTCGTCCAGCAGCAGGAGCTTGGGTTCGATGACGATGGCACGTGCCAGCGCCACACGCTGCTGCTGCCCACCCGACATCTGCGCCGGCAGGCGCGACTCGAAGCCGGCCAGGCCGACGGCGGCGATCACCTGCTCGACCCGCTGGCGCAGTTCGGCCGCCGGCACCTTGCGCAGGCGCAGGCCGAAGGCGACGTTGTCGAACACGTTCAGGTGCGGGAACAGCGCGTAGGACTGGAACACCAGCCCGATATCACGCTTGTTGGGCGGCAGGCGGCTGATGTCGCGGCCGTCCAGGGTGATGCTGCCGCCACGCAGTTCGATCAGGCCGGCGATGGCGCGCATGGTGGTGGTCTTGCCACACCCGCTGGGGCCGAGCAGGGAAATCAGTTCGCCCCGCGCCACCTCCAGGTCCAGGCCTTGCACGGCGGTCTTGGCATTGCCGTAGCCGAGGGCGACTTGCTGCAATTTCAGGTAACTCATCACGTTCTCACATCACATGTATTTGGAAATGCCCAGCAGCTTCTCGGTGAGCAGCACGAAGGCCATCGTGAACAGCACCAGCAGCGTGGACAGTGCGGCGATGGACGGATCGAAGCTGTTTTCCATATGGCCCAGCATTTCTATGGGCAGGGTGCTGATGCCGGGGCCGGTCAGGAACAGCGACACCGGCACCTGGTTGAAGGAGGTCACGAAGGCCAGGAAGAAGGCCGCAATCACCGCGCCCCGGATATTGGGCAACACCACCAGGCCGAAGGTCTGGGCGCGGGTGGCGCCCAGGGTGATGGCGGCTTCCTCGATATCCACGCGCAGGTTGGCCAGGCTGGAATAGACCACCCGCACGGCATAGGGCGTCAACAGGCCGACATGGCCCACCAGCAGGCCCAGGAACACCGGTGCATCGACCAGCAGCACGAAGTGGCGCAGCAAGCCCAGGCCCACCAGCATAGCCGGGATGATCAGGGGCGAAGTCAGCACCTGCTTGATGACGGCCATGCCCGGCGGCGGTGTACGCGACATTGCATAAGCCACCGGCACGCCCAGCAGCAGCGCGATGACGGTCGCCAAGAGACCAATCTCCAGGCTGGTGCCGAAGGCCTGGCGGAATTCGCCGGCCTGCAGCACCGCCACGATCCAGCGCAGCGAATACGAGGGCGGCGGGAAGGCCAGCGTCTCGCCGCCGCTGAACCCGGCCAGGAAGACGATCACGAACGGCCCCAGCAGGAACAGCATCACGGCCCACAGCACCAGGCGCGGGAACAGTCCTTGTTTCATGTCGTCCTCCGGGGAGCGGCAATACGTTTCAGGCCGGCGTTGACCACCAGCGTCATGGCTACCAGGATCACGGCGATCACATTGGCGGTGCCGAAATCGCTTTCCACGCTGACCTTCTGGTAGAGCAGCGTCTCCAGCATCAAGACCTTGGGCCCGCCCAGCAGGGCCGGGGTCACATAGGCGGTCACGCTACCGGTGAAGACCAGGGTGCCGCCCACGATCAGGCCTTCCTGCGTCAAGGGCAGGGTCACGCGGGTGAAGACCTGCCAGGCATTGGCGCCCAGGGTGGAAGCGGCCAGCGCCAGGTCGGCGGAAATGTTTTCCATCGCGCTCACCAGCGACATCAGCATCAGCGGCAACAGCAGCTGCAGCAGGCCGACGAAGACGGCCATCTCGGAAAACAGCAGCCGCTGCGGTTCGTCGGCCAGGCCCAGGTGCATCAGCGCGGCATTGACCGCGCCATTGCGGCCGAACAGCACGATCCAGGCATAGGT
>Ga0213872_10001061_pt1 | contig 19073 bp, 18 predicted proteins | sample VelepicomBERX_R2_FD_160071 | JGI IMG/M metagenome (GOLD analysis project Ga0213872, IMG submission 160071) | Rhizosphere microbial communities from Vellozia epidendroides in rupestrian grasslands, the National Park of Serra do Cipo, Brazil - RX_R2 | ecosystem: Host-associated > Plants > Roots >...
ACACGCATCCTTCCCGATCCTCGCAAGGTAAAAGACGGTGCGCCAATGATAATCGTTACTATTTACGCCGCACTACACTAGCTTTGACGGCCGCCTTACGTCACGTGGTCCCGTGGCGGGAGACTAATGTTCCATCCCGCGTTGCATCATTCCGGGATACCAGGAACGCACAGCCAGGATTCGAGACTTCACACCCGGGGCGCTATAGTAACCCACCGTGCAGTTGAGGCGGAAGAAATAGGCATCCCCTGCCCCGGCCGGATGCCGTCCCTCGATTCCGTCTGTGCCGCCGCCCGCGACCATCTCTCCATGTCCGTCGAGAACCAGATAAATTTCTTCTTCGCGTTCATGATGGTGGGGAAAGTTTGTACCGCCGGGAGCGATTTCCATGAGGAAAAGGCTTGTCATCACTCGCCCAGCCGCGATTCGGTCACGCTTGCTGTCGATATCGCCCATCAACAGACGATAGAGCGTTGAAGAGGGATGGCCACTCACGGTTTGTGTAGGAACGTCCTCAATATTCGCTTTGAGCGGGGCGGCCGGCAGCGGCGTTTTTTCAAATCCCTTCGTGCGGAATCCCATTATTATCACGATGAACGCTGAGTTGGATTGATTCGCCAGCCTGTGGGAAACAGAGGCCGGAACGTAGAGATAATCTTCCTTCCGTAACAAAACGCTGCGGCTTCCGTACTCTGCAGACCCGCTCCCTCCGAGCACCACATAGATCTGATCTTCTTCGGGGTACTGTATTGTCCTGCAGCTTCCACCCGGCTGGATAATGGCTTCGCCGAATCGAGCTATACCCACCAAGGCCGACGCATCCGCATCACCTTCCCCGAGCACCGGTTTGTAATAGCACGTGGCGCTGGTGAGATCAGAGGGCTTTTCGTTAATTGCCGCAAGATTGCGGCGGAGAAATGTCGGGTCAACTTTTCGGTCCGCTGCGTTAGCACTGGAAGCAAAATCATAGGTGTAGAGAATCGTAATCAGTATTGTCCTGAAATGGGGAAGGAACATATGGCTCCTGTGATTCATGAGACTATAACTATTCGAATCACGGCGGGTGTGAGGTCCTATGTCGCGAATCCCGAACCAGCGTCGTTCGTTTCTCAAATGGCTGGCGGCCGCCCCTGTTTTGGGGGCGATCGCCTGGCAGGAACTTTCACAAAGGCTCGTTGCGTCCGCCGCCGGAAGCGCAAATGTCTACGAGAGGATTGGGGTTCGGCCGCTCATTAACGCACGAGGAACGTGGACGTATCTTAGCGGCTCTCTGATTCTGCCCGGAGTTCGCTCTGCAATGGATGCAGCGTCGCGCCAGTTCGTGGATATGTTCGAACTGCAAGAAGCAGCCGGCAGGCGGTTGGCCGCGCTTTCCGGCGCTGAATCAGGGATGGTCACATCAGGGTCCGCGGGAGCTATGGCGGCCGCTACGGCGGCTTGCATTGCCGGTACCGATCCGGAAAAGATCTGGAATTTACCGGACACAACCGGCCCGAAAAACGAAGTGATCATGCTAGGCGGACGGATCGCGTTTGATAGCGCCATTCGACTGGCCGGGGGCAAACTCAAGGTCGTGAAAACCTTGACTGAATTGCCGCCCGCGATGAACGAGCAAACGGCCATGGTGTACACAACCTGGCGCGATGACAAGTTGCAGAAGGCGCTGGAGATTACGCGCCGTGCAAGAGTGCCGCTGCTACTGGACGATGCAGCAGGAATCCCTCCGCTTGACAATCTGTCGCGCTACGCCAGGATGGGCGTCGATTTGTATTGCTTCAGCGGCGGGAAGGGTCTTCGAGGACCGCAATGCGCGGGCGTGTTGCTTGGCCGGAAAGACCTGATCGATGCCGCAATCAAGAATTACAACCCTTACGAAGGCTCGATTTGCCGGCCTTTGAAAGTCGGCAAGGAAGAGATTATCGGGATGCTCACCGCAATTGAGACATGGCAAAAGATCGATATGAGCCAGCTTAATCGCGAATGGAACGCAAGAGTTCAACGGATAGCCAGGCTGGTGGAAACGGTGCCGGGCGTCACCACCAGGATCTACGTTCCCGAGGAGGGCAACAGCTATCCGACGTTACGGATCGAATGGGATGAGCAGAAGTTTGGCCTGACGGTGGCTCAATGCGACCAGAAGCTGCGTGCAGGCGAACCGCGGATTGAAGTTCTCACAAATAGCAACCCGAGCCTGGTTTCGGCGGTACGCGAGGGCGACGATCCGAAGGACGAAACACCGAAGGATCAACTTGAAATCGTTTCGATGACCCTTCAGGATGGAGAGGATCTCATTGTGGGCCGTCGCCTGAGGAGTATCTTGAATACTGCAAGAACTTCTTCCAAGTAACAGCTCAATGTAGCGTAGAATTTCGAACCGTAATGCACGGTCGCATTACTTTTTGAAGATCAGGGTTCCGAAGTGCTCGGGAACGTGGTTGGGGTCGCGGTTCTGAACACATGTGGGCTGCCAGCACAAGAAATGCCGTTGCGGGTCCGCGCCCAGCCCTTCGATCCGATAAAGATTCATGCGCCACCTTGTGCCGTCTTCTACCGGTTTGCTGCTCACGGCGGAAAGCGGTATCCGTGCAGCCGCGTACCAGATCTTCTGTTTCTCGTCGATGCGCGCCATGGTTTGCCAGCCGGACCGCCAGTTATGCTCGTAGCTCTCGCGATCCAGATCGATGGCCAGATCGATCCAATCGCCCGTCGGCGCGATTTCGAACTCGCGATAGTGCCGGATGTTCGACCAATTGTCTCCCAGGAACATTTCGACTACGTCACGGTTCCACAGCCCCACGCGATTTGTACTGTTATCCGCCGGCAGAAACAGGTTCAGGACAGTGTAGGGGCAGCGGAACAGGAGATAAAGATCAGTGTCGGTCCAGAAGGCGCGTATTTCGGTCTTCAGGTCCGGGTAGTCGACCTGGCGGCTGCAGTCTTTCGACATGGATTGCGCCGCCGCCTTTTGCCAGATAGCCGAACTCGGATCCAGGCTGAGGTCGGGATGTCCGTCCGCGTGCTGGATCGGAAAACTTGCTGCCGGCTGGGCAAAAACGCACGGCATCTGCGCCCGCAGAGAGAGCGCTCCGGCAACCATTGCTGAAATCAACAAACTCGAACGCATTCACTTCTCCGTTATCTGATTCGTCATCTTTAAGGCAGTGCGAAATTAAACACGTCGCTGCCCGACGCGATTGCAACGTATTGCTTGCCGTTAACCGCGAAGCTCATGGGCGATGCGTGCATCGACTGTCCCGTATTGAAGTGCCAAAGCGATTTTCCCGTGCGGGCGTCCACAGCCTCAAACGCTTCCGAATCATTTCCGAAGAACACAAGCCCGCCGGCCGTCGTCATGGTGCCACCCCACGATTGCGCCGAACCGGTTTGCGGAGACTGCCATGCGAGCTTGCCGGTTTCCGGATTGTAGGCCACCAGGATTTTTTGACCGTGTTCGCCGGGTGCATGCTTGACCCCCGTTGCATAGAATTCCTTCCCTTCCGAGAATTTCTGCGGTTTAACAAAGAAGAGCTGGCAATTTTCAAGCGCCATGAAATACAGGAAGTGAGTGGATGGATTGTAGGAGGGTGAAAACCAATTTGTGGCCCCGGTCATATCAGGACAGATCAGCTTTCCGTCCGAGGTGGGTTCGATACCAGTGCGGATCGGGCGGCCCGTCGCATCAATCCCCGTCGCCCAATTCAACTTCTTAACGAAAGGCGTAGCGGCCAAAAACTTACCGTTCGTTCGATCAAGGACGTAGAGAAAGCCGTTGCGATTTGCTTCGACGAGCAATTTCCGTCGAGCGCCCTTATAAAGGGTATCTACGAGCACAGCCGTTTCCGCAGCGTCGTAATCGAAAACCTCGTGCGGCGTGAATTGGAAATACCATCGCAGCTTACCTGTATCTGCATCCAGGGCCAGAACGCACGCCGTATAGAGGTCGTCTCCGGGGCGCACCGAGCCATCAAAATCAGGCGCTGCATTGCTGGTTCCCCAATACACCAGGTTCAATTCCGGATCGTATGTGCCAGGCATCCACGTTGTTGCACCGCCGCGAAGGTACATGTCTCCTGGCCAGCTCGAGGAGCCGAACTCGCCTGGTGCGGGAATCGTCCAGTGTCGCCAGAGCTCTTTGCCGGAGTCGGCGTCGAAAGCGGCGACAAAGCCCCGGACGCCGTCATCGCCGCCCGAAGTCCCAACCAGAACTCTATCTTTGACGATCAGCGGTGCGCTTGTCGCTCCATAGTTCTTGTTTCCTTGTGCGTACGCGACATCCCAGAGCAGATGGCCGGAGCGCGCGTCCAGACAGAGCAAGTGGGCGTTATCGGTTTCCATATAAACCCGTGAATGCCACAAACCGACCCCGCGATTATGGTGGGCAGACGCATCATCGATCAGCCCTTCCGTTACAGGCCGCGAGTAGTGCCAGATGGCACGGCCTGTCCGGGCATCGAGGGCGAATGCATCGTTCGCTGAGGTCACGAACATCGCGCCGTTCACAACAATGGGCGTGACCTCGAGGTGATTGGAATTAGGCGAATGAAAGACCCACTGCGCTTGCAACGCGCTCACATTTTGAGGCGTTATCTGGTCAAGACTCGAGTAACGCCGTCCGGTGTAGTCGCCGTTGTAAGAGGGCCAATTAGCGCCAATCGGCGAAGCAGCCAGGTCGGAAGGACGTACGTCTATGCAAACCGTGAGCGAGTTATCGCCCGCACTCCACGTGGCAGGAAGAAGCAGGTAACAGCAGATGACGGAGAGTCGATGGAATTTCCGCACTTTAGGTCATAGTAATCGTATTTATTCGACAAGGGAGGAATCATTTAGAGTGGCGAAGCGGATCAGTGGTCATCCGCGAGGGCGGAGCCGACACCTGGTTGCTATTTGCTGATGTTGCAGGTGTGCTTTTGGAGTGGCTGGTGGGATCGAACCATCCTCGCCAATTAAACACCAAAAGTCAGTATTTTAAGAACTTCTGTTTTCGTCCAAAAGGCAGCAATCGATCCCAAAACCCGGTTTAGGTACATTTTGGGTACAGCGCGGACGCCGGAAATTGACGGTCGTAGCACCTCCAGAGCTGCCTTCCATCCCGTAGTTGCCCCCATCGGCCGCACAATCACTCGTTACCGCTTCGCTCATATAGAGACCCTCTCTTCAGGACGCCTCACCCGTTGTCAAGGTCGAAGCTGCGGAGCACGGCGCATTGTTTCCGGATCGTGCGTGATACAGGAGCTACTCGGGAATTCATCGGTCGGTCGCGTTCCGATATCTCGTCGGGAGAAAGATCAGCTAAGGCGAAGCGTGTTGATTAGAGCTACAAGGGTTGCCGGTTGATTCCGGCGGCTTGGGTAATACAGGAAGAAGCCGGGCCGTGGCGGACACCAGTCTTCCAACACTCGGATGAGGCGCCGCTCGGCGACGTGGTTCGTGATCTGCTCCTCAAAGGCAATTCCAAGTCCAACGCCGTCAATTGCTCCCTGAAGCACTACGTTCGGGTCGTCGGTCGTAAGCGGCCCGTTCACAGTCACGCTCACCGCCTTCCGACCTTTGCTGAAACTCCAGCGGTAAGTTTCTGTGGGACCACGAACTCCGAGGCACCGATGCTGTTGCAGATCACGCGGTGTCTTCGGAATGGGGTATTTTCCAAAATATTCCGGTGAGCCTACGATGGCAAATCGTACATCCTTGGTAACACGAACGGCGATCATGTCACGCTGTATGGTTTCGCCAATCTGAATGCCTGCATCGAATTCGCCGGCGACTAAGTCGACGGGTCCGCTTACGGTAGTAACGTCCAACGTCACGTCCGGATAATTAGCTGCAAAGGCGGCCAGTTTAGGGAGCAGCACCATCGGCGCCGCATTCCTAGACATGACAAGCCGGATGCGGCCAACTGGACGATCCCGCAGTCGGCGAACATCCGATAGACTTCGCTCAATCTGCTCCAGCGCTGGACGCAAGTCTTTTAGGAGAGCACCTCCCGCAGCTGTCGGAGCGACGCTGCGGCTTGTGCGGGCTAGAAGTTGCAGCTCCAGTTTCCTTTCCAATTCACGAACGGAGTGGCTTAGCGCCGATTGAGTAACGCCAAGCCGGGCGGCTGCCCGCGTGAAACTGCGTTCTTCGGCTACAGCGGCAAAAGCGGAGAGTTCGCTCAGTTCGTTTCTCATGATGCATGAATTTTACTCATACGCGATAGGAGAAAAGGCTATCTAGCTCATACGCCAATTTTCACCTAACCTGAAATCGAGCATGAAACAATTCTTTCTTCTCGCAATCGCGATATTCAGCTTGGCCGCACCCCAATTCGGCCAATCCGGCAGCGTTGAGCAGCAAATTCGAAATCTTGACAAGCAGAACCGGGACGCGGCACTTCACGGCGATCCCAGTTTCGAGGAACGGTACACCACTTCCGACTACATGGCGATTGGCCCCTCCGAAGCAATCTCGAATCGAGAACAGGCGCTTGCTCGTGCCCGCTCGGCCGATATCAAATTGTCGGCAATTGATGTCGATGATGAGCACGTGCGTGTTTACGGCGATTCAGCCATCGTGACGGGACGGGCGCATATTCGTGGTGTGATCAATGGACAGAACGTCGATGCAATGGCTCGGTATACCAGGGTGTGGGTGAAGCAACACGGATCATGGAAGTTGGCGGCATTCCAGGAAACTCCGATCACGCAGCCAGGCTCTTAGACCGCGACAGATTTGAGAACGTCCCTGAACGAGAAAGCCAATGCCAAGGATCATTCGCTTATACGCCTTCGGAGGCCCCGAAAATCTGAAGCTGGACGATCTTCCGTCTCAACAGCCGGGACCGGGACAAGTGCGCCTCAGAGTTGAGGCGTCAAGCGTCACTCGCGATCACTTCACGTTTATGAGTGGTCGCCAGTTTCGAGGACACGGCTTCGTGCAACCAAGCCTGCCAACACGTCTCGGCTACGAATCTGCTGGCGTGATTGATCAGGTTGGCGAAGGCGTGGATGCGACTTGGGTCGGAAAGCGCGTCTCCACTGTTGTCGGATTCGACGAGAGCCGCTACGGCACACTCGGCGAGGAAGCAATTGTGCCAGTGGCGAATGTCTACGAGTACCCGTCTAATTTGACGGGCGCAGAGGCGGCTGCCTTCTGGGTGCCTTATCTTACTGCGTATGGCGGTCTCGTTCACATTGCGCGGGTCGAGCGCGGCGACTTTGTTTCCATTTCGGCGGGTTCATCGAGTGTGGGTCTTGCCGCCGTTCAGTTCGCGCGCGATAGTGGCGCTACGGCGATTGCCGTTATCCGCAGGGCGGCTAAGAAGGATGAGGTCTTGTCCCTCGGTGCTCAGCACGTGATCGTAACCGACGAAGAGGACTACGAGAGCCGCGTTCGCGACATCACGGAAGGAAAAGGCGTGCGAATCTGCTTCGATCCCATTGGTGGTCCGTTTGTGGAGCAACTCGCTGCAGCCTCCGCTCCCGGCGGAATGATCGTGGAATATGGAGTCCTCTCTGGCCAGCCCGCAACGCTACCGGTCATGCCGCTGATCGGTAAAGGCCTTTCTATTCGCGGCTATACAGTGAGCGAGATTACCCGAGATCCAGCAATTGGCGCAACCGCGAAAGAGTTCATCTACAATCGGCTTGCCGACGGACGCTTCCGGCCGAAGGTTGACAAGATTTTCCCGCTTGACCGGACTGCGGATGCGTATCGGTACGTGTCATCGAGCCAGCAAATCGCAGGGTGATCGTTACTTCGAAACCATAAAATTGGGTGCGCACACTGCTAGAGACAGGCTTGAACCTCCAAGCCTGACGCTTCGTCAAGTCTTGACTCGACTCTCTCGGCTGAACTGACTACCTCGCTATAAACAAAGGGCCAACTGTTCGAGGAAAAAGCTCTGCCTGCGGTCTCTGGAGAGTGTCCAGTATCAGAGCGATTGACAGGCGCCGAGATTGGCCTTATTCTCGATGGATAATATGACCAATCATCATCGATCCCTCTCGATTGACTGGTTGTCTGTGTTAACGGCCATCGCCGTCGCTGCCCTGGTTCGGTTCGGTCTGCTGCCGCACGTCAGTTGGTAAGTGGGAATACAAACATGAGCGAACTGGCTCCGACTGCAAACGGTGCTCTGAGCTCGCGATCTGCCGCTGCGGGACGACCCGGACTGCAGTCGCTGCGTCTCTTACCAGGAATCGGCCTCCTGTTCGGGGTTGGTTATTCGGGTAAGGTCATAGAACGTTCCATTGCGGCGTACGGCAAAGCACATCATCTCGTGTTGCCCAACATTGAATACGTGCTCTGGGCGATTCTCATCGGCTTGGTGATCGCAAATACGGTGCGCATACCCGCTATCTTCCGGCCTGGCATTGCTACCTACGAGTTCTGGCTGAAAACCGGTATCGTGCTGCTGGGCGTACGCTTTCTCCTTGGCGATGTTCTGAAACTCGGCGGCATCAGCCTGCTATGCGTAGCGATCGAACTCGCTGTATCAATCGCTCTCATGACGTGGCTTGGGAGAGTTTTTCGGTTGTCTCCGAAGCTGACGAGTTTGCTGGCGGTGGGTTCATCGATTTGTGGCGTCTCAGCGATCATTGCCGCCCAGGGCGCGATCGACGCCGATGAAGAAGACGCGTCGTATGCGATTGCAGCGATTCTCTCACTGGGCGCCATCAGCCTTTTCGCATTTCCAGTGATTGGCCACTGGTTGCATCTAAGTGACTACGGATTTGGCTTGTGGGCGGGTCTTGCTGTTGACAATACGGCGGAGGCGACCGCTGCGGGCGCTCTCTTTTCGGATGCTGCTGGGAAAATTGCGGTGCTGGCCAAAACGGCTAGAAACGCCACCATCGGATTCGTCGTTCTAGGGTATGCCATGTACTGGGCATCCCGTTCGCAGACGCATGCCGTAACAAGCAAGGCAGCGTTTCTCTGGCAGAAGTTTCCCAAGTTTGTGCTTGGATTCTTGGCGCTATCGGCATGCGCCACAGCCGGCTTGTTTACTAAGCCTCAGTTGCTCGATCTCGCGAACCTTTCTCGCTGGGCCTTCTTACTCACGTTTGCGGGCGTGGGTCTGAGAACGGATGTTCGCCAGATGAGCAAGCAAGGCCTGAGGCCGTTTATTGTTGGCGCGGCCGGTGAACTCGCAATTGCGCTTATCACGCTGCTCATGGTCATCGTGGTATCACGCGTTGTGACGGCATGAACCGATCGAGCCGTCATCCCAGTGTGTTCAACCACACCAACCTCGCGCTGCCCAGCAACACTATCGACGTGAGCGGAGCAGGACAGATTACGGCCACACAAGTGCCGATGCGCCAGATGCAGTTCAGCCTGCACCTCCAGTTCTGACAGGAATCGGTGTTTCTTTCCCTGTGAGCTAACCTGCCTCAGTGGGTGCGCACGTCACTGGTGCGAATAGAGCTGCAGGGCCTTCGCGAACGTCTTGGCGTGGAAGATCGTCGCGCCTTGTCCGCCGTTCCCGTCGTTCGTCACGATGTAGAGGTCATTGGTCCCGGGCTTGATGGCCATACTGGTGGATTCAAGATTGTGGCCCTCGTCCCGACCCGGCAAGAGCACCTGACCAATGGGTATCCCGTTCTTGTTAAACACCAGCACCCGGCCTTGGCCGTACATAGCCACGTAGAGGTTACCGTCACTGTCGGCACGCATCGAGTCGGGTGCCGGGCCAGTGAAGTGGTAGGCGATGGCCGTCCCGAAAGGCGCGATCTTTGTCGGGCCCGCCAGCTCAACCCGGTGCAGAAGGTTCCTACTGAACTCCGTAATCCACAACTCCCTACCGCTCGGGCTGAGCGCGATGCCGTTCGCCATCGCGAGGTGTGGCAGCACAACCGCGACCGTCTTGAAATCCCGCGAGACGTAGTAGACGCCCCCCTTTCGATCCGTGGAGATACCGCGGAAGTCTGTGAAATAAAACCCACCCTGGGCGTCAAAGACCAAGTCATTCGGCACGTATCCCGCTTGCGGGGGAATGATGGTCTGGATGTCAGACCCGTCGGGCTTTACGGCGACGATGGAACCGGCTTCCCCGGCTCCGCTGAGATCGCCTACGGCGGCGATGAAGATGCGCCCGTCCTTGTGGACGGCGAGCCCCCCGGGCCCGAGCTTGTTTTCACTGACAACTGTTGAAAGCCGCTTGTCCGGCGTCAGACGGAGCACGCGCCCGCCATATACATCGCAAAACAGCAAATTGCCGTCGCGGTCAAAGCACGGTCCTTCGAGTACAGTCCCCTCATCAGACACCTTGAACCAGGGCTCCGCGACCACAGTCTGCAAGTTGCGCTCGGACGGCGGGATCGGGACCGGCCCGCGCGTCTGGGTGTCATAGGCTAGCGCGGGAACGGCTGCGCCCTGCTGCGCATGCGCGCCCGCGGCGAGAGACGCGAACAGAGCCGAAGCGGCGAGAAACATGCGCCTCGGATGGATATGCATCGAACTACGCCGTTTGACCGCCATCGGGCACCATCGCGTGCCCGATAACGAAGGCGGCCGGATCCGAACACGGCCAGACGACCGCCGATTTCGTGAGGCCGATCACGCCGCCGCCGTTCCGGAGCATAAGCGGAATCTCGTATTTCATGCACAGGAACACTCCACGAAGGTTGATGTCAACGACGCGGTCCCACTCCTGCTCGGTGAGATCAGCAGTGGCCGTAATCGCCTGTTCAGAACTAGCGTTGTTAAAAGCGAAATCGAACCGGCCGAATGCTTCAACGGCCTTGTCCAGTGCAGCCTTCACGTCCTCGGTCCGTGTCACGTCGCACCGGACGGCGAGCGCGCGCCCGCCGAGTTGCTCGATCATACTGGCCGTTCCTTGATTGCCTCGTTCGGAAACATCAGCCACCACCACGTTGGCGCCCTCGCGCGCAAACGCCAGCGCCGCGGCCCGGCCAATGCCGCTTCCTGCTCCGGTGGCAAACGCCACTTTGCCGTTGAAGCTTCCGTTCCTATTCCCTGGCATCGCTTTGATCCTTAGTGCGGCTTGTTTTCTCCTGAACGGTATTGCTGTTCGGTGACATGCTCCATCCAGTCAACGACCTTTCCGTTGAGCTTTTCCTGAATAGCAATGTGCGTCATGCCGGTAGTCGACGTGGCTCCGTGCCAATGCTTTTCATTAGGCGACACTACATCACCGGGACGGATCTCCTCGACCGGGCCGCCTTCCCGCTGCACCCAGCCACAGCCCGCTGTAACGATGAGAGTCTGTCCCAGCGGATGAGTGTGCCAGGCCGTCCGCGCACCGGGTTCAAAGGTCACGCTCGCGCCTTGCACCAGTGCGGGATCCGGCGCCTGGAACAGCGGATCGATCCGTACCGTGCCCGTGAACCATTCCGCCGGTCCTTTGGCCGAGGGTTGCGACCCTGCTCGTTTGATCTCCACGTGTGTACTCCTTTTGCGGCGGTTTATCGATATCGACCTGCGAACTGCGCCGGCACCGCATCGGTCGGTTCGATGATCGCCGGTGTCTCACGGTCTTCGAACCGAATGTCGCCTGGTCCGTACAGGACAGTTCGTCGCACGTGTAATCTCCTTATTTACAGCGTGTACCTTGGTCAATTCTTTTGCTGAGCGTCAGGGCGGCGCGATCACAGCACCGTCATTCCGCCGTCCACGGTGAGGGCATGGCCGACGACGTAGCTCGCCCCCGGACTGCAAAGCCACAGCACCGCCGAGGTGATCTCCTCGGGTCTGCCGGCGCGGCCGATGGGAACGTGCTTCGCTATCTCGGCGTACGCCTCCTCATTCCCGCTGACGACATCGCGGGCGATCTGGGTATCGATCAGGCCCGGATTGACCGCATTCACGCGGATGCCGTGCTTGATGTATTCCAGAGCGGCCGTCCGCGTCAGGCCGACCACGCCGTGCTTGGAGGCGATGTAAGAACCGATACCGGGGTTGCCGGTCAAGGCTCCGACCGACGCGTTGTTGACGATCGCGCCGCTGCCCTGCCGTTCCATCTGCCGCAATTCGTACTTCATGCAACTCCACACGCCGCGCAAGTTGATGTTGATCACGCGATCCCAGTCTTCGCGCGTGCTGTCGGCGGTCGGAGCGATGCGGGCCATGACGCCTGCGTTGTTGAAGGCCGCGTCGAGTCGGCCGAACTCGGCAACGGTGCGGTCCACCATCGCCGCCACTTGGGCGTCGTCACTCACGTCGCACCGGACGGCGATTGCCTTGCGACCGGCCGCCACCAGCTTCTGGGCTTCCGCTTTTACCGCGTCTTCCCTGAAGTCGGCCAGCACGACGGCCGCGCCTGCCTCGGCGAACGCCTGCGCCGTGGCCAGCCCCATCCCCGATGCTGCGCCGGTTACGAGTGCCACCTTGCCACTAAAGTTCAATGTGTTGTTATTCATGGTTGGGATCGGGAGACCCAGGTCCGCATTATCGAAACGAACAATGTGGGTTGCGTCCTTGCTCGCCGTCTCTAACACCAAGGTAAAGGGAAGCCGGGCGTTTGAGAAGGCCTACAATCGACAAGACCTTGTGAATACAATTCACAAATGCTGGCAAATGGCTTCGGCGCGTTGTCGCGAACCACGCGAAGCGTTGCGCCGGCTGATCCGGGAGAACGCCTGCTTGAGCGGCTGCGCCTGGCGTTCACAGATATTCAGGAGGTTTTGGGGCAGATCTCCGGACTTCGGGATAAACCTGCGGGCCGCGTCCGCTTGCTCATGCCTCGGCTGGCAGCAAGCACCGTGCTCGCACCGAAGCTTGGTCAGTTCGCGCGCGATTATCCGGACACCGTGCTCGACGTTGCCACCAACGACAGTCGTATGGATATCGTAGCCGAAGGGTCGATGCAGGCATTCTAGGTATCAACTTTCGGCACGGATCGGCCGGCTTATATCGGTGGGAGTTCGAGAAGGGAAAGAAATCACTATCGGTCGCGGTCAACGGACCACTGATCGTCGGCGATCTCGAGTTAGTCATCCGTGCTGCGCTCGATGGCGTCGGTCTCGCTTATATGCGGAAGATAATGCCGCCGCTTATCTCGCGAAAGCTTCCTACTAAGTTAAAGCCAGGTTCAAATTATCGATCGCTTCGTCGATTTCCGCAGTGTTCTTGTAGCCAACAGTCACGCAATTGACGCCAGCAGTCTTGAATGCAAACCTCATCGCTGCCTGGCGGTCTTCACGCTTCGTAAAGGCTCCCTCCCCCACGAGTTTCATGCTGATTACGCCCATGCCCTGCTTTCGCACCTCCGTGACATGGGTTACGACCTCGCTCACATTCCCCGGGCCTGGCGTGTTGTACTGTTCCGCATCCATCGCAGTGCCCTTATGGTTCATGCGGATCATGGCAATCTCAAGCCACTCGTTTCCAGGGACCTGGCGCAAAGCGGGAAGTCCATGCACTGACGCGCCGCGTGCAATCACGATTTTTCTAGTCTGCGCCTCCTGAATTCCCTCCTGCCATCTGAGGCTGTCACTCGGCCATGAGGCGGTGTGCTGCCAGTGCAGCAACATCACATCGAAGTACTCGGTGTTCGCGAGTTTTCGAAGTTCGTCAAATTTCTCCTGTGGATTCACACCGTCGCGCGTGGTCACCTTCGACATCAGCCGATAACTGTCCCGTGGGATGCCCTTCAGCGCAATTCCGAGCATCTGATGCATTTGTCCGTAGGATTCAGCCGTTTCGAAAAAACGAATGCCGCGATCATACGCGTAACGCACCAGCTTCGTAAACTGATCCTGCCCCAGGTCGCGTTGCACTTGGCCGCTGAGCGTTCCGGTGCCGAAAGCAAGCCGCGTCACTTTAACATCGGATCTTCCAAGTGTCACCCAGTCAGTTGCTGCCGGAGTAGCAGCAGTCAAGGAAAGGCCGCTCGTACCAGCGAAAGTCGCAGCCGCGATTCCGCTTTTCAGAAAGTCACGTCGAGAGTGAGGATTCATGGTTCCCCCGATCAGCCGGATGTTAACACAATGCGAGGCTTATGGATCTCCCGGGGCGCAGGCATCTCAAACAGGGCATTTGCGTACTTCCAGCGACGGCTGAAGACTTCGGCCGATGAACGCTAGTTCTCCCTCACACTCAAACCGCTGACAGTGATATCCGTGTTGTGAGCGGCGCGAATTCCATAGACGCCATCGGTGGACTTGAGCTTTCCAGCGGTTACCAGCGCTGTCTTGTCATAGCCGGCGACGACGGTGCCGTTGATCGCGCACTCGACGCGGTTGCCCTTAACGGAAACCGCGATCTCCTGCGTGACGGGCTGTCCTGGCCCTGTCGCCTTATGCACGGCCGCGTTCGCCTCGCCCCGCCTGCCGTTCATCTGAAATGGCTCAGGACCGAATCCGCGCACAATAAAATTGCCGTCGCCGTACGCCGCGCAGTAAAGGTAGCTTTGTTGCGCAGTTCCCAAATCATTGCCGGCGACGACAATGCCGTAGGGGTGAGGATGGCTGTTCAGGTTCATGTATTTCGGTTCTGTGAACGTCGCTTTTACCGTGTAGTCACCTTTCGCTTTGTTGGCCGGATTCCAATATGTCACTGCCGGGCCTGTGGTGACGTGAAGGACATCGCCTTCCCGCGTGAGCTTTGCGTCGTTCAGCGTTTCTCCCCTCTGCTCCTCATTGGCGTCGATTTTCCCAGTCCAGCCTGGGACAGAGATGCCCCCGCCGGCGATGCTGCGGGAGCCCTCGCTTTGCCCCTGAGCGCTGACCACGATTGAGAGGAGGATGATAACAGTTCCCGTACGGGCGGCAAGGTAGGTAGGACGCATGGATCTCCTTTGGGTGAAAAGCTCGGCAAGCGTAGATCATAAGGCTTCTCGAGTTAGCTACTCAGAATATGATTGCTCATACTGATGCTCGCTGACATCAAGATTTCAGATCCGCGTTCGTCGGAGATGTCGCTATCTCACAAACTGACGATCGTGGACGCTTCGAACTTATTGACGCTAAAGGGAAGGATTTGGGGCGGCTGGTGGGATTCGAACCCACGACATCCAGAACCACAATCTGGCGCTACTACCAGCTGAGCTACAGCCGCCGTGTTACTCCTGAGTTTAACATTCCGCTACATCAGGCTGATCGGGTCTACATCAATCACCAGCGCCGTCGCTTTCCATCGCTCTTTATCGGCCAGAGTTCGCAAGTCCTGCAGCACACTCCGCAGCACAGACCGCTTCGCCGCCTTCAACAAAATCTGGTATCGGAACTCGTTCTTCAGCCGCAGCACCGGGGCCTCGGCTGGGCCCATGACGCGCACGCCCTCGGGTGCCGGGTTCAACGCAGCGCCGAGCAACGACGCCATGCGGAACGCCTCTTCCTGCTTCTCCGCCCGCACCACCACGTTCGCGCACGCCGCAAAGGGCGGGTAGCGCAGCCATCGACGAAACTCAATCTCCTTTTTGTAGAAGCCTTCGTAATCCTGTTCTGCCGCAAAGCGAATCGCATAGTGATCCGGATTCAGCGTCTGAATCAACACGCGGCCTGGAGTTTCGCCGCGGCCCGCGCGCCCCGCCGCCTGCGTCAGCAATTGAAAACTGCGTTCGGCGCTTCGGAAATCCGGCATGCTCAGCCCGATGTCCGCCAGCACCACGCCGACAAGCGTGACGTTGGGGATATCGTGCCCTTTGGCGATCATCTGCGTGCCCACGAGCAGGTCAATATCACCATCGCGGAAATTCTGCAAAATCGTTTCGAAGGCTCCCTTGGCGCTCGCGCTGTCGCGGTCGAGCCGCGCGATGCGCGCTACCGGAAGGTACTGGTGCAGCTCATCTTCCACCCGCTCGGAACCCGTCCCCAGAAACTGGATGTGGTCGCTGCCGCACTTCCCGCACGTCGACGGAATCTTTTCCGCGTATCCGCAGTAATGGCACAGCATGCGCCGATCGCGGCGGTGATGTGTCAGCACTACCGAACAGTTCGTACAGACCGTCCGTTCTCCGCACGCCCGGCAAACCATAAAGCTCGAGAAGCCGCGCCGGTTCAGCAGCAGCATCGTCTGCTCTCCCTGCTGCAGCCGCCGCTCCATCTCTTCCACCAAATTGCGCGAAAACGTCGCCTGCTTTTTGGTTTCCAGAAACTCCATTCGCATGTCGACGATTTCCACTTCCGGCATCGGCCGCTGCGCGATCCGCTCCGGAAGCCGCAGCATGCCATACTTGCCATGGTCCGCGTTCCAGCGGCTCTCGATGCTTGGCGTTGCTGACCCGAGCACCGCTATCGCGCCCGCTTTTTTCGCTCGAATCACGGCCACATCGCGCCCGTGGTATCGGGGCGCTTCCTGCTGTTTGTAGCTTCCGTCGTGCTCTTCGTCCACAATCACCAGGCCCAGGTTCTGCACCGGCGCAAACACGCCTGACCGCGTTCCTACCACTACGCGCGCTTTCCCGTTGCGAATGCGCCGCCATTGTTCCGCGCGTTCCGCGTCGCCGAACGCCGAATGCAGAATGGCTACCTGCTCGCCGAAACGTTGAAAGAACTGCCCCGCAACCGCAGGCGTCAAAGCAATCTCCGGCACCAGCAGCAAGGCGTTTTTTCCCAACGCGAGCGCCGCCTCGATACTGCGAAGATAAACCTCGGTCTTGCCCGACCCTGTCACTCCCTGCAGTAGAAACGCTTTGAATTGCCCCTCTTTGAGCGCCCGCTCGATCTCGCCAAATGCCGCCTCCTGGTGGGCATTCAGCACAGGCACGGGCCGCTCATATCCGGCGGGCGCGCGGCATCCTTCAGGTTCCAGTCGAATCAACTCACGCCGCGCCAGCGACCGAGCCGCCTCACTCGCTCGCTTCACACTCTGCCCGAGCTCTGCCAGGTTATGTGCCCCCGGGTGCAGTTCCAGAAAAGCCAGTAATTCCCTTTCGCTCTTATTGAGCTTGGTCTCGGCGTCGGGCCGCCGCCCGAATTCGGCTTGCAACCGACCTGCGGATGCCCGTAGCGGATCGCGCTCGTCGCGCACCTCTTCAGCGATCACCCAGCCACGCTTGATCAGGCCGCGCAGCGCCGTGCGCGCACCGGATATCTTCGTGTTTAGATACTCGGCCGAACGAGCTCGTTCCTCCAGCATCCCCAGCACTTGCAGCGCCGTATCCGTCTCCGGCTTGATGATGAGCTGCCGCGCCACATCCCTGCCGGTATCGGTCAGCGAATAGCGTGTGCCGCGGCGCACCTCGCCGCTCAGCGGCAGCATGCTTTTCAGCACCTCGCCAATAGGCGCGCAGTAATACTCCGCTATCCACTCTCCGAGTTCGAGCAGCTCGTTGTCCAGCACCGGTTCTTCGTCCAACAGCTTCAGCACCTGGCGGGTGTCCTGGCCGGGCTGATCTTGGCGCATGCGCAGAACCACGCCAGTGAGCTTGCGCGTGGCGAACGGAACCAGCACGCGGCAACCCTCGCGTACCCGGTGCTGCAGGGTAAAGGGAAGGTCGTATGTGAAAAGGCGGTCTACCGGTACTGGAAGCGCGACGTCGCAGTACCGGAATGCTTCAGCCATCCAACTCGCCGATAGCCCGAAACACAGATTTCAACGCGGGATAGAGTTCACGGTAAATGTGGTAACGCTTGCCATAGATCTCGGCTGCTGCCGGCTGCGGATCCTTCGCCTCTACTTCCTTCACCGCTTTCCTGCACAGCTCGGCCGCACTCCCGTATTCCCCCGTTCCAACCAGCGCCAGCAGCGCGGCTCCATAGGCAGATCCTTCCTGCGTTTCGAGCGTCACCACGCGCAGGTCGAAGGCATTGGCAAACAGTTGATGCCAGAACGGACTCTTCGCGCCGCCGCCCGACAGCCGTACCAGTTCAGGACGTGTGCCCAGCCCCGCTATGATTTCGAGCCCGTCTTTCTGGCTGTAACAGACACCTTCGAGAATCGCCCGCACAAGGTCCGCCCGTTGATGTTTCGCCGTCAACCCGACCCATGCGCCGCGCGCATGCGCATCCAGATGCGGCGTGCGTTCGCCCATCAGATACGGCAGCCAGAACAATCCATGCGCACCGGCAGGCGAAAGCGTCGCGTCTGCTGTGAGTTCGTCGTAATCGGCGTCTGGCGAGAACCGGTTCCGATACCACTGCAGGCTCAAACCAGCCCCTTGCGTCACGCCCATCACGTGCCACGTTCGCGGAATGGCATGGCAGAACGTGTGCACGCGTCCGGCCGGGTCATAGGCCGGTTCCTGCAGGTACGCAAATACCACGCCCGATGTGCCGATGGTGCACGAAACCGTTCCCGGCGCCACGATGCCGTTTCCAATCGCACTCGCCGCCTGATCACCTGCGCCCGCCACCACCGGCGTTCCCGCAACCAGCCCGGTTGCCTGCGCCGCCGCCTGCGAAACTGCACCGCTCACTTCACTCGATTCGTATGTCTTCGGCAGGATGCTCGCATCCAAGCCAAGGCCACTGGCCATTTCCTGCGACCACCGGCGGTGCGCCACGTCAAACAGCCCGGTTCCGCTTGCATCGGAAACGTCGCTTGCATGCTCGCCCGTCAGTTTGAATCGCAGGTAGTCCTTCGGCAGCAGCATGCGGCGCACCGCCTCGAAACGCTCCGGCTCGTGATCTCGCACCCACAGCAGCTTCGGCAGCGTAAAGCCCGTCACCAGCGGATTGGCGGTCCAGTGCAGAACCTGGTCCGCGCCCAGCTTCGCGTTGACGAAATCCACTTGCTTCTGGCTGCGTTGATCGCACCAGATCAAGGCCGGACGGATGACTGTGTCGTTCGTATCCAGCAGTACCAGCCCGTGCATCTGGCCGGTTAATCCGATTCCGCGCACGGCTGTGCCGTTCACCCCGGCTTCTTTGAGCACGCCGCGGATCGCCTCTTGCGAAGCCGCCCACCAGTTATCCGGATCCTGCTCCGCCCACAGAGGCTTGTGCATAACCATCGCATCATGAGCCGCTATGTAGGAATAACAAACGTGCCCATGCGCGTCCACCAGCAGCGCGCGCGAGCCTCCTGTGCCGACATCGATTCCGAGCCAGTACATCATTTCTCCGACGAAAGAAACGGAATGAGCCGCCTACGCGGTCACCGCAAACGGCGTACTGGGCTCGAATTGAAAGGGCAGATACGCCGCGCCGTAGAGCCCGGCGTCTGCACCCAGCACCGCCTTCTCTACCCGC
>Ga0213872_10001062_pt1 | contig 19023 bp, 15 predicted proteins | sample VelepicomBERX_R2_FD_160071 | JGI IMG/M metagenome (GOLD analysis project Ga0213872, IMG submission 160071) | Rhizosphere microbial communities from Vellozia epidendroides in rupestrian grasslands, the National Park of Serra do Cipo, Brazil - RX_R2 | ecosystem: Host-associated > Plants > Roots >...
AACGCGGCCGCGCAGACGGCTCAAGAATCGGCGGGAATACAGTGCGTTTGATGGTTTATCCATCTCGCGGACGCAGGCGGCCAAGTCAATCGGTGTGGAGACGGCCACTACGCCCGTGAGAGAGTTCGTTTGGCAAAATTCACCCGCCAGCTTTAACGCCACATTCCCGCCAAGTGAAAACCCGGCCAGAAAAATCGGCCCGATCGCGCGCTCCCGGGTCCGCTCGATGATATGCAGCGTATCGGCGGTAAGGCCCGAATGGTACATCGTTTCGCAGAGCTCCTCCGTGTTTCCACACGTACGCATGTTCAACCGGTGCACCCCGAAACCCCGCACCAGTGCTTCCTGAGCGAAGCTTGCAATGTATCCGGCATGCGCCGAGCCTTCCAGACCATGCAAGAAGACAATTTGGCCGCGGGCTGTTACTTCAGGCTGGTGTTCGTACGCGACGATCGTAGTTTTACTGTCGATCCGGTATTGTTTGCGGGTAGCGGGAAACCGCACCTGATCGATTTCCCGACGCCAGAAATTGCCGGCAATCGTGAGCAGGTGCGGATTCCGCCAGATGGGGTGGAATGGGGGTAGGTTCTCTGGCCGCAACTACAATTTTAGCGGCAGACTCGTATTTACTGCAGCCGTTCGCTCTTCCTGCTGAGATCTTCGGAAAGAATGATCGCTTCGGCGAGTTCGCGCATGGGGCGCCGCAGACGCCGGCTTTCATTTCGGAGCCGCAAATACGCTTCTTCTTCGGTGAGGTTGTGCCGGTACTGCAGAATGCCTTTGGCCCGCTCCACGATTTTGCGTGTTTCAAGTTGCCGGCGCATCTCGGCCGTCTCTTCCTGCAGACGGATGTTCTCTTCCGCCAGGTAGGATTTCGTGATCGCTCCACCCATCTGCTCGCCGACGAAAGTCAGCAGCGCGATCTCGTCCGAGGTGTGGTGGTGCGGTTCACGGTGGTGGACGTTGATGACCCCGATCACCTCGCCCCCGCTGACGAGCGGCACGGAAAGGAAGGCTTCGTAGGTGTCTTCAACGAGAGCTTGGAAACGCTTGAAGCGGCTGTCGGCCGCGGCGTTAGATGGAAGCGCAACGACAGACCTGTGCTCAACAACCCATCCGGTAACACCTTCGCCGACCTTAAGCCGAATATTTCCAAGGTCGGCCTGGTGAGGTACTTGTGACGCTCGCAAAACGATCTCATTCGTTTCGCGTTCCATGAGATAAACGAGACACGCGTCGCAGTTAGTGACCTGCACCGTCAGACCAACGATTTCGCCGAGCATCTCGTCAAGCGAAACTTCGGAGCTGACGATGTTGCTGATACGGTGGAGGAGCCCGACTAGAGAAGCGGGGGGTTCCAAACTAGCAGTCGCCATACTAAAAGGTAAAACGCTTTGCCAGGCCGCATCAAATCAAAATTATTGATGCGATGTATCCCACAGAATTGACGGGGTTTAGATCAGCACGAGATCCTGCTGCTCCTCGCCTGTAACAGTAGCAAAATCCTTTCCCACGTACACGTTAACCTCCGAACGGATGCCGAAATCCGGCAGGTAGATGCCCGGTTCGATAGAGAAACAACTGCCCGGAATGATGCGCCGGTCGTCGTGCGATTCGAGATTGTCCATATTCGCTCCCGTGCCGTGCACCTCCGTCCCGATGCTGTGGCCGGTTCGATGAAAGAAATATGGGCCGTATCCCTTTTCTTCGATATAGCCGCGGCAGGTATCGTCCACTTCGAATCCGGCGATTTCGCGACCCGAATTTGTCCTGTCTATTACGAATTCGGATGCGGCCTTTCGGGCGTCGCGTACAACTTCGAACACGTTTTGAATCTTCTCAGGAATCGATTCGCCGCAAAAACCCGTCCAGGTCACGTCGTAGTAAACCGCACCTGGCTGGTCGAGCTTCGCCCAAAGGTCGATCAGAACCAGATCCCCCGGTTGAATGTGAGCAGTGCGGTCCCGGCTCGGCTCGTAATGGGGATCGGAGGCATTTGCGTTGACTGCCACAATCGGCCCGTGATTCGTGATGAGTCCTGAATCCTCGAAACGCTTACGAATGAATTGCTGGACTTCGTACTCGCTGATCGATTGCTTGGCGCGCAGCCGGGCGGTAACGAACTCAAAGGCCGCGCGGCGAGTCTGGTCCACAAGTTTCCCTGCCTCGACGTGCTGTTCCAATTGCTCATCAGTCCAGCGCGCTTCGAACAGTTGAATCAGGTTAGCTGAGCTGACGACGTCGACACCGGCATTTCGAACCAGCTCGAGGGTTCCGCCGTCGACAAGCGAAACATAAGGTATCGCGCAATTCGGTGAATACTGCATTGCGATGCGGGAGCTTCCGGTCAGCACCTGATGAAGTTTTTGTTGCTGATCTACCCAGCTTGCGTAGTACTGTTTCTCGCCAGGCAGGCTGTCGAGCGCGCCACTCTCGATCCGATGGACTAGTTTGCGTGGCTCGCCGGCCGCGGGAACGAAGTAGTACCATCGGCGGGTCGGTTGAATCTCGTCCGGAATCCCGAGAATCTTGTACGCCAATGGGTCGCGCCGGTGATGATCAAAAAACAGCCAGCCATCGAGAGAATTTTCGCGCAGCGCCTCTTGGATGCGATCCGTAATCATTCAACAGTGATTTTAGTATTCAGTTTTGCCAATTTGGCAGCGGAAGGCGCCGGGGTAGCGAGGCTGACCAGAATCAAGCTCAGGCAGGACGCTAAAAGCGCCGGATATACCGCGTCTATTCCCCCGATATGCGCTTGCCAGGTACGGGGACCAAACTGCTGTGCCAATTCCCAACCGACGGTGATAACGGTTCCCAGCAGGATGGAACTGATTGCTCCGGCCGTCGTCGTTCGCTGCCAGAAGAACACGGCCATCACCGCCGGAGTGACCGCGGCGCCGTAAACGGTGTACGCATAAAGCGAGGCCTTCAACACCGACTCAAACTGGGTGGCCTGCAGAATCGCGAATACCCCCAGCAAAATAACGATCACACGCGACATGATCAACTTTTTCCTTTGTGAGGCATGACGGTCGATAAAGCGCTCGTACACGTCATGGATCAGGTTGGTCGCAGGCGAGAAGAGATAGTTGTTGGCTGTCGAAATGACTTTCGCGAAGACCCCACCGAGGAGAATGGCGCCAAGAACACTCGGCAGTGCTTCGCGGGCGGTCAGCGGAATTATTTCGCGCGGACGGTCGGTGTGCAGCTTTGCGCTCGCGATCACCGCTACTGCGACGAGCAGTGTTTCAAGCGTGACCGTGCCGATGATCCAGCCGATAACAGACTTGCGGGCGTCGCTTTCAGATTTCGCAGAGAAGAACTTCTGATACATGCCCTGGTTACCGACCAGGAGCAGAAACGTAGGCAAGGCCAGCCCGATCGCACCGGCCAGATTGTAGTTTCCAAGCACTTCAAAGTGAGTGACTGGAAGCGAATCGTGCACCACGCGCCAGCCGCCTGCACGTGAAAGCAGCACAGGCACGGCAACGATGACCGTGCACGTAACCAACGAGCCGATTACGAGATCGAGATACGCAATCGACGCCATACCCGCCGCTGCCGTAAAGAAGATGACGAAGCCCGCAATGATGTAGAGTCCGGTTGTGCGCGGGACTTGCGGGAAGATCAGATGAAGAATGTCGCCACCACCAATGAATTGATAGCTGGTAATAATTGTGTACGAAATGACGATCGCGATGGTCGCAAGAACGCGGGCGGTTGAGTTGTAGCGGGCTTCGAGAAGATCAGGAACTGTGAATTGCGCGAAATGGCGCGCCCTTCCTGCGATCAGAGCAATCACGAGCAACCCGATCCAGCCGCCCAGCGGCTGCCACAGCGCGACGAACCCATTCTTGTAGGCATTCTCCGCGCCCGCAAGCAGACTTCCAGCCCCGATCCAGGACGACAGCAGCGTGAAGACCAGCACCGGCCAACTTAGGGTCCGGCCCGCAACGAGAAAGTCTGTCTCGTTCTTAACCTGCGTCGCTTTATAAGCCGTTATGCCACACAACAACAGAATGACAAGCGACACCGTAATGGCATAGATCATGAATCGACTATCTTAACGGGCGCGCGGAAATTGTCGACCGCCGGTCATCTTGCAAGGCGCACGCTGCGGCTGTTGTTAATAAACGGGGGCGGAGCATACCCGACCAGGCAGTATTGATCAAGCGCAAATAAAACGACCGATTCCAGTCCTGCAGACTGGGCGATATCCGCCTCTTTCTTCCAAGCCGTCCAGGCATCACTGATTCCAATTAGATGACTGCGCTGTCCGTTCGGGAAACCTTTGGCCGCACTCACACCCATCGAATACCCGCTTTGATCGAGGTTGTTCGCGGACGTGAACGTAAAACTCTCCGTTTTCAGACAGGCCAGATTTGCCGGCGTCCAGTCGGCGGTCGGATAGTTGATCAGCTCATTGAGCGGGCTGTCGTTCGTATCGGTAGGATAGAGCACTTCGAAGCGGGCCCCGGAGAACTGAGCGATTACCGCGCCACGAATTGCCGATGTGTACGCCGCAATCAACGTAGGAAGGAAAGCAGTCTCGTTCGGAAAAGCTGTGGGGTCGACCGTATTGCTCATAATTGTTTGCATCGGGACGCCGTACCGTGCCTTGAACTGCTGTTGCGTGTAGGCATCGTAAAATGGCATGCTGACGTTTGCCTTGGGATAGTACCACCATTGGACTTCGCCGAATTGCAGGTATGGCTCAAGCCCAACAGCATTCTGCAGCGATGCCATTTCGACGTACACCTGCGTCCAGAAAGCAAGCGAGGCAGGCGAGAAGTTGGTCTGTACAGAGGGCGTGTGCAAGACAACCGGGGTTCCGTCGGCATAGCACTGAGCGATGCCGGCGGCCCCGGAAGGGTCAGCATTCATCAATTCCATGCTGAACGAAGCTACTGCTTCGATTCCGTAGCTCTTTAAGGCCGCGAAGTACGCGCTGTGCCAATCGCGGGCAGCACGGTTTATGGGCGGTGTCGCGCTCAGATCCGTGCGCCAGTAGTCAGCAACAGCTATCAGCGCGCTGTTCAACGGATCCGTCGCATCCAGGTCATACACGGCACCATCCACACCACCATTCAACAGAGTCGATGCTGAGACGGAGGCAAGTGTTTGCCCATCTATAACAGGCCCGAATTGAAGCTGGATCTCGTTCCCTTCTCTCCCCATAGCCCGCGCTGTAACCGTAAGCTGATTGCCGGCGGCGGTTGCCGAAACCAGGTTTGTTCCCAGATTGATGAGTCCCGCCAGTGCTTGGGCCACTGTTTCCGGTGTATCGTCGGTAATAATCGAATGTCCTAAAAAAGTCGTCGTCGAGCTACCGGGAGCAGCGAGAGCTAAACCCACATTAGGGGCGCCGTTCCAGAACGCGTCTGTAATCGGCACAGTGGCCGATGCATATTGGGTTCCGGTTCGCACCAGTTCGTAGAACCATAAAGCGCCTGTGTAGTGGTTCAACCTGCCTTGAAAGCCCAGTTTGTTCACCAGCCAGGCCGTGCGCTCAGCAGGAAGAGATTGTGAGTGATACGTGTCCCAGTCTGTGGCCAAAGCCAATTGAGTCTGCGGGTTGAAATCCGGAAGGCTTAGCGCAGGATACGCGACCTCCAGGAAATCGAAGAAGAGCGAGTTTCCAGGCGGACCGCCGTGAGTCAGTGTGATGGTGTGAGTCCCTGGCTGCATGCTTCCTAGCGGACTTCGAATCAGTACATCCTCTTGGGGTACAGCGAGGTTCAGTGCCACAGGGGCCTGATCATCGACCTCAACATTCACGGTTGCACCGGAGCCAAGCAGGCGCGTTCCGAGATAGAGCTCATGAGGAGCCGTTTCGCTATAGGTTACCGTGCATGTATCACCCGCATTCGTTGTGGCGTGAATTTTACTCCCGGAATAATTCCCTGTGGCGAGCGACCACGAACCACTGTACGAGACGGCAGCATCTGTGTCCTCGATCCGGCGACTGCCGGGACCGGCAAACGAATACTGGCGGTTGTTGCCGGAAACACTCCAGTTTGAAACTTGAACCTGAAACTCCGTCTGCTGGAAAGCGGCCGTCTGCAAGTCAGCAGCCCAGGTCCAGCGCAGTTTGCGGATGCGATCGGTAGGAATGTTCTGTTGCGCCTTCAGGGCTCCGAAATCAATGGTGATCTGATACGTAGACGGGAACTGGCCGCCGCTGAAGCTTGCCGAAGGCTGTTGCCAAACGACCGCGCCATTTTCAGCGAATCCGTACACCGTGATGCGGTTTCCATTGGCCCCGAAAAGGTTCTGGTATGGCGCATTCGGATTTCTTGGATTCCACGTAACGACAATCGACGTCTCGTTGCTGCTCGCGCTGAATGTCTGACTGGATTGATTAATATCGGCTGCAATGCCGGCTGCGATAGCCGGCAGCTGGTCGCCAGCCTGTACGGTGTAAGAGTAACTTTCCTCCAGGAGAGCCAGACCTACCCGCCGGCCCACAGCAGGCGAAGCAACCAGCGTCATCGTAGCCGAAGCTGAAAGCACGCTGCCGCCAACCGGCGCGGCAAGCGGCGCCAGCGGCACGTGATAAATGATCTCGGCCGTACCCCCGTCGGGTGTTGCCCAGATGCGCAGGTTATCCCAATCAACAACAGGCACCAGATTTGATTCAATCGGAATACAGCCGATCCGCGCCTCCTGGTACGTAAGGACAAGGCCACTAAGATCGCCATTCGGCAAATTCCGAAGAGCGGGATGTTCAAACACGTTATTGCGATTCCATTCGACCACTGCCCAGTCGAACTGCTGCCGCCACTTGCCGGAGAGAACGAATCCCGAGTCGCTCGCCTGGCTCATGGCCGCAATCGCCGACGGCGTGAGAAAGTAGCACTGCAGATCCCGATCCGGAGTCAATTTATAGAGTTGTTCAGGCATCGACTTAGAGACGGATGGTTACAGTAAGATCCCGGCCGGGACTCAGTGACGTCTGCCCATTAAGTTCGACACTGAGCGTGACATTCACGGTGAGCGAAGCGCCCTCCTGTAAGGGAGGCAGCGTGACGCCATCGACCAGTGGATTGGATGTCGTGCTGTTCGACGGAATCGCCAGACTGCAGTAAAGCGAACCATTTTGCAGAACATCAATCAGGAGCGTGTAACCAATGGCCGGCTGGCTGACCGATGCTCGTATGTCGCGCACCGCGTGCGAAGCTTCGACGATAAGAGGCGGAGCAGCGTTCTGCTGCGTTGCCAGATACCCGCTCACCTGGATAGAGAATTGTCCACCTGAAAGAGTTCTTAGTCCGCCGTCAGGACCTGCGGTATAGCAAAGCTGAGTTGCCTCGCTCTCGCCGAACGAGTTGGTGACAAAGAACTCCGCAGCACTGATTCGGACATCCGGCAGACTCGCGATGTGTAGATAGTTACTGGAAGCACGGTTCTCAAAGAAACCTGGAGAGAACGGAACAATTAAAGTCGAGGTATCTAGATGAAGCACTGCGTCGCCTGCGTTGTGTGTGGTGGAAGCCGAGGCGAGTGCGTTTCTTACAACCGTGTAGCTGTTATTGGCCGGTTCAACCGAGAGAACGCTCATCAGTTCGGTGCCGATCTGAATCAGCGCGCCGGGCTGCGTAACCGGAATTTTTACAAGCTGGACCGTATCAGTATTCATGTCCAGAGGCGCCGCGAGTACATACGGACTAGGGGTCAGTAATTCGTTCCAGTAGGAGACCTGGAGCGTCCCACTGGTGATGGAGGATGTGTTTGTGAGATCGGCAAATCCAACTCCGGAGAGTGTCAACTCCCCTGCGCCGGAGGCTGCCAGCACGAATTCAGGGGCCATGGGAATACCCACATCACTTTGTTCACCGCCCAAACTCCAGCGTGTCAGGGGGCACAGGTCAGGCGAGGCTTCCAGATTATTCACATTCGCAGCTCGGCCCGAGATTTGGATGGTCGCACCTGCCTGATAAGGAATCTCGAAGTGGACGGGGCTGCGATTCGAAATAGCTGCGAATCTCCATGATGCGTCCGCGATAACAAAGACGCTCGTCGTATCCGGAATAACCGACCAGGTTGACGCTATCGTCAGGGTAGTTTCGTTATTGGATGAAATGGAGCGTTCCTGGCCCGCACCTGTACCTTCAATAATCCGGACGACTCTTCCGGCATACCTGACATTGCCGGCACCCATATCGCTCCAGCCGATCGTCATGGCAGAGAAAATATCAGCAGGGAACGGACCTGCGTATTCATAGCGATAGTAGAAGTTTGCGTGGTCAAAACTGGCATCAGGCGGACCGGACGGTTGCGGTGGAAGGCCGATATCGGTATAACTCGAGCTCACCTCAGCATTTCGGGCAATTTGATAGAGCAATTGCGGTGTCGTTCCCCTATATACGTTGAACGATGCGGTCCCCACGGGAAAGCTGAGCCCCGTAATGGTAACCGTATTGGTATTGCTCCCCTGGGGCACTGAGACGGGCACGGTAAATGATAGCGGCCCTTCGTTTCCAGCAGCGTCAACGGATGTGACAGCGTAGTACAAACTCGCTCCACCAGCGAGAGATCCACCGGTGGCCCCAGTTTGGGTCGCCAAGCTCAGCAAGGGTAGGTTTGGAGAATTCATGTGTGGCTTGACGGGCTGCGAAAACAAGACCGTAAGGATGTCCGTGGCCGTTCCGTCGCTCTGCGCCTGAATTGATTCGGCGACGGCGAAATCGAAAAATTCAAAAAAGCCGCTTGGACTATTGTGAGCGGTGAGCCCGATGAGAGGGCGAGGCGTTTGAATCTGCGCCGCAGGCTGGCGGCCAGCATTCATTAGAACCGCCGGGTTATCGCTGTACCAATCGTCATTATGGATTTGCGCCAGAATCGTTACGAGCTGGTAGTTCATCGACGGCGAAAGTCTGACGACGCGGAATGGAGCTCGTGTCAATCCCTCTTTCGCGTAGGTGATGGCGATAATGTCGCCCGGACGCACCTTCAGAGCACGAAAGCTCGTCTGGAATTCGATGAACAAGTTTCCCTTAGTGGACTTATCCAACTGCCGCAACAACACTCGAGTAGCTTGACTGAAATTGGCAATTCCGAGCGCCGTAGATTGGCTACTGATTTCGTAACCTATCAGCGCGGAATCGTCGGCGTCTACAACGGACAGACTGTCCTGCTGGTATTCGTTCGACTCATCCTGAAACTCCACACTGAGGCGATTCGACGTTTCGGCGATACTTCGTGAACTGAGGCGCACACTAGACGTTCCATTAGGGTTGCGAACAATACCTGAAAAAGGTCCGGACGCATCGCTGAACTCATAAACGGGCCAACCTCCAAAGAGCGGTTCAGTGCTGTTCGCGCCGTCGGGCAGTGTGGGTTGCTGAGCAGCCAGGGTCGTCTCTGGCAGAAGCTCCAGTAAGCCGGTGACGCCGTAACGCAGCATAAGGCTAGAGGCAACCCGAATCCCGCGCACGACGGTTGCCGCGCTTTGCCGCTTCGTCAGGATGAGGTTGCACTCATACCGCGGTACCTGCAGCGGGTTTCCATTCAGATCGATCGTGCTGATCAGTTGATCGCAGAACGACGCCGAAGCCGCAAAAGCGGGGAGGTTCAGATCTGTGATCGACCAGCCGCAGCGCAGCAAAATATCAAGAATTACCCAAGCGGGATTGTTCGTAAAAGTAGTCGCCTGAAAACTGCCGTCGGGATTGTATACGTCAATCTGAACGCCCTGCAACAACACCTCGACCTTTGGCAACGATCGCCCGCTGCTAATCCGATTTGGCACGACGATTGAAAGAATCGACATGCTGCCGTAGGGATCCCCTTGCGGGTTACCGCTTGAATCCGTGAAATCGAGATTAAAGTTACCTTGCCGAGCACCTGTTGTGACCGCGCTGAACCAGCCAGTGTTGGTCATGTCTTGCCCCGCGACGACCTGCGGGATCTCGATATCGTTCACAACGACCTTTAAAACGCCCTGGATCATCCCCATGCCGAGCAGGGCCTCCATGTGCGTCAGGTTGCCATCGTTTCGGGAGAATACGATCGGCGCTTTGAGCCAGCCTGTTCCGTAAACGATTGGCACGGGATCGTTATACTTCGCGGCATTATCAAGCAACGGAGACAAGTGAGATGTCTTGTCGCCGGCGGTGCGAACCATGATCGCGGACGGGACGAATTCAACACCGCCAAAACGACGGGTCACATTTCCGTGCGCATCAGTATCGAACATTCCCCGTTGACTACATTGCAATCGCGAATGGTCGCAGGAGGTAAACGCCTGGCCGGCTGTAAGGGTACCGGCGCCTCCCGCGACGTCGGCGGAATACCCGCACCGGAAAAAGCGAGAGTACCTCCCTTGATCACCACCATTCACGGCTTCCATTCTCTGATCGAGCGTTACGGGAAAAGTCCAAGGGCAGGATCGTTGAATTCGAACCTCAGGAACGGGAATTCGCTGCAGGCTCAGCTTGCTCGTAAAACTGAGGGTCAGCGAGTCTTCAGTAATCTCATCCGGGTCTCCGGCAATACCTCGAAACAGCGCTGTACTTTCGGTCGTAATTGTCTGAGAAGGGAGGTCAACGAAAGCAAAATAGACAGTAAGTTGTGTTCCTTTCAGGCCCATTTCGGCGTTGAGTTCGGAGAGCAGCGAGTCCGCGTTCGCTAGAACAAGCGATAGCTGAGAGATGCCGTCCATTGCGTCGTCGGCGGCCACTTGCAGATCGAATAGATTGTGCTTCAGGACGCGTGCGGAATACTGCTGCCCGTTAAGAACGATAGGATGCGTGCTCCAATATTCCGCATCGCCTGATGGTAAAACGCACTGAAAGAACAAGAGCGGTGTGTCGGTTTCTGCGAGTTGCTTGACCTGATTGATGGTGGCCATGTATCAATCCTCAATGGCGGTTTCGATGCTGAATTCCGTTGCGAATAAGTTGGGCGCCTGTGCTGTCACCGGAAACTGATCGAGTCCCCAGTGAGCAGTCGCATAGACGCCACCCTTCTGAGCTGTTGGGCGGTACCGCGATGGAGCAATTTGCGCTTCGAGTTGTGGCCCATAAACAGTGACTTGCTGGCCAGGGGCCAGTTGCACTCCAACAGTCAGTTTGGTCCCCAGGTCGTTCAGTACGCCTGCACCGGCGATCCGGTTCCATGCGGAGCTGATGGGTATCGTCGCTTCAGCCTGCGCCGCGGAGCCCTGCCTCGACAGCACGATTTGAGCGGAAGCGCTGCTCATCGCGTAGATCGAGAAGCAGTACTGATATGCCGCTGGAACATTGAGAGTTTGTGTAATCGTCTGAACAGCTTGCCCGTTGTTTGTCAGCACGAAGGCGGTTGTGCCTCCGTACGGATCGGGCGCACCGCCCCGTACCACAATCTGGGGTGAAGTCGACCATACAGGTGCTTGCAGGTTCGTGCTGAATGCCAGCATATTGTCTGTTGGATCAATGAAGGTAAAGGAGCGCAAGGTGCCAGCGCAAGCGGCAAACAGAGATGTCAACAGTTGGAGATCCGAAGAAGACAGCGCACTGTATGCGAGTTGCCACACGAGCCTTCGAGCTGCTGCGTCCGGGAGCAAAATCATGTCTCCACTCGGGAGGACATTCTTGATTGTCCGGAAGAGGCGTGTTTTCCGAATGGGATACTGAGCGATCGCCCCCGATGACAGCTGCGGAAAAAAGAGACTAGCCATTGGTTTCGATCACCCAGAACAAGGTGGAACTCACATCGACGCCGAAATATCCGCTCACGAAGCTCGGACCACCAAATCGGCAGTTCGGAACGGCAGACCCGGTATAAGGGTCCGGAAATGCAAACGGGGAGTAATCACCCTGATTCGCTATGAAAAACGCCTCAAGCTGCCCGATTTCATCTTCAGTCAGCAGATCGAGCCGGATCTGCCATTGCCGCAACATCCGGCTTTGTGTGAGGTATCGCTGGTCGGCCCCGTCGAGGAAACGAATAACTTGAGCTCCCTGCCCCAGATTCCCCCCGAGTGGATATTGGGTTACAGCTCCGGTACTAAGGCTTGGAAAAGTGGCCACTTCAGATCTCCGCAATAACGTCGTTCAGCGAACTGGAGTTGAGCAGAGCCTGCTTAACGGCCTGGGCGATCTGCATGCTTTGATACTGAACATTTTGTGCGGGTGAAGCCGGTTGAGCCGGCGTCGGCGCGCCAGTCGCGTAGATCCCCGCAGTGTCCTTTGAAACGCTTTGCGCTTCAACCGCGACTCCGTCGTACACAGCATGGCCGTTCGCCCTGACATAAACCGTCTGCTGGTGTGAATCGGGAAGCTCGAACTCAACCAAAGGCGGAGGCGTGCTTATTCCGCCGAAAAGACGGGATAGACCGGAGAGCACCCCACCGACGCCGCCGAGGCTGCCTAGAATATTCAGCCCACCGCCACCGGCAGCACTCGCGACTCCGCTGGACGCCGTTTGACTCAATAACCCACTCCAGGCACCGGTTATGGAAGAAGTGCTGTTTCGTAAGCTGGAGGGCGAGCCGAATTGGATGCCTATGGGCGAAAGCTCGCCGCCGATAGCAAGGTGTTTCAGATCCTGCACGCTCCCAGGCTTTACGCCATCAGGCGATGAAGAACCAGCCGGAGACAGCGTTGAACTTATCAAATTGGTCATTGAAAGCGAGCTTGCCCGATCTGTCCGGCTACCGAATCCACTTACAACTGTTCTCAAGAATTTATTCGCGTTGGCCATATTGTCTTTCCGCCTGCCATTCGCTCTCCAGAATCAGGAGCGCTTCGGCGCACTTTGAGTCCATGTCAAAAAGCGAGCCACCGCCCTGGTCTTTCCAGATGAGAAACTGCTCGAGGTAAGAAGAGCTTTGTGTTGTGATGATTGATTTCGGGCACTGGATGGAGAACAGCCTTCCACGTGCCCATACGGCCCGGGCTCCTTCCCGCTCACCGTGATGGAGGAAGCCGCAATTCCGGGCCTTTGCCAGACCGCTTGCACGACAGCTATCGCATTTCCACGCGGACGGCGACGAGAACTGGAAATGGAATGCGATTAGAAGTTTTTTCTTTCGTCTTCCGAGAGGCCTGTCGCCGAACGGATGGCCCCGATCGCTTCCTCCAGAAGATCTTCTGGCCCCTTTTCAATAGCCAGTTCGACCTCCGCCGGCAGCCCGTCTATGGACAATCCCTTTATCTCGGCAAGTCCCCATTGCAGATAGACCCTGCGCGCCAGCAAATCAGCCAGCGACGCCTCCAACTGATCTGCTGCATCACCAGCGCGAAGGAACTCGTTTCTTAGTGTCAATTCGCGGACACGGTTAGCGAGTTCGATGCGTTGCGATAGCGAACTGCGGCGTACTGCGAAACGGACGCCGGGCAGAACTGAGCTTTCCTGCCAGACAACGGTCGAGTAGGAACACGACCTAGGCGAAGGCGATGTAAATTTCGTCATTAGCAAAACCTTGTGCGAGATTATTCTTGAACTGCCACTGGAGCCTGGTCTCCGAGTCATCAAAGTTCGGAATTTCGGGAACGATCTGTGGCATGAAGATGCCAAACAATTGGCCTTGTTGCTGACCAAGCTGCAACATGGCCGGGACCGGGTTTCGTTGCTTTGCAGCACCATATAACGCTTTGGTTTGGGCGTCGTCCTGCGCGAAGAGCGTGAATTCCGAAACGACTTGCCGCTGACCGGGCACAATCGCCAGAGGATAGGAGGATCCGTACTCCCGGTTGCGTACATCGAGGTTATTCTTCACCGCGATGGTGGCGCCGGTCAGAGTAAAGAATTGATTCGCGCCGCCCAGCCACACCTCTCCGAGGTGTCCGGGAACAATCGAGTAGTCAAATGCAGCGAGGGCTGGCTCCGAAGGGAAATTCGAAAGGCCTGCCTGACTATTGGCAAAGCTATTTGAGTCCAGCAAATCCGCAGCGGGGCCGGAAAAGGCAAATCCGTGATAGTCCCCGTTGACCGACACTTGAAATTCATTGACCGCGACGCCGGTAATAAGGCGGCTTACAGCGGTAACCGGATCCCAATAATCGTACAGGCTGAGACTCGGCAGCGTCGTCCCGAGCGGATACGAAATCGATGGGGCGAGCGCTGAGTTCGCATTGGGCGTTGTGGAGAACGGAGCATTCAGATCAAAAGTAAGGGCATCCATTACGTTCGTAACGAAACGAATCTCATTACCAAATGCAACGGATGCGCCGGCTGAAAGGCCATGCGCGCTCGTTGTTGCAATCTGCGTCCCGTTCTGGACTCCGCTTACCAGGAGGCCGGAGTTGGATACTGGCACGCCCCCGAGGGCAGCCTGAAACAGCGGCCCGTAGGCAGGTTGTCCGCTGCCATTCCAGGAAGTCAGGTATGTGCGAAGGAGAAACGCAGTCTGCCGCCGTGCGTCCTTCGACGTACCAAGATAGGTTCTGGTGCCCGTTTTATCCAGTCGCTTCAAATACTGCAGTGTCTGGTGTGCCTGCAGTTCCACCGCCGGAAACCGGTTGGCTGCGGTCACTGTTGAAGCTTGACCGTAGGTTGATTCAACTGCGGTATAGAATCTGTTCGCGTTCGATGAAATGTAGTTGCCCATTACGATTCCCTATGTAATGCTCACGTTGAAGGTGCACGTCACTTTTGCCGATTGAACAAAGCCTAATCCCCCGGATTTTGGTGGCTGAAACTGGACGTCATATTTTCCGGAGAAGAAAAAGCCGTCTCCCCAGTCGCCTCTTTGAGCACGTAAGAGTTCCGTTAATGCCTCGACGTAGAAGTGAATCCACTGGTCGACCTGCGTGACGAGGTTGGCGCTGGCCCAAACCTCCGCGACCGCGGCGATCGTACCGGAAAATGAGCGGAATTTCTCACTCTGTTTGTTCTGGATTGCGTTGCAATATAGACAGACTCGCGGATAGCCTAATTGGGCATTCATATCTGCCAGATCAGGTGAGGCCGAACTTAGAACAACGTGAGTACTGTTGATAACCGGAATGTCAGATTGCGCGGAAGAGGCCAGGCTGCTGATCTGTTCCTGGAGGGCGTTGCTGCTGGTCAGTAGATTGCTTATTTTAGTCGCGGCGAGAAGGGATAGCGGCAGCATATCAACCTCGTCTGATCTGCCTTGAAAGGGTAATGTAAAAGTTTGGCCGCTGTCCGCCGATAGGATCCGGACCCTGAATAAGTCCGGACGATGGCATCTCCCAAGTAGAACCGACTGCCAACGGCGAGGAATTCTGACGCGTAAGCCCGCTCTGGCTCGAACTCGCGTAAATGTTCCAACCGGCAGCCCCTGGCGGGGCTTTCAACGCACCCTCGGCCATCGCAGCCGCCGCGCCAGAGTTGTCTGTCAGGACGACGCCATTTACCGGACTCAGCGCGCTTTCTTCACCCAACGAATCAACCCAAGCGGTCTGGATGAACATCGCCTGCGCCGGAATAGTACCAGTCTGAATGGATACGAGCGGCACACTAGGCCTAGGTAGCGGGTTGTAAACGATGCCCGTGCCCGAAAGAAAATACGCGTTGGCAGCTTGTTTAGCTTCCTGCTGATATTCCGCCAGCTTGGCTTGAAAGCGGGTATTCAACTGCAAGCTATAAGCCTCCGCAAAGAATCGGGACAACGCGTCAAAGCAGAGCCAACGGTGCAGTGGCGAAGTAACAACAACAGTCGACAATCCAAGCAGACGGCGATTCAGCCATTGCGGATCGGAGGTTCCGACGTTCGACAGCCAGAGCAAGAGCTTGTCGCCGATCGCGCTCGTAGCGAGCTCGATCTTAGTTTGTACATTGATTCGTTGAGACGTAGCAACTGAGTCCAAAGAGCTTTCATAGGTAACGAGGTCGCTCTCGGTCACGATATTTGTGTCAGTGAATAACGCCATAGCCTGCTATTTCTTTGTCGCTGGACTCTTGACCTGTTCCGGCAAGTCAACCGGCTTGTGAGGTTCGGCGACGATCGCAACTTGAACGCGCTTCGCCAATTCAGCCTTTTCTGCTACGGCTTTCGCCAGGGCCTGCTGTTCGCGATACTGCTTTTCTTCTGCTTCGTTGGCGAGCCTTGAGCGCCCTTCGACGATCATCTTCGCCGCTGCCTCTCGGGATACTTGGCAGACGACCCCAGGTTTGCCGCCGTCGGAAGTTTCAAGGCTGAAGACGAGCGGGTATGGTTCCGTAATTGTGGCCTCCGCTTCTCGCACTTTTCGGAAATACTGTTTGAGATCCATCGCTTGCTCCTGAATAAAAAAGGGGAGCTTTTTGGCTCCCCTGGGTAGATTTTCCTGATGCTACAGCTAGCTGTTGACCTGCACAGCAAAGTTGTTGCGCAGCACGCCGCAGCCGTAGAGCACGTCGACCGTGAATTGCTGCGCGAGCGTGTTCGGCTGATAGCTCATTACAATCCGGAGTCCGAAGTTGCCCATTTCGGCATATTCCGCCACTGCACCCGTACCCGGAAGCGGCTGGGGCAAACGACGGACCACGAGCCCCACCGCGTCGCGAGTGAAAGCGAGATTGTGCGTGTTCGGAGCGGCAGCACCGCCTGTGGTTTGAACGAATTGCGACCGGAAGATGAAGAAATCTTTCATCTTGCCGACATTGCCTTCGACCAGAGCCTTCAGGCCCGCTTCGCCCGAAGAATAATACTCGCTGAAACGAGGAATCTGGCGGATTTGGGAATAGGTATTCGAGTCGACCACCAGATACTTTGGCGCGGCCGGCGGCACCTTCGCGCTGAACAGAGCTGTCTCAGCGGCATCGATGACCGCCTCGGTCACCGCCGTTCCGGCTGTGCCAACAGGCGCATTTGCAGTGAACTGGCTGTAAAGGTTAAGGAGGTCCGTCTCCACCCGTTCGGCAATCGCGATGACCGCCGGCTGCATGTATGCCTTGAGCAGCTCCGGATAGGCGAGCGCCTTGGTCACGTCCGGAATCTGAAACGATGCCTCAGCGTGTGTGTTCAGAACTATTTGTGCGTTACCTAGATTCGGGTTCTGAGGCTGGACGGTGCCACCCTCCGCGATGTTATTCGCGACAAGAACCGGCGGAATCGGGACGTTGACTGCATCGCCAGCGTGCGCTAACACAGGTTCATAATCACGATTCACCAGGTTGCCCATGACGAGATTTCCCATCAGAGCAGGTAGCGCGTCTGCAGCAACGAGCTTGACGATCGCATTTGCAAGGTTGGCAGAGGTAATGATTGACATTTAGTCTCCTAAGAAAAAGAGCGGTACATTTCTATACCGCGTACCCTCAAAGCGGATATCACTCTTTGCACCCGCCGTTGAGGCGTTACGCCTGTCTCGACAGCAGCAGGCACCAATCGCGACACGTTAGGCCGAGCTCCTGCTTCGGCCGTTAGGCGCCACGTAAGGCCTGGGTCGCCAAACGCGAGATATGTTGACGCACGCGTTCGAGTTCGTCCTTGTTCATCCCAGGCTTAATCTTTTCGAGTTCGATACCGGCACCATCGGTGTGCGCGGGATTTCGAGATGGAGAGGGCGCACCGCTACCTCCGGCAATTCGAGCCGGCAACAGTTCCGGATTTTCCTGCACAAAATCCGCAACGTACTCCTGAAGCGGTCTCGCCTCAGGCCCCCTCGCCTGTAAGCGTCCGTCCTCAGTGCGCACAATATCGTCCTTGATTGCTTTGAAAGCCAGGTCGATTTTGGAAACTCCGAGGCGTTGGAGCTCGCTGCGTATTTGCGCATTCCGGTCCGCCTCTTCGGCCATCGCCCGGGCCTTGCGATTCTCCTCGACGAGCTGATTGAGACGAGTTTCGAGGCTCTCGCGCCGCTTGCGCTCCTCCTGCAATTCGGCTTTGTGCGCGGGCTCCGCTTTGCGCTGCTCGGCGGCAACGAACTCGTGAATCGCTTGTCTGACAATTTCCCGTATATCGGGAGGATTCGTCTGGTCCTTCTCAGTCGGTGTGTAGTCTGACATGAACTTCCTCCGCTTAGCTCAACTGCGCTTCGATCTCGCGCGCAATCTGGTCTTTCGTCTCTTGCCGCGCGTCGTCGAGATATTTACACGCGAGGCGCTGGAAAATTTCCCGCTTCAGTGTCGGCGATTCAATTCCTAACTGAAGAAGGCTGGTTGCCTGCTGCAGTTCACTGCTGAAGTCGGCGATATCCAACTCGTCAAGGCCGGTGACGGAAATGGCTGCCCCATCTTCCCGCGCCTCGCTGATAGCGGACATGACTCGCCGGATGCATCCCTTGACCATGGCGCCGTAAGCACGCAGGATCTCTTCGGTGATCGTGAAATCCAGCTGCTTGCTGATTGCGGAAACCGCGTGACCGCTGTTCATCTCTCCGGACGCTTGGGAGAGATAGCAGACGCGATAGATCTCTTCTTTCAAGGTCTCAAGATTCGCGGCGGCGATCTGGTAAACTTTTCCATCCGGCTCGGTCCATCCAAACTTGTCACCCGGACCCAGTTGGATAAAGTAACTCTCTCCTACAATCTGATCCCATTCGCGATCGGTGTAGATGACCGGCATCGCGAACAAACCCATCGTGATGGCCCACCCGAGCGCATTCGACTTGTTGAAGTGTTCCAGTTGCAGGCGAGCGGCCTTATTCATCAGCCAAAGACCGTCCGTTACCACTAAATCGAAAATCGGCACGCGCTTCTCCCTTGCAAGACCGTGAGTCCCTTCCGCGATCAGTTCAATGTGGGCCTTGCCATTGCCGTCTTCCACGCGCCGGTAAGTCTTATAGCTGGTCCGATCGTAGTAGTGCCAGCGCGTCTCGTGAACAACAGATAGCGAATTGAGGTCCGGCTGGCGTTCTATGTGGTGCCGGAGAACCACCCAATCGTAGTCGTCGCGTTCATTTCGGCTCCAGTTGATTAGCTCCTCGCTCTGATACCGAACTAGAAACGCACGCGATAAGCCAGCCCGATCTTCCTCAGCCCGGTTCTGAGGCTGCTCCGGGGATCGGGGAAAGTCAATCAGAACATGACTCCGGCCCGCGACAAGCGCGTCGATGAAGCAATTTCGGAAAAAGTCGGACAACTTGGTGCCGCGGCAATCGCAATCGTCTGCAAACTCGGCCAGGAAGGCACGGCCGGACGCAAGGC
>Ga0213872_10001063_pt1 | contig 19004 bp, 16 predicted proteins | sample VelepicomBERX_R2_FD_160071 | JGI IMG/M metagenome (GOLD analysis project Ga0213872, IMG submission 160071) | Rhizosphere microbial communities from Vellozia epidendroides in rupestrian grasslands, the National Park of Serra do Cipo, Brazil - RX_R2 | ecosystem: Host-associated > Plants > Roots >...
TTCACGGCCGAGCTGGCGCTGGTCTTCGACGCCGAGATCGACAACTGGAAGCTCGAGTTCGACTTCGGCGAAGACGCCAAGAAGGCCGAGGAATCCGGCGAGCCCGTCGACTTCTCTGCGCAGTCCTCGCTCGGCGCCTGCCCGAAGTGCGGCGGCGCCGTGTTCGAGCACGGCACGAACTACGTCTGCGAGAACAGCGTCGGCCCGAAGTCGAGCTGCGACTTCAAGACCGGCAAGGTGATCCTGCAGCAGCCCATCGACGCGGAGCAGGTCGCCAGGCTGCTCGGCGAGGGCAAGACGGCGCTGCTCGAGAACTTCGTCTCCAACAAGACGCGGCGCAAGTTCAAGGCCTTCCTCGCCTATGACAAGAAGGAAGGCAAGGTCGTGTTCGAGTTCGAGCCGCGCGCGCCGCGCGGCGCGCCGGCGGCAGCGGGCAAGGTCGCTGCCAAGGCGCCCGCGAAGACCGTCGCCAAGGCGGCCCCGGTCAAGAAGGCGGTGGCCAAGAAAGCAGCGGCCAAGAAGGCCGGCGGCGAGGCCTGAGTGGGACGCGCGGCGTGACGGGGATCCGCTTCGGCATCCAGGCGCGCCTCATGGGCGGCATCATCCTGGCCGCCAGCCTGCTGACCGCGCTGCTCGGCTGGTACTGGCTCGACCACGAAGAGCGCGCGCTCGACGAGGCCCTGCACCAGCGCCAGGTGCGCATGGCCGCCATCGTGGCGCGCGGCTTCTCGGCGCCGCTGTGGAACGTCGACACGACCACGATCGCCAACCTGCTCGACGCGGTGATGGCCGACCCGGAGATCCAGTCGATCGAGATCCGCGCCGCCGGCATCGGCGCGGCACCGATGGTGCGCGCGCGGTCCCGGCCGGCGGAAGAGCCGCTGAGCCTGTCCTTCGACATCCTGCACAGCGAACCCGGCGAGACCGAATCCCGGCTGGTCGGCCGCGCCACGCTCGTCTACACGCGCGAAGTGGTGCTGGGCAAGGTCCGCGAGACGCGCGATTTCATCTTCGGCCTGCTCGGCGGCGTGTTGGCCGCGCTGCTCGTGACGACGGGCGTGATGGCCAACCTGCTCGTCAAGCGGCCGGTCCAGCGCCTGGGCGAGATGGCGGGCCGCGTGGCCTCGGGCGAGCTGGGCGTGCGCGCCGAGGTCGAACGCGTCGACGAGATCGGCGTGCTGACCGAGCAGTTCAATGCCATGAGCGCGCAGCTGCGGGTCTCGTCCGAAGGCCTGCGCTTCAGCGAGGCGCGCTATCGCGGCCTGTTCGAGAACGCGTCGGAGGGCATCTTCCAGATCGACGCGGGCGGCCGCCTGCTCGACATGAACCGCGCGCTGGCCCAGATGATCGGCTTCCCCGACGCCGACCGGCCCCTGCGCCTGCAGCGCCCGCTGACCCAGCTCGTGCGCGTCGACGGCGCGACGCTGCGGCGCATCGCGCGCCAGCTTGTGCGCCAGCGGCGCGTCCAGCAGTGGCCGCTGCTGATCGAGTCCTACGACCAACGGCCGCTGTGGATCGAGCTGAGCGCGCGGCTCGTGCCGGTCGAGGCCGGCGCGCCGCGCCGCATCGAGGGCATGGTCAGCGACATCAGCCTGCGCCATCTCGCCGAAGAAGAACTCAAGCGCCACCGCGACCACCTCGAGGAGCTCGTGCAGGAACGCACCCTCGAACTCAGCGAAGCCAAGCAGCGCGCCGAGGCCGCCAACCAGAGCAAGAGCCGCTTCCTCGCGACCATGAGCCACGAGTTCCGCACGCCGCTCAACGCCATCCTCGGCTTCACGCAGCTGCTGCAGATGGACGCCAGCATCGGCCTGCCGCAGCAGGGCAAGGTCGCGCTGATCCGCGATTCCGGCGAGCACCTGCTGGGACTGATCGCCGACGTGCTCGACATGGCCAGCATCGAGGCCGGCAAGGTGCGCCTGCAGCTCCAGCCGCTCGACCTGCGCGCGCTGCTCGAAGTTGTCGCTGACTCGGTGCGCATCCGCGCCGAGCAAAAGCGCCTGCATTTCGACACCGAGCTCGACGGCACCTTGCCGGCGCGCGTGCTCGCCGACGGTCAGCGGCTGCGCCAGGTGCTGCTCAACCTGCTGTCCAACGCCGTCAAGTTCACCGACCACGGCGAGGTCGTCCTGTCGGTGCGCCAGCTGGCCCGTGAGGGCACCCGCTCGCGCCTGCGCCTGGCGGTGCGCGACACCGGCATCGGCATGAGCGCGGAGCAGGTGGGGCGCTTGTTCCAGCCTTTCGAGCAGGTCTCCGAGGCGTCGCGGCGCGTTGGCGGCACGGGGCTGGGGCTGTCGATCAGCCAGGAGCTCGTGCGGCTGATGGGCGGGCGGATCTCGGTCCAGAGCGTGGCAGGGCAGGGCAGCGAGTTCGCTGTCGAGGTGACGTTGCAGGCGCTGGATTGATACGGATTTCCGGTTCGCAATCTGGGGCCGTGGCGCTTTCGCGGTTGGTTTGATTGCACTGCGATGCAGCCCGGGGGTCTCGCCCCCCTTGGCGACCTCCTTCTTTTGCTCGTGCAAAAGAAGGAGGCAAGAAAACACGTCTTAATCCGCATTCCACTGCGGCGTGCGCTCACGCTCTCGCGTTCGAGGCGAAGTCCTTCCACCGCCACCACCGCGGTTCATCAACCGGTGTTGCCTTGCGTCGCTCGGCGAGGTCGCCTCGACTCCACAGCTGGACCGAGTTCATGTCAAAAGTCGGCGGTGCTGCCGCACGCGCCACTCGTCGCGCAGGCTGTGTGGAGACAGCAGGTGTGGAGTCGAGGTGTACCCGCCGAGCGACGCAAGGTTTGGCCTATGAGTGGCAGCCCGTGGTGGCGGTGGAAGTAGCAGAGGCCGAGCGCGAGAGCGCGAGCACCGACCTCGGTGAAATGCGGTTGAACGTGTTTTCTTGCTTCCTTCTTTTGCACGAGCAAAAGAAGGGAGTCGCCAGGCGGGGCGAGTCCCGCGGGCTGCATCGCAAGGCAAACAACCTCGCCGCGCGAGCGTCTCACCCCAACGACTCGCCCAGGCTTCCGGCACTTGCCCCCGCCCCCCACTGCAGCTATGGTCCGGGCCCTTCGCCTGCCTCGCGGAACCGACCATGAAGATCCTGCTGCTCGCCGCCCTGACGCTCGCCTTTCCGGCCCTCGCGCAGAACGCTCCGCCGGCCGCGTCCAAGCCGGTCTCCGCCATCGAGACGCGCGACGGCCAGCTCAGCGTGCACCTTGAGAAGACGCGCCTGCCCAACGGCTTCGAAGTGATCTTCGTCGAGGACCACCGCCTGCCGCTGGTCGCCTTCAACCTGTGGATCCACGCCGGGCCGCGCAACGAAGGCCCGGGCCAGACGGGTTTTGCGCACCTGTTCGAGCACCTGATGTTCGCCGGCAGCAAGCACCTGCCGCGCGGCGTGGCGGACCGCGTCATCGACGCGGTCGGTGGTACGGACTCGAACGGCTCGACGGACTTCGACCGCACCAACTACTACTTCACGCTGCCGTCCAACCAGCTCGAACTGGGCCTGTGGCTGCAGTCCGACCAGCTCGGCTACATGATCGACGAGATCGATCCCGTGGCCCTGGCCAACCAGCAGGATGTCGTGCGCAACGAGCGCCGCCAGAACTGGGACGAACGGCCCTACGGCGTGGCCGACGAGGCCATGTTCCACGCGCTGTTCCCGGCCGAGCACCCGTATCGCGCAGCCATCATCGGCTCGCACGCGGACATCCAGGGCATCCAGCTCAAGGACGTCTACGCCTTCGCCAAGCGCTACTACCGGCCCAACAACGCCACACTCGTGCTGGCGGGCGACTTCGATCCCAAGGTGGCGCGCCGCCTCGTCGAGAAGTACTACGGCCCGCTCAAGGCCGGCGAGCCGGTGCCGCCGGTCAAGGTCCAGCAGCCGGTGCTGCACGGCGAGACGCACCTCGACGTGAGCGACCGCGTCGAGCTGTCGCGCCTGGCCATCGGCTGGCAGACGCCCGCCTTCTACGCCGAGGGCGACGCCGCGCTCGACGTCACGGCCAATATCCTCGGTGGCGGCCGCGCGAGCCGGCTCTACCAGCTGCTCGTGCGCGACAAGCAGCTGGCGCAGAGCGTCAATGTGTACCAGCAGTCGCTCTCGCTCGGCTCGGTGTTCTTCATCGAGGTCGTGGCGCGGCCCGGTCACACGCCGGCCGAGCTGCAGCCGCTCGTCGATGCCGAACTCAAGCGCCTCGCCACCACGCCGCCGAGCCAGGCCGAGCTCGACCGCGCCCGCGCTTCCATCCGCGCCAATGCGCTGGCCGCGATGGAGCGCGTCGGCGGCCTGGCCGATCTCGTCAACGGCTACAACCAGCTGGCCGGCGATCCGGATTTCCTGGCCAAGGACATCGCCCGCTACACCGCGTTGACGCCCGAGAGCGTGCGCGCCGCCGCGGCGCGCTGGCTGCCGGTCGATGCGCGTGTTGTCGAGTACACCGTGCCCGGCGAGAAGCACCTCGCGCCCGACGTGCCCACGCCGCCGCCGCCCACGGCCGCGGCGGCGGCCAAGGCCGAGCGCGTGCACGTCAACGCCGACGAGAAGTGGCGCAGCGAGCAGCCGCGCGCCGGCGCCGCGCCGGCCGTGCGCCTGCCGGCGGCCGAGCGCTTCCAGCTTGCCAACGGCCTGACCGTCATCCATGTCGAGCGCCCCGGCCTGCCGCTGGTGAGCGCCAGCCTCGTCGTGCGCGCCGGGCAGGACGCCAACCCGTCCAACGTACCCGGCCTGGCCGGCTTCACCGCTGCGATGCTGCGCGAAGGCACGGCCACGCGCAGCAGCACGCAGATCGCCGAGCAGCTTGCCGACCTCGGCCTGAGCTTCGGCGCCGACGCCGGCAAGGAGAGTGCGAGCCTGAGCCTGAGCGGCCTGAAGGCCAGCTTCGCGGGCGGCCTCGCGCTCGTGGCCGACATGGTCCAGCATCCGGCCTTCGCGCCCGAGGAGATCGAGCGCCGGCGCGCCGCGCGCCTGGCGGCGCTGGCCGAGCAGCGCGTGCAGCCGCCGGCTGTCGCGCAGATCGTGGCGGCGCGCATGCTCTACGGGCCGAACTCGCCGCTGGGCACGAACCCGCTCGGCGACGAAGCCGCGCTCAAGCTGATCGACGCGAGCGTGCTGCGCCAGTTCTGGTCGCAGCGCTACCGGCCCGACCAGGCCGCGCTCATCGTCACAGGCGACATCGACGCGGCCGAGCTGCGCGCACTTGCCGAGGCGCAGTTCGGCGCCTGGGCACGGCCCGCGACGCCGCCGCTGGCCAGCGGCGCGTGGCAGCAGCCGAACCCTGCGCGCCTGGTCTTCGTGAACAAGCCGGGCGCGGCGCAGACGGCGATCAGCGTCGTCGCGCCCGGGCCCAAGGCAGGCGATCCGCAGGCGAGCTCCTTCGACGTCATGAACGACGCGCTCGGCGGCCTGTTCACCTCGCGCATCAACCAGCAGCTGCGCGAGGTCAAGGGCTACACCTACAGCGTGGTCTCGGGCTTCGCACGCAACCGCAACACCGGCGCGTTTGTCGTCCAGGGCGAGGTTCGCAGCGACGTGACCGGTGCCGCGCTGAAGGACCTCTTCGAGCAACTGAACGGCATGGTCGCGGAGCCGATGGAGCGCGAGGAGTTCGAGCGCGCGCGCAACGCCGAGCTGCTCTCGCTGCCGGGCAGCTTCAGCACCAATGCCGACGTGGCCCAGGCCTATGCCGGCAACTGGGTGCTGGGTCTGCCGGACGCCTACCTCGTCGACCTGCCCAGGCGCGTCGAGGGCGTCAGCGCGATCAGCGCCTTCCAGGCCGCGCTGCGCGGCGTGCGTCCCGACGCGATGATCGTCATCGCCGTCGGCGACCGCGCCCAGGTGCTGCCGCAGCTGCAGGCCTTCGGCCGCGTGCCGCTGATCGAGGTCGACGATGCCGGCGCGCTGCTTGCGGCGCCGGCCGCCGAGGTGGCGGCTTCGCCGGCGCGTTGAGGCAGCACCTCTAGCTGCGGATGCGTCGCTGCTGCACGCAGCCGTCAACCAGCTCTGCGAGCCGCCGCTCGCGCGTGTCCGCGCGCTTGGCCGTGACGACCCAGTGCAGCACCGCGCGGCGCCAGCTCGGTGCCTGTGCCTCGAACCACTGCCAGGCCGCGCGCGGAAAGCGGCGCTGCTCGGCCGGCTCCAGCTCCGGCGGCGTCTCGCGTTCGAAGGAGTAGATGCGCGAGCGCGCCTCGGTGCGCTTCTCGAAGGCCGCGAGCCCGGCCGGCTGCATGCGCCCGGCGGCGATCAGCGCGTCCATCTTGGCGATGTTGATGGCGCTCCAGATCGAGCCCGGCTTGCGTGGCGAGAAGCGGATCGTGTAGCGAGCGTCGTCGACGCGCCGGCGCACGCCGTCGATCCAGCCGAAGCACAGGGCCTCGTCGACCGACTCGGGCCAGCTCATGCTCGGCGTGCCGCTCTGGGTCTTGTGAAAGCCCACGAGCAGCTCGACGTGCACGGCGGCGTGCTGTTCGAGCCAGGCGCGGAAGTCGGCGGCGGTGGCGAAGTAGCGCGGTGATGGCGGCTGCATGGCCGGCCATTGTGCGCCGCGCACCTCGCGGACAATCCGCGCCATGTCCCGTCCGCCCCGCCCCGAGTTGCCGCTGAAAGACGGCGTTAGCGCCTCGGCCGTGGCCTGTCCTGCCGGGCCGTGGCGGCTCGTGGTCGATTTCCTGGCCGAACGCCTGCCCAAGGTCGAGCGCGCCGACTGGCTCGCGCGAATGTCCCGCGGCGAGGTGCGCGATGCGGATGGCGCGCCGCTGTCGCCCGACGCGCCCTACCGCCCTGGCACGCGGCTGTTCTACTGGCGCTGGCTGCCGCATGAGCCGGTCGTGCCTTTCGAGGAGGGCATCGTCTTCCAGGACGAGCTGCTGCTCGTCGCCGACAAGCCGCACTTCCTGCCCGTGACGCCCAAGGGCCGCTGGGTCCAGCAGACGCTGCTGACCCGGCTCGTGCGCCGCACGGGCATCGCGACGCTGTCGCCGATCCACCGCATCGATCGCGAGACGGCCGGGCTCGTCGTGTTCGCGATCCAGGCGGCGACGCGCGATGCCTACCAGCGGCTCTTCGCCGAGCGTGCCGTCGACAAGCGCTACGAGGCGATCGCGCCGTATCGCGCGGCGCTGGCGCTGCCGATGGTCTATCGCAGCCGATTGGTCGAGCGGCCCGGCGACGCCTTCATGCAGATGGCCGAAGTGCCCGGCGAGCCCAATGCCGAGACGCGCATTTCGCTGGCCGAGCATGACGCTGATTTCGGCAGTTATGTGCTGGAGCCCGTGACCGGCCGCAAACACCAGCTGCGCGCGCAGATGAGCGCGCTCGGGGTGCCCATCGTCGGTGACCGCATCTACCCGCAGCTGCAGCCCGAGGAAGCCGAGCCCGATTTCAGCGCACCGCTGCAGTTGCTTGCCCGGGAGATCGCGTTCACCGACCCCGTGACGGGCCAGGCCCGCAGGTTCGAGAGCCGCCTGCGGCTGCACCTGCCCTGATCAGAACGGGATGCTCAGGTGGGCCGTCAGCATGTCGGCCGGCACGCCGAAGGTCTTGCCGAAGGGATAGGCCGCCTGCAAGGTGCCGAAGGGCAGGGCGAGCTCAAGACTGGGGCCGGCGCGATTCGACTGGCGCGACGTCGACCAATGAGCCCAGTCGCCGAGTTCGCTGAAACCGAGCACGCCCAGGCGCACGCCGCGCGCCACCGGGTAGAGCGCCTGCCATTGCAGCTTGAGCTGGGTGGATGGGGCGCCGGCCTGGTACTGGTGCTCGAACACCACGTTGAAGTTCAGGCGCGTCAGCCCCAGCTCGGTCTGGAACACCGTGCCCCACTGCAATAGCCGCCCGTCGTCCGGGCTCTGGATCACCTGCAGGTGCAAGGCGAGGTCAAACGGGGACTGACCCTGGGTGAGCAGGATCTCGTTCTGCCAGTTCCAGCTGTCGAGCGACTGCTTGTCGAGGGTCGGCCCTTCGAAACTCGCCAGCAGCTCGGTGGTCCAGCGATCGTTGACGCCGTAGCGCAGACCGATCTCCGGCCAGTCCGCGGTCCCGCCGCCGTGCACGCGAACGGCCCAGAAGCGCGTGTCGACGTCCCATTCGCCGGCTTGGCTGTAGGGCGTGAGCAGGTAGTAGCCCGGGTTGGCGTGTGCCGTTCCGGCAAGAACGATCAGCAGGCAGAGTAGCCCGCGCAGGCCGCGCAGGATTCGCATGGCAGAGTCCCCGGGGTCAGAGCAGGCCCGGATTCTCTGCCACGCCGACGAGTTCGGGGGAATTGAGTTGTCGCGCCGAGACACGCGGCACGCCCGTGCCGCCGCCCTGGTGGCGCAGCCACTGCTCGACGAGCTCCCAGACCGGCTTGCCGCCCTGCGTGCCTTCCTGCACCGAGGCCCAGCCGGCGACCTTGTAAGTCTTGTCGGCCTCGATCGGCCTGCCCGCCAGGCGCATGTCGGAGATGCGCGCGCCCATGGCGGCGCCCGGCGTACAGCGGTACTGCAGGCCGCCGACGCGGACCATGTCGCCGCCCTGCTGGTAGTAGGGGTCGGGGTTGAAGAGGTTGTCGGCCACGTCTTCGAGCACGCCCTTGATCTGCGTGCCGCTCATCTCGTTCACGGTGGCGGCCGGGTAGGTGATGGCGGTCTGGTCCATCAGCAGCTCGCGCGTGATCGTGTCGCCGGGCAGCAGGCTCGTGCCCCAGCGGAAGCCGGGCGAAAAGGCGATGTCGGCGCCCTGCACCTCGGTCAGCGCGTCGCAGATGAGCTGGTCCCACGAGCCGTTGAAGTTGCCGCGGCGGTAGAGCAGGCCGTCGGTCACGGCCAGCGGCTCGGCGAGCCGGGCGGCGAAGGGCGCGCGGAGCTTGTCGATCAGCGCCTGCATGGCCGGATCGGGCGGCAGCAGGTGGGAGAAGACCGGCAGCAGGCGGTAGTGCAGCTCGGGCGGCCGGCCCTTCGCGACGCGCGCGTCGAGCACGCCGAGGAACTTGCCATTGCTGCCGGCGTTGGTCACGAGCGTGCGGCTGCCGCCGGGCGCGTCGACCCACACCGGCACGGGCACGCCGTCGTGCGTGTGGCCGCCGAGGATGGCGTCGAGGCCCGTCACGCGCGAGGCGAGCTTGAGGTCGACGTCCATGCCGTTGTGGCTCAGCAGCACGACGAGCTGGGCGCCCTTGCCGCGCAGCTGGTCGACGAGCGCCTGCAGCTCCTGCTCGCGGATGCCGAAGCTCCAGTCCGCAACCATGTAGCGCGGGTTGGCGATCGGCGTGTAGGGGAAGGCCTGGCCGATGATGGCGACGGGCACGCCGTTGATCTCGCGCCAGCTGTGGCCGGGGAAGACGTCGTCGCCGAAGTCCTGCGTCTTGACGTTCTGCGCGACGAAGTCGATCTTGCCCTTGAGCTGGCCAACGAGCTCCTGCACGCGCTCCTGGCCGTAGGTGAACTCCCAGTGCGCCGTCATCACGTCGACGCCGAGCAGCTGGCAGGCCTCGACCATGTCGGCGCCGCGCGTCCACAGCGAGGTGGCCGAGCCCTGCCAGGTGTCGCCGCCGTCGAGCAGCAGCGCGCCGGGGCGGCTGGCCTTGAGCTTCTTGACGAGCGTGGCCAGATGCGCGAAGCCGCCGACGCGGCCGTAGCGACGCGCGGCGTGTTCGAAGTCCAGGCAGGTGAAGGCGTAGGCCTCGGCCGTGCCGGGCTTGAGTCCGGCGGCGCGCAGCAACTGGTTGCCGACGAAGTGCGGCCATTGACCACGCTGGCTCGCGATGCCGAGGTTGACGCTGGGCTCGCGGAACCAGATCGGCTGCAGCTGCGCGTGGCAGTCCGTCATGTGCAGCAGCGCGACGCTGCCCGGGCCGCTGAAGGGCGCCGGCGCGTCGTAGAGGCCGGCCTCGGCGGCATGGGTGCGGCCCGTGCCGAAGCCGGCCACGGCGGCCGCGCCGAGGACCTGCAGGAAGTCGCGACGATCCATCTTCAGCGCGGGCTCAGTCCGAATTCACGGGCGACTTCGGATCGAGCAGCAGCGCCATGAGGTCGCGGATCTGGTTTTCGTCGAGCAAGGCCTCGTGGCCGAAGCGCGGCATGTTCGAGCAGGCGTTGGTGGCCTTGGCGTTCCAGAGCTTGCCCCAGGTGTACTCGAGCATGGGCTTGGCTTCGGGGGCGTTCGGGTCCGTCACGCCGCGCAGCTTGCCGTAGTGGTAGAGGCTCGGGCCGATCGTGCCGAAGGAGATCTCGGTCTTGGTGATCTGGTGGCAGTTGTAGCAATTGCCGCCGCCGGGCTTGTCAGCCGCGTCGGCCCAGGTCTTGCCCTTGCCGTCTTGCGCCAGCTTCTCGCCGGCCTTCCAGTCGCCGAGCCAGCGGCCGTCGGCGGGGTATTTGACGGTCTTCATCTGCTCGGCCGCGAGGCGCGCGGCGACGTCGGGCGCCGGCGGCGTGGGCGCGGAGCAGAGCTTCTGGATCTCGTCCTGGTCGAGCCGGTCGAGGCCGGCCTGGCCCTTGGCGCTGAAGGAGGTCTTCAGCGCGGCTTGCATGGCGGCGGAGACTTCGGCCGGGCTCGGCGCCGCGTCGGTCGTGGTGCCGGCGCAGCCCGCGAGGACGAAGGCGGCCACGGCGACGGCGCTGCCCGTGGCGATGAAAAGCGTGCGGTGCTTCATGCAGGACTCCTTAGCGCTTGATGGCGGGAGCGATGCTCACCGAGCCCTTGCTGTTCACGCCCATGTAGGTGGCCAGGGCGATCGTCGCGTCCGAGGCATAGCCCGGGTAGGGGAAGCGCTGCTGGCGGAAGCAGTCGTTGAGACGGCGCTGCAGGCCCCAGAGCTCGCCGCTGGACACGCGGTAGGCCGGCCACGCGGCGAAGCCGACGCCGTCGCCGGGATTGCCGTTCAGCGCGGGCAGGTCCTGAAGGCGGATGCGCTTGCCGGCGTCGCCGTGGCAGCTGGCGCAGGCGAAGTCGTAGGGGCCGGCGCGGTAATAAAAGAGCTGTTGGCCGACCGCGTACATGCGGCGCTCGGCCGGGTGGTTCTGCGGCACGTTGACCTTCATGCCGTTGGACTCGGACGCGACATAGGCGACCAGGCTTTCCATGGTCTTTTGCTCGCCGGTGCCGAAGGGCGTGGCGGCGATCTGCGCGGCGTCGAAGCCCTGCAGCGTCGCCATGCAGGTCAGCAGGCGCGACTCGAGGTCCTGCACGCGGCCGGTGTCCGCGAAGTAACGCGGCAGTTCGACGAAAGCGCCCTTGAGGACGCCCGGCCCCTTGCCAAGATCGCAGCGCTCCAACGTGGCGTTCTTCGGGCCGCGCGGCGTCTTCCAGAGCTCCTCGCCCTTGGCCTCGAAGAGTTCCGAAGGGTTGCCGTCGGCGAGCATCGCGCGGTATTCGGCGATGGCGTCGCTGACCTTCTTATCGGTCTGCGCCTGCGAGGCCGGGCCTGTCAGCGCGGCCAGCGCGAGCAGCGCCGCGGGCAGCAGGCGGGCACGGGTCAAGGACATGGGCATGGCGTGTCTCCTCGGTGCTTGGCAGGGGCGCGGCCGCCCCGGGGATTACGAGACGACGGCGTCGTCGGAGCGCTTGTCGCCGTGGTTGTCCTGCCACTGGATCGTCACCTTGTCGCCGGCCTTGGCGCCCTTGATGGTGAACTGCATGAAGGGGTTCTTCGACACCGACGGCCCCCATTGCGCGGTGAGCACCGGCGCGCCGTTGAGCAGGGCCGTGACGTCGGTGATGTACCAGGCGGGGATGATCTTGCCGCTGGCGTCCTTGCGCTGGCCGGTCTCCATCTCGTGGGCCATCAGCACGCGCACGATGGCATTGCCGCCCTGCGACTGGGCGCGAATTCGCATCGGATCTGGCATCTCAATTCTCCGTATCTGTGAGTTCTCAACCGCCGCAGCCGCCAAGGGTGACCTTGACTTCCTTTTGCGCGAACAGCACCTTGTTGTCGGTGGTCAGCGCGACGGCGTAGACGTTCGAGGTCTGGCCCATCTTGACGTTGACCTGGAAGCTCGGCTCGACGCTGGCGCTCACGTCGAAGGCGGCCGAGAGCACGTTGGGGTTCTTCTCGATCAGCAGCAGCAGCTTCTTGACGTTGGGCGCCGTCGTCGACAGGCCCATGCGCACGACCGCACCGTTCTCGGCGATCTCGGGCGCGACCAGCGTGACCAGATTGCTTTCGATGGGCTTGGCGATGCCGAGCGACTTGTACAGCTCGTCCAGCGTCTTGGCATCGAATGCGCCGTGCGGCAGCGCCTCGGCGCCCGCGACGCGCGGCAGCCAGCCCGCGCCAGCCAGCAGTGCAGCGACCAGCGCACCGTGCTTGATCACGTCTCGGCGATTGCTCATGGCTTTACGTCTCCTTGCAGAAATGTGAATTAGAACTCAATGCTTCGCGCCGCCGGCGAGCCAGCCGGCAATGGCCTCGAGATCCGCTTGGGGAAGGGCGGTCTGCGGCGGCATCGGCACGGCGCCGCCCCAGCGGCCGCTGCTGCCGGCGCGGATGCGCTTGATGAAGTAGTCGAGTGCGTCGGGCTGATCGCGGTACTTCGCGGCCACGTCCTTGAATGCCGGGCCGACGACCTGCGTGTCGATCTGGTGGCAGGCCAGGCAGGCGTTCTTGGTGAGCAACTCGCCGATCGATTGCGAAGCGGCCGCGGCCTGCGCGGCGCTGCTGGCCGCCGCCGGGCGCGGTGCGGTGTCGACGCCGCGCTGCGGGCCGACGAGGCGCTGCTGCTCGGCCAGGTTGCCGTTGTTGTTGCGCGCGAAGTCGGGCAGGAAGGACGCGACCTTGGCCTCGGGCGCGCAGTCCTTCATGCAGCTCGAGCCCTGCACGTCGGGCTTGCCGGTGCCGCCGAATTCATTGCCCGGCCAGAGGTCGTGCGCGAAGGTCTTGCCGTTGCGGTTCGGCAGGCGCTGCTGGACTTCGGCGATGTTCTTGTCGGAGAGCTCGCCGTCGGCCGGCAGCACGTCGGCGAGCGAGAGCAGGTAGGCCGTGACGGCGTAGACCTCGTCGGGCTTGAGGCTCTTGGGCGCGGTCCACGGCATGGCGCGGTGGATGTAGTCCCACAGCGTCGAGAGGTGCGAGACCTTCATGAGCGTGGTGCGCCCCGGATAGGCCGGATCGAGCAGGCGCGCGACATGGCCGGTCTTGATGTCGTCCTGCGTGGTGCCGCCGACCAGCGGCGAGAAGACTTCGTTGGCCTCGCCGAAGATGCCGTGGCAACCGGCGCATTTGGCCTCCCACAGGTCCTGCCCTTGCGCCACCGTGCCGCGGCCGGGCGGCAGGCCTTTGAAGTCGGGGCGCACGTCGATGTCCCAGGCCTTGATCTCGGCCGGCGTCGCGGTGCGGCCGATGCCGGGGAAGGTCGACGCCGGCTCGCCTGCCTGCGCCGCTCCCGCGATCAGCACGACCAGCGCGAGGAGCTTAGGAGAGTTGAACATTCTTGACCTCCCCGCTCTCGGTCACCCACCAGGTCTGGATGGCGTTGTTGTGATAGATCGAGCGCTTGCCGTGCACCGCGCGCAGCGCCGCGTAGTTCGGCTGGACCTGGCCGGTCTCGTCGGTGGCGCGGCTCATCACGAGCGCGGGCTTGCCGTCCCAGACCCAGGGCAGGGTGAAACGCGTGAGGCACTTGCGCATCGCCGGCGCCTGCACTTGCGCCTCGCGCCAGTTGCGGCCGCCGTCGACGGAGACGTCCACGCGTTTGATGGCGCCGCGGCCTGACCACGCCAGGCCCGAGATCGAATAAAAGCCCTTGTCGAGCAGGACCTGCCCGCCGCTGGGCGTCGTGACCACGCTCTTCACTTCCTGGATGGAGGTGTACTGGCGATGCTGGCCGTCGGGCATGAGGTCGACGTAATGCACGTCCTCGTCCTTGGCGGCGTAGGGCATGTCGCCGACCTCGATGCGGCGCAGGTACTTGACCCACGAGACGCCTTGCACGCCGGGCACGACGAGGCGCAGCGGGTAGCCGTTCTCGGGGCGCAGCATCTCGCCGTTCTGGCCGTAGGCGAGCAGCACCTCGCCGCTCGTGATGAGCTCCATCGGGATCGTGCGCGTCATCGAGGAGCCGTCGGCGCCCTCGGCCAGCACGAAGCGCGCGCGCTTCTTGTCATAGCCGCACAGCTCGAGCACGTCGATCAGGCGCACGCCGGTGAATTCGGAGCAGCTCAGCATGCCGTGCGTGTATTGCACCGTCGGCACGGCGACGTTGCCCCATTCCATGCCGGTGTTGGCGCCGCACTCGATGAAGTGAAAGCGCGAGACCGCGGGCAGGCGCATCAGCTCGTCCATGGTGAAGACCATCGGGCGCGCCAGCATTTTTTCGTCCGAGCCGTTGACCATGAAGCGGTGCTTGCTCGGGTCCACGTCCCACCAGCCCTGGTGATGGCGCTCGAAGTGCAGGCCGCTCGGCGTGACGATGCCGAACAGGCCCTGCAACGGCGCGAACGACACCGAGGCCTGGCGCGTCTGCGTCAGGCCGGGGCTCGGGCGGCGCTGCAGATTGGCCTCGAAGCGCGAGGGCTGGCCATAGCCCGTGCTCGCCACCGGCTGGCCGAGTGCGCGCGAGTGCTCGGGCAGCTCGAGGATGTTCGGATCGCCGCCCTCGGCCGGCACGGGATTGGCCTGGCCGCGCGCCTGCGCGACCGCCAGCGTGCCGGCCGCGGCCATGGCGGCGCGCAGGAAACCGCGCCGCGCGGCCGCGGGGGCGGCGATCTGCTCGCGCGTGAGCAGGTGCTCGGGCGCCTTGATGAGGCGTCCCGGGCGGGCGTCTTGGGAGGACGACATGGTGTCTCTTCAGTCGTGCGGGGTGAGGAGGCGTTCGTCGGCGGGAACGGCCGTGGGATCGTCGAGCTCGATGGCGACCTGCGTGCAGACGGCGCGGCACAGCATGGCGGCGCGCTCGTTGTGGATGCGATAGAAGACCTGCTGCCCGGCACGCCGGCGCGCGACCAGGCCGGCGCGATAGAGATGGGCGAGGTGCTGCGAGACGTTGGACTGGCTCGTGCCCGTCTCGGCGACGAGCGCGTTGACCGACTTCTCGCCCTGGCACAGGCTGCTGAGCAGGCGCAGGCGCTGCGGCGTGCCCAGGGTCAGGAAGATCTGCGCGGCGACCTCGTAGACGCGGTCGGCATCGGGGCTTGCGGGGGCGGCGTCCATCGGCGAAACGCGTGTGCTGCGAATATTAGTGTCCGCTAATTTATAGGGAAAGCCCGAGCCTCGGCATCGGGCTTTCCCTGTCACTTCTCATGGCACCTGCGAAATCCCGCCGTGCAAAATCTTTGCAAGCTCATCAAGCGGGGTTCCGACTTGAGTCCTCATCCCGGTTATCTCGGTTCCGACACGTCCGTCCCGGCCCTGCGCCTCGGGTCGCTGCGCCGGCGCATGCTGCTGGTGACCTGCGTGGTGAGCCTGGGCCTGGTGGCCTTCTTCGAGGCCTTGCGCCTGCATGAGGATGGGCTTCCGGCGGCGGGCGGCGCAACGGCATGGCTGTTCATGCTCACGCGCGACGCGGTCGTCGCGGCGGTGGTGGCCTTCGTGCTCGTGTTGGTGCTGGACCGGCTTCTGCTGCAGCCCTTGCGCCGGCTGGCGGCGGACTCCGAGGCTTTCGATCCGACACACCCGCCCGCCGAGACGCAATTCGCGGAGGAGGCCGGCCAGCCGACCGAGCTGCGCCAGATCTCCCATTCGATCACGCGCGTCCACGAAAGCCTGTGGCGCCAGCTCCGCAACGAGCAGGGCAAGGCCGATGCGCTGCGCGCAGAGGTGCAGCGCCAGCAGGAGGTGCTGCAGCGCGTCGAGGCGGCGCTTGAAGCCAAGAACCGCGAGCTCGGCTCGATGAGCCGGGTCGATCCGCTGACGGGCCTGGCCAATCGACGCGAATTCGACGAGGCGCTGCGCCGCGAATTCAAGCGCGCCCAGCGCCAGCGCGGCCTGCTGGCGCTGGCCGTGCTCGATCTTGATCATTTCAAGAAATTCAACGAGCTCTACGGCGCGGCGGCGGGCGACGCGGCACTGGCCCGCTTCGCTCAACTGATCGGCGGCCACTTCAAGCGCGACACCGACCTCATCGCCCGCCTGGGCGGCGAGGAGTTCGTCGCCCTGCTACCCGACCTGGGCCTGGCCGAATCGCAGGCGCGGCTCGAGCAGTTGCGCGAGGACTTCCGGGCCCTCGGCTTGCCGCATGCGCAGGGCATTGACGCGAACAAGATCCTGACGGTGAGCATCGGCCTGGCGGCCTACAGCCCGGCCCATCCCTTCCTGAGCCCGCAGGCCTTGATGCAGGCGGCCGACGAGGCGCTCTACATCGCCAAGCACGCTGGGCGCGACCGGCTCAGCCTCAGCGCCCAGCATTGAACAAGGCCGCAAGCATCGCCGTCCCCTCGGGGGACCGACCAGGCCCGCCCGCGTTCAGCGGGCGCGAGACTGGGCGAGGGGCGCCAACTCAGCGGCCGTGGTCGTCCGCTTGCTGGAGTTGCTCGGAAACGCGCCGTGCCGCGCGCAGCATCAGGTTCTCGTCGAGCTGCGCCTGCGGCGCAATCAAGGAGGCGATCTCCTCGAGCCGTTCAGGCGCATTGATCAGCGCCCAGGCCAGGCAGGAAATCGCGCTGACGCTGCGGCGCTGCAGCGCCTCGGGCATCTGCATCGTCGCCTGCACTTCGACGTGATAGCGCACGTTGGCGACCGCCGCGGGCGCGAGGCCCCAGCTTTCGCACAGCGCCGCACCGAGTGCATCGTGGCTCACGCCGAAGGCGGTGTGCTCGAGCTGGACGAGATCGCTGTCGGTCGGCGCCGCACGCAGCATGGCCGGGTAGTGCGACGGCGCATGGCGGTAGAGCACGGCCTTGCCGCACTCCTCGAACAGGCCGGCCGAATGCGCAGCCCAAGGATCGACGCCCAGCATCTGTCCCATGCGGCCCATCATCAGGCCGCGCCGCGCGGCGCGCGCCCAGACCTGCTCCAGCTCGGGCGCGGGCGGGAATGCGGCGCGCAGGCCCATCTCGAAGGTGATGGCTGCGACTTCGCGCATGCCGAGGTAGGTCAGCGCCTGGTGCACCGTCTGCACGCGGCCGCGCAGGCCGTAGAGCGAGGAATTGACGGCCTTGAGCACCGCGGCGGCCAGCGCCATGTCGCTCTCGACGAGCTGCGACATGGCGTTGAGGTCGATGTCCTCGGCCGCCATCAACAGCGAGAGCTTGACCAGCACCTCGGGCTGGGTCGGGATCTCAATGTCCAGGGTGCGCAATTGCGGATCGACGGGCATGGCGGCGGGCGTGAACCTGATAGTTGATGGAATAGTAACGTCAAAGATGCAGGGCGTCCCATCCTGTCTTGAGGATGAGCGCGCTGACGACGACGACGAACATGCCGCGCACGAAGCCCGCGCCGCGCTGGAGCGCCATGCGCGTGCCGATCAGGCTGCCGGCCACGTTGGCCACGGCCAGGACGATGGCCAGGTGCCACCAGACGTGGCCCTTGGCCGCGAACAGCGCCAGCGCGGCGGCGTTCGTCGCCACGTTCATCAGCTTGGCCGTGGCCGAAGCGTGCAGGAAGTCGTAGCCAAGCACGCGCACGAACAGGAAGACGAAGAAGCTGCCGGTGCCGGGACCGAAGAAGCCGTCATAAAAGCCGATCACCAGCGCGATCGCGCCGGCCACGAGCGTTTCCTTGCCGCCGTGGAAGCGCGGCGCGTGCTCGCGGCCCAGGTCCTTGCGCGCCAGCGTGTAGACCAGCACGGCCAGCAGGATCAGCGGCAGCGCGCGGCGCAGGCCGCCCGGGCTCACCTGCGTCACGACCCAGGCGCCGCAGAAGCCGCCGACCAGCGCCAAGCCCGCGGCCGGGAGCAGCGCCCGCCAGTTCAGCGTGACGCGGCGCGCGTACTGGCCGGTCGCCCAGGCCGTTCCCCAGATCGACGCGCACTTGTTGGTGCCCAGCAGCGTGGCCGGCGCGGCACCGCTGTAGGTGCTGAACAGCGTCGGCGTCAGGACCAGTCCGCCGCCGCCGGCGACGGCGTCGATGAAACCGGCCAGCAAGGAGGCCAGGGTGACGATCAGGAACTCGATCATGGAAAGCGGTGCGGCAAGAGAGGGCGGCCAGGCAGCGCATGCGCAGCGGCCCCAAAAGAGAAAGGGCGCCAGGACTGGTGTCCGGCGCCCGCGAATTGTGACGGTGTCACGTTTTATATCTTGATCTTGCTTTGTGTCTCCTCAGCCCCGCCTGGCGAAGGTTGCCTGGACAACGTCCGCATCGAGTGGCTGAAATGTAATGGTCACACTTTGTGCACGCACCTGGGGTTTACGCCAGAAGATGCACCAAATTGGAACGTTTGTTGGTGGTCACTATCGCCAAATGGCTTATGTTTTCATAACTGTGATCGCTACCAATTTCGGGCGATTCGCACCGTTGCTGCGTGACATCAATGTGGTGCGCGCACTGATAAGTGTTTTTTTGCCACGCGGCTGCGAGCGACGGGCCGGCCGGGACGACGTGGCGCCAGGCCCCGGGCGTGGGAGGGCCGAATGCTTCGTGGACAATCGTCCGACCATGGATCGCAGCACCGACATCCCCGCCCTCATGGCCACGCTCGGCGCGCAGGCGCGCGCAGCCGCCAGCCGCATGGCCGCCGCGCCGGCCGCCGCCAAGAACCACGCCCTGACGCTGCTGGCCGCCAAGCTGCGCGCCGCGCACGCGACGCTGGCCGAGGCCAACGCGCGCGATCTTGCCGCCGCGGCCGGTCTGGACGCGCCGATGCGCGACCGCCTCAAGCTGACGCCGTCCGTCATCGACACGGTCGCCGAAGGCTGTGAGCAGATCGCGGCCATGGCCGATCCGATCGGCGAGATCACCGAGCTCAAGCGCCGCCCGAGCGGCATCTCGGTCGGCCGCATGCGCGTGCCGCTCGGCGTGTTCGGCATGATCTACGAGAGCCGCCCCAACGTGACGATCGAGGCGGCCTCGCTGGCGATCAAGAGCGGCAACGCCTGCATCCTGCGCGGCGGCTCCGAGGCCCTGCACTCGAACCTGGCGCTGGCGGCACTCGTCGGCG
>Ga0213872_10001064_pt1 | contig 18987 bp, 18 predicted proteins | sample VelepicomBERX_R2_FD_160071 | JGI IMG/M metagenome (GOLD analysis project Ga0213872, IMG submission 160071) | Rhizosphere microbial communities from Vellozia epidendroides in rupestrian grasslands, the National Park of Serra do Cipo, Brazil - RX_R2 | ecosystem: Host-associated > Plants > Roots >...
ACGTACGGGAGGACGATCGGCGGCGGAACGTCACGGTGCTCGTTGCGGTCCCTTACCAGCGTTTCGTCGGGCACGAGAAACGAGACCCGGTCGATCCCATGCTCCGAGAGCAGCGTTGCCACCGCCCTCAGCGCCGCGTACGACGTGAGACGGGCAACCACCGTGTCATCGAAGGGTTGCCGAAGGAGCTGGACGCGGAAGGCGGCTCGCACAAGCCGCTCTCCCGTCCGCGAGGACAGGCGCGCGTAGGCGACTCCATTTCCTACCTTGTCGGCCGCGTAGCCGAGTTGCACCTGAACCATGGCAAGATTATATCGAACAAGTGTTCGATGCGTCAAGCCGTCTGCGGGCTGCGTCGCCCCGACGGTTCCGGATCTAAGAGGCTGCCGTAGACATCGAGGATCCGGTCCACCTGATACGTGACCGCGAACCTGGCTGCCGCCGTGCGTGCGTGACGGCTCGCCGCTTCGACCGGCGCTGCGGGCGCCTCTCGCATGGCTTCGGCGAACGCCGCGACCGTCGGTGCGACGATGCGTCCGGCATTGCCGAGGACCTCGCGATTCGAAGGCGTGTCGGCGGAAATCACGAGGGCGCCGGCAGCGAGCGCCTCTGCCTGCACGAGGCCTTGCGTCTCGGTCGTGCTCGGAAACACGAACGCGTCCGCGCTTGCGTATAAATCGGGCAGCTGTTCGCGCGCGACCGCACCGAGAAACCGCGTGCGTGCGGCAACGCCCAGTTGGTCTGCCAGCGTTTCCAACTCTTCGCGCGCCGGACCGTCGCCGGCAATGACGAGTTTGAGTTTTGGATCGCTAGTCTCGGCAAGCGCGCGCAAGACCAGCTCGACGTTCTTTTCACGCGCGAGCCGCGACACGAAGAGCAACAAACGATCGCCCGGTCTTGCACCGACGCGCGCGCGTAGCGCATCGTCGCGCCGGCCTGCGCCGAAACGTTCGACGTCGATACCGCTCGGAACGATTTCTATTCGCGCTTCAACGCCGATATCGCGAAGATGCGTTGCCATCGCGGGCGTAGGAACGATGACGGCATCGACGAGATTTCCAAAGGTGCGCGTCAATTGCAGCGCGGCAAAGCGCGTCGCGTGCGGTTCGAATGGAACGTAATGCGTGTAGGCTTCGAGTTGCGTGTGGTACGTGTACACGACGGGCATGCCGTAACGCCGCGCGTAACGCAATCCCGTCCATCCCGTCACGAACATCGAATGCACGTGAACGATAGACAGTCGCTTGATGACGTTATTGACGTTTCTGCGACTCACGAGCGGCAGCGTTAAGCGATACGGGGTGTTCGTCGGCAACGGCAACGACGGCATGCGAAACACCGCGCGTTCATCAGCATCGAATCCCGGCATTTGCGGTGCGAAACAATAGACGCTGTGTCCGCGTTCACGCAGTCCTTCGGCGAGCGTGTCGACCGATTCAACGACGCCGTTGACGACCGGACGATACACCTCGGTGAAGAATCCGACGCTGAGTTTCGGATTGTGCGAGCGACTCACGGCACCCCAATTATCTCCCGGGGACCAATGGTCCCAGTAGGCCGGGGACTTCTGTCTGAGCTACGACCTTCGGCATATTGTCCGGCCGCGATGGGCATGATATAGTGCCGGAGTTACCCCGGTCGCTCGCCCGTTGAGCGGCCTGCGGACCACCGCCAGCCTGGTGTGAACCGGTCCGCGAATGGCGTTTCCACTTTGGGATCCGTCAACACGTAAGTACCCCAACTGTTAGTTCAGCCTCGCGGCTATCGTTCGTTGTTTTCTGGTGTATGACGAGCCTTTGCGGGGGTTGGGACAGGAAAGGAAACCGGGTTGATAGGACGCGGCCCCCTGCGGCTGAGCCACGTGCTCGCTGTCAGCGTCTTAACCGCCGGCTTGGTCACAGCCGGCTTCCTGACCCACCCGTCACCCGCATACGCAGGTAGCGGTGAGGTCGTTACCGCCGCCTCGCACGTCGTGACGTTCGATTCGCTCGGAAGCGTTTCAGAACACCCTACGACCGCGACGACTGTCGGCGCATTTCTCGCGGAACGCGGCATCACCGTCGGCGTAAACGATTTCGTCAACCCGTCGGCCGATACGCCGATTTCCGATCGCATGACGATCACCTATCGTCCTGCCGTATCCGTAACGATTCAAAGCGCGCATCAATCACGTGTTGTTACGACGACTGCGAGCGATGTCGCGAGTGTCCTCGCGGAACAAAGCATCGTCGTTTCAAAAGACGACGAAGTGAACCCCGCGCTTACTGATCCCGTTCCGCAAAACGGCACGATCAAAGTTACGCGCGTCATGAAGTGGGAGCGCACGGAACAACGTGCGATTCCGATAAATACCGAGCGCCGTCTCGATTTTGCGCTCGATCCGGGCGCGTCGAAAGTGCTGGCGAAAGGTTCGCCCGGTGTTCGTCGCGTGCTCGTTGCATTCGTGCAGCGTGACGGCGGAAGCATCAACGCGCAGGTCATTGAGTCACACATCATTAGACAAGCACATCCGCGCATTATCGCTGTAGGGATCGGCGAATACGCCGCATTCCAACGCTTTGCAGAGCACGGCGTGCAGCAAACATCGCGCCTTGCGGTGAGCGCGCTGGACATGGTTGCTACGGCATACACCGCATCGTGCGGCGGGTGCAGCGGCATGACCGCAATCGGGCGTCCCGCAGGCCACGGCATCGTTGCCGTCGATCCAAGCGTGATTCCGCTCGGTACGCGGTTGTTTATTCCCGGTTATGGATTCGCAATCGCCGGCGATACCGGGGGCGCAATCCACGGTAATCGCATCGATCTCGGCTTCAATTCGTATTCGGATGCGATGCGTTTCGGCCGTCGCGAGGTAACCGTCTACCGAATCCGGTAACGTTGCCGTTGGTGGACGATCTCGAGAAAACGCATCCGCGCGCTCTGCTGAGCGCGTGGGGACTACGGCCGAAAAAGAAATTCGGACAGAATTTCCTCATGGACAGCGGAGCCGCGCATCGCATTGCGCGGCTCTCTGTCATTGACGCGCCGGAACATCCGCTCGTATTGGAAATCGGCGCCGGCACCGGCGTACTCACGCAAGCATTGCTCGATGAAGGCGCTGCGGTCACCGCAATCGAGATCGATACGCAACTCGTCGACATCTTGCGTTCGCGCGAAGAATTGCACGGCGCCGATATCGTGCATGCAGACGCAATGCAATTCGATTATGACGCCTACGCTGAAAACGGCAGGTGGTATGCTGCGGGCAATCTTCCCTATAACGTCGCGACACCGCTGATGATCCAACTCGTGGAGATGGAACGCGGCCCGGACGCGGTCACCGTGATGATTCAAAAAGATGTCGCGGACCGGCTTGCCGCAAAGCCCGGCACAGCGGCGTACGGTAGCCTCTCGATTGCCGTGCAATATGCGATGCGCGTCGAACGCGCATTCACGCTCGGTCCACGGGCCTTTTATCCGCCTCCAAATGTCGATTCGACCGTCGTACGTTTGGTGCGCCGCACGGAGCCGGCGGTGCAACCGCGGAACCTCGCACTGTTCCGGAAGGTCGTGCGCGCCGCGTTCGCGTACCGCCGCAAAACGCTCGCAAACAGCCTTGCGCTCGCGCTCGGAATCGAACGCGCGCGCATCGCGGAGGCGATTGCTGCTAGTTCGCTTTCCACGGAGTCCCGCGGTGAACAACTCGATCTCAACGACTTCTGCCGGCTGGCCGACTCACTGGCCGGCGAATAGTTTCCGCGGCGGACCGACGGCGCTGCTGATTCTCGCAGCGATCGGTGCAGCGATCCTCGGCGGCGTGATCGGCGTCCTCATCTTCTTCGCGGCCCACCGTCCGCGAACGATGGGCCCGCAGTTCGTCGTCTCGGCGATTTGGGTTCAATTACTCGTCGAAGGTGCCGCCGTCATCGTTATTCTCATCGGGCTTCCGGCCGTTTCGAAGCGATCGCTGCGAGAGCTCGGCTTTTATGCGCCGCGTCCGTGGCAGCTCGGGGTGGCGTTGCTCGGTGCCATTGCGATGGTCATCGTCGTCGAAGGCGGCGCATCGCTCATTCAGACGCTCACGCACACGAAGCACGAACAGAGCGTCGTAGAGTTGTTCAAACAAGTTATCGGCCAGCCGAGCGTCATGTGGCTCTTTGCCGTCTTCGCAATCGTCCTTGCACCGTTCATGGAAGAAGTGATCTTCCGCATCTTCATCTTCAACGTCGGTTTGCGTTGGGGCGGCTTCTGGCTCGGCGCAATCGTCAGCGGACTCTGCTTTGGCGCCGCGCACGCGGATCCATACGTCCTCATTCCGCTCGCGCTCGGCGGCATGGTGCTCTGTGGCGTCTACTATCGCACGGGCAACGCATTCTGCTCGATGGTCTCGCACGGACTCTTCAATGCCGTCACGGTCTTTGCGCTGATCTTCGCTCCTCAGCTCGCGCAGTGAGGAGCCGCACATAGGCGTGCGTCTTGCCGTCGATGCGTGGAATCTCGTCGACGACCGGCGCGGCATGGGGCGTTACGTGCGCCGCATTCTCGAGGATTGGCAAGACGAATCAGATCTCGACATCACGCTGATCGTTCGCAAAGCGCCGCATATCGAAACATTGCGCGACGAATTTCCATACGCCGTGGGGACCGCCGTGGCCGGAACATTCGATGCGGCGTGGTTTCCGTGGAATGCCATGCGCTTCGACGTTCCGAACGCGCGAAGCACCGTCGTTTTTCACGACGCGTTTGCCTTCACGCATCCGCATCGCGAGTTCATCGCGCGGTGGCGGGAACAGACGCCCATCCGCCGCGCCATGGATCGCGCGAACGAGCGCGCCGTCAATTCGCACTGGTCCGCAACCGAACTCGCACGCGTCTTTAAGCGTGATGCGCGAGACTTTACCGTCATTCAACCCGTTCCCGATCCCTTTTGGATGCCGGTGCCGGGACGCAGCGCACCTCCTTACGTTCTGGTCGTGGCCGGACCGGAAGAGCGCAAGAACGTCCCGACGCTGGTGCGAGCGTTCGCACGCGCGTTTACGCGCGGGGAATGCGAACTCGTCGTCGCCGGAAACGTCAGCGCGAACGATGGATGGTTACTCGAGCGCAGCGGTATTCGCTACGAACGCGTCCGAGCGGACGATGACGCGCTGCGCTCGCTCTACGGCGGCGCACTCGCGGTCGCCGTGCCATCACTCGCCGAGGGCTACGGAATCATGGCGGTCGAGGCGATGGCGTGCGGAGCACCGGTGATTGCAAGCAATGCGGCGGCACTGCCGGAAGCTTGCGACGACGCAGCGATTCTCGTTCCACCGCTCGACGTCGAGGCGTGGGCCTTTGCACTCGAACGCGTCGTGCACGATGCAACGCTGCGCGAAACGATGCGCGAACAATCGCTCGCGCGCGCCGCGCGCATCGATCGCGCGGAGCCGGCGCGCCTTATGCTTGGGTTGATTCGACGATCGCTCGAAGCCGTTCGATGAACTGCTGCGGCGAGAATTGTGCAGCGTGCGCGCGTAATCGTTGCGGATCGTAACGCGACGCGTCAAACGACCGCAGCACTGCAGCGAGCGACTCCGCCTCGGGTTCATTGAAGAATTCGCCCGTGACGCCCTCGACCACCGTTTCGCGAGCGCCGCCGCCGCGAAACGCGATCGTCGGCCGTCCGGCTGCCGAGGCTTCGATTGGCACGAGACCGAGATCTTCTTCGCCCGGCAGAATGGCTGCACGCGCGTCACCGAGCAATGCATTGATTCGTTCGTCGCTCACGTACCCGAGCATCGTCGTCGTCGTGCCGCGCGCTCGTTCGCGCAGCTCGCGCTCCGCCGGGCCGCTTCCCGCGACCATCAGCGGCACGCCGGCGAGCGCCGCAGCCTCGATCGCAAGTTCGATTCGCTTATACGGCAGCAACCGCGATGCAATGAAAAAATAGTCACCGCTACCGGCTCCAATCGTGAAGCGATCCACGTCCGCCGGAGAGTGAAGCACGTCGGCATCGCGCCCATAATAGCGGCGGACACGTTCGGCTACGGTCTGCGAATTTGCAACGTAACGTGTCGGCCGCGCAGCGGCGAGCAAGTCCCAATCGACGAGCCTCGACACCATAGCTCGTGTCAGTGACTTTGCGAGCCTGCCCTGAGCTGGTCGAAGGGCGCCGACGTAGCGCTCGTAGTCGAATAGGAAGCGGCTCACCGTATGAATGAAGCAGACGTGCACCGCGTCGGGACGAATGTGCACGCCCTTTGCCCATGAACTCGTCGAGCTAATGACGAGGTCGTACGGCGACAAATCGAACGCCTCAAACGCACGCGGATAGAGCGGTGCCAAGTAGCGAAAGTTTCGGTTCGCGCCCGGAATGCGCGCAAGCGCCGACACGCGTACGCGTTCGCGGGGAATGAGGTCGCCGATCACCGCCTCATCGTAGAGGGCCGTGTACACCGGGGCCTCGGGCCACGCCGCAACCATATGCGCGAAGACGCGCTCGGCGCCTCCGCGTTGGTTGAGGTAATCGTGGACGAGCGCGACCCTCAGGGGTTTTGTGCTTGAGCGCTGTTATCGCGCGGCAACACGAGCGCGATTGCCGGATTGCCGAGATACTGACGCGCCACGCGCTGCAAATCAGCGTTGCTGGTATTCGCAATGGCGTTCAGCGTGCGGCCGACGTAATCCGCGGATTGACCGTTTTGGCTGAAGAGAACCGCGAGCCACGCGCGCGATTCGAGGCTCGTCGATTCGCTAACGAAATCGCCGGCGGCGAGCGCCTTGAATTCGTCGATCGGCCCGTTCAGTTTTGTTGCGGCAAGAATACTTGCGACGGAAAGCGCCGTTGCAAAGGCACGGTTCGGATTGCCGATGCTGCCGTTCACATAAAGCGTTAGATTCGGGTCCGTGCGGTCGAATTGATACATCGCACCGACGGCGCGCGAGGTAGCCGTCGAGGAAACGACACCGGGCACTTGCGCGATTTCCGACAGCGTACGTTGCATGAACGATGAGAGCACGAGCATCGGCCCGTAATCCTTGCTATCGATCGGCGGTGCCGGATATTGCGCGATCAGCCATGGAGCTGCGATATCGCGATGCGTGACGTATTGGTGCGTCGTGCCTTCGAGCTTCGGAAGCGACACGGCAACAGCGGTGCTGTCGCCGGCGGGCAGCGTTTGCGCAAGCGCTTCGAGCGTACCGTTCGCAAGCGCATCGAGACGACCGACGCCGCTCACGAACGAACCGCCGCGGCGGTAGAATTTGGCATAAAAATCGCGCACGTCCGCCGGACCCATTTGCGCGAGCGCACCCGGAATGCCGAGCGCGGGCAATGCGGCGTTGGCTGAAGCTGCATCGTTGCCGGCAAGCATATCCATGCCCACTTGCAGCGCGATTTGCTGATTCATCGTAATCTGCGTCTGGAGTGCGCCGCGCGCCGACGTCACGGTCTTTGCGTCGAATGCCGGAGCGGCGACTGCCCGACGGAATAAATCAAACACGGTAGACGCTTGCGCGGGCGTCGACTCGACGGCGAAGCGGACGTCGCTGGGGTCGACCGTAAAGTGCACGCCGCCACCATGCGCGGCCACGGCATCTTCGAGAGGTACTCCATCGATCGCGGTACGGAGAATCGTCTGCGCGGTCAGCGCGGCAACGCCGTTTTGCGCCATGGTCTGGCGATTGAGGCCGGCGCGAACCACGAACGTCACGTGAACGAGCGGCGCGGCATTGTCTTGCTGCTGGATAACTGTCGTGCCGCCGCTGTTGCTAACGGCGGGCGCCGCGGCAAGCGCGACGGACGGAAACGCGAACGCGCAGATCAGCGCGAGCGCGGCAGCGCGGGATTTCACGATGCGGACTCCTTCGAAGCGGGGGACGCCGTCAACTCGATGATGACGGGATGCGCCAGATACTGTTTGACGACCGACGCAACATACGCCGGATCGAGGGTATTCGCGCGCTGCCAATAGCTGCTGCTCGGGTCGCTCGGCGCGTACGACGCATTGCCTTCCGCCGCGTACCAACCGAGATTGTCCGCCTGTTCGATGGGATTCTGCGTATCGACGGCGAGATGATAAATGAAGGCTGCGCGAGCGGCCTCAAATGCTTTTGGATCGAGCGGCGTGGAGAGCGCCGAAACGGCGCCGAGCACGATCTGTTTGAGTTCCGCGGGTTTGTCGCCGCCAATCGTCACGAGCATCACACCGGGATCGTGCAACGTGATGAATTGTCCGCTGACATAATTTCCGCTTTCGACCGCGACAGACTTCGCCACTTTACCGGTTTCGTCGCGAAACAAATAATCCGCGACAAAGTCCAAGGCTGTTGCGGCACGTTCATCGCTGATGGGAGGACCCGTCCATGCAATGCCGATTCCCGCTACGTTCCCCGTGATGCTCGTGTTTGCCGGCGCATTCGCAAGCGTGGATTTAATCGGTGCATCGGCCGAGCCGGGCGCACCCGCCGTGACGGCCTCGATCCACGTCGGATCGACGTTGCCCGCAAGCGACATCGTTGCATTCGCCGAGCGGAACGCGCGTTTCGCGTACGTTTTAACGTCGGCAAGCGAGATCTTCCGAATCTCGTTCACGGTCTCGGGCAGCGGCGGATAGTGGTTCGGACCCGACGTAAAAATTTGTGCGAAGAGTGCGTCGTGAAGCAGATCGTCCGACGAGTAACGCCGCGCAACCGAAAGAACCGCAGCGTCGCGTTGCGCCGTCTTCAGCGCGGTGTCATCGATCGCGGGTGAAAAAAACGCCGCGCTCATTGCGGCAATGACACGACGTCCCGCCGTCGTCGGCACGATAGCGCTGATTCCGATGATGTCGGGATACACATTGATCGTCAGACGGCCGCCGGAGCTGCGAATGATGCCGTAAAGCGACTTCCCGCTCTCGAGGGTCGACGTTGCGGCTGCCGTTGCCGCGATTCTTGCGATGCCGGGCGACCCGTTATCATAGCCGGCACCCGGCGCACGAAACCACACGTCGATTGCGGCCTCGGGAAGCGTCTGATCGCGATACAACACATAATTGCCGCCGTGGGGCAACGACCCGCTCGTTGGGACATCGGCGGCGGCTGAAATGCCGAGCGGCGCTAGCCCTATTGCCAGCGCCGCTAAGGCGATCAGTACTCGTTGCTTCATGCCGGTTCCGGGCGAATCGTCGGGGGCAGTCGCGAGGGTTTCTCGCGCTGCGGTTCCTCCGCGGGCTTATCGACCGCTGGCGGCGTCGCCGAAACACCGGTTCCACCGGAGTTTTTGTCGTACGGCTTGCCGTCAAGAATCGCGCGCACTTCTTCGGCGTCGACCGTTTCATATTCGAGCAGCGACGCCACCATACGTTCGACCTTGTCCCAATTCCCGTCGAGAATCTTGCGGCCGTTCTGGTAGCACGTCTCGATGATGCGGCGCACCTCTGCGTCGATCTTGCTCGCAACTTCTTCCGAATAGTTGCGCTCTTCGCCGAGATCGCGACCGAGGAATACCTGATGGTTTCCACGTCCGAACTGGATCGGTCCGAGATCGCTCATGCCGTACTGCGTCACCATGCGGCGCGCAAGTTCAGTCGCTTTCTGGAAGTCGTTGCTCGCACCCGTCGTCACGTCGCCGAACTGAATCTCTTCCGCGAGACGTCCGCCGAGCGCCATCGTGATCTGCGCAAGCAGCTCTTCTTTGGTGACGCTGTGACGATCGTCTTCAGGCAGCGACCACGTCAATCCGAGCGCCATGCCGCGAGGAATGATCGTGACCTTGTGCACCGGGTCGGCTTTATCGAGCAGGCCGCCGATAATGGCGTGGCCGGACTCGTGGTACGCGGTGTTCTCTTTCTCTTTTTTCGACATCACCGTCGACTTGCGCTCGGGACCAACCATCACGCGGTCGATCGCTTCGTCGCAGTCTTGCATTTCGATGATGTTCTTGTTCTTACGCGCCGCGAGCAGCGCCGCTTCGTTCAAGAGATTCTCGAGATCGGCACCGGAGAAGCCCGGCGTGCGCTTCGCGAGCGTTTCGAGGGAGACTTCCTTCGAAAGCGGCTTGTTGCGCGCATGCACTTCGAGGATCTTCTGACGGCCGCGGAAGTCCGCGCGATCCACGACGATCTGCCGGTCGAATCGGCCTGGACGCAGCAGCGCCGGGTCGAGGACGTCGGGACGGTTCGTCGCCGCGATCAAGATCACGCCGGTGTTCTGATCGAAGCCGTCCATCTCGACGAGCAATTGGTTGAGCGTCTGTTCGCGCTCGTCGTGGCCGCCGCCGAGCCCCGCGCCGCGTTGACGTCCGACAGCGTCGATTTCGTCGATGAAGACGATACACGGCGCCGACTTCTTCGCTTGATCGAAGAGATCGCGAACGCGCGACGCACCGACGCCGACGAACATTTCGACGAAGTCCGAGCCGGAAATCGAGAAGAACGGCACGCCGGCTTCGCCTGCGATGGCGCGCGCGAGCAGCGTCTTGCCGGATCCCGGCGGTCCGAGTAGCAGCACGCCTTTCGGAATGCGCGCACCCAGCGCCTGATACTTCTTAGGATATTTGAGGAAGTCGACGATCTCGCCAAGCTCCTCTTTTGCCTCATCGACGCCCGCAACGTCGGCGAACGTCACCTTGGGACGATTCTCCGACATCATCTTCGCGCGCGATCGACCAAACGATAGCGCTTGGCTTCCGCCGCTTTGGGCCTGACGAAGAATGAAGAACAGGAAGAGCGCCATCAACAGCAGCGGCGCAAGCGTGACCAGGCTCGAAAGCAGTCCGCTATTGTTCTGCTGCTGGAAGTTCACTTGTCCGCTCTTGACGTGCGTTTGCACTTCTTTCACGAACGCGCTGTCGGTGTTCGGCAGCGAGACGGTGTACTTCGAACCGTCCGCCAGCGAGCCCGATGCCTGTTGGCCGACGGCGTTGAAGGACTCGACCTGATACGATTCCAGCTTCTGGTAGAACTTACCGTAGGGGAGATTCGTCGCCCCTTCACCCGGCTGCACCATACGTTCGACGATCACAAAGACCGCCACGACGGCGAGTACGATCAGAAGAATGGACCGGAGATGTTTACTCACTAGTTAAAAAGCCTTTGATGTGTTAATCGCGCGTGCGCACGACATATTAGACTCTACCCTTCCTTAAAAGCGGCTGGACGGAGCTGTGCCAGGTAGGGCAGGTTCCGGAACAGTTCCTGGTAGTCCAAACCGTAACCTACGACGAATTGGTCAGGAGATTGTAGGCCGACATAGTCGACCGGCACCTCGACGCGGCGGTGGTACGGCTTGTCGAAGAGGACGCAGGCACGCAAGCTGGCGGGCCTCCGCTCTTCGAATAACGACCGAAGGTACTGCAGCGTGAGGCCATTATCTACAATGTCCTCGACGATGACCACGTTTCGGCCGGTAATGGGCTCACTGACGTCTTTGAGCATGCGAACTTCACCCGAAGAGCGGGCAGAGTTCCCGTAGCTGGAGACACAGATATAGTCCACAATAATCTCGCTCGGACCGTCCGGAATCGCCGCGAGCGCGCGAGCGAGGTCCGTAACGACGTAGAGCGCTCCTTTCAACACCCCGACCAGGGTTAACGGTTGCCTACAATGGTCCTCAGCGATTTGGTTCGCGAGACGTTGCACGGCAGCGTCGATTTCCTTCGCCGTGAAGAGCGTCCGCTCGATTGCCCCGTCGTAGGACTCCCTGGTCTTCAAAGCTGCTTCCTTACCTCGATGTCGCCGGCGGCAATTTCTAACTCGATACCCGCTTTCATATGAAAACGGCCCGAGCGGCCTCGTTCCAATGCGCGCACAACGGCTTCGACATGCTCGAAGTCGACGTCACGTAACGCTTCTTCCGCGTCGAGCGCGTTGCGAACGCGCCTCCGCAGCGCGGCGCGATCCGTTTGCTCGACTTCCTCGCCGACGAGTTCTGCGGTGCGCGCAACCGCGGCATCGAGACCAGGGAAGAGCGGACGGAGCGCGTCCAGCGCTTGACGTACGGCGTTGCGGCGGATTCCGAGATCGGCATTGGTCGGATCGACGGCGTACGGCAGCGCATGAACGTGACAATAGTGACGCAAGTCATCGGCCGCGACGCGCAGCAACGGCCGCGCCAGTTCGACACCGGGCTCGAGTTCGCGGCGCGGGCGCATGCCCGCTATTCCCTCGGGGCCGGTTCCTCGCAGGAGCGCCAGCATGACCGTTTCGCTTTGATCCTCCTGATGATGCGCGGTCGCGATAACGTTGGCGTTTGCGTCGCGTGCAATCGCGGCTAAGGCACTGTAGCGCGCGGTTCGTAGCGACGCTTCGTCGCGCGCTTCGCCTTTGAGGTGCACGACGCGAACGGGCAAGCCGAATGTCGCGCCGATCCGCAGCACGACGCACTCATCCTGCCATGCCGATTCACGCGTTCCGTGATTCACGTACGCGAGCGTCAGTTCGAGCTCCATCGGCGCCCGCACGCCGTGCAGTACCGCAGCAAGCGCCACGGAATCCGCCCCGCCGCTGCACGCAACGACGATACGATCGCCCTTCTGCATGACCCCATCGCGCTCGATAGATTGCTCGATCGCCGCTTCCGGCTTAGCTCCGCGCATCTATTGTGTCATCCTGAGCGCAGCGCAGCGAAGTCGAAGGATCGCAACGCGCGATTGTCTCGAGGCGATCCTTCGACTCCGGTGCTTCGCACCTGCGCTCAGGATGACACAAGGCAACATCATCGTGTGTGCCGTTGGATTTCGCGCTGGACGTCGCGTTTGGCGATGTCTTCGCGTTTGTCCCACATCTTTTTGCCGCGTGCGAGACCGAGTTGGACCTTCACCTTGCCGCGTGTGAAGTACATACGCAGCGGAACGATCGTCAGGCCTTTTTCTTTTACGCGCGACTGTAAGTCGCTGATCTGCTCTTTATGCAGCAGCAGCTTGCGCGGCCGGTTCGGATCGACGTTCGAGAAGCTGCCTTGTTTATACGGCGGCACGTGCATGCCGAGCAGCCACGCTTCACCGTCGCGAAACCGCGCATACGCTTCGTTCAAGCTCACGCCACCCTGACGAATCGATTTCACTTCCGTCCCCGTCAATGCAAGCCCGGCCTCAAGCGAATCGAGAATATGATACTCGTGACGCGCGCGACGATTATCGACGGTCGGAGCATTCTGTTTCTTCGCTTCTTCTTTAGCTTGAAGTCTCGTCTGTTTGGACTTAGCCATTTGAAAGGTGCTCCGGCCTGGCCTTCGCACCCCCCACTTCGTGGGGCCCCCCGGCTATGGCGCGCGACACATCGTGGAAAGAAAAACTCTCCCCTAGGGCGCGCCCAAAAAACTTTCGTGTCGATGCCATCTTGCTATCGGGACTTCGCCGAGCTTGGATTTCTTCGGTCGTCAACGGCTTCGAGCGGGCCCATCGAGACGAATTTACCTTCGCCGTCGAGGAGTACCGTGCCGGAATCGTCGCGGACGGCGGCTTCCATGCCCAACACGTTACGGCGTTGCCAGGCAACACGTCCAGTAACATGGAGTTCCCGCCCTAGTGGAACGGGTTTGCGGAAGCGGACGTTCATGCTTGCCGTGACGCCGCGGTGGCCGGCGTGTCCGGCGGCGTGCGCCATTGCTTCGTCGAGCAGCGACATTGCGATGCCGCCGTGCGCGATGTTGCGCCAGCCTTGAAATTCCGGTGCAAGCGTGATGCGTGCGTGCACACCGTCATCGTTCGAATCGAAGTGCAGGTGCAAGCCGATCGGATTTTCGGGACCACACGCGAAACAATTTCCGTCGTCGACCGGCACGCTCACCGTCCGGACTCCAAGCGAGTGGCGAGATAATCGGGCAGATGCACGTGGTGTATCTTTTCTTGCACTTCGGCGATCGGGTACGGATAGCGAACCCATTCGACCCGACGTGCACTGCTGTCGTAAATCGCGAACGACGCATCGGGATTCAGATCGCGCGGCTGGCCTACGCTGCCGACATCGACGATATAGCGGCGCCCCTCTTCGAGTTGCAATTCGCCGCCGTTTTGCATGTGCTTGTGGCCGATGCTTCCGTCGGGCTCTTGCACCCAATATTCGGCGATATGCGTATGTCCTATGAAGACGAGCGGGGCATCGGTGTTCGCAAAAGCCCGCGCGGCGGTCCGTTTGTCGAGGATGTATTCGAAGTAGTTTACCGGCGCGCCGTGGACCAGCAAAAAGTCGGGAAACCGGAGTTCGTACGAAAGCCCGTTCAGCCACGTGCGACTCTCGTCACTCAGCACTTCTTGCGTCCAGGCAATTGCGGCGCGCGCGGCATCGTTGAAATACTCGACGCCGAAATTTTCGAGTGCGGCGAGGTCATGATTGCCGAGCACGGCGTTTTGCGCACGCGCTTGAATCATCCGCACGCACTCGTTCGGATTGGGACCGTATCCGACGATGTCTCCCAAACATAGCACGGTATCTTCGTCGCCGATCAGCGCCAGCGCGCGTTCGAGCGACTCGATGTTTCCGTGAATGTCGGAGACGATGGCGTATCTCACGCGGGAACCTCGGAGAGAACCGCTCTGAACGCCGCCTCGAACGCATCGCGCATCGGTTCCGTGCCTGCGCTCACACGCACGAAACGATCGAGCGGCGGCAGCCCGGGCTTGCGAATCCACACGCCACGTGCGAGTAGTTCGTTCATCACGCGCGTCGCGCGGTCGGCCGTACCCAAATCGATGCACACGAAGTTCGTGAACGACTCGATCGACGCAAGGCCGAGGTCGGCGGCAAGCCGATAGTAATCTGCGCGTGCGGCCGCCACTTCGTCGACGACATACCGGCGAAACGGTTCGTCGTCGAGCGACGCAAGAGCGCCGATTTGCGCGTTGCGGTTCACGCCGTAGTGCAGACGAATTTTCTGTAGCGTCGCAATATTCGTTTGGCTTGCGATTGCGTAGCCGATACGTGAGCCGGCCATGCCGTAGGCTTTCGAAAACGTCCGCGTGCGAATGAGGCGATCTTCGACGTGCGGCGGAAGCAGATCGCTTTCGTCGACGAAATCCGCGTAGGCCTCATCCAACAGAAAAACAGCATCGCGCGGAAGGGCGTCGAAGAACGCGATCATCTGCTCTTTGCGTACGAACGTCCCGCTCGGATTATCGGGATTAGCGAGGTAGATCAGCGACGGCTTTTCCTGGTTCGCGACCTCGAGCAACGCGTCGAGATCCGGCATTCCGTCGTCACGGTACGATGCGGACACGAGCCTGCCGCCGTACCCGGTGACGTGGTAATTAAACGTCGGATATGAGCCGCGCGTCGTCAATGCCGCGCCGCCGGGCGCGACGAACGCGCGCACGACGAGCCCCATCAAATCATCGATGCCAGCGCCGACGACGAGTTCGTCGACATTACAGCCGTGTTTGCGCGAAAGAGCGACGCGCAGGTCGTACGACTCGGGATCCCCGTACCACGAAATTCGCGGCAGTTCTGCGGCCATAGCCTCGACCGCGCGCGGCGAAGGCCCGAACGCGCTTTCGTTTGCGCCGAGGCGCACCAATTCGCTGCGGCCCGACTCGCGCATTAACTGTTCGGGACCGATGAACGGCGTCATCGCGGGAATCGCCTCAATGGCCGGCGCGGGACGAATCACTTGAATCTGACCTCCGTGTTAGATAAATCGCGTAACGGTGACGCGAGTTCCCCCAGGATACGCCTCGACATCCTCCGGCAAAACGATATATCCATCGGAGCGAGCAATGATGCTTACGGTCGAGGAGCGCAAAGCGAGAGGATGCGCCACCCAGGCGCCACCTTCATTCTTGAGTGAGACCGGGACGTACCATGTCCAGCCCTCCCGGCTTGAAACCGGAGCATCGAGACGCGCCTCAACGGCGTCTGGAACGCCCTGCGCGCCGGTCATCGCATCGATCACGGGTCGAACGACCGCCTGCAAGATCACGACCGCTGACGTTGGGTTCCCGGGCAACCCGATGACCGGCCGGGTGCCGATAGCCGCAAGCACCGTCGGCTTGCCGGGCTTCACGCGCAGTCCGTGCACGATCACGCCGGGCGTACCCAATGACGCGATTGCCGCCGGCGTACGATCGCGCTCGCCGACAGAGGATCCGCCGGTAAGGACTGCCGCGTCTGCGTTCGTGAGTGCATCCCGCAACGCACGCTCGAGCGCTCCCGGTTCATCCGACACGCTTGGGACGTGAACTGCCTCTGCGCCGAGAGCGCGTAATGTCGCGGCGATTGCGTATCGGTTCGAATCGCGGACTTGTCCCGGCTTCGGCACGACATCCGGGGCAACGAGTTCGTCTCCACTCGAAAGCACCGCAATGCGCGGACGGTTGTAAACCGGAACGTCGGCAAAGCCGAGCGTCGCAAGCAATCCGGCATGCGGTGCGGTCATGCGCGTACCGGCATTGAGTACGCGTTCGCCGGCATGCATGTCGTTGGCACGTTCGTTGATGTTTTCACCGCTCGCGATGCCTTGCAATATGCCGACCGTTTCGCCATCGAGAGCCGTATCTTCAACCGGCACCACTGCATCCGCACCGTCAGGCAACACGCCGCCCGTCGGAATGCGCACGGCCGTGCCCGGCGCGAGCGCATGCGGCCACGCGCTTCCCATCTGCACGTCGCCCGCAATACGTAAGCGCCCGGGTGTGTCTGCAGCACGTACAGCAAAACCATCCATCGCCGATCGCGACGCGTTCGGATAGTCGGAATCGGCATCGATCGCTTCGGCTAAAACGCGGCCGTGCGCAGCATCCAGCGGCACGCGTTCGACGCCCGACGGTGAGAGCGAGACGCTCGCGAGAAAGGTCGCAACCGCATCGGCGGGCGACAAAAGATTTTCTGCGTGAAAGACGAAGCCGCGCTGTTCCATGCTCGATATCGCTTTAGTACGACGCGATCCCGATCGCGTTCGGCGTTCGGCACAGCGTCGCGGGAATGATGCGTCGTTCGTCGATGACATTCTGCGCTTGGATGAGGAGTACCGCTCCGCGCTTGCCGCCGTCGAAACGGCGAAGGCCGAGAAGAATCTCTTGTCGGCCGAGATTGGGAAAGCCGCGGATAAAGCCGCTGCCGCGCGAGAACTGAAGCCCAAACTCGACGAGCTTGCACAGACAATCGCGCGAGACGAAGACCGCGCGAAAGCGCTCGCACCCGACAATCCCGGCTCGCCCCTGCGCTCGCTGCTCGAAAATACGCCGAACGTACTCGACGGCACCGTCCCCGACGGCTCGGGCGAAGGGGACAACGTCTGCGTACATTCGTGGGGAACGCCGCGCCAATTTTCGTTTTCACCGAAGCCGCATTGGGAACTCGGCGAAGCGCTCGATATTCTCGATTTCGAACGCGCGGCGAAACTTTCGGGCAGCCGTTTCGCGGTATTGAAAGGTAAAGGCGCCCGCCTTTCGCGCGCGCTCGTTCAGTATTTCTTGGATCGCGCGAACGACCGCGGCTATCTCGAAGTCATTCCGCCGCTGCTCGTGTCGCGCAACACGATGTGGAGCACCGGGCAGCTTTCGAAGTTCGCCGACGCGATGTTCATGGACCAAGACGCAGATTTGTTCATGATACCGACGGCGGAAGTGCCGCTCACGGCACTGCACGGCGACGAGATTCTCGACGTCGATTCGCTGCCGCGCAAAATGACCGCGTATACGCCGTGCTTTCGCAAAGAAGCGGGCGCCGCGGGCAAAGACACGCGCGGGCTCATTCGCCAACATCAATTCGAGAAAGTCGAACTCGTGTGGCTTACGCTGCCGGAAGCATCGTTCGACGCGCTCGAAGCGCTGACCACAGACGCACGCACGCTGCTCGAAGAACTAGGGCTTCCGCATCGAGTGATGGTGCTCTGCGCCGGTGACACGAGTTTCAATTCGGCCAAAACCTACGACACCGAAGTCTGGCTTCCAAGTTCAAACAGCTATCGCGAGATCAGCTCGTGCTCGAACTGCACCGATTTTCAGGCGCGCCGCGCATCGATACGCTTCCGGCGCGAGGCAAAGGCGAAACCGGAACTCGTGCACACGCTCAACGGGTCAGGACTTGCGGTGGGACGCACGCTGCTCGCCATCATGGAGAACTATCAGCAAGCCGACGGCTCGATCGAAATACCCCAGGTCTTACGGCGTTATACCGGCTTCGAGCGTATTGGCTAACGCATCGACGGCAGCCGATTTTTCGGGGATCTTCGCACCCGCCGGGAAATACGCTTCGACGCGCACGCGCGTCGTATGCGGGGACTCGCTTTCGAAGCTTGCGCGCACGCGCTCGTTGTTGACGAGTCCAAAGCCCGCTTCGATAAAGCGGCCCTTTCGATCGTCAATGTAAACGTTCGCGCCGAGCGTCACTTCAATCGCTTCGAGAACGCGACTATACGCGGTGTCGTAATCGACCGGAAGCTCCACAACGCGATGTGGGCGTAATCCGATCCGCGCGCTGGTTCCGGGTTTCAACCATTTCAGAAAAAAACTCATCGTAAGACGATCCAGGCCGCAACGAGGCCCAGTGCGGCCATTGCGGCGAGTCCTCCGACGACAATCGCGCTTTCCCTGCGACGCGAGATCGCGACCGCCCATGCGCCCTTCAATACGTCGTTCGACGACGAGGCAACCAAAACGGCGGCCGCTGCAGCGGAGACGGCGAGCGCGTGCGACTGCGCGATTCCAAGCACAAACGGATCGACGTCGGTGAACCCGACCAGAGCGGCCAGCTCCAAGAGTCCGGCTGTTCCGAGATGGGCGGCCGCCCACGTCGAGAGTTGCGAAAAGAAAATCATGAGGACGGCAAAGAGCACCGCCGTACCGATTGCGAGCGGATTCGAGGGAAGATCGCGCTTCGACGCTGACGGCGGTACGATGCGCCACAGCAGCACGGCGATGCCGGCGGCAATGACGGCAAGGATAAGTAGCGGCGCCGCGAGCGCACGTGCAAGCGGGATGTTAAAGATTACCGTGATCACTAGCAGCCGAACGTACATCACCGCCGTCGCAATAATCGTTCCGCTCACGAGTTCGCGTCCGTAGCCGCCGGCACGGGCACTGCGAGCAAAAACGATCGTCGTTGCCGTCGATGA
>Ga0213872_10001065_pt1 | contig 18985 bp, 13 predicted proteins | sample VelepicomBERX_R2_FD_160071 | JGI IMG/M metagenome (GOLD analysis project Ga0213872, IMG submission 160071) | Rhizosphere microbial communities from Vellozia epidendroides in rupestrian grasslands, the National Park of Serra do Cipo, Brazil - RX_R2 | ecosystem: Host-associated > Plants > Roots >...
TCAACCCAGAGAAGATCCGTGACGTGATCGGCAAGGGCGGCGCCGTGATCCGCGCGCTGACCGAAGAAACCGGCACCCAGATCGACATCACCGACGAAGGCATCGTGACCATCGCTTCGGTGGACGCTGCTGCTGGCCAGGAAGCCAAGCGCCGCATCGAAGAACTGACCGCTTCGGTTGAAGTGGGCAAGTGCTACGACGGTACCGTGCTGAAGCTGCTGGACTTCGGCGCCATCGTTCAGGTGATGCCTGGCAAAGACGGCCTGCTGCACATCTCGCAGATCGCCAACGAGCGTGTGAACGCCGTGGCCGACTACCTGAAAGAAGGCCAGCAAGTACGCGTCAAGGTTCTGGAAACCGACGACCGCGGCCGCCTGAAGCTGTCGATGAAAGCCGCTGCTGAAGAAGCCGCTGCTGCCGCTGCACAGTAATCTTCAGACTCCCGTCTGAACAAAACCGCCGGTGCGCAAGCCCGGCGGTTTTTTTGCACATTACGAAATCGTAATAAATAGTTTGTTGGATGTTTATCGGGCCATCGGTAAGATGTAATTAGTTCCTTGGGGAAATTCAAAACTCGAAGAATAGAGGGCGGCCATGACACGCTTAGCAAGCGAAATCCCGTTTCGACAGCGAATGCGCGGATTTACCCTGGTGGAATTGATGGTAGCGGCGGCAATTATTGCCATCCTGGCCGCAGTGGCCTACCCTTCCTATATTTCGCATATGATCCGCTCCAACCGGTCCGCCGCTGAAGCCCATATGCTGGATCTGTCGCAGGCGGAACAGCAGTACCTTGCTGACCAGCGCAGCTATGCCAGCACGGTCGCTGCCTTGAATATGACCACGCCGGCCGCAGTCTCTTCTAAATACACCATTCTCATTGAAGTACAGCCTGGGCCGCCACCGACATTCCTGATTACGGCGACCCCAATTCCCTCTTCAAGCCAGGCTTCGGACGGCGCGCTGACGATCGACAGCAGCGGTACCAGGAGTCCAGGCGATAAATGGTGAAACGCCATGTCCCGCGGCTTCACGATGGTCGAATTGATGGTCACTGTGGCGGTGGTGGCCATCCTCAGTGCGGTGGCCATGCCATCGTTCACCAGCCTGATTGCTTCACAGCGCACCAAGAGTATTGCCGCGGATTTGTATGCTGCGCTGATCCGCACGCGCAGTGAAGCGATCAAACGCGATACCGAAGTGGTGCTGACGCCGCTGGTAGCCGGGCAGTGGCAGAGCGGCTGGCAGATTGCTAATCCTGGCTTAGCCGGGGCCAGTCTTGATGTCCATGGCGCGGTCAGCAATGCGATTGTCACGGGCCCCGACCATGTGACCTATCATGCGAATGGCCGCCTCAGCGGTGGACTGGCGGCCAGCTTTGACATTTCCTCGCCGGGCGTCGATACGCATCGTTGCGTGCAGGTGGACCTGAGCGGCCGGCCTTATCAGAAAGCGACCGGGTGCTGACCATGCGCGCCACTATGCACCTGTCCAGCGGCCAGCAGGGGACCAGCATGGTCGAATTGCTGGTGACACTGGTGATCCTTGCCTTTGGCTTGCTTGGGGTCGCCATCATGCAGTCCAAGATGCAGGTTGGCACGATTGAGTCGTTTCAGCGCGCCCAAGGCGTGGTGTTGCTGGAGGATATGAGTGCACGTATCAGCGCCAATGGGGCCAACGCCTCCAGCTATGTGCTGATCGCGCCGGTCGGCACCGGCGACAGCCAGCCCGACGATTGCAGTGGTCAGCCCGCTGGTGCGCCAAAAGATATTTGTGAGTGGAGTCTGGCCCTCAAAGGCGCCGCAGAATTGCAGAGCAGCGCCAAGGTGGGGGCGATGGTCGGCGGACGTGGCTGCATTGAGCTGATCCAGGCGCCCGACCTCACCCAAGGCGTATGCCAGCCCGGTATCTATCGGGTCACGGTGGCCTGGCAAGGTTTGCACAAGACCGCTCCTTCGGCGCTGACCTGTGCCGCTGGCATGTATGGCGACGACAGCAACCGTCGCGCCATCTCGGTGCGCGTTGCCGTTGGCATGCCTGGCTGTTCATAGGAGATGCCATGTCGAAGCAGCGATTCCGGCAACGCGGCTTTACCTTGATTGAGCTGATGATCTCGGCCACGATCGGCTTGCTGCTGGTGGCGGGCATGACGGCCATGTTCGTCAGTAATAACGGCGCCCAGGCGGAAATCGACAAGGCCAACCGGCAGATTGAAAATGGCCGTTTCAGCGTTCAGATGATGAGTGATGATTTGCGCAACGCCGCCTATTATGGCGAATTCGATCCGACCGTGTTGGCCCTGCCGACGACCTTGCCCGATCCGTGCTCGGTGGCGCTGGTGGATTTGCGGGCAGCCTTGCCGGTGTATGTCCAGGGTGTTGACAATGCCGCCGCTGGCGCCGTGTCCTGCCTGCAGGATTTGCGGCCAGGGACCGACGTGCTGGTGGTGCGCCACGCCAGCACCTGCACTATTGACCTGAGCAATTGCGAGGTCAACAGCGCGGGTGCGCCTTACTTCCAGGCTTCGCTGTGCAATAACCTGAGCGAGCTGGGCTCGGGCAGCAGCGCAGACTTTTACGCGCTCGATTCGGTCATTGGCAATATGACGAGGCATCAGCGTGACTGCACCGAAACAGCGGGCAGCGGCACGCTGGCGGTGGTCCGCTACATGCAGATCCATATCTATTTCGTGGCCAATAACGACAATCCCGGCGACGGCATTCCTACGCTGAAGCGGATCGAGATCGGCAACCAAGTGGCCGGCCTGGCGCTGGTGGTCGTGCCGCTGGTGGAAGGGGTGGAAAATCTGCAGATGGAATACGGTCTCGATACCAACAACGATGGTGCCCCCGATGTCTATACCGCCAATCCCACCACCTACGGGGGCTGCGCGGCAGCCAACTGCGCGGTAGCCAACTGGGGTAGCGTAGTGGCGGCCAAGATCAATTTGCTGGCCCGCAGTAATACCATCAGCGGCGGCTACACCGACAGCAAGTCCTATGTCCTGGGTGCCAATGCCGATGGTTCGAGCAACGTGATCCCGGCCGCCAATGACCACTACAAGCGCCACGTGTTCCAGGCCGCCGTGGTGCTGTCCAATCCGGCCGGCAGGAGAGCGCCATGAAGCGCATGCGGCGCGGCCACCAGCACGGTTTCACGCTGATTGTGGCACTGGTCATGCTGGTGCTGCTGACCCTGCTTGCTCTGAGCAGCTTCAATATGGTCAAGGGGGATTTGCAGGTGGTTTCGAATATGCAGCAGCATAACGAAACGGTGGCCGCTGCCAATCAGACCTTGGAGGAGGTCATCAGCAGTCCGCAATTTTACACCTCGCCCAACGACGCCTTGCCTAATCCGTGCAACGGCAATCCCAATACCCGTTGCGTCGACAGCAATGGCGATGGTACGGCGGCCATCACCGTGCAACTGAGCCCGGCACCGCACTGCGTCAAGGCGCAGGCCATCAAGAACAGTTCGTTGGACATCAGCAAGTCCGATGATGTTGCCTGCTCGGTGGGTGGCAACCAGAACTTTGGCGTGGCCGGCGCCGTGACCGGTGATTCTTTGTGCGACGACAGCGTATGGGAGGTCCACGCGATTGCCTCCGATGCGGTCAGCGAGGCCAAGGCGGAAGCAACGATGGGGATTTCGGTCAGGGTGGCCAAGGATGATGTGGCCACTAGCTGTCCTTGAAGGAGGGGGCGATGATGCGTAACAGGAGCAAGCAAACTTTGCTGGCAGCCAGTGTGGGCGCAGTTCTGCTGTACCCCTTTGCCGCAGGCGCCGACGATATCGATATCTTTACTGGAGCGTCCGGCGGCACCTCAGTCAATCCGCGCATCCTGATCGTGCTGGACAATACTGCCAACTGGTCGCGCCAGAGCCAGCAGTGGCCGGGCGGCATCCAGCAGGGGCAGTCGGAGGCCAATGCAATCAAGACTGTGGTCGCCACTCTGGGCGGCAACGTCAACATGGGCCTGATGGAGTTCGTCACTGGCGGCAACGCCAACCAGGACGGTGGTTACGTCCGTTCCGCCGTGCAGCCGATGACGGCAAGCTACAAGACGGCCTTCAGCACGGCACTGACGACCATTTACAACAATATCACTTCGCCCAACGAAAAGCGCAATGCCAACACGGCGTATGGCGACCTGATGTACGACAGCTACAATTATTTTGCCGGCGCCAATTCGTATTCGCCCTCCGCAGTGGTAGCCAGCCTGGCTGACCCGGCTGGCTATACCTCGCAGTTCGCCACCTTTGCCGCGCCACTGACAGCAGACTCGATCTGTGGACGCAGCTTCATCATCTTCATTGGTAATCCCGATGCGCGCGGGCCGACTGCTGACAGTGCCAGCAATACGGCGGCGCTGGCGGCCCTGGGTGGGGTGACGGCGCAGCTGCCTCTGCCCAACTTCACCACGGCCAATACCACACAGTCGACCAATCTCGGCAACACCAACGCCTGTTATGCCAACAGCTCCAGCGCCGCCGCAGGCGTGAGTGCCTACACCGCCCAGTGCGCCAACTACACCGAGGGGTGCAGCATTGGCGGCATCAGTGCCAATCCGACGCCGCTGGCCTGTCCGGCGGGCCAGCAAACCTATACCGTCAACCGTTCGGTCTACACCCCGGCATCGACCACCGTTTCGGCCGGCACGCCCGTGGTGGGCACTTCGACTTCGAACTCCGGACCCAGCACCAATTACTACGCATCGTCGAGCGCGATCGACCCCAATGCCGACCACGGCAACCTGACTTGCCCCTCCACCAGTACTGTGACTTCAGGGGGCAACACCGCCACCACCACCTACACCTGTACCTACAGCGTGGGCGCTGCGATCGGCAGCGCGACGCCGAGCAGCAGTAATAGCAGCACCAACGGCGGCGGCAGCAGCGCCGGTGCCGGCTGCTATGCCGAAGTCAACGGTACCAACGTGGGCACGGCGGCGGGACAGTGGAACCCGGCCACCTCGGCCGACCATGGCACGCTGGTGTGCCCGGCCAATAACAGCTGCACTTACAGCGGTGTGGAGGCGTCCAACTCGAGCGGCTGCAGTGGTAATCACAACCGACTGGTGACGGTGACCCAGACCGCCACGCCTAAGCGCAAGTACACCATCAACCAGACCATCACGCCGACCACGACCAACAGCACCACCACGGTCACGCCGGCCTCGACGACGACCACGGCATTGGGCTATACCGCGCAGTGCTATGCCTCGCCGCCGACCTTGACCAGCGACTTCGCTTCCCAGTGCAGCGGCGCCAATATCAGCTGCACCTACGGCAATGCGCCGACCTCGTCCACGATGGCGGCCTGTCCGTCGGGAACTAATGAGTACACGGTATTGGGCACCAACATCACACTGAGCAATGTGGCGACGGGCACCTCCACGGTCGACACCCATCCGTTTAACGCCGATGAGTGGGCGCGCTTCCTGCATGATAAGGGCGTGCCGGTAGCCGGAGCGAGTATCCGCTCCTCGGTCACCACCTATACCATTGACGTCTACAACAAGCAGCCGAATGCGCTGCATACTTCGCTGCTGATGAGTATGGCCAAGGTCGGGGGAGGCAAGTACTTTTCCGCCACCAATGAACAGGCGATTGTCGATGCCTTGAAACAGATTCTGGTGGAAATTCAGGCCGTCAATAGCAGTTTTGCTTCGACCAGCCTGCCGGTCAACGCCACCAACCGCTCGCAAAATCAAAATCAGGTCTTTATCGGCATGTTCCGTCCCGACCCGGATGGCAAGCCCCGCTGGTTTGGTAACCTGAAGCGCTATCAACTGGTGGGTAATGGCAGCGGCGTCGATCTGGGCGATGCCAGCGGAACGATGGCGGTCAATCCACTGACTGGCTTTGTGACGCCGTGTGCGGTCAGTTTTTGGACCAGCGACAGCGGGAGCTACTGGAGCGGCATGGGCTTGAATCCCGATCCGGCCTCCGGCTGTACTACGTCCACCTTTGATCCATATTCCGATAGCCCGGACGGCCCGCAGGTGGAAAAAGGCTCAACGGCGGAAGTGTTGCGCAAAGGGAATGCTCCGCCCGGTACCGATACTGCTCCAACCTGGCAGGTCAACCGCAATATGCTGACCGCATCGGGGACCGCCCTGGCCACTTTCTCCACCGGCAGTTCCGGCCTGTCCGATTCGCTGGTGCGTTTCATCCGTGGCGAAGACGTCAACAATGAAAAGGGCGCTGGAGCAACCAGCAATACACGGCCGTCCATTCATGGCGACGTGATCCATTCGCGCCCTTTGCCGGTCACTTATGGCGACGGCAGCGTGGCGGTGTACTACGGCGCCAATGACGGCACCTTCCGCGCTGTTGACGCGGGCACCGGCACCGAGCGCTGGGCCTTCGTCGCGCCCGAGTTCTATTCGCGCCTGCAGCGCCTGATGGATAATAGTCCGCTGGTTAGTTATCCGAACCTGAACTCCAGCGCAGTGCCGACGCCGATTCCCAAGGATTATTTCTTTGACGGCTCGACCGGCCTTTACCAGAATACCGACAGCTCCAAGGTCTGGATCTACCCTACCATGCGCCGTGGCGGCCGCATGATCTATGCCTTCGACGCTAGCAGTGCCAGTTCGCCGATACTGAAATGGAAGGCCGGCTGCCCGGACCTGGGCGATGACAGTAACTGCACCACGGGCATGACGCAAATCGGCCAGACCTGGTCAACGCCGACGGTAGCCTTCATCAAAGGCTATTCCACCTCCAAGCCGGTGGTGCTGGTAGGGGGGGGTATGATAGCTGCGAGGATGCCAACACGGCTGCGCCCAACTGTGGAGCGACCAAGGGCGGCGTGGTATATGTGCTTGATGCCGACAACGGCAGTGTGGTGGCCTCGTTCCCAACGGCGCGCGCGGTGGCCTCCGATATCGCGCTGGTCGACATTGACAATGATGGCATGCCTGACTACGCCTATGCGGCCGACACTGGCGGGAATATCTACCGGATCGACTTTGTCGCCGGTCCGGCGGCAGCCAGCCCTTTGTCCAGTTCCCAGTGGGTTTCGCACCGGGTGGCGTATACCAATGGCGCTGGCCGCAAGTTCCTCTTTGCACCGGCAGTGTTCAGTGTGCGGGACAAGGTCTATGTGGCGATTGGTAGCGGCGACCGTGAACATCCACTGCTGTCGCAGTATCCGTACAACAGTGTGCTGAACCGCTTCTATGTCTACATGGATGACTTGAATTCGACGGCGGCCAGCGCGGCCACCAATATGGATACCGATTTTGTGGACTACACCACCAACACCAATTGCGACACGCCACAGGTGTTGCCGAACTCCAGTCTGAAGGGGTGGTTCATGAATCTGAACCAGTATGGTCAGGGCGAGCAAGTGGTGACTGCGGCCTTGATCGCAGGTGGCATGGTGACTTTCAGCACTAATCGGCCGGTTGCTCCGTCGGCAGGGACTTGCGCCACTGCGCTAGGTGTCGCGGAAGGCTATTGGGTCAATCTGTTCAACGCCTCCGGTGGTGTCGCTACCGCCGGCTTGTGTAACGGAGCGCGCGCCAGTACCTTCGTTGGAGGCGGCTTGCCGCCATCACCTGTGATGGCGACAGCGGTGCCGGTCAATGGCAAGGCAACCACGGTGGTGATCGGCGCGGTGCAGCGTGACGGTACAGTAAGCGTGGCAATCAGCCCGCAGAAGATCCGGCCCAGTATCAAAGCCAAGCGCAGGCGTTCCTATAGCTCCGTAACAGGGCAATAAGTAGTTTTCTCCCTCAGTAAAAGAACGCAGGTCCCCAAGCCCGGCGTCTTTTTTGAGTGGGGACTGGCGTATACGCATGACTGGCTCCCTGCCCTGGAATTTAGAACAGCTCTTGTCACAAGAATTTTTCTCGGAGTGAGGCAATCATGGGTCTTTCACCTGAAGATGAGGTTACTGGATGGGCGTTAGGGCATGCGGTTTGGATTCGCTCGGCCGAGTTCTCCAAGGTCGACAGAATACATATAGCGGAGGAGCTGGAAGGTATTCACGACAGCTGCCGGTTTGAGCTGATGGACCATTGTTCAGTGCTGTTGGCCTGGTTGGCTCGCTGGAACCGGAAACCGGGTTTTCGTCGCGAACTTTGGTGCCGCTTGATCGGCCTGCAGCGCAGTCGTGAGGGTGGAATGTCTTCTCTGCGAGCGCTGAGTCAAGATCTGGAATTCATGCAGGATGTATGACTCGGCACCCTGAACGAGATGGTAAGCGAGGGTAATTGCTTTTATCCTGCCTGATACCATGCCGTGGCCGCTGGAGCAGGCGATGACGCCGGGTTTTTACCCCGGCGAGTTTTCACTTGAGTTACCTAAATCTGGTCACTTCCCGTCGTAGCTGACGCGGTAGACGCGGCCACCGTAGTCGTCGGAGACCAGCATGGAACCGTCGGCGGTAACGGCGACATCGACCGGGCGGCCGACCACTTCTTCGCCGCGCAGGAAACCTTCCAGGAACACGGTGTCGGACACCACCTTGCTGTCGTACAGCGTGATCAGCGCGACGCGGTAGCCGATCTTGGAGCTGCGGTTCCAGGAGCCGTGTTCGGCGACAAAGATGGCGCCGCGATAGGCTTCAGGGAACTGCGTCGCCGTGTAGAACTCCATGCCCAGCGAGGCCACGTGCGGGCCCAGCTTGGCTACCGGCGGCTCGAACTCTTCGCACTTGCGGCCATTGGCAAACTCCGGATCCGGCACCACGCCGCCGTGGCAGTAAGGGAAGCCGAAATGCATGCCGGGCTTGGGGGCGACGTTCAACTCGTCGGATGGCATGTTGTCGCCCATTTCGTCGCGACCATTATCGGTGAACCACAGTGCCTTGGTCTGCGGATGGAAGCTGAAGCCGACCGTGTTGCGCACGCCACGTGCATATTCTTCAAAGTGGCTGCCGTCCGGATTCATGCGGAAGATCTTGGAGTGCAGGGTGTCTTCGCGGTTGCAGACGTTGCAGGGCGCACCGACGGGGATGTACAGCTTGCCGTCCGGACCGGCCTTGATGACCTTCTCACCATGCCATTTGTCGTTGGGCAGATCGCCTTTGACCACCGTGTAGGCGGGCTTCTGGGCGTAGCGGTGATCGATGTCGTCGAAGCGGATCACGCGGCCGATTTCAGCCACGTACAGGGCGCCGTTCAGCATCGTCACGCCGATCGGATTCTCCAGGCCCTCGGCCACGGTGACCACTTCATCGGCCACGGACTTGTCGCCATGGCTGACCAGCGCGTACACCTTACCCGCCTTGCGCGAGCCGACGTACACGATGCCGCTGGGCGAAACCACCATGCCGCGCGCGGTCGGTACGTTGTTGGCGTAGACGTTGATGTGAAAGCCTTTAGGCAGCTTGAATCCGGACAGCTCCGGCACGCTCTGCCGCGCTTTCAGCTGGGCCGCTGCGGCGGGCGTCAGCGTAGCTGCGGCGGGCGCCTTGGTTTTTGCATGGTCGGCCACATAGCCGGCCAGCAGGGCGATCTGCTTTGCATTCAGGGCAGGGGACCAGGCGGGCATGCCTTTCTCCGGCACACCTTTGCTGATCACCTTGATCAGATTGTCCTTGGTCGGCGCGCCATGCAGCCAGGCGTGGTCACCCAGCGTCGGACCGACGGCGCCCTCCATCTTGACGCCATGGCAGGTGGCGCAGTTGGCTTGATAGAGTTTCTCCGCGTCGGCGGCGACGGTGGCTGGGGCGGCTGCATGGGCGGCGAACGAAACGTCGGCCAGGCAGGCCAAGGCGAGACGCAATGCGTATCGGGTCATTGTCGATTCCAGATGTAAGGGATGCAGCATTTTGCCAGTAAATCCGGCCCGCCCCAAGCACCTGTATGATGACTGGCGATTTTGATAATTTTTTGCTACGCTGCGCGCATGATCGAAAACTTTGACGTCGCCTACGAAGGCACCATTCTCAAGGCGGACCATTTTGTGGGCCGCGATAGCAACCGGATTCTGTATGTGCACGGCGCAGGGCAGAGCAGCCGCCACGGCCACCGCATTCTGCGCGGCGCCTTGCAGCAGCGTGGCGTGGGCAGCGTGTGCTTCGACTGCATCGGCCATGGCGAGACGGGCGGTGCGCTGGCGCAATCGTCGGTAGGCAGCCGCACGCGCCAGGCGGCGGCTGTCGCGCACACACGCGAGCTGCCGCAGCCGATGGCGGTCTTCGGCTCCAGCATGGGCGCGTACAACGCGATCCGGCTTACGCAGCAGTTCCAGGTGGATGCGCTGGTGCTGATCGTCCCTGGTGTCTACACGCCGTCGGCGTACGAGGTGCCGTTTGGTCCGGACTTCTCGGCCATCATCCGCCGTGAACGCAGTTGGGACGATACCGATGCCTGGGATATCCTCTCTCGCTTCGAAGGCCGCTTGATGGTAATCGCGGCGGAGCACGATGCGGTCATCCCATTGGAGATCCCACAGCGCCTGGTGGCTGCTGCGACAAGAGCACAGTCAAAGACCCTGCATGTGGTGGAAGGCGCTGCGCATAACTATCTGTGGGCCTTGTTGGAGACACAGCCGGATCGTTTTGATGCGGCCATCGATCTGGTGGAGAGTACAGTGGCGGAAGGTAGTAGGAGTCGAACTTACAAGGGAGCGGCTGACGCCCCCCACCGGGTTTGAAGCCCGGCCCCATCACCGGATGAGAATACCTTCCGTTGCGGTGTACGACCACACTGCATTCGGTCGCACAAGGTGGATGTTTCCCACGCGCCGAGTATAGCCGACGCGGTCGAAGAATTCCAATATCTGAATGGCGCGCTTGCGTCCCAGGCCGGTCGCGTCGCGGAAGCTGGCGGCTTGCGTTTCGGGCAGCGTGGCGACGACTTGCGCCAGTTCTGCCAGCGGCTTGGGATGGTAGAACAGGTCGGGCACGATCTGGCTTAACACGCCTGTCTTGGCCAGCTTGCGCAGCAGGCGGCGCACTTCGTCTTCGGCGATGCCATGTTCACCCATCAGGTCGCGTACCCACGGCGGGTCGTAGCGGCCTGCTTCCAGCGCTGCCAGCAAAGGCGCGGCTTGTGCCTGTTCCTGTTCGCTCAGCGCGACGCTGTGGCCGGGCAGGTGCAGGCTGCGGCCGGATTGGGCGAGCTTTCCATCCGCGATCAGCAGGTCGATCAGGCAGCTCCACAGGCGGTCTTCCATCTCGGGAGCGATCATGCGCTTGAGGCGCCATAGCTCCGGGCCTGCGTCGTCCGGGGAGCGTTCGTGGAAGTTGGCCAGTCCTTGCAGAATGCGGGCTTGCTGCGCTTGCAGTTCTGCGGGGGCGATCAGCAGTGCGTCGCTGCCTTGCAGTGCGACGCTGACCGTTTCCGGCGGCAGGGTAATGTGCGAGGCGGGGCGTTGCGACAGGCGCTGCAAGGCCGACATGCGCAGACCGAGCGGGCTGTTGGCCAGCAGGGCGGCGATGTCGCCGCTGGCGACGAATTGGGACAGGGCCTGCAGCCACGCCGTGCGCGCAGCACTGCGGCGTTTGCGTGCGGGGCCGAAGGGATCGAGCACCACGCCGCCGCCGATGGTGGCGGTGGCCTGGGCGTTGCGGATCACGAAGCGATCGCCGGGAACAGCGTGCACGGCTTGATCCAGCACCAGCTGCACCAGCGCGCTGTGGCCGGGGGCGAGAACGTCGCCTTCCAGCAGAACCACGTTGGCGGTGTGGTGCGAGGCGCCGAGGTGCATGTGCACGGGCGACCAGGGTTTGAGCGTGAGCGCGCAGTCTTCGGTCAAGGTCAGGCGGACGTCGAGGCGTTCGGAGCATTCGGCCAATGCCGGGGAGACGATCCAGCTGCCGCGTTCGACGTCTTCGCGCGCGATGCCTGCGAGGTTCAGGGCGAGGCGCTGGCCAGCGACGCCTGTTTCGGCGGCGCGGTTCTGGGCGTGGATGTTGCGTACGCGGGCTTGCTGGCCGCCGGGAGCCAACTGCAGCGTGTCGCCAATGCGGACCTGTCCGGATAGGGCGGTGCCGGCGACGATTGTACCTTGACCGGAGAGCGTGAACACGCGATCGACGCCGAGGCGGAACAGGCGGCCGTCTTCGCCCGCGCGCGCGGGCAGGGCCGCTGTGGCTTGGGCAAGGTGGGCCTTCAGGGCGGCGACGCCAGGGTCGTCTGCCGCCGTCGCGTTCGTGGCGAAAATGGGGGCGTTGGCGAGGCCGGGCGATGCGTGCTGGCCGGGCGCGGAGCTGTGGACTGCGCTGGCCAGCAGGGCGCGGATGTCGGCCTTGACCTGCTCGATGCGCGCGGCGTCGGCGCGGTCGGTCTTGGTCAGCGCTACGGCGCCGCGACATACGCCCAGCAGGCGCAGGATCGATAGATGCTCCAGCGTCTGCGGCATGACGCCGTCATCGGCGGCGATCACCAGCAGGGCGAAGTCGATGCCGGCCACGCCTGCGGCCATGGTGCGGATGAATTTCTCGTGGCCGGGGACGTCGATGATGCCAAGGATGTCGCCGTGCTCCAGCGGCGCGTAGGCGTAACCCAGCTCGATGGAGATGCCGCGCTCCTTTTCTTCTTTCAGACGGTCGGTGTCGACGCCAGTGAGCGCGCGGGTGAGCGTGGTCTTGCCGTGGTCGATGTGCCCTGCGGTGCCGACGATCATGGAGCGGGTTGCTGGAGTTGCTGCAATTGCTGGACAAAGCGTTCCTGCTGCGGCTCCTGCAGGCAGCGCAGGTCAAGCCACAGGGCGTCCTGCGCGATGTGGCCAATCACCGGCACAGGCAGGTCGCGCAGGCGCTTCTCCAGCGCGCCGAGGGCATTGCTGATGCGGGCGGAGGATGCGCGGATCACCAGGCCGTAGCTGGGCAGCTGCTCGACGGGAAGGGCGCCGCTGCCGATTTGGCTCATCATCGCTTCAGCGGTGACGGTGTAGTCGGCGCCAAGCGCGGCTTGCAGGACGGGCAGGATGGCTTCCGCTTGCGCGCGCATGTGTGCGGCCGGGCGGGTCAGCAGGCGCAGGGTGGTCAGTCGCTCAGGCAGCAGGTCGGGCGCGCGGTACAGGGCCAGTACCGGTTCCAGCGCGGCCAGGGTGAGCTTGCCGACGCGGAGGGCGCGTTTGAGCGGGTTCTTTTTGATCTTCGCAATCAGGTCGGCACGGCCGACGATGATGCCGCACTGCGGGCCGCCCAGCAGCTTGTCGCCGCTGAAGGTGACCAGGTCGGCGCCAGCTTCAATGGTTTCGCGCACGGTGGTTTCGTGCGGCAGACCGTATTGCTCCAGGTCGACCAGGGTGCCGCTGCCCAGGTCCACGGCCATCGGGATCTTGTGCTGGCGGGCCAGCGGGACCAGTTCGGGCAGCTCGACCGTTTTGGTGAAGCCGGTGATGGCGTAATTGCTGCAGTGGACCTTGAGCAGCAGGCCGGTGTGCGCTTCGATGGCTTCGGCGTAGTCCTTGAGGTGGGTGCGGTTGGTGCAGCCCACCTCGCGCAGCGTCGCGCCGGCGCGGGTCATGATGTCGGGGATGCGGAAGGCGCCGCCGATTTCTACCAGCTCGCCACGGGAGACGATGGCGTCGCGTCCGGCCGCGAGGGTGCTAAGCATCAGCAGGACGGCGGCGGCGTTGTTGTTGACCACGGTCGCGGCTTCGGCGCCGGTCAGTTCGAGGATCTGCTGCTCGACCAGGTTGTCGCGGTCGCCGCGTTTTCCGGTGTCGATGTCCCATTCCAGGTTCATGGGCCAGCGCAGGGCATCGACCACGGCTTGCACGGCGCTGTCGGGAAGCAGGGCGCGGCCAAGATTGGTGTGCAGTACGGTGCCGCTCAGGTTGAAGACGGGGCGCAGGTTGGAGGTGTTGGCGGCTTTCAGGCGCTGGGCCAGCAGGGGGATCAGCTCGGGGACTGTGACTGCGGAGGACTGGCTGGCGTGGCCGCTCGTATCGGCGCCACGCGCGAGCATGTCGGCGCGCAGCTCGGCCAGCAGAACGCGGGCGGCGGCCAGCGTTTGTGCGCGGCCGTAGTCGGCGATCAGCGGCTGGCACAGCGCGTCGGACAGGACGAGGTGTACGGCGGGCAGACGCACGCAACGCGCTTCGTCGGCGGTTGGTGCTGCGTCGCGCAGCGGCTGCGGGCTGGCGCTGTCGGGCTGGATGCTCATTCTGCTGTGAACCACAAAAGAGGGTTGCCGCTGGCGCGGGCGTAGCCGGCTTCTCCGACCAGGACGTCCAGCATCAGGCTGGCCAGGTCGTCGGCCAGAGGCTCGACGTTGTAGTCGTGTTCCTGGTTGAAGATCTTGCGGTAGCTGTGGCAGTCCTCGCAGGTTTCGGCGCGGGCGACCTTGCTGGGGTCATTGGCTTTGCTGGTGGCTGCGTCGGCGGGCGAGGGCGCGGCATCGTCCACATTTTCCAGGCTCTGGTAGGCGATGTGCGAAGTGCTTTCGCAGCAGGAGCACTTGACCCGCACCATATGCCACTCACTGGAGCAGATCGAGCATTGCAGGTAGCGGTAGCCTTGCGACTGGCCGCCAATGCGGATCACGCTAGCCACCGGATGCGAGCCGCACACGGGACACAAGGTGCTGGTCACCAGCGGCTGTACGCGCACCGGATCGAGCAGGTTGGCCTGCACTGTCCACACCACCTGCAAAGCGGCAGCGATAAAGGGCGCATGCAGGGGATTGACCCCTTCGCGGAACTCCTGCAGCACGGCGTCGGCATAACCTTCCAGATGGGCGTCGTCCAGCATGCACAGTTCATCCATCACGGCGTTGAGCTGCGGCTGGCTTTCGGCCAGCGGCGCCAGTTGGCCCAGCAGGCTGCTGAAGACCTGGCGCCATACCTCGGGACGCGGACCGGAGACGGGCAGCGGCGGCATATTGTGCGCCAGCGCCTTCTCGACGGTGGCGGCGTCTGGGGCGGGAATGCGGTAGGGGGCGTCGTCGGATGGATCGAGCAGGGCCTGCGTCAGCGCGGCCTGGGCGTCAACCAGGGCCGCCATCAGCAGCAGATAGCCGCGCAGGGTGTCGCCGACGGGGATGCCTTTGATGTCATTATTGGCCAGCTGGCGCAGGCGCGCGGCGCGCGCGGTGAAAACGGTCTGCGGCTGCGGTTGCAGCAGGCGGGGGATGGCGTTGTGATCGAGCGATTCGATTTCGCCGGGGGAAAGCAAACGTTGTACCAAGGATGTTCCTGATTCTCTGGTTGTACGAGCTTACCCCGGTGGCCGAAACCGCCGGGGGACGCTCCTATTCTAATCTTAATCTCGCTTGTGCATCACTTCTTCAAACCAGCGGCGGTGGTGCTTGCGCGCCCACCCATAGGTGACCGTGCCGCGCACCATGGCGCCGATGGAGCCTTTGACCCAGATGCCAGCGTAAATGTGAACAATGATGGAGCAGATGATCACAAAAGCGCAGAAGGCATGCACCAGGGCGCCGAAGCGCACCAGGTCGATGGGGAACCAGGCCGAGAAGTAAGCCCGCCAGATCACCACGCCCGACAGCAGCAGGCAGCACATGCAGAGCAGCAGCGTGAAGAACAGCAGCTTCTGGCCCGCGTTGTAGCGGCCCACCGGCGGCAGTTTCTCTTCGCGGTTGTTGATCACGTCGCCGGCCTGTTCGAGCCACTCCTTGTCGCCTTTTTCGAACTGGTTATGGTGCCAGTAGCGCGCCACCATCAGCATGAACGAGACGAACATCACCAGGCCGAGGAAGGGATGCAGGATGCGGGTCCACTGGCCGCCGCCCAGGAACACGCTCATCCACGCCATGGCGGGATGGAACATGGCCAGGCCGGACACCGCCAACAGGATGAAGCAGATCGCCGTGATCCAGTGGTTGGTCCGCTCATCGGCCGTGTAGCGCTCGATCAGCGGATTGCCGTCCTTATCGCGATGGGGTTTCATTGCTGTCCCTCCTGATCCGGTTAGCTTCTGCCAGTGCTTCGGCTTCTTCATCCTTGCTGACTTCATTCGGCCCCACGCGCGAGTAATGGAACCAGCCCGCCAGCGCGGTGACGGCAATGCCGGCCAGCGCCAGTGGCTTGGTCAGGCCCTTCCACAGTCCGACCATCGGGCTGATGCCCGGATCGGCCTTCAGCCCGTGGTAGAGGCCTGGCTGGTCCGCGTGGTGCAGCACGTACATCACGTGGGTGCCGCCGACACCGGCCGGGTCGTACAGGCCGGCCTGCGCAAAGCCGCGCGACTTGAGGTCTTCGATGCGTTCCTCGGCATGCGCGTGCATGTCCTCCTTGGTGCCAAAGGTGATGGCGCCGGTAGGGCAGGTTTTGACGCAGGCCGGTTCCTGGCCGACGGCCACGCGGTCCGAGCACAGAGTGCACTTGTAGGCGCGGTCGTCCTGCTTGGAGATGCGCGGTACGTCGAACGGGCAGCCCGCCACGCAGTAGCCGCAGCCGATGCAGTTCTCCTGATGGAAGTCGACGATGCCGTTGGTGTACTGCACGATCGCGCCGGGCGAAGGGCAGGCCTTCAAACAGCCCGGATCTTCGCAGTGCATGCAGCCGTCCTTGCGGATCAGCCATTCCAGGTCGCCTTTCGGGTTTTCATATTCCGTGAAGCGCATCACGGTCCACGATTGCGGCGTCAGGTCGGCCGGGTTGTCGTACACGCCGACGGTTTCGCCGACTTCGTCGCGCAGGTCGTTCCACTCCATGCAGGCGGTCTGGCATGCCTTGCAGCCGATGCACTTGGATACGTCGATCAGCTTGGCGACGGTGCCCGTCACCGGAGTACGAGCCTCCGGCGTTTGCACCGTGGTGGCCGACATGCGCTTGATATCTAATGATTGCAGTGACATGTCTTCCTCCTTATGCCTTTTCCACTTTCACCAGGAAGGACTTGAATTCCGGTGTCTGTGAATTGCCGTCGCCGACAGTTGGGGTCAGCGTGTTGACCAGGTAGCCCGGCTTGGTGAGTCCCTTGAAGCCGAAGTTGATCGGCAGTCCGACCTGGTGGGTCTTCTTGCCGTCGATGGTCAATGCCTTGATCCGCTTGGTCACCACCGCCTTGGCGATGATGTGGCCGCGCTTGGAGCTGACCTTGACCCGGTCGCCGTGCTTCACGCCCAGCTCATTGCCCAGCTCTTCGCCGATTTCGACGAACTGCTCCGGCTGGATGATGGCGTTCAGGCGCGCGTGCTTGGTCCAGTAGTGGAAGTGCTCCGTCAGGCGGTAGCTGGTGGCCACGTGCGGATACTCTTCCTTCTTGCCCAGTTTTGCGCGGTCGCCCGCGAACATGCGTCCGGCCGGGTTGTTGAAGGCACGCGGGTTGTTCGGATGCAGCGGGTTGTGACCGATCGGCGACTCGAACGGCTCGTAGTGCTCGGGGAAGGGGCCTTCCGCCATCGCGTCGCGCGAGAAGAAGCGCGCCACGCCTTCGGCCTGCATGATGAAGGGATTCATGCCGTTTTCCGGCGGCTCGTCCAGTTTGAAGTCGGGAACGTCGGCGCCGCCCCAGGCGGTGCCGTTCCAGGCCACCAGCTTGCGGGTTGGATCCCACGGCTTGCCTTTGGGGTCGGCGGAGGCGCGGTTGTACAGCACGCGGCGGTTGGCCGGCCAGGCCCAGGCCCAGTTCAGCGTCTGGCCGATGCCGGTCGGGTCGCTGTTGTCGCGGCGGCCCATCTGGTTGCCCTGCGCGGTCCAGGAACCGGCAAAGATCCAGCAGCCGCTGGCCGTGCTGCCGTCGTCGCGCAGCTGGGCAAAGCCGGCCAGCTGTTCGCCTTTCTTCAGCAGCACCTTGGTCGGATCCTTGGGATCGGTGATCTCCTTGAGCGCCTTGCCGTTGTACTCCATCGCCAGTTCTTCCGGCGAGGGGAATTCGGGCTTGGCGTAAGGCCAGGTCAGATTGATGATCGGGTCGGGGAACTTGCCGCCATCCTTCTGGTAAGCCTTCTTCATGCGCAGGAAGATGCCGGCCATGATCTCCAGGTCGCTGCGGGTCTGGCCCGGACCTTCCGCGCCTTGCCAGTGCCACTGCAGCACGCGCGAGGAGCTCACCAGCGAGCCGCGTTCCTCGGCGAAGCAGGTGGTGGGCAGGCGGAATACCTCGGTCTGGATCTTGCTCGGATCGACGTCGTGGAACTCGCCGTGGTTCTTCCAGAACTCGGAAGTCTCGGTGGCCAGTGGATCCATGATGACCAGCCACTTCAGCTTGGACAGCGACTCGGTGACCTTCTGCTTGTCCGGCGCCGAAGCGAGGATGTTGAAGCCCTGGCAGATATAGCCGTTCATCTTCCCTTGATGCATCAGCTCGAAGGCTTGCATCATGTCGTAAGGCTTGTCCAGCTTGGGCAGGTAGTCGAAGGCGTAGTTGTTCTCCTCCGTGGCCGCGTCGCCCCACCAGGACTTCATCAGGCTGACCAGGAACTTCTTGCTATTGCTCCAGTAGCTCAGCTGGTTGGGCCGCAGCGGCTTGAGGGCGCGCTTGGCGACATAGGCGTTCCAATCCTGCTCGGCTTCGCCCGGCAGGGTCAGATATCCCGGCAGCGCGTTGGTGAGCAGGCCCAGGTCGGTCAGACCCTGGATGTTGGAATGGCCGCGCAGCGCGTTCATGCCGCCGCCGGCGATGCCGATATTCCCCAGCAGGAGTTGCACCATGGCGCCGGTGCGCAGGGTTTCCGCGCCGGTCGAGTGCTGGGTCCAGCCCAGCGCATACAGCATGGTGGCGGCGCGTCCCGGCACGGCGGTGGAGGCCAGCATCTCGGCCACCTTGTGGAATTTTTCCGGCGGCACGCCGCAGGCTTTTTCCACCATCTCCGGGGTGTAGCGCGAATAGTGCGCCTTCATCAGCTGGTAGACGCAGCGCGGGTGCTCCAGGGTCGGGTCGACCTTGGCGTAGCCCTCGGCATCCATCTCGTAGTTCCAGCTGCTCTTGTCCGTGTACTTGCCGGCCTTCTCGTCATAGCCGGAGAACAGGCCGTCGTTAAAGGCGAAATCCTCGCGGACGATGAAAGGCATGTCCGTGTAATTGCGGACGTATTCGTGCTGGATCTTGTCGTTGCTGAGCAGGTAGTTGATGATCCCGCCGAGGAAAACGATGTCCGCACCGGTA
>Ga0213872_10001066_pt1 | contig 18945 bp, 15 predicted proteins | sample VelepicomBERX_R2_FD_160071 | JGI IMG/M metagenome (GOLD analysis project Ga0213872, IMG submission 160071) | Rhizosphere microbial communities from Vellozia epidendroides in rupestrian grasslands, the National Park of Serra do Cipo, Brazil - RX_R2 | ecosystem: Host-associated > Plants > Roots >...
CTGGATCAGGCTTGCGCCCATTGTCCAAAATTCCCCACTGCTGCCTCCCGTAGGAGTCTGGGCCGTGTCTCAGTCCCAGTGTGGCTGGTCGTCCTCTCAGACCAGCTACAGATCGTCGGCTTGGTGGGCCTTTACCCCACCAACTACCTAATCTGATATCGGCCGCTCCAATCGCGCGAGGTCTTGCGATCCCCCGCTTTCATCCATGGATCTCATGCGGTATTAGCGTAACTTTCGCTACGTTATCCCCCACGACTGGGCACGTTCCGATACTTTACTCACCCGTTCGCCACTCGTCAGCTTAACCTGTTACCGTTCGACTTGCATGTGTAAGGCATGCCGCCAGCGTTCAATCTGAGCCAGGATCAAACTCTATAGTTCGATCTTGAATTTTTTCGCCCAACCTTTCGGCCAGGCAACTCATAAAAACGGAATTGAAGTGAACTTCACTTCTATTTCCATGAGCGTTTAAAGTGACTAAGCACTTAGTTCCAAAGAACTTGGCTTCTCGCCTTCAAACGCCCACGCTTATCGGCTGTATATTTTTAAAGACCAGCGCAAAATTCAGAATCTCTTCTTCTTTTTTGCTAACCTCGCTGCGATCAGCGAAGCCTTAGATTGTAGCACAGTTTTTTAGTTGCTGGCAAAACTTTTTTCAACCTCGTCAGCCGCAATCACAATCAGCATCCAGCTTCTCGCATTCACCGCCAACTCAGCAGAGCCTCAGATTATATACCGCTTTTCGCAGCACAGTCAAAAAATTCAGAAAATCCCAAACTTCCCAACCAACCCAAGACCCCAGGATCAGCCTCTCAGCCAACCCTCTCAACACTCACTCCGCACATCCTGCGATGCACTTCTGCGCTGTCGAGCCCGCTAGTATACACAGGAATCAGAAAAAAAGTCGCAAACCCATGCTCTTTTTTGATGAGGCAAGCAGATCAATGTCCGCCTTGCTTGCGCCGCCCCCGGAAAGCGATGATCTCTCCCATGATGCCGCGACGGAACGCCAGGACGCAGATCACGAAGATCATCCCGGTGACCATGGTCACCGATTCACCCAGGGTCGAGAACCACTCGATGCCGGTGACCGAAGCCAGGAAACTGCCGATCTCGCCCAGCTTGTTCTCCAGCACGACCACCACCGTCGAACCCAGCATGGGGCCGGAGAGCGTGCCCAGCCCGCCCACCAAGGTCATCAGAATGACTTCGCCAGAGCTGCTCCAGTGCACATCGGTCAGGGTGGCAAAGCCCAGGACGACGGTCTTCAAGGCACCCGCCAACCCCGACAAGGAGGCAGACAGCACAAAGGCCAGCAGCTTGAAGCGGGCGGTGTCGTAGCCCAGGGAGATGGCCCGTGGCTCGTTTTCCTTGATGCTCTTGAGCACCTGACCGAATGGGGAGTGGATGATGCGCACGATCAGGACAAAGGCTGCCACGACGATCACCAGCGCCAGGTAATACATGTGCAGGTCATCGTGCAAGTCGAGCAGGCCGAAGAGCCGGCCCCGGGGCACCCCTTGCAGTCCATCCTCGCCGCCGGTGAATGGCGCCTGCAGGCAGATGAAGAACAGCATCTGGGCCAGAGCGAGCGTGATCATCGAAAAATAGATGCCCTGGCGCCGGATGGCCAGCAGGCCAAAGATCCAGCCCAGAAGAGCCCCCCCTGCGGCCCCCATGAGCAAGGCCAGCTCAGGGGACAGACCCCAGACCTTGATCGCATGCCCCGCCACATAGGCCGCACCGCCGAAGAAGGCCGCATGACCGAATGACAGCAGGCCGGTATAGCCGAGCAACAGGTTGAAGGCAGACGCGAACAGGGCGTAGCACATCAACTTCATGATGAAGACCGGGTAGGCGCCCAGGAAAGGGGCGCAGATCAGGGCCAGCAGGAGCAGGCCGTAGGCGATCCAATTCTTGTTCATGGTGTCGGCCTCTTATTTTTCTTTGCCGAACAGGCCGGCAGGACGGATCAGCAGCACGATGACCATGATGACGAACACGACGGTGGAGGAAGCCTCCGGGTAGAAGACCTTGGTGAATCCTTCGACGATGCCCAGCCCCAGCCCGGTGAGGATGGCGCCCATGATGGAACCCATGCCACCGATCACGACCACGGCGAAGACCACGATGATGAGGTTCTGCCCCATGAGCGGCGACACCTGGATGACCGGTGCGGCCAACACCCCGGCAAAGCCGGCCAATGCCACCCCGAAGCCATAGGTCAAGGTCACCATGAGCGGCACATTGACCCCGAAGGCCTCGACCAGCTTCGGGTTCTCGGTGCCGGCCCGCAGGTAGGCGCCGAGGCGGGTCTTCTCGATGACGAACCAGGTCGCGAAACAGACCACCAGCGAGGCCACGACCACCCAGGCGCGGTAGTTCGGCAAAATCATGAAGCCCAGGTCGGTGGCACCGGACAACAGATCCGGCGTGTCGTAGGACAGACCCGACACCCCGTACACCGATCGATAGACCCCTTCGATGAGCAGGGTCAGACCCAGGGTCAGCAACAGGCCATAGAGGTGGTCAAGCTTGTAGATCCAGCGCAGCAGGAGCTTCTCGAGCACCACGCCGAAGGCGCCGACGATCAACGGCGTCGCCACCAGCATGACCCAGTAATTGACGCCGAAATAGTTCATGGCCATCCAGGTCGTCACCGCGCCCATCATGAACAGCGCGCCATGCGCGAAGTTGATGACATTCAAAAGGCCGAAGATCACGGCCAGCCCCAGACTGAGCATGGCGTAGAACGAGCCATTGACCAGGCCCAGCAACAGTTGGCTCAACATCGCCGGCAGCGGAACGCCGAATATTTCCATAGGACAAGCAGAGTGGAGACAAAAAGAACTGCAGGTGGGACCCGGGCCGCCACCTGCAGCAAGTGCAGTTCAGGACCTTATTTCCAGAGCGCGCACTTGGTTTCGGCCTTGGTGGTGAAGACCGCATCGCCAGAGATCTTCTTGACCACCTTCAGGTAGTCCCAGGGCTTGGTCGAATCGGCCGGTGCTTTCACCTGCATCAGGTACATGTCGTGGATGTAGCTGCCGTCGGCGCGCAGCTGGCCGCTGCCGTAGAAATCGCTCATCTTCATGCCCCGCCATGCGGCCATGACCTTGTCGGCATCCACGGTCTTGGCCGCCTGCACGGCCTTGAGGTAGTTCATGGTGGCCGAGTAGTCGGCGGCCTGGATGTCGGTAGGCATGCGCTTGGTCTTCTCGAAGAAGCGCGCGGCAAACTTGCGGGTGTCGTCGTTGAGGTCCCAATACCAGCTGGTCGTGAGCAGCAGCCCTTCGGTGTTCTTCAGGCCGAGGCTGTGGATGTCGGACAGGAAGACCAGCAGGCCGGCCAGCTTCATGCTCTTGGTGATGCCGAATTCCTTGGCCGCCTTGATCGAATTGATGGCGTCGCCCCCGGCATTGGCCAGACCCAGGACCTGGGCCTTGGAACTCTGGGCCTGCAGCAGGAAGGAAGAGAAATCAGAGGCATTGAGCGGATGCCGGACACTGCCCAGCACCTGGCCGCCTTGGGCCTTGACCACCTTCGAGGTGTCGGCTTCGAGCGCCTGGCCGAACGCATAGTCGGCGGTCAGGAAGAACCAGCTCTTGCCGCCGCCCTCGACCACGGCCGAGCCTGTGCCCTTGGCCAGGGCCACGGTGTCGTAGGCGTAGTGCACGGTGTAGGGGCTGCATTGCTCGTTGGTGAGGACCGAGGTGCCAGCACCGTTGTTGATGTAGACGCGCTTCTTCTCTTCGGCCACCTTGGCCGTGGCCAGCGCAGTCCCCGAATTGGTGCCGCCGAACACCATGGTCAGGCCCTGGGTGTCGATCCATTCACGCGCCTTGGAGGCGGCGATGTCGGCCTTGTTCTGGTGGTCGGCGGTGAGCAGCTCGATCGGCATGCCCAACACCTTGCCGCCAAAGTCGTCGATGGCCATCTGGATGGCCACGGCCCCGCCCTTGCCTTCGACATCGGCATAGAGGCTGGACATGTCGGAGATGTAGCCGATCTTCAGCTTGTCTTCGGCATGGGCCACACCCGACGCGAGGCCGGCCAGGGCCAGCAGGGCGGTCAGCATGTTGAGTTGGGTATTTCGCATGGAGGTCTCCTTTGGAATGAACGCAGACATCAGACGCCGAGCAGCTCGTTGAGCACCGGCATCTTGGATTCAAGCTCGGCCGCCTTGAACTCTTCCACCATCCGGCCGTGCTCCATGACATAGAAGCGATCCGCCAGGGGGGCCGCAAAGCGGAAGTTCTGCTCGACCATGAGCACGGTATAGCCCTTTTCGCGCAAGGTGGTGATCATGCGTGCCAGCGCCTTGACGATCACCGGCGCCAGGCCCTCGGAAATCTCGTCGAGCAGCAACAGACGGGCGCCCGTCCTGAGGATGCGGGCCACCGCCAGCATCTGCTGCTCGCCGCCGGACAGGCGTGTGCCCTGGCTGTGGCGACGCTCGGCCAGATTGGGGAACATCTGGTAGATCTCGTCGATCGACATGCCGCCCGCACTGCCCTTGAGCACCGGCGGCAGCATCAGGTTTTCTTCGCATGAGAGGCTGGAGAAGATGCCCCGTTCCTCCGGGCAGTAACCGACGCCCAGATGGGCGACCCGGTGGGTGGACATGCCGATGGTCTCGGTGCCGTGGATCTTGAGCGAGCCCTTGCGCGCGCCGGTGAGCCCCATGATGGCGCGCATGGTGGTCGTGCGGCCGGCGCCGTTGCGGCCCAGCAGAGTGACCACCTCACCAGGCCTCACGACCATGTCCACCCCGTGCAGCACATGGGATTCGCCGTACCAGGCCTGCAGCCCGCGGATTTCGAGCGCCGCCTCGGCGCCAGCCATTTGGACCGACATCTCAGTGGGCTCCCTGGAGTTCTGCTTCGGTGCTGCCCATGTAGGCCTCCATCACCTGGGGGTTGCGCGACACCTCTTCGTAAGGCCCTTCGGCCAGCACCGCCCCGCGCTGCAGCACCGTGATGCGGTCCGCGATGTTGGAGATCACACCCATGTTGTGCTCGACCATGAGGATGGTCCGGCCGGCGGACACCTTTTTGATGAGCTGGGTCACCCGGTCCACATCCTCGTGTCCCATGCCCTGGGTCGGCTCGTCGAGCAGCATCAGCTCGGGCTCCATCGCCAAGGTGGTGGCGATCTCGAGCGCCCGCTTGCGTCCATAGGGCAGATTGACCGTCACCTCGTCGGCCATGTCCTCAAGCCCCACTTCGACCAGCAGGGCCAGGGCCCGTTCATTGAGCTGGTCCAGCGACTTCTCGCTGCGCCAGAAGTGGTAGCTGGTGCCCAGCCCACGCTGCAGGCCGATGCGCACGTTCTCCAGCAGGGTCATGTGGGGGAAGACCGCCGAGATCTGGAAGGAGCGGATGATGCCGCGCCGCGCGATCTGCGCCGGCCGTTCACGGGTGATGTCCACACCGTTGAAAGTGATGCTTCCCGAGGTCGGTTCGAGGAATTTGGTCAGCAGATTGAAACAGGTGGTCTTGCCGGCGCCATTGGGGCCGATCAAGGCATGGATGGAGCCGCGCTCGATGGCCAGATCGACCTGGCTGACGGCGGTGAAGCCTTTGAATTCTTTGGTCAGCTGTCGCGTTTGCAGAATGATGTCACTCATCGTCTCTGGGCGGCTCCATGGGGATTGATTCGAAGGCGGCGACTGCCTGGATCAGACAATCCGGGCCATGCTAATGCTGCGCCGCAGCGCCTGATACTGGGGCAAATGCCTATACCTGTCGTTGCGATGACATTTGCCCACGCAACTGCCCCAAGCCATGGCCGGCAGGCCCCAATAACAGCCACTCCGCCCCGCCGCTCCAACGGGGTTGGAACACCACAGCGGTACAAGCCCGCTTGTGGGCCGGCCACGGTTTCCGATAAGTTCTGAGATCCAAGAGGAGGACCCAGAACATGGCTGCACGACACCAGAGAACCCCACCGGTCCAAGCTGGCATCCCACCGGCATGAACCACGCCCATGGCCAAGATCACGCCCATGCACCAGTGGTACAGCGCCCGCCGCACGGCCGGGCGGGCCACCCTGCCCTGGCCCACCGACAAGGCCGCGGCCGAGCGCCCGTCGCCGGCCTTCGAACGTGCGGTGATCGAGGGCCTGCGTCATCGACCGCGACGCATCCCGGGCCAATACCTCTTTGATCTGCAAGGATCGACGCTGTTCGAGCGGGCCGCCGAGTCTCCCGACTACTACCTGGCCCGCACCGAGCTGAGCCTGATCCATGAACATGCCGCCGAATTGGCCCGCCGCATGGGACCCTGCCCCGAGGTCGTCGAATGGGGGGCCGGTTCGATGCGGGTGATCCGGCGCCTGATCGAGGAAATGGACCAGCCCGTCCGCTATCTGCCGCTGGGCATCGGCGAAGCGCATCTGCAGGCCTGCGCCTCAGGCCTGCAATACGACTACCCGCAGCTCGAGATCACGCCGCTGACACAGGACTACACCGAGGCGCTCCCGCTGCCCGCGCGCCATGCGCGGGCGGGACGGCGCATCGGGCTGCTGGGCGCGGCCACCCTGGGGCAATTCAGCCGTGGGGACCTCGATGACAGGCTTCCGCTGTGGGCCCGCGAGTTGCGCGGCGGGGCCCTGATCGTCACCGTGGACCAATTGCGACTTCCAGGCCCCCTGCACCTCGCCTACAACGACGCGCGGGGCCTGATGGCGGGCTTCAATCTCAATCTGCTGCAACGCCTGCGCCATGAACTGGGCGCAGAGATCGACCTGTCGGCCTTCCGCCACATGGCCGAATACCGGCCCGAATTGCAGCGGGTCGACTTCCAGTTGATCAGCCTGCGTGCGCAGACCATCCGGCTGCCGGCCGCCCAGGGGCCTGCAGACATCGAACTGCTGGCGGGCGAGCCGATCGACACCCTGCAGTTCCATCAGCATCAGATCGACGAACTGATGCGGTCGGCGCGGCAGGCCGGCTTCACCCCCGGACCGGTCTGGGCCGACCCGCAGCAGCGGGTCGTGATCTGCTGGCTGGCGGCCCCACCGCTGTGAAGCCGCCCCTGGCGCTCAGTGAGCGCCTGCGGCTGCGTCGGCGCTGCCCGCGCCCCCGGTCTGAGGCCGGCACAGCCAGACCAGCGGAATCAGCGCCAGGAAGATGAGCGCCGAAGCAAAGAACACATCGTTGGCGGCCAGCATGAAGGCCTGTTGGTCCACCAGGCGGTTGACCTGGCCCAGCGCCTGCTCGGGGGTCAGACCGGCGGCCGACAGACCTTGCAAGGTGCTGTTGGCCACCGCATTGCCTTGCTGGACCGACTCGACCAGTTGGGCATGGTGCAGACTGGCCCGGTTCTCCCAGATCGTGGTGGAGATCGAGGTCCCCACCGCACCGGCGGTGATGCGCGCGAAATTCGACAGACCCGAGGCGGCCGGGATCCGGTCCGGCGAAATGCCCGACAGCGTGATGGTGACCAGCGGGATGAAGAAGAACGCCATGGCCACACCCTGCACGATCGTCGGGATCATGATGGTGGTCAGATCCGCCTGGGTATTGAAGTGGGAGCGCATCCACAGCACCAGGCCGAACACCGCGAAGGCGAAGGTCGCAAACCAGCGCGGATCGAAGCGGGTGATGTTCTTGCCCACCCAGGGCGACAGCACCAGGGCCAGCAGGCCCACCGGCGCCATCACCATGCCGGCCTGCGTGGCGGTGTAGCCCATGTACTGCTGCAGCCACAGCGGCAGCAGCACCACATTGCCGAAGAACAGGCCATAGCCGACCGAAATCGCCAGGGCACCGGCCCAGAAATTGCGCCGGGCAAACAGGGCCAGATCGACCACGGGGTGGAGGTCGGTCAGCTCCCAGGCCAGGAAGACCGCAAAGCCGACCACGGCCACCAGGGCCAGCGTGACGACCAGATCGGAGTGGAACCAGTCGTTCTCCTTGCCCAGGTCGAGCATGATCTGCATGGCTGCGACCCAGACCACCAGCAAGGCCAGGCCCACCGAGTCGATCGGCAAGCGGTGCGTCGGGCTCTCACGCTTGTGATAGAGGCTCCAGGTGACGCCGGCAGCCAACACCCCCACCGGGATGTTGATGTAGAAGATCCAGGGCCAGGAGATGTTGTCGGTGATCCACCCTCCCAGCAGCGGCCCCATCACCGGGGCCACCAGCGTCGTCATGGACCACATCGCCATGGCCAGGCCGGCCAGGGCCCTTGGGTAGCTCGACAGCAGCAGGCCCTGCGACAGCGGGATCATCGGACCGGCGACAAAGCCCTGCAAGGCCCGCAAGCCGATCAGCGTCGCCATATTGGGTGCCAGACCACACAACCACGAGGCGATCACGAACAGCAGCACGCTGCCCACGAACAGGCGGACCTGGCCGAAGCGCTGGGACAGCCAGCCCGTCAACGGCAGGGCGATCGCATTGGCCACGGCAAAACTGGTGATGACCCAGGTGCCCTGGTTGGGACTGACCCCGAGATCACCCGCGATGGCCGGCAGGGACACGTTGGCGATCGAGGTGTCCAGCACATTCATGAACGTGGCGGCAGACAGGGCGATCGTGCCCCAGGTGCGGGCAGAGCCCTCCAGCGGGGCCGGCGGCACATAGGCCGGCCGCCCCGGGGCAGCAGGAGCGTTGGACATGACGCGGCTTTCAGTGGGCGGAAGCGGGGGCCGACAGGGCGGCCACCTTGGCGTTGTCGGCCAGACGGGCCACCCGGACCGGGTGCCCCACATTGGCGGACACCACCTTGTTGATCAGGGCCGTGGCTTCGTCGTCGGACACGCTGTAGACATCGGTCTTCACGGTGGCGTCCTGGCGCGGCGCCTCGGCCAGGGTCTTGCCGTCACGCTGGCTGACGTCGACCGTCGCGTCCATCGACAGGCCGATGCGCAGAGGGTTGGCGGCCAGTTGCGCCGGATCCAGGGCCACGCGCACCGGCACCCGTTGCACCACCTTGATCCAGTTGCCGGTCGCGTTCTGGGCCGGCAGCAGGGCGAACGCCGCCCCCGTGCCCACGCCCAGGCCCAGCACCTTGCCCTGGTATTCGACCTTCTTGCCCCAGACATCCGAGGTCAGGGTGACCGGCTGCCCGATGCGGATGTTGCGCAGCTGGACTTCCTTGAAGTTGGCATCGACCCAGAGCTGGTTGAGCGGCACGACCGACATCACGGGACTGCCGGCGGCGACACGCTGCCCCAGTTGCACCGTGCGCTTGGCCACGTAGCCGTCGACGGGCGCCAGCAGGGCGGCACGCCGGGAGGCCAGATAGGCCTCGCGCAGCTTGGCCGCAGCGGCCAGCACGCTGGGGTGGGCCTCGATGCTCGTGCCCTCGGTCTGGGACTGGTTGCTGGCCAGTTGCTCGCGGGCAGCCACCACCGCCGCCTGGCCGGCCGCCAGCACGCTGCGCGCATTGGCCACCTGGGACTGCGCATGGGCCAGTTCTTCACGCGACACCGCGCCATTGCCGCTCAGGGCCTGACGGCGGGCCAGATCGTCTGCTGCGCGCTCCACGTCCACCTGCGCCTTGGCCACATCGGCCTCGCGCAGCTTGATCTGGGCTTCGAAGGTGGCATTGTTCGCGTACAGGGTGCGCACCTGGCGCACGGTCTGCGCCAGGTTGGCCTCGGCCTGGTCCAGGCCCAGGCGCACGTCGACCGGGTCGAACTTGACCAGGGGCTGCCCGGCCTTCACGAAATCGGTGTCGTCGGCCAGGATGGCCTGCACCGTGCCCGGGATCTGCGGCGTGATCTGGATCAGATTGCCCTGGACGTAGGCGTTGTCGGTGGATTCATAGTGGCTGGCCACCAGCCATTCGTAGACGGCCCAGCCGGCGCCGGCCAGCACGACCAGACCGGCAATGGTCAGCAAGGCCTTGCGGCGGCCCGGCTTGGCGGCCATGGCGGAAGAGTTGGTTTGAGGTGCGTTCATGTTGATCTGTCCTGTTGGTGTTGGGTGAGGCAGCCGAACCCGTCGGCCTGCCGAATATCAGGGCTGTGACGAGGAGCCCGCCAGGGCCGATTGGGCACGGAGCGCCGCCTTGGCGAAGGCACCGGAGCCTTCATCCGCAGACGACAGGGGCTGCGCCTGGAACCCGCCCCCCAGCACGCGCCACAAGGCCACCTGGGTGTCCAGCGCCCGGGCTTTCAGATCGACTTCGGCCCGGCGCTGGGTCAGCACCGTCGATTCGGCCGCCAGCACCTGCAACTGCGTGGACAGGCCCGCCTGGTAACGCTGCCGCGCGATCTCATAGGACGATTCGGCCACGCGCAGGGCCTGCGCCTGTTCGTCCTGCTGGCGCGCCACCGACTGGCTGAGGGCCAATTGGTCGGCCACCTCATGGACTGCGTCGAGCACGGCCGCGTTGTAGCTTTCGATGGCCCCGTCCAGATCGGCCGTCTTGGCACGCAGATTGGCACGCAGACGCCCCCCCTCAAACAGAGGCAGGCTGAAGGCCGGGCTGAAGCCCCATTGCTCGCTGCTGGACTTGAACAGGTTCGAGAAGCCGAAGCTCGACCAGCCCGCATAGGCGGTGAGGTTGATGTTCGGATAGAACTTGGCGCGCGCACTGGCGGTGTCCTGCGTCGCAGCCTCGACGCGCCAGCGCGCGGCCACGATGTCCGCGCGGCGCCCCAGCAGGTCGGCGGGAACGGCCGCCGGCACCGGCACCGCCCCTGCCGCGGGCAGCCCAGGCGCCTTCAGGCGCGCAGCCAGACCCGGATCGCCGGCCAGTGCCGCCAGCGCATTGCGGGTCAGGGCCTGCTGCTCCAGCACCGTTTCGATCTGCAATCGGGCCTCGGGAATGCCGCCCTGGCTCTGGCGCAGTTCCAATTGGGTGTCCAGACCGGCATTCAGACGGGAATGCACCAGGGCCAGCATCTGCTCACGCTGCGTCAGGGTGCGCTTGGCCACACCCAGTTGAGCCTCTTCGCGGGCCAGTTGGAAATACTGCCGGACCACGTTGCTGGCCAGAAGAAGGCGAGCCGCCTGGGCGTCGGCTGCGGCCGCCTGTGCCGCACCGATGGAGGCATCCAGCGCTGCCCGGTTCTTGCCGAAGAAGTCCAGCTCCCAACTGCCCTGCGCCTGCAGTGCGGCCGAATTCTCGGTGGCGCCACCCAGCGGCGGCGGGTACAGGGTGTTGGCGGTGAACTTGTCACGGCTCACATCGCCGGCCAGCTCGGCACTCGGCAGCAAGGGCGCCTTGGCGGCGCTGACCACGGCCTGGGCCCGATCGAGGCGGATCTGGGCCATCTTGAGGCTCGGGTTGCCGGCCAGGGCCTGCTCGACCACCGCGTCGAGCTGCGCATCGCCATAGTCTTTCCACCACGACTGGTGAGACCAGGCCGCCGCCACCTCACCGCCCGGCTCCAGGCCGAAGGAAGCGGCCGGGCGCATCTCGGCACTGGAATGGATGCCGGACATGTCGGCACAGGCGGTCAGGACCGAGGCCGCGACAAGGGCCAGCGCGCCGATGCCGGCGACAGGGCGGAAGGCACGCGGCGGCTTCCTTTGCAGGGTATTAATCATCACTTGCCTTGTTGGTATGAGCGCTCTCCGCCAGGGATTGCTGGCGCTGCGCGTTCTCGAGAATACGTTGCAGGAAATCCTTCAATTGAATCCATTCGGCATGGCTGAATCCCGCCAACGCCAGGTTCTGCACCTCGCTGAGCACCTCGGGGATCACCGCCGCCGCCGCCATGCCTTCCGGAGTCAGCTCCAGATTCACCACACGGCGGTCCACCGACGACCTCACCCGGCGGCAAAGGCCCTTGCATTCGACCCGGTCCAGCAGGCGGGTCATGGCCCCCGCATCCAGTTCACAGCTGCGCGCCAGCTCCGCGACGCTTTCGGCCTGGCCGAAAAAGAGCTTGACCAGAGGCAGCCACTGCGCGTTCGTCAGACCATGGGGCTCCATGCGGCGGTCGATGTCCTGGGAGATCAAGGACACGATCCGGCGCATCAGATAGCCCACGTTGGACTGGGCCTCATAGTTCTCGGGGCGATAGAAGGCGACCTTGGCGGGATCAGAAGCGGATGATTTGATCGAGGTCATGGTTAAAAATAATATTTGCCTAAGCAAATATTGTCAAGGCTATGTTCTGACAGGCCATGAGGGGCTTGGGGACAATCGCCAGCGTTGGCATGATGGCGGGCTGCCGTCGGTACCTCGCCATCGGCCATCACCCACGCCCCCCTCATGACCTCCACCCTGCCCAAGCCTCCAGCCAAGTCCTCCCCGCGCGCCCTGTCCGGCCTGGCGCCGTTTCTGCGGCCCTACCGCCTGCAGATCGGCTTGGCGTTGCTCTTCCTGGTCCTGGCCGCGGGTGCCACGCTGGCCTTTCCCCTGGCGCTCAGGAGCCTGATCGACGGCGGTCTGGTTCCCGCCCGGCGGGAGGAACAGGCCGTTGCACTCGGGCAACATTTCCTCGCTCTGTTCGGGGTTGCAGCCGCACTGGCGGTTTTTTCCGCCTTCCGTTTCTATACCGTCAGCTGGTTGGGCGAACGCATCACCTCGGACCTGCGCAACGCGGTGTACAGCCATGTGCTGCGCCAGAGCCCGGCCTTCTTCGAGAGCACCCAGACCGGCGAGGTGCTGTCGCGGCTGACCGCCGACACCACCCTGGTCCAGACCGTCGTGGGCTCCTCTCTCAGCATGGGTCTGCGCAACACCGTCATGGGTTTGGGGGCCCTGGGCATGCTGGTCTGGAACAATCCGCTGGTCATGGGTCAGGTGGCCCTCGCCCTCATTCTGGTGGTGGCTCCGTCGGTGGCCTTCGGCCGCCGGGTCCGTCGCCTGTCGCGCGCCAGCCAGGACCGCGTCGCCGATGCCAGTGCCGTGGCGGCCGAGGTGCTCAACGCGGTGCCCGCCGTCCAGGCCAACAATGCCGTCGGACGCGAATCCCAACGCTTCACCCAGGCCACCCAGAACGCATTCCTGACCGCTGTGCGGCGCAGCCGGGCCCGTTCGGTGCTGGTGGCTTTCGTCATCATGGCCACCAGCGCAGCCTTGCTGTGGGGCCTCTACGAAGGTACCCAGGCGGTGCTGCAGGGCCGGCTGAGCCCCGGCCAGTTGGGACAGACGGTGGTCTATGTGCTGATCCTCGCCAGTTCGGCGGCGGTTCTCGGCGAGGTGTACGGCGACCTGTTGCGCGCCGCCGGCGCCACCGAGCGCCTCATGGAACTGCTGCACAGCCAACCCTTCATCCTGAGCGGAGAGGAACGCCCGGCTTCCGGGCCGCAGGGCGGAGCCACGATCGACATGGATTTGGCGCGATTCCACTACCCCTCGCGCCCTCAGCACCCCTCCCTGGTCGACTTCCGGCTGCAGGTCCGGGCCGGCGAGACCGTGGCCCTGGTCGGCAGCAGTGGTGCAGGCAAGTCCACCGTCTTCCAGTTGCTGCAACGCTTCTACGACCTGGGCCCCGATGCAGGCCATGTCCGCGTCGACGGGCTCGACCTGCCGCGCTGGGACCTGGAAGCCTTGCGGCGGCAGATCGGGGTCGTGCCCCAGGATGCGGTGATCTTCTCCTGCAGTGCCCTGGACAACATCCGCTACGGCTGCCCCGAGGCCACCGACGAGGAGGTACGCGCTGCGGCGCGCGCCGCCTTTGCCGACGACTTCATCCGCGCACTGCCCCAGGGCTACGACACCTACCTCGGCGAGCGCGGCGTCCGCCTCAGCGGCGGCCAGCGGCAGCGCATCTCGATTGCCCGGGCCCTGTTGCGCAAGCCCCGCCTGCTGCTGCTGGACGAGGCCACCAGCGCGCTGGATGCCGAGAGCGAGCGCATGGTCCAGGCCGCGCTGGAGTCGGCCATGAGCGACGGGCACCAGCAAAGAACGACGCTGGTCATCGCCCACCGACTGGCCACGGTCCAGAAATCAGACCGCATCGTGGTGCTGGAGCACGGCCATGTGGTCGAGGAAGGCAGCCACGACGAACTCATGGCCCGAGGCGGTGCCTACGCCCATTTTGCAGCGATGCAGTGGCTTGATTGAGTGCCCCACCCTCAGGCACCAGGTCTTGTGGCGGCAGAACGGACCCGACTTAGAGCGGCTAACAAAACCATGTCATCGTCGTCATCTGCATCCGCCATCTCGCACCGTTTTGTTAGCCGCTCTTAGTCCAGCATGTTCACCTTCCATTGATCGGTCAGGCAGAACCGAAGACTTGTCAGCGACAATCGGAAACTCACCACCGTGTCAGGGTTCCCATGCGAGCCCTGCAAATTTGGCGGTAGCTCCGTGAATCATTCTTCTCGTCGAGGAGTTACTCCGCCTGCAGCGGCCGACTGGATCATTCTTTCGATCTGAATGCGAATCTGCTCGGACACGAGCTCCGATCAATGGGGCATTCGGCGCCGACGCACCGCACCCGCTGCAAACACGACCATGACTCCAGTCAGAGCCGCCAAGCCCCATTCATTCAATGCCGGAATGCCCGCCGGATCGGATAACCCCAGCACCGGACCGCCCGGATCGTTGATGATGCCGTCAGGCCCCGTGAAGGTATCGTCGCCCAGGCCGTTGTCGGTGATTTGATACGTGATGGTGTTGCCCGAAATCGAGACCCCATTGGGCGCATACCAGACCGGCGTAGCCGGTGAAGCAGGCGTCTTACCGTACTTCATGAACGTCACGGGGCCTGCTAGGCTGGAGAGTGCCGAGAAGGTCACCGCCACCGTTACCGTCTCGCCCAGGTTGCAGCCCGTGACCCGAATTTTCATGCCGCCCAGCGGCGGCGGCGCTCCGTTATAGGCAGGCAACGCGTAAGGCCCGCTGTTGGCGGTGTCAATCGAGCAGCCGGCGCTGCCGCTCACAATCTGCGCGGACACCGTGCCGCTGCCAGCCGCCGTGGCAGCGGAGGTTGTTCGGCGCACCGGCGCCAAACTATCAAAAGCGGCAAATGGTCGTCCGCTACGCACGAGCCGCACCCGAGTGTCGCTGCGGGACGGTGGCCTAATGTCGACATAGCCCGTGCCGAAATCGACAATCCACACAAAGGGCGGATTCGTACCAATATTTACCGTAGAGGACCAATAATAATAGGCGTCCATATCCGGAAAAGCTATCCGATTGAATCGTGGATAAACACCAGGGATCACCAAAGATTCCAATTCAGTTATGTTAGGCAGGCGCCAATCGTTGTATCCCTTATAGTTGCGCGAGTTCGCGGTCACCGCCGACGCCAAGGCTTGCTGCCACGCAAAATACGAAGCCTGACAGTTCGTGTAGTCCGTCGATCCCCAACTGCATTTATCCCACATCAATCCGGTCACCGTGTCAGATACCGTGCCATCCCCGTTGTCGGCAAAGGTGGCCCAGGCCGGGCCCGAAGCCAAACCGACAAGGAGCGCTAACAAGCGCAAGAAACGACTCATGGTCCGCTACGCACGAGGCGCACCTGATTGGGGTTGGTCTGATGGTCAGCGCTGGCGGTGCCATCAGCGAAAAAGACAGTCAATGAGTAGGCAAAACCGAATTGAGTTATATCGCTGGTCCAATATGGAGAAATCTGGATGATATTCGGGAAAAAATTCGTATCGATTGCCGGAAGGTAAGCGCCGAAATTGACAATGGAGAGCAATTCCCGCCGCGTGGGCAAGCGCCAGCCGCTGGCGTACCCGCAAAGCGAATACGTTGTCGCATACGCCTGCGCCGCGCCCCAGGTCAGCGATCCATTGACCGCGCCGTCGGCCACCCAGATCAGGTTGGTCACGTTGTCTCTCACACAGACCGGCGTGCTGACAGGTACGCCACTGCCATCCAGCGCGATGGGATTGCCTGAAGCATCCAAGGCCGTGAAATCAAATCCCGCTGCGCCGCCGCCGACTTTAGTGAGCGCACCTGCCGCGGCCGCCGCATCGCGCCCGAAGCGACCGTCTTGCCCGGGGAAGCTGCCCGCATCGCCCGCGTTGGCATTGGTGCAGGTGGTCATTTGTGTGCCGTCATAGCACTGCGTTACGCCCGTATCGTTGAGCGTTCCCGTTGGGCCTGCGGCAAATGCATGGACAGTAACCAGACAAAGCAGTAACAAAAGCGAGCGCATCGTATACATCTGTGACTTGAAAGCGAGCAAGGTATCATCGCGGAAAGTTTCGGCGAATGCTTCTTTTTTCAAGGAAACCTTCGCCCGTGAAGGTCGAATGCGCTCCAGCCTTCGACTCATTTTTCACGAACTGAGTTTTGATGATCGATTTGCGCTGCTGGTGGAACGCGAGGTCTCAGAGCGTGAATCCAAGAAGCTAGATCGGCTGATTCGAGCTGCGGGCTTCCCGGAGAAGGCCTCGTTGGAGGATACCGACTACCGACTACCGACTACCGACCAACCAGAGGTATCGAGAAATCAATGATTGCCACACTTGCGAGTGGCGAGTGAGTTCGCCAGCGGCTCAACCTGATAGTGTCGGGCGCCACCGGGGCAGGCAAAACATGGTTCGCCTGTGCTTTTGGAACTCAAATGTGCCGCATGCGACTGCCAACTATGTTCGTCAAGGCAAGTGCCCTATACGAAGCGGTCGGCACCATCATCTTGGATGGCTCCCTAGCAACGTTGGAGGCTCGCCTGGTCAAACCCAGTTTGCTGGTCCTGGACGATTTTGGATTGGGTGAAATCACTCCGCAAGCCGCGCAGGCGCTGCTTGATGTGGTTGACCACCGGATGCGATCGGGCTCACTTCTGATGACCAGCCAGTTGCCGGCGCCGCGCAACTCATCGAGCAACAACAGATGCAGGCGATGCCACACGCCTGCGGCTTGCCAGTCACGCAGACGCCGCCAGCAGGTCATGCCGCTGCCAAAGCCAAGTTCCTGGGGCAGTTCCTCCCAGGGAATGCCAGTGCGCAGAACGAACACGATGCCATTCAGGGCCATCTCGTCGCTCACCCGCGGGCGGCCCCCTTGGCCGAGGGTACGGCTATCGGCAACAACGGCGCAATCTTCTTGAACTATGCGGCGCTATTCTCTTTGTTCTTGTTTCGACCCATGCAGCATCAAACGCCGATCAGGTGTTAGACGATGACATGGTTTTGTTAGCCGCTCTTATTGCAGGGTCTCTTTGCCGAACACAGGCAGCGGCAGCACCGGCACGCCCTCTTCCACCAAGGCCACCGTGTCCTCGAGAGAGGCCTGTCCGCGGATACCCCGCCTGGGTGATTCGCCGCGATGGATGCGCCGGGCTTCGGCCACAAATGCATCGCCCACGTCCTCGGCGTTCTTCATCGCTTCGCGGGTCAGCTTCAACCAGGCCGCCTGCAGAGCCTGCCGGCTCTCGGGGGGAACCCCATCCGACGACCGAAGGGATTTGCCAGGCGACTCGGGCCCGCTTGGCGCCACCGCGCCCAGATTCAGGCGCGGGGCTGACGGCAACTTGTGGATCTGGTGATCGCCACAGAGCGGACAGGTCAGGATGCCCCGGGTCAACTGCCCCTGGAAGTCCTCTTCCGAGGCGAACCAACCTTCAAAGTCATGCGCCTGAGCGCATTGGAGATTGAGTACCTTCATGGCTCAGAAGACGCAGGCTTTGCCCGCAGAACCGATGAAGGCGCAAGGACAGCCATGAGAAAGCCGCATCCCACAGTGCTGGATGGAAATGTCGTGCGCAAGGGTCGCTGGCAACGGAGACATCATGCGGGTCCAGACGGACATGACGACATGGACAGGCAGACGCTCAGGTCCGGCCGGCGGAGCCTGCATCGGCGCGATGCCTGAGCAGATAGCGGTAGACGAAACCGGGGAAGGCAAAGGTCAGGAACAATGCCCAGGTCACCGCGTAGAACTCCCAACCCTGCGGGGAGACCTGGCCCGCGCGCTGCTCAAGGGCGCGTCCGACCAGTCCGACCACCCCGTAAAGGAGCAGCAACTCCAGAAAGCGCCATGCCAACGACTTGGGTGCACGCCATGGGATCACCGCCAACAGGCGGTGATTCACAAAAGGCAGGTTGGCGGCGGCGAATGCCAGCAGGATCACCAACCAGACGGAGCCCTGGAGATTCACAAGCCGCTCGCCGGTCCGGACGACCTCAGGACCCCAGGGTGCGCACGATCGCGCGGGCGCACAGGGTCATCAGACCACCGGGCATCAAGCCCAGGAACAGGATCAGCGCCGCGTTGAGCGACAGCATGACCCGCACATCGGCCGGGGCAGACACCGTGGTGGCGGTGATCGGCTTGTCGAAGTACATGACCTTGACCACGCGCAGGTAATAGAAGGCACCGATCAGGGACATCAGCACGGCGAACACCGCCAAGGCCACATACATGTTGTCACCGGTGGTGACCAGGGCCTGCAACACCGACAGCTTGGCATAGAAGCCCACCAGCGGCGGAATGCCGGCCATCGAGAAGAGGCAGACCGTCATCACGGCGGCGTAGAAGGGGCTGCGCTGGTTCAGGCCGGCCAGATCGGCCACTTCTTCGCTTTCAAAGCCTTCGCGGGCCAGCAGCAGGATCACGCCGAATGTCGCCAGCGTGGTCAGCACATAGGTCACCACATAGAACATGGCCGAGCTGTAGGCATTGGCGGCCGGCAACGTGGTGCCGTTGACCACGCCCGGGATCAGGCCCAGCAGCACGAAGCCCATCTGCGAGATGGTCGAATAGGCCAGCATGCGCTTGAGGTTGCTTTGCACCACGCCCACCAGATTGCCGATGAGCAGCGAAGCGATGGACAGCACCACCAGCATCTGTTGCCATTCGACGGCCAGGGGCAGCAGGCCCTCGACCAGCAGGCGGATGATGATCGCAAAGGCGGCGAACTTCGGGGCTCCGCCGATCATCAGCGTGATCGCGGTCGGTGCACCCTGATAGACGTCGGGGATCCACATGTGGAAAGGCACCACACCGAGCTTGAACGCCAGACCGGCCACAACGAAGACCAGACCGAAGATCAGCACCTGGTGGTTGACCTGACCCGAACCGACGGCCTTGAACACCAGACCCAGGTCGAGCGAACCGGTGGCGCCAT
>Ga0213872_10001067_pt1 | contig 18940 bp, 17 predicted proteins | sample VelepicomBERX_R2_FD_160071 | JGI IMG/M metagenome (GOLD analysis project Ga0213872, IMG submission 160071) | Rhizosphere microbial communities from Vellozia epidendroides in rupestrian grasslands, the National Park of Serra do Cipo, Brazil - RX_R2 | ecosystem: Host-associated > Plants > Roots >...
GAGGGCCCGGCGGCGGCGCATCATCCCCTGCAGATAGCCATTGGCGGCGACATAGGCGCCCTGCCCCGGATTGCCGATCATCGTCGTCACCGACGAGAAGGCGACGAAATAATCGAGGCCTGCGTCACGGGTGCCGCGGTCGAGGTGATCGGCGCCCAGCACCTTGGGCGCCAGCACGGCATGGGTGCGGGCCGGCTCCAGCCCGGCGATCATGCCGTCGTCGAGCACCATGGCGGCATGCATGACGCCCGCCAGGCGGCCATGCTGGGCGGTCAGCTTGCGCACCAGCGCCTCGACGGCGGCACCGTCGGTGACGTCCAGCGCCTCGACCAGCAGCTGCACCCCGCTATCGCGCAAGGCCTGCGCCCGCGCTTCGAGACCGGGCTCGAAGCGGCCGCGGCGCGAGGCGACGACGATGGTCTTGGCGCCCTTCTCGGCCAGCCACGCCGCCGTCTCGAAGCCGAAGCCGCCGGCGCCGCCGACCACCAGATGGCAGCCCGGACCGGCGCGGAAGGCTTGGCGCGGCACGCTGGTGGCGACCGGCCGGGCGGCGGGCCGCACGATGATCTTGCCGACATGCCCGGCCGCCTGCATCAGCTGGAAGGCCTCGCCGGCTTCGAACCAGTCGAAGCTGCGATAGGGCAGCGGCGACAGGGCGCCGCTGGAGAAGTGGGTCATCAGCTCGGCCATCAGCCTTTGCGCCAACGGCAGATTGGCCGCCAGCAACTGGTCGAGATCGACGCCGAAATAAGTGAGATTGCGCCGGAACGGACGCAGCCCCATGGCGGTGTTGAGAACATAGTCCCGCTTGCCCAGCTCGACGAAGCGGCCGAACGGCTTCAGGCATTTGACGCTGGCCAGCATGGCCTCGCCGGCCAGCGAGTTCAGCACCACGTCGACGCCGCCGAGATCGCGGCGGATCTCGTCGAGGAAGGCGGTGCTGCGGGAATTGTAGATGCGCTCGGCGCCGTAGAGCGCGGCCAGCGCCCGCTTGTCCGGCGTGCTGACGGTGGCGGCGATGCGGGCGCCGTGCAGGCGGGCGATCTGCATCGCCGCCAGTCCGACGCCGCCGGCGGCGCCATGGATCAGCACCCATTCGCCGGGCTGGATGCGCGCCTGGTGCACCAAAGCGTACCAAGCGGTGAGGAAAGCCACCGGGATGGTCGCCGCCGCATCCAGCGGCACTTCCGCCGGCAGGCGGGTGAAGACGCCGGCATCGGCGGTGGTGTGGCTGGCGAAGCTCTGCCGGCCGAAGCCGGTCACCGCGTCGCCGACCGCGAGATCCTTGACCTCGGAGCCGACCGCCACCACGCGCCCGGCGCATTCGAAGCCGAACACCGCCCCGGCCAGACCGTCATCCAGCACGTCGTCGTCGAGCAGGCCGGTCGCCAGCATGATGTCGCGGAAATTGAGGCCCGAGGACTCGATCCGCACCTCGACCTCGTTCGGGCCGGGCGCGCGGCGCTCCAGCTCGACCCAGTCGAAATTGGCCAGCATTCCCTTGGTGCGCAGTTCGATGCGCACCGCCGGCACCTCGGCGTCGGTCGCCTCGCGGCTCAGTCCGGCGCGCACCCGCGCCGCCGACACGCCCTGGGCGTCGATCGCCAGTTCGGCGGCGTCCGGCGGCGTCCGCAGCAACCCGGCCAGCCGCGCCGCCGCGATGTCGGGATCGAGGCCGGGCAGCAGGTCGACCAGCTTGATCTGCAGGCCGGGATATTCGTTGATGGCGACGCGCAGGAAGCACCACAGCGCTTCGGCGCGCGGATCGATGGCGTCGGCCTCGTCCGCGTCGCGCCCTTCGGTGACCACCCACAGGCGGTGCTTGCGGCCCTGGGAAGCTTCCAGCAGGGCGGCAAGTCCGGCGATCGAGCGTTCGAGATCGCCCGCCGCGTCGATCAGCGCCGGGACGACCAGATCGGACGCCTCGTCCGCCGCCGTCAGCTCGGCCAGGGCGCCGCGCCGCAGCGGGGTCCCGTCCAGGCGCAGGGTTCGCGCCAGCGCTTCCAGCGCCGGGGACGCGGAATCGGCGATCGCCACCGGAGCGGCGGCGGTGACCGCGGCGCCCGCCTGGCCGGCCGACGCCAGCAGGACGGTGCCCATGCCGTCGCCCAGGGCGTGGCTGTCGATCTCGCCGAAGCCCGAGGACACCAGCAGGCGCGCGCTGTCCCCGCCCGCGGTCCGTTCGGTATCGCCGAGCAGCAGGTCGAAGCTCAGCGCCGGCGGGGGCTCGAAGACGCATAGCAGCCCGCCGGGAGCGAGCCGGCGCGCCAAAGCACGGCCGAGGGCGGTATCGCCGTCGAGCACCGGGCCGAAGGCGAAGGCCAGCGCCACATCGTACTGGCCGGGCGCGGCGGCATCGTCCGCCTCCTCGGCCGCCTCGAAGGCGAAGCCCTCGACCACGCCGCGGCGGGCCTCGGTCTGGTTGAGACGGCGCTGGTCGGTGCCGAGCACCGTGACCGTCGCCCTGCCTTCCCGCACCAGCGGGGCGAGGCTGCGCAGCAGGCCCAGGCACGAGGGTTCGGCCACCAGGATGCGCAGCGGCTCGGGGGAGATCCTGTCCTGCAAGGCGGCGCACACGGCTTGGGCCGCCGACAGCAGCGGCGCGAACAGGATCGAATAGGTCTCGAACTGCTCGCGCAGCGCCGGCCGGATCGCCGGCTCGAATTCGGTCAGGGCCTGAGCGGCGAGGACGATCTCGGCCCCGGCGCCGGGAAATTCGGCGGCGAAGGTGGCCAGGATGTCGGCCGGCGGCGGCAAGCCGCTGTCCTCGGCCAGTACCCAGCCTGCCGGCGTTTCGTCGGCCAGCTCGACCGCCTTCAGATGATCGAGCAGCGCGCGGGTGCGCGGCGAAGCGGCGGCGGAAACGACGTCCTGTCCGCGCAGGGCCGAATGAGCCTGGGCGCGGGCAAAGGCTTCGAGCAGCAGCCAGGAATCGGGGCGAGTCGCCGACGCATCCCGCCGCAGGGCCTCGACCACCGCCGGGCGGGCGTCGCCGCCCTCGCGCAGCAGCCGGATCGGGCTGTCATGGAAGAACACATTGGCCTGCTTGCGGCGGTCGAGGGTCACGGCGCGGAACAGGCCGCCGCTCAGGCCGGCGACGAAGGCGCCCTCGGCATCGAAGAGATCGACGCTGACGAGCAGCGAATGATCGGTCTCGCGGTCGACATGAAGCAAGGCGCGGGCCGGCACGGCGCCGTCGCGGTCGACGCGCAGGCGGCCGAAGCGCACCGGCAGGAAGGCGTAGCGCTCGCCGGCCCGCGCCTTGATGTTCTCGAACATGGCGTGGAAGGCGGAGTCGAGCGCGATCGGATGCAGCACCTGCGGACGCTCGGCAAGACCGGCATCCTCGGCGAAAGGCGACAGCTCGATCTCGATGTCGGTGTCGTCGCGCCAGGCGCGGGTGACCCGGCGGAATTTCGGGCCATATTCGACGCCGGCGCGGGTAGCGCTGTCATAGACCTGCTCGGCCGTCAGCGCGATCGGCAGATCGTCGCGCTTGGCCGGGGTCGCCGGCGGCGCCGAGGCGACGCGGACGATGCGGCCGCGGGCGCACAGGGTCCATTCATCCTCGCCCAGGCGCGGGCGGCTCCACACCTCGACCACCTGGGTATCGCCGCTGAGGCGGACCGACACTTCGCGCATGGAATCGGGGGCCAGCGGCAGCCATTGCAGCAGGTCGAAATCCTCGAGCCCGATCGGACCTTCCGGATAGAGTTCGCGCGCCACCGCCAGCGCCATCTCGGCGAAGGCGGTGCCCGGGACGATGATCTCGCCGTCGATGCAATGATCGGCGAGATAAGGAACGGTGGCGGCGTCGAGCAGAGTGCGCCATTCGGGAGCGCCCGCCGCCAGACGGGCGCCGATCAGCGGATGGCGCGGCACGGCGCCATAGATGTCGAGCGCCTCGCCGGTCGAAGGCTGGCGATAGGGCTTGTGCTGCCAGGGATAGCCCGGCAGATCGACGCGTGCCCCCGGTCGCGGGCCGAACAGCCCTTCGGTGTCGAAGCTGCAGCCGAGCACCAGGGCCCGCGCCGCGATGGCCGGCAGCGGATCGGCGTCGGGGCTGTCCTTGTCGCCGAAACTGGTCAGGGCGGTGCCGTCGAAGCCGCTTTCGCGCAGGGTGTCGGTGATATTGGCGGTCAGGATCGGGCGCGGCCCGATCTCGACGAACAGGCTGGCGCCCTTTTGCGCCGCCGCGGTGACGGCGGCGCTGAAGCGCACCGGCTCGCGGACATTGCACCACCAATAGTGGGCGTCGAGCAGTCCGCCCTCGATCTCGGCCCCCGAAACGGTCGAGAGGAAGGGAATGGCCCCGGCCTGCGACGCGATCTCGCCCAGCGAGTCGAGCAGCGGCTGGCGCAGCGGATCGAGCAGCGCCGAATGGAACGGATAGGCCAGATCGAGCGGGCGCACCGCGACGCGGCGCTTGCGGGCGAACTGCGCGAAGGCCTTGATCGCCTCGGTCGGACCGGACAGGGTGACCGAAGCCGGGCTGTTATAGGCGGCGATCTCGATCCCCGACAGGCCGCTGTCGGCGATCAGCCGGGCGGCGTCGCGCGGCGACTGGCCGGCCACCGCCATGGTGCCGAAGCCGGCCGCCTTCTCCTGATGCTCGCTGCGCAGATAGATCAGCCGCACCGCCTCGGCGAGGCCGATGGACCCCGAGGCTTCGGCGGCGGCGACTTCGCCCACCGAGTGGCCGAGCACCATGTCGGGCCGGATGCCCCAGGCCGCCAGGGCGGCGGTCAGCGAGGACTGCAGCGCGAACAGGATCGGCTGCGCCACCCGCGTCTGCGCCAGGCGCTCGCCGAGATCGTCGGCATGCAGCGCCTCTCGCAGCGACCAGCCGGCCAGCGGCTGGAACAGGCTGTCGACGGAGTCGAAATGGCGGCGGAAAACCTCGTTGTGCGCAAGGGCGGCTCGGCCCATGCCGACCCATTGGGCGCCGTTGCCGGTATAGACGAAGCACAGCTTCGGCGCGGTCGAGGGCGCGGTGCCGGCGGCGCCGGCCGCCGTCGCGCCGGTCTCGGCGAAGCTGCGCAGCGCCGCCGCCTGGGCGGACGGTTCGGCCAGCGGCAGGGCCAGGCGATGGTCGCCGAGGTCGCGCTGCCAGGCGGCGCCCGAGGCGATTTCGGCGCCGTCGCGGCCGGCCTCGATCAGATCGGCGGCGGCGCGGGCGGCGTCGGCCAGAGCCGGACGCGAGAAGGCGGACAGCATCATCAGACGCGGCGCGGCGCCGCGCTCCGAGGCGATCGGCGAAGGCGCGGGCTCGGGCTGGGCGATCACCACATGGGCGTTGGTGCCGCCGAAGCCGAAATTGGACACGCCGGCCAGCCAGGTGCCCTCTTCCGGCAAGGGCAATGCCTCGCGGGTGAGCGACAGGTTGAGATCGGCGAAATCGATCGCCGGGTTGAGTTCCTCGGCATGCAGCGACGGCGGCAGCAGCCGGTGCTCCAGCGCCAGCACCGCTTTATAAAGGCCGGCAAGGCCCGAGGCAGGTTCGAGATGGCCGATATTGGACTTGACCGAACCGATCGGCAGCGGGGCGCCGCGCGGACGCCCCAGCGCCTCGCCGATGGCCCCGGCTTCGGCCGGATCGCCGACGCGGGTGCCGGTGCCGTGCGCCTCGACGAAGGCCAGGCGGTTGGGATCGATCTCGCTGTAGACCCGATGCAACAGCTCGCGCTGGCCCTCGGTCGAGGGCAGCGAGATGCCCGAGGTGCGGCCGTCGGAATTGATCCCCGAGGCCAGTGCCACGGTGCGCACCGGATAGCCGCGCTCGGCGGCGACCGACAGGCGCGACAGCACCAGCGCCACCGCGCCCTCGGCACGGACATAACCGTCGCCGACGGCCGAGAACGGCCGGCACAGACCGGTGGGCGACAGCATCGAGGCGCGCGAGAAGCCGATGAAGGAGCTGGGCGACAGCAGCATGTTGACGCCGGCGACGATGGCCATGTCGATACGGCCCGCGGTGATCGCCGCATGAGCTTCGGCGAAGGCGACCAGGGACGAGGAGCAGGCGGTGTCGACGGTGAAGCTGGGACCGCGCAGGTCGTAGATGTAGGAAATGCGGTTGGACAGGATCGACAGGGTGTTGCCTGTCATGAAATGGCTTTCGATCGCCGCCGGATCGGTGGTGTGCAGATTGCCGTAATCGAGGCTCGAGGCGCCGACATAGACGCCGACATTGGCGCCCGCCAGCGAGCTGGGGGGAATGCCGCCATCTTCGAGCGCGCTCCACACCACCTCCAGCAGCAGGCGCTGCTGCGGATCCATCTCGGCCGCCTCGCGCGGCGAGATGCCGAAGACCGACGGGTCGAAATCCCACGGATTGGCCAGATAGCCGCCGGCAAAGGTATAGCTGAATCCCGGCTCGGCAGTGCGGGGATGGAAATAGCGGTCCGCGCTCCAGCGTCCCGGCGGCAGCGGTCCTACGGCGCAACGCCCCTCGACCAACAGGCGCCAGAACTCGTCTTCACCGGAGGCTCCCGGCAGGCGCGCCGCAATACCCGTAACAGCAACGCGCGAGAACTCCACGCGCGGGGACATCACCAAAGACGACATGAAATGATGTACTTTCTTCGTGGGAAACTTTGACTGAAATTTTCTGTAACAGAGTTGCCGCGGTTTTAGCACCGTAAAATCTACTTGCCGAGGAAAGAAATGTTTCGCGGACGCGGAAAAAATTTAGAAGGCTTCGTCTTTTCAACTCTTTGTGCGGCGATCTTGGAAATATCCGCAAACGGCGCGGCGGCGGCGCAATCGTCGCCGGAGGGCCTGTGGCGGACCTTCGACGACCGGACCGGCGAGGCGCGCGCGCTGGTTCGCATCTATCGGCAGGACGACGCCCTCTTCGGCCGCGTCGAGGCCAGCCTGGTGCCGGGCGAAGGCGACGAGCATTGCGTCGCCTGCACCGACGAGCGCAAGGACCAGCCGGTGATCGGGCTGCTGATCATCCGCGACCTCAAAGCGGAAAAGGGCGGTTTCAGCGGCGGCGACATCCTCGATCCGGACACCGGAGAGGTCTATCGCTGCACGCTGCGCCTTGCCGATGATGGAAAGCGGCTGACCGTGCGCGGCTATCTCGGCGTACCGTTGCTCGGCCGGTCGCAGACATGGCAGCGGGAAGAGTGATCACGCCACATCCAGCACGGCCCGCACCAGCGGCACGGTGACCGCCCGCCCCTCCTCCAGCGCCGCCTTGTCGACCTTGTCGACGAGATCGTGCACCGCCGCGAAGGAACGGTCCATGCGCGGCAGGGCATAGGCGACGACGTCGGGACCGATGCGCAGCTGGCGATCGGAGAACAGCTTGACCAGCAGGGCTTCCAGCAGAAAATCGTCCGGGCTGCCGATGCTGGCCACCGGCAAGGTGGCGAGACGCGAGCGCAGGTCCGGCAACTCGATGCCCCAGCGGTTGGGCGGCTCGCGGCCGGTCAGCAGCAGCGGCCGATTCTGCTCCTTTTGCAGATTGAACAGGTGGAACAAGGCCGTCTCGTCGACGCCGCGATCGGCATCCTCGACCACCACCCCGCGGTCGGCGGCGATATCGGGAATATTGTCCGGGGTCAGCTCGGCGGCGGGCGCCACCACGCTGTCGCTCTTTTCGGCGAAGATGCGCGCCAGATGCGACTTGCCGCTGGCCGCCGGCCCCGCCAGCGCCAGGCCGAAGCCCGGCCATCCCGGCCAGCGGTCGATCCAGCCCATCGCCTCCTCGTTGCAGGGGGCGGGCAGGAAATCGGCGGCGCTATAGGCGGGAGGACGCGAGAGATCGAATATGAGCTGCGACGACTTCTTCATCCCGCCGAGGCCGAATCGCTGTAAAGGGTGCTGTTGAGATATTGCTGGGTGGCGAATTTGACCAGCACGCCGATCACCGCCGCCACCGGCAGGGCCAGCAGGATGCCCAGGAAGCCGAACAGCGCGCCGCCGGCCAGCAGGGCGAAGATCACCCACACCGGATGCAACCCGATCTTGTCGCCCACCAGGCGCGGCGCCAGCAGATTGCTTTCCAGCAGATTGCCGATGATGAAAACCCCCGCCACCAGCCCGGCAAGGCCGAGATCCTGCGACTGCGCCAGGGCCAGCCCGACCCCGACCACCAGGCCGGACATGGTGCCGAGATAGGGAATGAACGACAGCAGCCCGGCGCACAGCCCGACCACCAGCCCGAGATCGAGTCCGACGATCGACAGGCCGGCGCCATAGATGACGCCCAGCGTCAGGCAGACCATGGCCTGGCCGCGCACCCAGCCGGCCAGAATGCGGTCGATGGCGCGCAGCTGCTCGCGGATCGTCTCGGCGTGACGGCGCGGCAACAGGTGATCGACATGGTGAGTCATGCCGGCCCAGTCGCGCAGCAGATAGAAGGTCACCATCGGCGTGATGAAGACCAGGGACAGCAGATTGGCCAGCGCCAGCGACCCGGTCAGCAGGGTGCCGACCAGCGACGCCACCCATTCGATCGCCGTCCCGGCGTAATCCCCCACCGAGGAGCGCAATTTGGCGAGATCCCCCGGCGACAGATAGCTCTTGATGATCCGCCACAGCGGCGTGGCGCGCTGCAGAAGCTGGGTGACATAGCCCGGCACGCGCTGGGCGAAGCCGACCAGCTGATCCTGCAGGACCGGCGCCAGCAGCACGATCACCGCCACCGCGGCGATGAAGAAGAACAGGGTGATGGCCACGGTGGCCAGCGTCCGCGACAGGCCGAATTTCTGCAGCCGCAGCGCCAGGGGATCCAGCAGATAGGCGATCGCCATGCCGACGACGAAGGGCAGCAGGATGCTGCGCAGCAGATAGAGCAGCAGGATGAACAGGGCGAAGCCGCCCAGCCAGAACCGCAGCCTGAGATCGCGCGTCAATGCCGCCATTGCCTGGTCCTTATCTCGTCTTGCCGCCGGTGGCGCGGAGGGCCCAATGCTCATCCTCCCAGGTCAGCACCAGGCCGTTCTGCATCAGCACCGATTCCAGCTGGCCCTGCTCGCCGACATAATGCAGCACCAGCGCCGCCTCTTCGCGCGACAAGGCGGCGACATCGTAGGACCGCACCGCGGTGGCGCGGTTGAGGCGGTCGCGCAGCGCCAGCCATTCCTCGAAACCCGACAGCGGCGCCAGCGCCGCCAGCGTACCCTGCTTGTCGTATTGCAGCAGATTGCCGGTCTTCCATTCCTCGTCGAGCCCGCGCGCCAGTTCGTTGGCGGCGCGCAGCAGAAGCTGCTCCTGGGTCTCGCCGGCATCGCCGCCGAAACCGCGCTGGCCGCTCAGGCGGCTGGCCAGCGGCCCCTGGCCGGTTATCGTCAGGTCCAGCTTCAACAGGCCGTTTTCGCCCTTGCCCGGCACCGCCGTCACCACCAGCAGATCGGCGGCGTTGAGGCGTCCGGCCAGATCGGCGAGCTGGTCCGGCCCGGCGGCGGCCAGCGAGGCGCCGGTCGCCCCGTCGAGCTGCTGTTGCGGCGGCACCGACAATGCCACCAGCCCTTCCGGACTGCCGGCCTTCCACAGATCGCGCCAGGGATTGGCGCCTTCGGCATAGACGGTGGCCGCCTCGGTCTGCCAGACCGGCAGGATCGCCAGCGGCCGGCCGCGCCATTCGGCATAGGCGATGCCGGCGCCGCGCAGCAGCCTTCGCACGCCGTCGGCCTTGAAGCGCACCGACAGGGTGGCGATCAGCCGGCCCGGCCCCTGCTTTTCCTGATCGATGCCGACATCCAGCACCAGATCCTCGAGCCCGGCATCGTCGAGCTTGGGGATGCGCGGCCAGTCGGATTGCTGGGTGATGCGCTGCATCAGGATCTGATAGGCCTCGCGCTGGCCGAACAGCAGCGCCTGGTTGCGCGCCTGCACCAGATTGGTGTCGCGGATATCCTGGACCAGATTGCGCACCAGGAAGGGATCGTGGATCTCGGCGGCCCGCAGGGCCAAAGGCGACAAGGCGATCAGGAGCGTCAGCAGACGGAACAGCAGCATTGAAAACCGTCGAGGATTGAGTATGTTCGGCCAACCGCACCATATAGCAGTTTACCTTTAGCGAGGAAGCCATTAGCGACTCCCAGAAGCCCGGACTCAGCTACAAGGATGCCGGCGTCGACATCGACGCGGGCGAGGCCCTTGTCGACGCCATCAAGCCGCTGGCCAAGTCGACCGCGCGATCCGGCGCCAACGCCGGTTTGGGCGGATTCGGCGCCCTGTTCGACCTCCGCGCGGCCGGCTTCCAGGATCCGATCCTGGTCTCGACCACCGACGGCGTCGGCACCAAGCTGAAGATCGCCATCGAGACCGGCATCCACGATAAGGTCGGCATCGACCTCGTCGCCATGTGCGTCAACGATCTGGTGGTGCAAGGCGCCGAGCCCTTGCTGTTCCTCGATTATTTCGCCACCGGCAAACTCGACGTGCAGGCCGGGCGCACCATCATCGCCGGCATCGCCGAGGGCTGCCGCCAGGCCGGTTGCGCCCTGGTGGGCGGCGAGACGGCGGAAATGCCCGGCATGTATGCCGATGGCGATTACGATCTGGCCGGCTTCGCCGTCGGCGCCGCCGAGCGGGGCAGCCTGATCGACGGCTCGACCGTGGCCGCCGGCGACGTGCTGCTGGGCATCGCCTCGACCGGGGTGCATTCCAACGGCTTCTCGCTGGTCCGCAAGGTGGTCGAGCGCGCCGGCCTGAGCTTCGCCTCGCCCGCCCCGTTCGCCCCCGGCCAGTCGGTCGGCGAGGCGCTGCTGACCCCGACCCGCATCTATGTGAAGAGCTGCCTGGCCGCCATCAAGGCGGGCGGCGTCAAGGCGCTGGCCCACATCACCGGCGGCGGGCTGATCGAGAACGTGCCGCGCGTCCTGCCGGACGACGCCGTCGCCGAGATCGACGCCAAAGCCTGGCCGCTGCCGCCGGTCTTCGCCTGGCTGAAGAGGGAAGCCAATATCGAGGCGCAGGAACTGGCCCGCACCTTCAATTGCGGCCTCGGCATGGTCGCCGTCGTCGCGGCCGACAAGGCCGAGGCCGCCGCGGCGATCCTGCGCCAGCATGGCGAGACGGTGTGGACGGTGGGCCACATCCGCCCCCGCCGGGGCGACGAGGCGCAAAGCCAGGTTCTCGGCGCGGACGAAGCGTGGCGCGGCTGAAGGTCGGCGTCCTGATCTCGGGACGCGGCAGCAATCTTCAGGCCCTGCTCGACGCCTGCGCCGATCCGGCCTTTCCCGCCGAGATCGCGCTGGTGATCTCGAACGTTCCCGGAGCCCATGGGCTGGACCGGGCGGAGAAGGCCGGCGTGCCGACCCTGACCATCGATCACAAGGACTTTCCCGACCGAGCCTCGTTCGACGCGCGAATGGACCAGTCCCTGCGCGCGGCGGGGATCGAGCTGGTCTGCCTAGCCGGCTTCATGCGCCTGCTGAGCGACGGCTTCGTCGAGGGCTGGCGCGGCAGGATGATCAATATCCATCCCTCGCTGCTGCCCAGCTTCAAGGGCCTGCGTACCCACGCCCAGGCGCTGGCCGCCGGGGTCAAGCTGCATGGCTGCACGGTGCATTATGTGACGCCGTCCCTCGATGACGGGCCGATCATCGCCCAGGGCGCGGTGCCGGTGCTGGAGGGGGATAGCGAGGAAAGTCTGGCGGAGCGGGTGCTCGCGGTCGAGCACCGGATCTATCCGCTGGCGCTGAGGATGATCGCCGAGGGCGGAGCCCCCGGCGCCGATCCGGCGGTGTCGCTGATCAATCCGCCGCCATCGTGACGATGTCGGCCTCTTCCCCCTCGTCGATCGCCACCGGCACGCCGGGCAATTGCTTGGCCGAACGGATCGCCAGGGCCGATTTGACGTGGCTGATATTGGGGGCGGCGGTGAGTTTGGTGGTCAGGAAGCGCTGATAGGCGTCCCAATCCTCGGCCACCACCTTCAACAGGAAGTCGGTTTCGCCCGCCAGCATATGGCATTCGCGCACTTCCGGCCAGCCATCGACCAGGATCTCGAAGGCGCGCAGATCGGCCTCGGCCTGGCTGTTGAGGCCGACATGGGCGAAGATGGTGACGTTGAACCCCAGCGCGTGCGGATCGATCTCCGCATGGTAGCCGCGGATATAGCCGGCTTCCTCCAGCGCGCGGACGCGCCGCAGGCAGGGTGGGGCCGAAATACCGGCGCGATGCGCCAGATCGACGTTGGTCATCCTGCCGTCATCCTGCAGGTCGTGCAGGATGCGTCGATCGATTCGGTCCAGTTTTACCCGCTGCATATACTAAGGAACTCCAATTCTTTCGGGGTTTGTGAAATTATATTACAGAGGGGTATCCTCACCGCCAAGCCCTCATCTGGCCGGAAAGAAATTCTATGTCTCCCTTCGTGAGCTTCTGGACCCCCGCCGCCATCTCCACCAACGAACTGATCTTCCTGAATATTCTCGGCGCCCTGGTCCTCGGGCTGGCGCTCGGCTTCGAGCGGAACTATCACGGCCACGCGGCCGGCATGCGCACTTATGCGCTGGTCTGCGTCTCGTCGGCGGCGGTGACGGCGATCGGCGGCTTCCCGGCGCAATGGTTCGGCGGCCCCGGCGTCACGCACGGCACGATCGCCGCCGAGGCGACCCATGTCATTCAAGGCATCGTCACCGGCATCGGGTTCCTCGGCGCCGGGGTGATCATGAAGGAGGGGTTCACCGTCCGCGGCCTCTCCACCGCCGCCTCGATCTGGGCGACGGCGGTGATCGGCATCATCGTCGGAATCGGCTTCTATGCCGCCGCCATCCTCACCACCGTGCTGACGATGGTGCTGATGAGCAGCTTCAAGCGCCTGGAACTGCGCCTGCCGCACCGCCGGCAGATGCGCGCTTCGGTCACCTACGATCAGGCCGCCGCGCCGCCGCCGGCCGACCTGACCGAGCACCTGCAAAGGCTCGGCTATCTGGTGCTGGAACTGTCCTGCCAGAGTGTGACGGCGGAAAAACATTTCACCTACGATCTGGTATTGCTGGGCGACGGATCCCATAATTTCAATGACCTGATCGGCGCCCTGGGCCGGATGGAGGGGCTTGCCGCCTACTCCGTCGCTCCGATGCGCGACTAGGTCGTCCTTACCGGGTGGGGGCAACGCCAGAGAAGAGAGGGCAGATGAACAAGATTCCCTTCGACCACCGTCCCGCCTGGGTCGAGCCCGGCGACGAGAAGCCGGCCTTGAACCGCCGCGGCTTCCTCACCACCAGCGTCGCCGTCGGTTTCGCCGCCGCCGTGCAGCCGGTGATGGCCCAGGTGATCCATACCGACAGCGAGGGCATCGTCGCCGGCCAGGTCATGGTGCCGGTCAAGGACGGGCAGATCCCCGCCTATCGCGCCTATCCGGCCAAAGGCACGGCGCCCTTCCCCACGGTGATCGTGGCGCACGAGATCTTCGGCGTGCACGAGCATATCCAGGACGTGGTGCGCCGCTTCGCCAAGCAGGGCTATTTCGCCATCACCCCGGACCTCTATTCGCGCCAGGGCGACGTCGCCAAGATGGAGAACATCGACGACGTCATGAAGGTGGTGCGCGCCACCCCCGACGCCCAGGTGCTGGCCGACCTCGATTCCACCGTCGACTATCTCGGCAAGACCGGCCAGGCCGACGTCAACCGCCTGGGCATCACCGGATTCTGCTGGGGCGGCCGGGTGACCTGGATCTATGCCGCGCACAATCCGAAGGTAAAGGCCGGCGTCGCCTGGTACGGCCCGCTGACCTCCGCCGACCCCAACCGTCCCAGCGCCATTTCGCTGGCCCCGACGATCAAGGCGCCGATCCTCGGTCTCTATGCCGGCAAGGACGCCCACATCACCCAGGACGACGTATCGGCCATGCGCCAGGCGATCAAGGGCACCAAGTCCGAGATCGTCGTCTATCCCGATGCCGACCACGGTTTCAACGCCGATTACCGCCCGACTTACAACAAACAGGCGGCCGAAGACGCCTGGAAACGGCTTAAAGAGTGGTTCAAGGCGAATGGCGTGGCATAATAGGGCATCATGATCGATCCGTTCGGCCGTAAAATCTCGTATCTTCGCCTGTCGGTCACCGACCGCTGCGACCTTCGCTGCGTCTATTGCATGGCGGAGGACATGAAATTCCTGCCCAAATCCGAGGTGCTGACCCTCGAGGAGCTGGAGCGGCTGGCGGGCGCCTTCATCCGCCTGGGAACCACCAAACTGCGTCTGACCGGCGGCGAACCGCTGGTCAGGCGCGGCATTCTCGACATGATCGGCGATCTCGGCCGGCGCTATCTGGCGGATGGCTCGCTGAAGGAGCTGACCCTCACCACCAACGGCACCCAGCTCGTCAAATCGGCCGAGGCCCTGCGCGCCGCCGGGGTGAAGCGGATCAACGTCTCGCTCGACAGCTTCGACGCCGAGAAGTTCCGCGGCATCACCCGCGGCGGCGACCTCGCCCAGGTGATGGACGGGCTGCGGGCGGCCAAGGAAGCCGGGATCAAGGTCAAGCTCAACATGGTGGCCCTGAAGGGCATCAACGAGGAGGAGTTCGACCATGCCGTCGCCTGGTGCGGCGAGCAGGGCTTCGACCTGGTGCTGATCGAGACCATGCCGCTGGGCGAGGTCGAGGACCGGCTGGAGAATTACCTGCCGCTCGACGCCGTGAGGCGCCGCCTGGCGGAGAAATGGACCCTGGAAGCCTCGCCGATGAGCACCGGCGGCCCGGCCCGCTATGCGCGGGTGGCCGAGACCGGGCGCATGCTGGGTTTCATCACCCCGCTCACCCACGGTTTCTGCGAAAGCTGCAACCGGGTGCGGGTGACCTGCACCGGCACCCTCTATATGTGCCTCGGCCAGGAGGACGCCGCCGATCTGCGCGCGCCGTTGCGCGCCGGCGAGTCCGACGAGGCGCTGGAGGCGGCCATCCAGGCGGCGATCGCCCGCAAGCCCAAGGGCCATGATTTCATCATCGACCGCGATCACCGCCGTCCGGCGCTGGCCCGCCATATGAGCATGACGGGCGGATGAGTCATCCGACCATTTCTTTCGTGGCTGCCGAACAGGAGGCGGCGCAGGAGGCGCTCGGCCAGCTGATCGCCCTTTACGGCCAGACTCCGCCCGAGGAGGCCGAGGTGATCGTCGCCCTGGGCGGCGACGGCTTCATGCTGGAGACCATGCACCGCTTCATCGACCGCGCGGTGCCGATCTATGGCATGAACCGCGGGACGGTGGGGTTCCTGCTAAACACCTACCAGCCCGAGCATCTGCCCGACCGTCTGAACCGGACCCAGAAGGTGACGCTGCATCCCCTGGTGATGACCGCCGAGACCAGCGACGGGGTGCGCCACCACGCTTTGGCCATCAACGAAGTGTCGCTGCACCGCGAGTCTCGCCAGGCCGCCAAGCTGCAGATCCGCGTCGACGGCAAGATCCGCCTGGACGAGCTGATCTGCGACGGCTTGCTGGTCGCCACGCCGGCGGGCAGCACCGCCTATAACCTGTCCGCTCATGGGCCGATCCTGCCGATCGGCTCGGGGCTGCTGGCCCTGACCCCGGTGTCGGCGTTCCGTCCGCGCCGCTGGCGCAGCGCGCTTTTGCCGCACAAGGCGCGGGTCAGCGTCGAGGTGCTGGAGCAGAAGAAGCGCCCGGTCTCGGCGGTCGCCGAATTCACCGAGATCCGCGACGTCGCCTCGGTCGACGTGCGCGAGGACCGGTCGATCAGCATCGACCTGCTGTTCGATCCGGAACACAATCTGGAAGAACGCATCATTGCGGAACAATTCCTGCCCTGAGGCGGGCGGCAAGAAGGGTAAGAGGGTTCGAGGGCATGGGTGTAGCGGGTGTTTCCAAGATCAAGCTGATGCAGTCGACGGTGCTGTTCGCCGGGCTGGCCGAGGAGTCGCTGGCGGAACTGGCCGCCACCGCGCATTTCCTGCGGCTCGACACCGACCAGACGCTGTTTCTGAAGGGCGATCCCGGCCACCAGCTGTTCATCGTGGCGCGCGGCGTCGTCCGCATTTCCTCGACCTCGGACGACGGCAAGGAAACCACGCTGAACCTGATGCATTCCGGCCAGATGTTCGGCGAGGTCGCGGTGCTGGACGGCGAAGACCGCACCGCCAACGCCATCGCCCACGAACCGTCGGAACTGCTGGTGATCGAACGGCGCGAACTGCTCGATTTCCTCGACCGCAATCCCGAGGCGATGCGCCGCATGCTGGTGGCGGTGTGCGCCCGCCTGCGCTGGATCTCGGAAGCGCTGGAAGACGCCCATTTCCTCGATCTGCCGCGGCGCCTGGCCAAGCGCATCCTGCTGCTGGCCAAATTGTTCGGCCATCCGCACAGCGAAGGCGGCATCCGCATCGCCCTGCAGCTGTCGCAACAGGATCTGGCCGAATTGCTGGTGGTGACCCGGGAAAGCGTGAACCGCCAGCTGCGCCAATGGGAAGCGGACGGCATCATGACCCTGCGCGGCGGCTATCTGGTCGTGACCGACATCGCGAAACTCGAAACGATCTTCTAGTCCGGCGTGTTCCGGCGCGTTTCGCGGTTATCGTTGATCACCCGCATTCCCTGCCCGACCTCTCGGACCGAATAGAGGCTGCGCCGCATCAGGCTGATGGTGTGGGTCGCCACCGACACCGCGCGGCGGAACTCCGCCTCGGTCACGGCGCCGCCGCGGACCGCCAGAGGGTTGGGGACCTCGATATGCTCGGCGCTGGGTTCGCCGTCGCGCGCGAAGGCGCGGCGTTCCGGGCCGATATAATGCGGCACTACGACGAAGGGCTTGCGGGCGTGGGTCAGGTGGGCGATGTGGTCGGAGATCAGCGATGCCGCGCCCTCGCGCAGCAGAAGCAGGTCGACCCCGCTGTCGACCACCTGCTGATAAACGACGGTGCGCTGCGCCTCGACCAGCATGATCACGATCGGGAAGGCATGGCAATGAAGCCGGCCGAAGCGGATCTGCTCGATCAGGTCGAAGGTCAGGGCGCCGTTCAGCCCCGCTTCGGCGATGATCAGATCGATTTCGCTGAAGGTTACCGCGTGGTGGAAGTCCTTCTTGCTGTCGACCTCGTGGATATCGGCCGGGATGTCGCGCAGGATGGCCTGCTTGATCGCCCGTCGCATCGTCGGGTCGGCGACGGCCAGCAGGATGCTGACCGTTCCCGGGCCCTTCTTGATGCGGCGCCAGTTAGTGAGGTTGAACAAGGACGTCATCCGTCAGCAGGCCGGCCTTACTGGGCGTTGATCGCTTGCCACAGGGGCTGGTTGCCCTCGGTGCGCGAGCTGCCCTGCTGGTCGGTGAACTTCTCGACGAAATTGTCGTAGTTCAAATCCATCGCCAGGGTGGCGAGGGCCAGCGCGACTTCGCCGCGGCCGCAGCGGACCATGTAGCCGCGGCTCTTCGACAGGACTTCGACGATCGGGCAGGCCGAGGGCAGCACCGCCGCCACCAGGGCTTCGAGATCGGTCCGCACCTTGGTCTCGATGGTCAGTGTTCCGTTGCGACGGTCGGCGGGCGTGCAGCGGATGCTGAACGCGCCGAGGGGGGTTACCATCCACATGGTGCGACTCCTCCGGTTTCCAATGAATAGCTGATGAGATCGATAATGGCCTTGGCCGCATCTTCCGCCTTCTGGCGGGTTTCCGTGGCGCCGCCGAGGGACCATTCGGTGCGGCCGTTCTGCAGAACGCCGACCTTCCACTGCCATTCCCGCGAGGATTTCGACTCGACCACGCCCATTACGGCGCCGTCAGGCGTCGTATAGCTGGAGCGAGAGTCCTGGTCTATCCACATGGCTGCTCTGATCCCCACAACGGCGCGCCCGAGATTGCGCGTCGTACCCATAATCAGAGAAACAGATGCGGAGAGAGCCTTCTGTGAGCTACCTCACTGGCCAGCGCTGTCAGGCGTCGGAATCGACTCTGACCGGCGCGGCGTCGCCGCTGAGGAACCACGCTTCGAATTCATGGTCCCGGGAACAAAGAAGATTGAACAGGGTCATGCCGGCCTGACGAAATCCCGGTCATGCGACAGCGACGGCACCTTGCCGCGCGCCTCGGCGACCTGGGCGAGATCCAGGCTGACCATGACATAGCCGGGCTGTTCGCCGGCATCGGCCAGGATGGCGCCCCAGGGCGAGACGATCAGCGCGTGGCCGAAGGTCTGCCGGCCGCCGGCATGCTCGCCGCACTGGGCGGGCGCCAGGACGAAGCAGCCGGTCTCGATGGCGCGCGCCCGCAGCAGCACGTGCCAATGGGCCTTGCCCGTCGTGCGGGTGAAGGCGGCGGGCACCACCACGATATCGGCGCCGGCCTTGGCCAGGCTGCGATAGAGCTGCGGGAAGCGCAGATCGTAGCAGATGCTCATGCCGATGCCGCCCCACGGGCTGTCGGCCAGCACCGCTTCTCGGCCCGGGGAGAAGGTCGAGGATTCGCGATAGCTCTCGCCATTGCCGAGATCGACGTCGAACATGTGGATCTTGTCATAGCGCGCCGCGATCTCGCCTTCGGGCGACAGGAGAAAACTGCGATTGGCCACCATGCCGTCATCCAGCAATACCGCCAGCGAACCGCAATGCAACCAGAGGCCGGTCTCTCGCGCCAGCTCGCGGAAGCTGTGCAGCGCCTTGTGGTCCGCCTCCGGCATCGCCTTGGCGACGATATTGGCGCGCCCCCACTCCATCATGCTGACATTCTCGGGCATGACGACCAGTTCGGCCCCCGCCGCCCGCGCGTCGCAGGCCAAGGCGGCGGCGGCTTGGATGTTGGCATCCATGTCGTTGCCGGAATTGACCTGGATGCAAGCGGCCTTGAGGGAGGTCATTTTGTTGCCCTCAGGCGCCGGGCGTGCAGTCGCACGCCAGCAACGAATTTGGAAAATTCGTTGCTCATGCCAAGAGCGGGTCCAGTCCGCCGCGACCGTCGAGGTCGTAGAGATCGTCGCAGCCGCCGATATGACGGTCGTCGATGAAGATCTGCGGGACGGTGT
>Ga0213872_10001068_pt1 | contig 18918 bp, 22 predicted proteins | sample VelepicomBERX_R2_FD_160071 | JGI IMG/M metagenome (GOLD analysis project Ga0213872, IMG submission 160071) | Rhizosphere microbial communities from Vellozia epidendroides in rupestrian grasslands, the National Park of Serra do Cipo, Brazil - RX_R2 | ecosystem: Host-associated > Plants > Roots >...
TGTAGACAACCGCAAAGAAAAGTCCGGTCAACAGCAAGCCGCCCGCCGTCAGAAGAGCGATGTCAAAATCGCCACCCGATGTCCAGACCCAACACGCGCCCAGTACGCCCAGCAAAAGATTCAGCACGTCCGGGATAATGCCGTATTGCAGGTCGACCCAGGCAATGGCGGGCAGAAGCGTAAGACCCGCAATCATGGGGATATCCCACGGGCCCCAACCGCCCAGCACCATCGCCACAATGCCGATCACGGCACCCAGTATCTCGATAACCGGTATGGCAATCTCACCCTTACGCTGGCCACAGGGACAGGTGAAAGATAACGTTTCAGGACGCAAGATCCACCCGAACAAGGGCGTCAGGTTTTGCCAGCTGTAGGGTTTCAAGCAGTAAAGGCAGGACGGCATCGGGCTTTCGCCCGGCATGCGGTCAGCATCGCGCACACCAAAACGCGCAGCGAGCGAGGCCACCGATGCCCCCAAACTCCCCGCCGCCAGCCAATGCAGCAAATTCGGGATAAGATGATGATGTTGATGAAAACTCGCCATTCACGCGCCTGCCTAAAAATCAGGCACGCACCCTAGCACAGGCATTGGCGGGAGAGAAGGCGGTCCAGACCCTAAAGCCGCCCTACATATCGTGGCGCGGCGGGGTAACGGACGAAACAGCGTTGGGTTTATGCGGTGTACGATTTTCGATCTGCAGTTTCTGTTCATAGCTCAGCAGATTAATAGCGACCGTATCAACCGCAGCGGACAGGATGCTGGTGATCGTGCGCGAAATCAGGCCCAGTTTTTGGGCCGTGCGCGTATCAATAAGGCCAGCCTGAAAGAGTTTGTGCAGCGTATCGTTGCTGAGCCTCTCCAGCGCCGCCGCCATTTTCTCGGCCAATACAGTACGCGCCTGTACGCGTTGTTCTTTTTCCGAGGCGATGCGCTCGGCGCTTTGTAAGCCCTCTTCGACAATGCCGTGATAATCGCCCTCATCCTGGCGATTGGAATCTTTGGCAATGACTTCCTTGGCCGTCAGCGCACCAGCACCGCCCGCGAACCCGCCAGCTTTGCCTTTACCGGACTTGCCTTCGTCATCTCCATCCTCAGCTACGCGGACGGAAAGCTGTTCGGCCTTTTCCTGATGGCGCGTCATATGGTCATGCGTGTCTTTAGTCATTCGGTTCCTCCAACGTCGAGAGGATGGCCGCCGCACGGCGCACATGCAAGGGGGCTTCTTCATCCGCCGCGACTTCTTCAATCACATTCTGCGGCACCGGGCTGAAATACGCGTCGTAAATCTCGCGCAGTTCCTTGATGTCTTTGTTGATCTCAACCTTCGCTTCGTCGGGCAGGCCCGCGATGGCTTTTTCGATCAGGTTGATTTGCTCAGCCAGATGCAATTGCAATTCGGCGTCCACGTTACGTTCAATCTTCACATCTTCGTAATCGCGCGCCAATTGTTGGATGGTGGATTTAATGGCGGGCCAATGGTCACCCTCGGCACCCAACTCCTGACCGGCAACCAACAACGCGTTGCGCACACGTTCGACCAGACGCTGTTCGCGCGTTTCTTCGGCCGTCATGTCTTCCTGATGTTCTGTATTGTCTGCGCTCATACTGTCCCTGGACCCGGTCCCTGTTATGCCTTTGCACCCTTACACATAGCATTCAAGGGCTTAACCAAGGTTTAAAATCAGAACAGTTTGAAATACATACAAAAAAAGGGGCCAAAAGGCCCCTTTTCTGAAAACAGCGGGATTATTTAGACAGCACCTGTGTAAGCTGTTGCGCCCCATTTTGCAAAATAGCTTTATCCCTTCTATGCGGGAGCGCCTGACCCATGAAAACCGCACCAATGCCACCAAAAACACCGCCAAAGGTTGCGTTAATAAGCCGCATACCCGTCTTAAGAATACCAACCTTGGGATAATATTGCTCCGCAACCCCATCTTTATTTACTCTGGTTTTCGGTGTGGTCTCTTCCAAAACAGCATTCATCAATGTCGCAGCGTAGCAATATTGAACAGTGGTAACGAACGGATCAACAACATTGCGCTTCGCAAATCTCCAAGCATTCAGTATTGCAGAGTGTTTTTTGCCCTCTGAGATTTCGTAACGCTTGGCATCGGTCAAGGTTTGCGTTGCCCACGCGGCAAGCTGGACTGACGTGGCCACCATGGCACCACGCGCTTGTCTGGCCAGAAAGTTTCTCTCGTTATCGCCTCTGGAAAAGTTGGGGGAGATGGCCGTGACAGATTCAGTCAGCAGCAACAGGGCTTCACCATGTTTTGCAACATACGTAGATAAAGCTTGGAGGGATGCCTGCCCTTCGTTATGCGTCTTATCCAGCGTATAGTCGTATCTACGCATAGCAGTCGCAATACCAGCGGTATGCTTCTTTTTGGCCTTTTGACGTTTTTTAACGTCCTTCGGGTTTTTGCTTTGAAACAAAGTGAGTGGGTCTGTATCAACAAGGCCAAACAGAGCCGCCGCTGCTGCAAGTATCTTGTGGTTCTTTAATGTAGTTACTATGTCTCCAACCACATAGGATATCTGGTGGGGCAGATCTTGGTGTTCTCCTCTAGCCTTGGCCAATGATTCACGAAAAATGGCCGCACCTTGTTTTTCATCAATTCCTACAAGGGTAAACAGGTTCTGCAGCTTCTCAGGCACAACGGCGTGCTCGTGATCGGTGATTTGCTTTGCGACCTCAACGCCCAACGACAATATGGTCGTGGCAAACAGCGGGTGTTGAATAAAGAAATCAATGCCCTCAAGAAGATATTGGACGGCGGGTTTCTTATGCGCATCTTCTTCGGTTAGTCCTGCCATTTTTGCAAAACTTAGTTTAAGCGTGTCGATGTCCAAACCAAGTTTCTTTGAAAGCCCCTCAAAAAACGCATCTGGTGCAACACCAAATTCTTGGTCCATGAGATCAGATATCTTATCGCCCAGCCCACCTGTCTCTGTTTTTGGGGCAGCAGTATCGGATTCAATCAAATCACTTGCCATTATCTTCTCCGTTGAAAATAAGATCTTTACACACTGTTAACCTACCAGATTAGCGGGGGTCACCACAATACTTGCAAGCATGGACTTTAATTTCATGCCTGTATTTATTGGGTTATTTGTCATTCATAATTTGAAAGAATCTTTTGCTAGGCTACGCAACCAACCCTGTTAACCAATAACCCATGCAACGCACCCTACCTCTTCGTCTGGCTCTGGTTTTTGCCTCCCTGCTCTATTTCACGGCGTGGGGCTACCATCTTTATGTCGATACGGCATTGCTGCGCGGCTTTTGGGGTGACGGGGCCATGGAATTTCTGGTTCACCTGTCACGTTCCTATGTGTTCACAAATGAACCGCCGCGGTTGGACAATATCTGGGTTCATTTGTTTTCGGTCGGCAATCCACGCGACGGGGCGTTGTTTTTAAATGCGCTGGGTTTGCAAGCGGCGCTGTGGCTGAACATCACGGATGCCAGCACACTGAAACACATCTTTGTTTTCTGGCAATATGCCTTGCCGGGTTTTTTGTATCTGGGCCTGATCGTCACCCTATGGCGCACCGGACGCGCAGCCTGGGCCATATTCCCGCTAGTGTCATGGACGGTATGCAGCGTGCCCGTGGACTGGAACGCTGTTAACAACGCGCGGTGGGCCGTGCCGTTATTCTGGATGCATGTCATGCTGTGCCTGCATGCCCGGCCCGGCAAAACATGGCGTGATGAAGCGCCCGCCCTTGTGGCGCTGGGGCTACTTGGTGCCCTGATGCTCGCCGGTTTGTATGAAAGCGTCGTGGGTCAATTGGCCCTGACGGCAGCGGCGGGTTTTTACATCCGGCACAAGGAAGGCAATAACCGTCCCCTGCTGTATTCACTGGCGGCCTTGCCGGGTGCGATCGGCGCGCTATGGTCCTATCTGGCGACAGGGCAAAACGCGCAAAACGGCCTGCATGAATTCATCCTGCCCAAGGTGTTGCCGCTGTTCCCCGTGGCAGCGTTGATTATTCTGCCGGTTTTGGCTGTGCCGATACTGGCGCTCACCCCCCCGCGCGCACGCCCCTTTGTTTACGCGATCCTGCCCGCCTGCCTGATTTACTGGGGCATACGCATGGTCGTGACGCCGCCCCTGCCGATATGGGAACAGGTCAATTTCCGTTTCGACTATATCTTTATGGCGCTGGGGCTGATGACCATGGCCGCCGCCTGTCGTTGTCTGCAAAACCTGCCGCAGGTCGCACCGGAACGATGGGCCGCACCCGTCGTCCTGCTGGCCTTATGCACTGGCGCCCTGTTGTGGCAGCAGCAGGTGACGCAAAGCGGCGACTGGCGATCCTGCATGGATGACTATCAGTCCATGAAAAGCGACAAGCCTCTTTTGCTCAGCGCCGAATTGCGGCCCCTGATACAATTCAATGACACGACTATGCAGGCCTATAACCGCCGTGCGGTGCATCGCTGCCTGTGGGACTGGGCAACGCCGTGGACCGATATGTTGATGAGCCAGGACGGCCGCGTATCGCAATGGTCGTTGTTCACTTTCTGGCAGGGCTTTGCCTTTACGGAAAAAGGCGGGCAGGTTTACCTGCATACAAACAATTGGACCATGAACAGCCCATCCATTCAGGAAAGCGATGGCTGGCTGCCCCTTAAAACCATGTTATACAACCTGACCCCCTTGTATGAAAAAGTCGGACTGGGCCCCTTGTTCCCAAGGTCGCAATGTCTGCCTGCGGCCATGGCGGAGCCGACATGGCGGCCTCATCTGGAATCTTTGACAGATGACAAACGGCGGGCCATGTTTGTTTGCCCCCGTCATTAAAGCCCTTTAGCGATTCGCACGTCATGATCGAGAATAAAAAAATCACCGTCGTCATGCCCGCCTATAACGCTGAAAAGACACTGCGCATGACCGCGGAGGCCCTACCCAAAGATGTCGTGGACGATATTATTCTGGTCGATGATTGCAGCCGCGACGCAACCGTACGCGTCGCCGAAGAATTGGGGTTGTACTGCGTGCGGCATCCTGAAAATCGCGGTTACGGCGGGAACCAGAAAACCTGTTACCGGTTGGCGCTGGAACGCGGTGCCGATATCGTCATTATGCTGCATCCGGATTATCAATATGACCCGCGTTTGGTGCCCGCAATGGCGTGGATGCTGATGGCGGGGCCGTATGATATTATTCTGGCGTCGCGCATGCTGGTGGGCAGCGCACTGGCCGGCGGCATGCCGATGTACAAATTCATCGCCAACAAAGCACTGACGACGTTTCAGAACCTGATGCAAGAACAACATCTGTCCGAATACCACACCGGTTTTCGCGGCTATCGCCGCGAGGTTCTGGAGAAGTTTGATTACACGCGTAATTCCGATGATTTCGTCTTTGATAACCAGTTTCTGGCGCAGGCGATTTATCACGGTTTTAAGGTGGGGGAAATCTCATGCCCCGCGAAATATTTTGACGAGGCGTCGTCCATCAATCTACGCCGCAGCATCATCTACGGGCTTGGCGTTGTCGGCACAAGTCTGGCATTCCGCTATGCGCGTTCTGTGTCCGCCAAAGGCGGGCTTTTTGACAATCTGAAAGAACACACGTCATGATTTTGGATCTGAATAAATGGCACAACGCCCTCTCCGACATGAAGCAGCGGTACCAGCAGGCGCCCGTATTCCCGCATATAGCAATTGACCAGTTTCTGGATGCCGACACGTTGCAGCAGGCGGCGGCGGATTTCCCGCCCATCAGCGGCGACGGATGGATTCACTATCAGCATGTCAACGAAGACAAGGGCGGCCTGAACAAGCGCGACCTGATACCGCCGCGCCTACTGGCGATCATCGACCGGTTGAACAGCCCCGATTTTGTTGCCTGGCTGTCGGAACTGACGGGCATACCCAATCTGGTTCCCGATACGGCGTTGGAAGGCGGCGGCCTGCACCAGATTGAGCGCGGGGGGTTTTTGAACATCCATGCGGACTTTACCGTGCATCCGCATCACCGCATGTGGCGTCGTCGCGTGAATGTTCTGGTTTACCTGAATGATGATTGGCAGGACAGCTTCGGCGGACATCTGGAATTATGGACGCGCGACATGAAGCAGTGTTTTGAAAAAATCAGGCCCGACTTTAATCGCTGCGTCATCTTTAATACGGATTTTGATTCCTACCACGGGCACCCGACGCCGCTCGCCTGCCCGGAAGACCGCACGCGCCGTTCCATCGCCCTTTATTACTTCACGGTCGAAAATAAGCCACCCGGCAAGGTCGCCACCAATTACCGTGCGCGACCCGAAGACGGGCTGAAAAGCTTGTTGATCTATCTGGATAAGCAGGCGCTGGCGCTCTACAACGCGATCAAGGGCGCCACAGGCATCAATGACGAGGCGGTTAGCAAAATACTGCGCTGGGTCGGGAAACTGCGCGGCAGGCGCTAAAAGACTGCGTTGCCTTTATTGCGCGGCCTGCAGCGGATAATCAAAGGAATCTTCGTCTTCCTCAACCGCGCTCACCCTTGAAGTGTTGCCGTTGACCTTGGTCACCGGCTGGCGCGAAGCCAACTGTTCCGCCATCATGGAAATGACCGCGCTCGACAAGCCGAACAATTGCATCGCTTCGTCGATCGACAGGTTGGTTTCCGGCAACAGCAACGGGTTGCGGTAATGATCCTTGACCTGAATCAGCATCTGGATCACGCGGCGATCCGGCTTGTTGGTCGCGTCTTCATCATCCAGCAGCGCGGCCAGCTTCTTCAGATACATGGTATAGTTACGCTCACCCTTCGTCGATGCTGTACCACCGACAAACGCTTCGTAATACGCGCGCAGCATCATATCAACCGCACGCAGCATGTGAACAGCGGCGGCTGTACCCATACCGAACACCAACGCGCGGCCGGCGCCGTTAAATTCCGTCTGCGCCGCGGCGGGGATGGTTTTGCGCAGGTGGTCCGAGAAAACAGCTTGCGCGTTATCAGCCAGTTCGGTCGTTGAATAAATACCGCGCTTGCCCGCCAAGAAAGCCGGGAGCAACGCAAGTTCAGCCGACAGGGATTGTTCGAACTTATCCAGCAAGCCATGGATCATGTTCAGGTCGTGCGCATCGACGGGATCTTGATTTTCACCCGCGCGCAATTGCTTGGTCGCGGGGTCGATGAAATAACGGTTGAAAATGGCGCCGATCTTTGACTGCAAACGCAGAGCATCCGCCTTGGACGATTCAAGCGCGAACACTTCGCCCTTGATGAATCCATCCAGCACGTTTTGCGCGTCCGCCAGCGGACCGAACATGTTGGCGACATGCTGTTGTGCCTTGGCACAGAACATCCGGCGCAATGTGGAACCCAATTCATAAAAACGGTACAAATTCAGCTGCTGCATGGTTAGTCCATTCAATAAATTTCGTTTTAATCCCCAAGCGGCGGATCTGCATAAACCAACGGAACCAATAACCGGATCCAGCCTGTACAAGGAAGACTTTTGGCGTACGCTGACCATCCCCCTGCGTCAACATCATATTATGGTTAATATTGTTTTTTGTAAGGTTTAATGCGGTAAAAATGTTAATATCCGCGCGACTGATTCTTCAATTCGAAGGGAGTTTCCATGACCCCGTCCCAGGCCATTTTGATTGGCGCCGGTCTGATTGCCGCCAGCGTCATTTTTGTTAATACGATCAACGGCGCGAATGCCCAGGTGCGCGGGCCCTATCAGTTGATGCATCACAGCAATACGGCTGCCAATGCGGGCGTATTCCGCCTGGATACCGGCTCTGGCGCAGTAAGTTACTGCTATATAACAGCAAAATCAGACCTGGTTTGCAGTGGTGAAGTCCGTTAAGACGCGCGCTTGATGAAGTGCAAACCCGTATCGCCATAAAAACGGGCAAGAAGAATGGCAAAACCTTCAGGTACGGTCAGCTCTTCCTTGCGCGCTGTTTCGGCGACAATTAACGGTGCTTTTTCCATCCATCCCGCAGCGTCCAGCGCCAGCATGGCAGGTGGAATCAATCCCTTGCGGTAGGGCGGCGCCAGAAAAACCAGCCGGCAGGGCATCGGGGCCTGTGGCGGCTGGGTGGTGTCGGCGGACAAAATTGCGCATTGCGGCAGTACTTTCAGATCCGTCGCATTCTGTGTTGCTACCTGTAACGCCTGACGGTCGCGGTCAAAAAGAGTGGCATGCGCCGCACCGCGCGACAGCGACTCAAACGCCAGCGCGCCGGTGCCGCAAAAGGCGTCCAGAACGCGCGTGCCGTCAAACACATCGCCTACATCGCGACCCCAGTCATGGTGTTCCAGTATATTGAAAAGCGATTCACGTACACGGTCCATCATCGGACGCGTCGTGAGGCTGAGCGGGGGCGCGAATTTCCTGCCGCGCAATTGACCACCGACAATACGCATCAACGGCCATCCTTCAGATAATTGGCCAATTGCGTCCGCAAAACATTGCGCGGCACTTCCTCAACCGCGCCCTTGGGCAGTTTGCCCAACTGAAACGGACCGAACGAAACGCGGATAAGGCGCGTCACCTGCAGGCCCAGATAATCCATGATCTTGCGTACTTCGCGGTTTTTGCCTTCGCGGATGGTGACGTTCAGCCAGGCATTGCTGCCTTGCTCTTTTTCCAATTCCGCTTTGATCGGCTCATAATGAATGCCAGAGATTGTGACGCCTTCCGCCAGTTTCGCCAACTTTGCGGGTGCCACATCGCCATGCACGCGCACACGATAATGTCGCAGCCACGCATTTTGCGGCAATTCCAGATGACGCGCCAATCCGCCATCATTAGTCAGCAGCAACAGACCTTCGGTATTAAAATCCAGACGGCCCACTGTAACAACACGCGGCAATTCGGGCGGTAATTTCTCAAACACGGTCGGCCGACCTTGCGGATCGCGCGCGGTCGTAATGATGCCCGGCGGTTTATGATAGCGCCACAGGCGCGTGGCCGCAGGTGCTGCGACTTCCTGCCCGTCGACGGCAATGCTGTTCGCTTCGGTCACGTTCAGGGCCGGGGATTTAATCACCTTGCCGTCAACCGACACGCGCCCTTCGGTAATCAGGCGTTCAGCGTCACGGCGGGAACAGATACCCGCGCGCGCCATACGCTTGGCGATACGCTCCCCCTCAAAGCCGGATTCTTTGGCGGCAGCAGGCGGTTTGCGCGGTTTCGGTTTACTGGTTTTCAAAGGGTCATATGTCATGGATTGGACACTATCCGGTAAAAATATTAAGAAAGCATGGCGACATTAGACAAATTTTGAAACGGGGTCGAGATGGCGAATTTTATGCAATTGGCATTTACCGAGGCCGAAGCCGCCGCAGGGAGGCAGGAAGTACCAGTAGGCGCCGTGATTGTTCATGACGGCAAAGTCATAGCCCAACAGGGCAACCGTGTTGAGGCCGACCATGACCCGACCGCCCATGCGGAAATGCTGGCTATCCGGCAGGCAACCGCCCTGCTCGGCACATCACGCCTGACAGAGGCCGACCTGTATGTCACGCTGGAGCCCTGCGCCATGTGCGCGGCGGCCATCAGCCATGCCCGCATCCACCGCGTGTTCTTTGCCGCCTATGACCCCAAAGGCGGTGCCGTGGACCATGGCCCGCGTTTTTTCAGCCAGCCAACCTGCCACCACGCGCCAGAAGTCGTAGGCGGCATGGATGAGCAACGCGCCGCGCAGATGTTAAAAGATTTCTTCAGCGCACGCCGTTAAGACGAAGTGGATGTCGATGTAGTCGTAATGGCGGGTTCATCGCCAACGGCATCGTAGACTGCCTGCACATCGGCGCTGGTCGCCGACACATTACCCAACGAAAGAACGGTGTTGCCCGAACTGTCGGTGGAGACACCCGTTACCTTGCCGATAATGCGTTGGTCGCTGGGTGTAATGGCGGTGCCATTGGCGGTCGTCGCGCTGATTGAGAAAGTGTAGGTTCCGTCGCTCAGTTGATTGCCGCTGCTGTCCTGACCATTCCATTTGACATAGTTGATGCCCTTGTTGGTAGAACCGCTTAGTTCTGTCACGATATTACCTTTGCTATCCTTGATTGTGATAACGGTCTGAGAACCTGCGGAAGGCAGGGTGTAGCCAAGCTCTGCTACGCCGCTTTGCAGTGGCATGCTGTTGCTGGTCGTTGTCACTTCGGTATATTTATCCATGTAGCCGAGCGCCGCCGTCGTACCGCCCGTACCCTTTTGCAGATTGACGAGCGTATCAAGCTTGCTGTTCGTGCCGATCTGCTGTTCGACGCCCGCGAACTGCACCAGCTCCTGTGTAAACTGGTTGGTGTCGGTCGCGTTGGTCGGATCCTGATTGGTCAACTGCGTGGTCAGAATTTTCAGATAGGTATTAAAGTTGCCCCAGGTCGACGCCGCCGAAGAGGCCGTGTCAAAACCGCTGGAGCTGGAACTGGCTGTTTTGTCAGCCGCCACAGTGGACGCCTGTTGCGTCAGATAATTATTCAGTGCCGAACTTGTACCGCTGGCTGCAGCCGCTGCGACTGTCATTGTTCTCTCCTATACCCGCAGATTGACACGCCCCGGCGTGACAACCCAATTTTCCGTTTCATCACTGTCATTGGTCGCAATATCTGCCGTCTGGCCATTTTGGTTCGTTGTGCCCGACGATGTATTGCCGTTCTGTGCAAAACTGTTGGCCCCCTGTCCCTGCTGGCCGCCCAAACTGAATTGCAGGCTGCCGCTATCCGCTTTCAGTCCGGCATCTTGCAAAGCGCGTTCCAAACCGCTGCGGTCCTTGGTCAAAAGATCGAGCGTCGCCTGATGCGAAGCCACAACCGTGCCCGTCACACTGCCGTCCGTGCCGATGTTCAGCTTGATATTAATTTGTCCCAACTCGGCTGGACGCAGTTGCAACGTCATCTGGTCGTTACCGGCCTTGATGTTGCGGCTCAATTGAACCATGGCCTGTTCAACGGCGGCAGGCAGGGCAGCCGGCGAATTGCTGCGCGCAACGGAAAGCTGGCTGGCAAAATTATAGGTGCTGGTTGACTTCAAGCCATCAGCGCTGACCGGCGTAGCATCGTTATTTGTCAGATTAGCAGCCGCGTTATTATTGCCCTGACCCGACAGCCAGTCACCACCGGCATTGGTATCTGCACCGGTTGAGGTTGTGTCACGTGACGTAAACGCCGTATCCACAAAGTTCAGCGTCGTGGTCACCGTAAACAAAGAGGGTGTTGCAGCCGCTTGCGTATCCTGCGCGGCTTGCGCGCTCGTGTCCTGTCCCGCTACGGCTTTTTGTAAAACCTGCATGAGGCGGTCTGCACCGGCAAAGGTTGCCTGCATCAGATTGGTAGCAACAGTTTGCGTGGCGGATGTGTTGTCAGCAATCACGTTGTCCTTCGTTGTGGCATTCTGCTGAACCGGCAAGGCGTTTTGCGGCAAGGCATCAACAACCGTCTGTTTACCCGCCTGCTCTGTTGTGGCCGGTGTCTGGGTATTGGTAACTGCCGACTGGAACTGATCCACCAGGGTTTTCAGATCATTCAGAAATGATGCATCCAGTGTGGCCGTCTGTGTTTCCGACGCAGTGCCTGACTCATTCGTTGTCGTCGTGGCCGTGGTTTGCGTTGCAACCGATGTAGCATCATCGGTTGTCGAGGCCAGCTGCGTTGCCGCTTTTTGCACCAGCTTCAGAAAATCGAGCAGCATGGCGCCTGCATCCTGCAAAGCGCCATTGCTCGTGGGGGTCAGCGAAGCATCCTGCGTCGCTGTGGATGCGCCCTGCTGCAGCGCTTGCACATTCTGCAGCAGCGCCTGCATGGTCGCGATCAGACTGTTGATATCAACATTACCCGTAGGGGCAGTGTTGTCTGTGGTTGTCGCATCTGTCGTAGCCGGCGCGGTGTCTTGCGTGTTGTTTTGCGTAACAACCGGCGCTGCCGTGACAGTCGCGTTGGATGATACGGCCGGGGCCGTGGTGCCGGTCTGCGATTGTGCGTTGTCGTTATTCTTATCGGCAGACTTGGCGCAATTATCTTTGGTTTGATCTGCAGACGGCGTTTTGTCCTGTGCCGCCGTGTGGGTTTGTACCGCGTCATGCCACTGATGCACAAAATGGCTGAGTTCCGACACGACATTCTGCAGGCCAGCTTTATCCGTCAGATTGTTTTGCGTCTGATCTGTCTTCACCGACTGACTGGTTGTCTGCGTTGTGTTTTTGACGTAGGCAGCGAGTTTGTCGATTTCACCCAGCAGACTGTCGAACAGGCTGTTGCCTGACTTGCCGGCAAGTTGATCGCCAAACGCGGACAGCCAATTCAACGAGGTCGAGCCTGACTGTTTAACATCCGTACTGGTTGGCACATTCTGGGTCATGGTTTCTACACTTTCAATCAGGCAGTTTGGTTCAACGTCACGGGCTTGCAGGTCGGGCTGTAATTACCCAACGCCAGATGCGCCGTTGTATGATTTTTATAGGTGTTTTGCGGCAAGGCTTCCTGCTTAACCATCGATACAATGGTCTGCACCAAACGTTGCGTTGCCACCATAATGCCGCGCAGCATGCGCGCATTCTTTTCACTAGCGTGCGACAGGCGCGCGGCGGCTTCCTTGGCGCGATGACGCAGTTCATCAGGCAGCGCCTTGAATGCTTCGGGCTGCAGGGCGATGGAGCGCAGGCTGTTGCGGTAATCGAGCGTCAGTTTTTGTTTGCGCTTTAAAAGAACAGCGTGTTCATCCATTTTGCGCTTTAAAATCAGGTCATGCTCACGATCCATGACGTCGATCATTTCGTCGATGACGGCAATGACATTTTCCAGGATATCTGCGGGTTTTGCGGGGGCGCTGTTCTGGGTCATAACATCCTCATGGGGTCTGTTGATTGACGGGCTGGTCCTGCGTCTGCTGATAGGCGGCCGACACCGCGGACGGTGTCATGGCGGGCGTCGCCATGCTGCGTTCCTGTTTTTGCAACATGGATTTTTTGATGGCATCCGCCAGACCGAAATGGGCACTGCGGGCCATGGACTTGCCGTATTCCTGCACCATAAAGCTGCGCATGACTTCTTCGCCGTGACCGCCGCCAAACATTTTGTCGGCCTCAATGCCGTCAAACATTGGCTGCAGCATTTGCGCCATGAACATGCCTTCGAAATCCTGCGCGGTTTTGTCGATGGAGGCCATCGCACCCGCGCTGATGCCCGGCATCATGGCGCCGGTTGGCATTGCGCCCGTCATTAATGATGTGTTGGCGAGTGCATCCATCATCACAGCAGCTCCAGATCGGCTTGTAGGGCGCCTGCGGCCTTGATCGATTGCAGGATCGAGATCATGTCGCGCGGACCAATACCCAACGCATTCAGGCTTTGAACGACTTCCTGCAGGCTGACGCCGGTTTTGAGTAGGGCAAGACGGCTGTCCTTGCCTTCTTCGATATTAACATCGCTACGCTGAACGGTTGTCGTGGTGCCGCCCTGCGAAAAGGCGCCAGGCTGTGACACTTGCGGTGTTTCACTGATGCGGATGGTCAGATTGCCCTGCGCAATCGCGACCGTATTGATGCGTACGTTTTCGCCCATCACAATGACGCCGGATTGTTCATCAATCACAACCTTGGCGACCTGATCCGGCTCAACGCCCAACTGTTCAAGATCCGTAACCATGCCGACAACATCGCCGCGTTTTTCAGGCGGGATTTGCAAACGCACGGTGCTGGAGTCAACCGCCTGCGCCACGGCGCCATTCAGGTGGCGGTTGATAACATCCGACACGCGACGCGCAGTCGTAAAATCAGGGTTGCGCAACGAAAGGCGCAGAACGGACAGATCAGCCAGGTGGAAGTTGACTTCGCGTTCAACAATCGCGCCATTGGCGATGCGGCCAGATGTCGGCACACCCTTGGTGACCGAAGAACCGCTTTGGCCGCCAGCACTGAAGCCCGAAGAAACGGCGCCCTGCGCCACGGCATAAACTTCGCCATCCGCACCCTGTAACGGGGTCACAAGCAGGATACCGCCCTGCAAGCTTTTGGCGTCGCCCATAGTGCCGACCGACACGTCGATGCGCGTACCCTGTGCCGAAAACGGCGGCAACGTGGCCGTGACCATGACGGCCGCGATATTTTTGGTTTTAATGGTGCTGAAATCGCTGTTTTCGTTAATGCCCAACCGTTCCAACATGCCGATCAAGCTGCGTTCGGTGAACGGTGAGTTGGTCAGCGTATCGCCCGTACCGTTCAGACCCACAACCAGGCCGTAGCCGACCAGAACGTTGTCGCGTACGCCTTCGAAATTGACGACGTCCTTGAGGCGCGAGGCGCAGTGCGCCTCGCCCCCAAAGAAGAGGCTCAGGACCACCATACCCACAGCCGCTAGGGGTAGGGGTAGCTGTCGGGCGCGGGCATACTTCCCAACAAGCCGGCGGGAGAGAGACGAGAGTACTTGGTTCATTAAACGGGGCATGGCAGCTCCTGATCCTCTGCCGGATACCATGCGAAGACCGTGCCAAGTGTCACACACCCGAATTAATTAGATAAAATCTTGAAAAAAAATGCTTTTTTGATATGACACTTTTTACCCTTATGGGGTAGACTGCAGCTGTTAGTCGGAATCAAAGCGCATCCGGTACCCCCACCACAGGCAGAATCTGCCGACACGGGATGGGGCGCCACCGGACAAAGGGCGGGCAAAGAGGCAAAGCGTGATCGACAGGATAGAAGGTCCCGGCATCATCAAGACCGCACAACCGGTGAAGCGTACTTCCAAATCGGGCAGCACGGGCGGGAGCAGTTTTGCCAAACATCTGGACGATTCATCCGACACGGGTGCGGCGTCCGGCGTCTCCGCGACATCGGCGGTATCTGGCGTTTTAGGCGTACAGGAAGTTGACGACGCACTGGCCCGCGCATCGCGCGGTAAAATGCGGGCAGAAGACATTCTCGACAAGCTTGATTCCCTGCGCGTCGATATCCTGACCGGCGCCATATCGCGCGATAAATTACTGGAACTGGCGCATGTTGTGCATGCGCGCCGTTTGGAAGTGACGGACCCCGCACTGGGTGAAATTCTGGATGAAATCGATCTGCGCGCGCAGGTTGAATTGGCCAAATACAGCCCCTCGACAAGCGGCTGAAAAACGACGAAACTGGACCATCGATTTTGCGTTAGGAGAGAGTGAATGCTGATCCATACCACCCTGATTTACGCCGGTCTTCTGGGTTTATTGCTGATCGTCCTGTCCTTCAACGTCATGCAGAACTGGGTCCGCGTCACGGGCGAAGGCCATCAGACGGACCGCGCCATGCGTCGAGCCGAACGTGTGTTATCCAGCTTTGTCGAATATGTGCCAACCTGCCTGATTTTGATGGTCCTGATCGAACTGAAGGGCGCACCGGAATCCGTGCTGCACATCATGGGCATTGCGCTGGTGTTTGCGCGTATTCTGCACGCCTATGGCAGCAACGAAGTCGCGGGCGCCGGTCTAATGCGTTTTTTAGGCGCACAAATCACCTTTCTGGTCCTGACGGTTGCCAGCATCGCCTGCATCTACAGCTATACGCTTGGACGGATTTAATCTAATCGGAATTCTTCAGCTTACTGTGCGAATGGGTAAGTTGGCGGCTGATGCTTCTTGAGCTGCGTATCGTTCAGCAATTGGCCGTTTAGCCTGCACAGAAGCAAATCTTTTAGCAAATTCCTCACAGCTAATCATTGGGCCATGCGGCATACCGCAACTGCTGCAACCACCTGCGATAACTTGATGAGTCATTTTAATCCCCTTAAAAGAAACAGAATATAGGGGTATGCAATCACAAGCATCGTGAGGGTGTCAATGCTTTCACTTCAATCGAAAGTTTACGCTTACATAAACAGTGCGCCGCCCCAGAACAGGAGCGCAACGCCAAGCGTGATAACGCCAGCGCCGTAAATAAAGAACCAGTGCGCCAGTTGTTGGTGGAAGCGTTGTGTGGCCTCGGCTTCGGGGCCGGTCGCAACAACACTGGATGATATATGACGGCGTGCGCCATAGGCCCAAAGGACCAACCCGCCGATCAGCATCAGGGCAATACCGATAATCACGCACCAGGCGGCGATTTGATAAACATTCATGCTGACCTGCCCATTCATAAGGGGTTGTTGCCGGGTATTTTGCCCGTAGTAACGGCCTTCGACAAGAGGTTTTAAGGGCGGTCGTTAACCCTTAAAAGGCTCCTTAAGGTCCAGACCGTCAACGGAATCTTCGGGCATATTCTTAATGCCCTGCCCCAGATCCCACAGTTTTTCGACCGTATCGCGCGCCAACTGACGCCAACGTTCGGCATCGGCGTTACGAAGGTTGAGTTTTTGTTCAAGTTCCGCCGCGCGGTTACGCCACATATCGGCCTGTAGCGTCTGCGCCTGAAGAGCGGTATGCAAATCATCGATCTTTTGCCGCTGCTGTAAGATTTCCATTTCCAGATTGACCATCTGCTGGCTGGAGAAAAAGCCAAAGGGCATGTTCACGCGCGGTTTCTGCTGTGCCGCGCGTGCCAGATCGCCGAATGACAAGCCATCGCGCGATAAAATCTGCCGCGCCTTGCGAATGGCCACGACGGCTTCGCCTTCGTGGCTGGAGTCCGCGAGCGCCAGAACTTTGTCGAGCTGTTGAAACGGTGGTTGCGACATGGGCGTGATTCTAGGGGCTTTTTCTCTGATTCGGCCAGATAATTCCGCAGGAGAAACGATAGCCCCCGATTAGCCCTACCTCTGCCCCATCAGTTTTTTAACCTTGCTGAGGAACCCGTGATATTCGGGTTGGGTTTTCTCGGCTTCGCCCGCCTCGGCAAACTCACGCAACAGTTCTTTTTGTTTTTTGTTCAGGTTGACCGGTGTTTCAATGGCCAGTTCCACATACATATCGCCACGCGACGTACTGCGCAAAATCGACATGCCTTTGCCACGCAGACGGATACGCTGTCCCGATTGGGAACCCGCGTCGATTTTCATTTCTGTCATGGCGCCTTCGATCATCGGCACCTGTATCGCACCCCCCAGCGTCGCGTCGACCATCGGCACCGGCGCACGACAGAACAGATTGGCGCCGTCACGCTGGAATATGGGGTGTTGTTGGATCGCCATAATGACATACAGGTCACCCGCATGACCGCCGCGCGCGCCCGCTTCACCCTCGCCGCTCAGGCGAATACGCGTGCCGTCTTCGACGCCCGCCGGGATGCTGACCGACAAAGTGCGCTCCTGACGCACGCGCCCCTGCCCCGCGCATTTGCGGCATGGTGATTGAATAACGCGCCCGGCACCCTGACAGGTGGGACAGGCGCGTTCGATCGTAAAGAACCCTTGCTGCGCCCGCACCCGGCCCATGCCACGGCACATGGTGCATTCGATAGGTTGCGAACCGGCAGCAGCCCCCGACCCTTTGCAGTCATCACAGGCGACGGAATTCACGACATGGATTTCTTTATCCGCGCCGCGGAACGCTTCCTCAAGCGTGATGTCGAGGTCATAGCGTAAGTCAGCGCCGCGCGCGGCGCCCTGTCCGTTGCCACGACGACCGCCCACGCCGCCGCCCAGAATTTCGCCAAACATTTCATCGAAAATATCCGCAAAACCCGCGCCGAATTCAAATCCGCCAAAGCCGCCTGCACCACCTTGTTCAAACGCCGCATGGCCAAAACGGTCATAGGCAGCGCGGCGTTGTTCGTCGCGCAACACATCATAGGCTTCGTTGATTTCCTTGAATTTGTGTTCCGCTTCCGGGTTGCCGTGATTGCGGTCCGGGTGATATTGCATGGCCATCTTGCGATAGGCCTTTTTCAGCTCATCCGCCGACGCCGTTTTGGCCACACCCAGGGTTTGGTAATAATCCGCCTTCGCCATCAGGCCCCCTGTAATTCCGGCATCAGGTTGCGAAACGCCAACCAGTGTGCGCGATTAATCTTTATACCCGCCAAGGCCGTGACAGGAAACCATGCGGTTTCGTCACCTTCGGGATTGATCCATGATTTGTTCGCATCCACGCGTGCGTCATAGTCACAAAGGTGGAAGGTCTGGTCATAGACCCAGAACTCATTCACATCTTCTGCATAATAACCGCGCGTGTGGGTGTAAGTCTGCCCTGTTGGTTTTAAGGGCGCGATGTCGATACCCGTTTCCTCGGCCCATTCACGGCGCATGGCGTCGTCAGGGTTTTCACCCGCTTCGACGCCGCCGCCCGGCATTTCCCAGAAACCATTGGCAAAGGATTGGAGCGCCAGCACAACCGCATCACCCGCCCGCGCCAGAACAAACACGCCGCGACGCGGCTTGATCAACGCATCGGCGGCCGGGATGATCTGGTGCCCATGCCGCGTAAAAAAAGGCGTAGCTTCCGCGGTCATGCGCACCCCATCACGTCAGGTCTTAGACCGTGCCGCTCTTTTTGTCGTCTTTGACCTCGCTGAACTCAGCATCGACGACGCCTGGTTCGGCCTGTGAAGCACCGGTGCCAGCATCGGCACCCGCAGCACCTGCCGCCGCACCGGCGGCCGAGGCGCCCTGCTGGTCCTTGTACAATTGCTCACCGAGCTTCATCGACACTTGCGCGAGCGCTTCAGATTTTGTGCGGATCATCGATGCGTCACCCGAGTCGATCACGCCGCGCAGGTCAGCAATCGCACCTTCGACCGCGCTGCGGTCGGCGGCGGCGACTTTGTCACCTAGATCCTTCAGCGTCTTTTCCGCCGTGTGGATGAGGCCGTCCGCCTGATTGCGGGCATCAACCGCTTCGCGGCGCTTTTTATCTTCGCTCGCGTTCGCTTCGGCTTCTTTGACCATGCGCTGAATGTCGGCATCCGACAGGCCGCCTGACGCCTGAATACGGATTTGCTGTTCCTTGCCGGTCGCCTTGTCCTTTGCGGTCACGCTGACGATACCGTTCGCGTCGATGTCAAAGGTAACTTCGACCTGCGGCACGCCGCGCGG
>Ga0213872_10001069_pt1 | contig 18916 bp, 16 predicted proteins | sample VelepicomBERX_R2_FD_160071 | JGI IMG/M metagenome (GOLD analysis project Ga0213872, IMG submission 160071) | Rhizosphere microbial communities from Vellozia epidendroides in rupestrian grasslands, the National Park of Serra do Cipo, Brazil - RX_R2 | ecosystem: Host-associated > Plants > Roots >...
GCCAGAATGCGGCTGCCCCTCTCCGGCAGGAAGGCGAAGGAGCACAGCCGCTCGGGCGTTTCGGTGGTGGCGACGGCCCCGGTTTCCGGGGTCAGGCGATGCAGCCGGCGCGCCTGAATGTCGGTCCACCACAGGGTGCCGTCGCGCCCGTTCCATAGCGGCCCCTCGCCCAGGGTGTTGGCGGCGGGAACGATGCCGAGAAGCTTCATGACGTGCTCCAGCGGTGAATGATGGCTTCCAGCGCCGCCAGCCCGTCGGTCAAGGCGGCCGGGCCGGGCTGCAGGATGATCGGCGATTTGATCTCGTGGATCTCGCCGTCGCGCACCGCCGGAAGGACGTCGAAGCCGGCGCGGGCGGCGATCTTTTCCGGGCGCAGCTTCTTGCCGCACCACGAGCCGATGATGATGTCGGGCCGGGCTTCGATCACCTGCTCGGGTGTCACGATTCGTTCGGCCGCCGATTTGCCGCGGGCCCGCTCGGGGAAGATCTCGATGCCGCCGGCCGCCTCGACCAGTTCCGAGACCCAGGCGATGCCGGAGATCATCGGCTCGTCCCATTCCTCGAAATAGACTTTCGGCCGGCGCGGCAGCCCGGCGGCGCGCTCGCGGGCGGCGGCCAGGCCGTCCTCGAAGCGCCTCGCCAGGGCTTCGGCCGCCTCGGCTTCTCCGACCAGGGCGCCGAGCAGCCGGACCATGTCGAGGATCCCGGCGACGCTTCGCTGGTTGAAGGCATGGACCGCCACCCCGGCCTTGATCAGACCGGCGACGATCTCGGCCTGCAGGTCCGAGAAGGACAGCACCAGATCGGGCTCGAGCGCCAGGATCTTCGGCAGGTCGGCCGACAGGAAGGACGAAATGCGCGGCTTGTCGCGGCGCGCCTCGGGCGGACGGACGACATAGCCGGAAATGCCGACGATTTTCGCCTGCTGGCCGAGCAGATAGAGGGTTTCGACAGTCTCTTCGGTCAGGCAGACCAGGCGTTGCGGCGGGAACATGGCGCTTACTGCGACATGAGCGGGGCATCCTGTCAACCGGTTGACCGAAAGGACAATTGGGCGCCATATGTTGCGCGGATCGCACGATACGGAAGGGTAAGCCATGCGGCTGTTGGGACGCGTTCTGGTGGTGGTGCTGGCGGTGATCGGCGGAGGGTTCCTTCTGATCGGCGGCATCGCGGCCTATGGCCTGCTGCATGCGCGTCCGGCGCCGCTGCCGGCCAAGATGGTGCTGACCCTCGATCTCGACCGCGGCGTCTCCGAGACCCGCAACCCCAGCCCGTTCGCCTTGCGCAAATACAACGCCTATCCGGTGCGCCAGGTGGTCGAGAGCCTCGACCGCGCCTCGCGCGATCCCCGCGTCACCGCGCTGGTGGCCCGCTTCGACGCGCCGCCGATCGGCATGGCCCAGGCCCAGGAACTGCGTGACGCGGTGCAGGCCTTCCGCCGTTCCGGCAAGCGCGTGGTGGCCTATTCCACCTCGCTGGGCGGCGGCGGCAACGGCAATCTGGCCTATTACCTGGCCTCGTCCTTCCACGAGATCTGGCTGCAGCCCTCGGGTGATATCGGCCTGACCGGCTTCATGGCGGAAAGCCCGTTCTTCAAGGGCATCCTCGACTGGCTGGAGGTGAAGCCGCAATTCTCCGGCCGTTATGAGTACAAGAATGCCATCGACATCTACACGCATGACAGGTTCACCAAAGAGGGCCGCGAATCGATGCAGCTGCTGATCGACAGCTGGTCGAAGCAGGCCATCGACGGCATTTCCCAGGCCCGCGGGCTGCCGCCGGCCGATGTGAAGGCGCTGATCGACCGTGCGCCCCTGATGGCCGACGAAGCCCTGTCGGCCAAGCTGGTCGACAAGCTGGCCTATTGGGACGAGGCCGAGAAGGATCTGACCGCCGACGGCTCGAAGCCGGTCGATCTGGCCGACTATGCCGTCCGGGCGCAGCCGGAACCCACCGCGGTGAAGGTGGCGCTGATCGGCGGCATCGGCGAGGTCACCGACGCCGATGGCGGCGACAGCCCGTTCAGCCGCAACACGGTGATGTCGAGCCTGCGCCTGGAGAAAGCCTTCAAGGACGCGGTTGCCAATCCCGACATCAAGGCCATCCTGTTCCGCATCGACAGCCCCGGCGGCGCCTATCCCGCCGCCGACGACATCTGGCACACGGTGACCATGGCCCGCCAGGCCGGCAAGCCGGTGGTGGTCAGCATGGGCAATGTGGCGGCGTCGGGCGGCTATTTCGGCGCCATGGCGGCCGACAAGATCGTCGCCGAACCAGGCACCATCACCGGCTCGATCGGCGTCTTCGCCGGCAAGCTGGCGATGCAGGATTTCTGGAAGAAGATCGGCGTCACCTGGGACGAGGTGCATCAGGGCAAGAATGCCGGCATGTGGAGCGGCAACTCGACCTTCTCGCAAAGCCAGTGGGACCGCCTGAACGCCGACCTCGACCATGTCTATGCCGATTTCACCGGCAAGGCCGGCAAGGCGCGCAACCTGACCCCCGACGCCATGGACAAGGTGGCCCGCGGCCGCATCTGGCCGGGCGACGAAGCCAAGCGGGTCGGTCTGGTGGACGAGTTGGGCGGCTATCCCGAGGCCCTGGTGCTGATCCGCCAGCTCGCCAAGCTGCCGACCCAGATGCCGATCCAGCTGGTGCCCTATCCGAAGGAGAAGAAGCCGCTGGAACTCCTGCTGGAACTGGCGGAATCGGGCGACCTGCCCGATGGCGTGGAGGAAAGCGCGGCGTCGCTGCAGAAGATCGCCAGATTGGCGACCGTCCTCGAACCGCTGACGAGCATGGTCGAGAGCCGCGATGGACGGCTGAAAGCGCCGCCCATCGAGTCGCGCTGACTACTTCGCCTCGACCGCAGCCCCGTCGCCCTCGATCGTCGGCATGCCGTCCCGGCGATAGACCTCGCCGCCCTTCATGACGAAGGAAACATGGCGCAGCAGCGACGGATCCTTCAGCGGATCGCCGGCCACCGCCACCAGATCGGCCAGCTTGCCGGCCTGCACGGTACCCGTCCGCGACGCGGTTCCGACCAGGTCGGCGGCCGTGCTGGTCGCCGCCTTGATCGCCTCCATCGGGCTCATGCCGTTCTCGATCAGCAGGGCGAATTCCTGGGTGTGGTCGCCCTCGCCGATATCGGTGCCATAGGCGATCTTCACCCCCGATTTGATGGCCAGCGGCAGGTTCTTCTTGGGCAGCAGGTCGTTGGCCAATTCCTTCGGCGCGGTGCCCGGCGCCAGCAGTTCCGGATGGTCGTGCGCCACCCGGTAGAACACGTCATAGACGGTCAAGGTCGGCACCAGCACGGTGCCCTTCTGCTTCATCAGCGCGAAAGTGCGGGCGGTGGCGAACGAACCGTGCTCGACCGAATCCACCCCGGCTTCGACGGCGTTGTAGATCGCCTCGTCGGGATAGATGTGCGCCGCCACCTTCATGCCCAGCGCATGGGCGGTGTCGACCACCGCCTTCATCTCGTCATTGGTCATGAGCTGCAGATGCGGATTGTCGCCGGTCGAGGCGATGCCGCCCGACGGCATCATCTTGATCAGATCGGCGCCGCGCCTTTTGTGCTCGCGCACGCGCAGCTTCCCCTGCTCCGGCGTGTCGACGATGCCGTTCTCCCAGCCCGGATGGGCCAGCTCGCCGTCGAGGCCGCTGCGCGGATCGCCATGGCCGGCGGTGGGGCCCAGCGGCTCCAGCGACACCAACAGGCGGGGACCGGGGATCTTGCCCGCGTCGATGGCGTTGCGCACCGCTACCGTCTCATCGCCGCCGCCGACGTCGCGGGCGCCGGTGAAGCCTTGCTGCACCATGTCGCGCAGGAAGACGGCGGCGTCCAGCGCGCGGTCGATGTCGTTATGGGTCAGGCGGTATTCGGTCTCGTTGGCGCGGCTGGGCAGACGGGCCGAGACGTGGACATGACAATCGATGAAGCCCGGCATCAGGGTGGCCGAGGACAGATCGATGATTTCGGCGCCGGGCGGCGAGACGAAACCCGGCTGGATGGCGGCGATCCGGTCGTCCTTGACCAGGACCGTCACCTGGCGCAGCGGCGGGCCGCCATTGCCGTCGATCATGGCGCCGGCGTGGATGGCCTGATCCTTCGCGGCGGCCCCCAACAGCGGAACCAGCGCCACCGTGGCCAGAAGCACCTTCTTCATTGTCCTTCTCTCCTTATGACTTCTCCGCCGCGAGCAGGAACTCGATATTCCCCTCCGGCCCCTTGATCGGACTTTCGACGATGCCGCGCACCGTCCAGCCGGGCCGCCCGTTGACCCAGGCTTCGATACGGTCGCAAACCTCTTTGTGGAGCTCGGGTTCGCGCACCACGCCGCCCTTGCCGACGCGGCCCTTGCCGACCTCGAATTGCGGCTTGATCAGCGCCGCCAGCCAGGCCCGCGGCCTGGTCAGCGCCAAGGCGGCCGGCAGCACGACTTCCAGGCCGATGAAGCTGGCGTCGCACACCACCAGATCGATCGGCTCGGGGATCTGCTCGGCGGTCAGGTGGCGGGCATTGGTTTTCTCCAGCACCACGACGCGGGGATCCTGGCGCAGCTTCCAGGCCAGCTGACCCTGGCCGACATCGACCGCATAGACCTTGGCCGCGCCATGCTGCAGCAGCACGTCGGTGAAGCCGCCGGTCGAGGCTCCGACATCGATGGCGGTCTTGCCTTCGGGATGGATCGGGAAACTCTCGATCGCCTTGGCCAGCTTCAGCCCGCCGCGCGACACCCAGGGATGATCCTGGCCCCTGAGATCGATCTGCAGATCGTCGGCCACCGGCTGGCCGGGCTTGTCGAGGCGCTTCTCGCCCGAGAACACCAGCCCGGCCATGATCAGCGCCTGGGCGCGGCTTTTGCTCTCGACCAGGCCGCGGTCGACGAGAAGCTGATCGAGACGGATCTTCACAGGGTTTCCGGCTGCAGCCCCAGGCGGTCGAACAGCGACTGGTCGCGGCTGGGCGCGGCATTGCCGGCGGTCAGCAGCACGTCGCCCGAGAAGATCGAATTGCAGCCGGCGAAGAAGCACAGGGCCTGCATCTCGTCGGTCATCGACTGGCGGCCGGCGGCGATGCGGACATGGGATTTCGGCATCAGGATGCGGGCCACCGCGACGGTGCGGACGAAGTCCAGCGGATCGGTGTCGGCTACGCCGTCGAGCGGCGTGCCGGGCACGCGGATCAGGAGATTGACCGGCACGCTTTCCGGATGCTCCTCCATGGTGGCCAGGGTGGTCAGCATGGCGGCGCGGTCGTCCTCGCTCTCGCCCATGCCGACGATGCCGCCGCAACAGACCTTCATCCCCGCCTGGCGCACATGGGCCAGCGTGTCGAGCCGGTCCTGGAAGGTGCGGGTGGAGATGATCTCCTTATAATGCTCTTCCGAGGTGTCGATGTTGTGGTTGTAGTAGTCGAGCCCGGCCTCGGCCAGCGACTGCGCCTGGTCGGAGGTCAGCATGCCCAGCGTCGCGCAGCTTTCCAGGCCCAGCGACTTCACGCCCTCGACCATGCGCAGCACCTTGTCGAAATCGCGCCCCGTCGGGTTGCGCCAGGCGGCGCCCATGCAGAAGCGGGTGGCGCCTTCCGCCTTGGCCTGGGCGGCGGCGGTCAGCACCTTCTCGATCTCCATCAGCTGCTCTTTTTCCAGCCCGGTGTCGTAGTGCGCGCTTTGCGGACAATATTTGCAATCCTCGGGGCAGCTGCCGGTCTTGATCGACAGCAGGCGCGACAGCTGCACCTTGTTGGGATCGAAATGACGGCGATGCACGCTGGCGGCCGTGAACAACAGATCGTTGAACGGCAGGGCGAACAGCTCCCGGACCTCTTCGACGGTCCAATCGTGGCGCGGGGCTGAAACGGCAGCGTGGTGCATAGGTCTATCTCTCCTGGGATACTTTTCCGCTCATAGCACCTTTGCTCTTCAGAAAAAACCTTATAGAACGCTCTCACCATGCGTGATTTCGATCAGAGCTGGCGTTCGCGGCTCGCCGAGCTTTCCGGACTCGGACGACTGCGGCGTCTCGCCGGCAGCGACCGTCTCCCCGACGGGCGCATCGGCCGGGACGGCGGCATCCTGCTGGATTTCTCCTCGAACGACTATCTCGGCCTGTCGCGTCACCCGGCGGTGAAGCGCCGCGCCGCCGAGTATCTCGATCATTGGGGCGCGGGCAGCGGCGCCTCGCGGCTGGTCACCGGAAACCTGCCGCCGCATGACGCGATCGAGGCCAAGCTTCGCGCCGGCAAGGGTTCCGAAGCGGCGCTGGTGCTGGCCTCGGGTTTCCAGGCCAATGCCGGGATTCTGCCGGCGCTGCTCGACCAGGGACTGTGGGGCGCGGTGCCGGTGGTGCTGGCCGACCGGCTGAACCACGCCAGCCTGCTGCACGGCGTGCAGGCGTCCGGCGCGCGGCAAGTGCGGTTCCGCCATAACGACTTCAATCATCTGGAAGAGCTGCTGGCGAAATACCGCGCCGACGATCATCCCTGTTTCATCGTCACCGAGACGGTGTTCTCGATGGATGGCGACCGCTCGGACGTCGCCGCCCTGAAGGCGCTGGCCGATCGCTACGACGCCTTCCTCTATCTCGACGAGGCGCATGCCACCGGCGTTCTCGGTCCTGACGGCTTCGGCCTGGCGCACGGGATGGCCGGCGCCAACTGCCTGGTGATGGGCACCTTCAGCAAGGCCCTGGGCAGCTTCGGCGCTTACGCCGCCTGCAGCGCGGCGCTGAAGGACTATCTGATCAATCGCTGCGCCGGCCTGATCTACGCCACCGCCCTGCCGCCGGCGACCCTGGGCGCCATCGACGCCGCGCTCGAGCTGGTGCCGGACCTGACGGAGGAACGCGAGCGCCTGGCGGCCAATGCCGAACGCTTCCGCGCGCGGATGCGGGACCTCGGCGAGGATTGCGGCAATTCCTCGACCCAGATCGTGCCGCTGATCGTCGGCGAGGAGCAGGACGCGCTCGATCTCGCCGACGCGCTGCGGCGGGACGGCATGCTGGCGATGGCGATCCGACCGCCGACGGTACCGCCGGGCGGCAGCCGGCTGCGCTTCGCCTTCGCCGCCCATCACGCCGAGGCCGACATCGACCGGCTGGCGAGTGTGCTCGCCGCTGTCCGGAGGGCGGCATGACGCCGCTGCTCGTGCTGCTGCACGGCTGGGGATATGATGCCTCGTTCTGGCGGCCCTTGCGCGACCGCCTGGGGAGCGAGGTGGAAACCTTGGCCTGGGATCTTGGTTATTTCGGCGAGGAAACTTTGCCGATGCCAGAACGGGAAGCCGTCGCCATCGGCCATTCATTCGGTGCGTTGTGGTTTCTCCACCATCGCCCTTTTCCCTGGCGAGGGCTGGTCTCGATCAACGGCTTTCCCCGTTTCGCCGCCGCCGCGGATTTTCCCGACGGCGTGCCGATGGGGCAGTTGAAACGACTCCGGGCCGCCGTCGCCGGTGGAAAGGAGACGGCGCTGGTCGGGTTCCGCCAGCTCTGCGGCGATACGGACCCGCCGCCGCCCGCCGCCGATCTGAACCGGCTGCTGGACGACCTCGATCATTTGCGCGACTGGGACGAGAGGCCGTCCCAGCCGGACCTCGCTTTATGCGGCGAAGCCGACAAGGTGGTGCCGCCCGCCCTCAGCCGCGCCGCGTTCGCCGACGAGTGTCTTCACTGGCACGAGGGCGGCCATCTCCTGCCGCAACAAGATCCCGAATGGTGCGCGGACCGGATCCGCGCCTGGTTGAAGAGAGTGACATGAAAGAACATAAGGGCCGCATCGCATCGGCCTTCTCCGCCCAAGCCGACGTCTACGACGCCGCCGCCGACCTGCAATGGCTGGTGGCCGAGCGCCTGGCCGAAAGAATCACCGGACGGATCCGCAAGGCGCCGCAACGGATTCTCGAGATCGGCTGCGGCACGGGGTTTCTCAGCGCCCGGTTGGCCGACGCCTTCCCCGAGACGCGCCTGGTGCTGACCGACATCGCCCCTACCATGCTGGCGCGTTGCCGCGCGCGCATCGGCGACAAGCACGACTACCGGGTGCTGGACGGCGAGCGCCCGGAAAAGCTGAAGGGCGGCTTCGACCTGATCGCCTCGAACCTCGCCTTCCAATGGTTCGTCGATCTGCCGGGCGCTCTGGCGCGGCTGGCCGATCTTCTGGCGCCCGGCGGACAGATGATCTTCTCGACCCTCGGCCGCGACACCTTCCGCGAATGGCGTCAGGCGCATGAGTCGCTGGGGCTGGCCTGCGGCACGCCGGAATATCCGCGCCCGGACGCCTTCCCCTGGCCGGCGGCGCCCTTCGAGCATGACCATACCGACGAAGTCATCCTGCATCCCTATTCCGATGGCCGCGACTTCGTGAACAGCCTGAAGTTGCTCGGCGCCAGCGAGCCGGCGCCCGGCTACCGGCCGCTGTCGCCCGGTGCGATGCGCCGTCTCCTGGCAAGCTTGGATGGCGGGTTCGAAGCGACCTATCACGTGATCTATGGCGAGGTGAGCCGATGAGCCGCGTCTTTGTCACGGGGACGGATACCGGCGTCGGCAAGACCTGGGTTTCCGCCTGGCTGACCAAGAGCTGGGGCGCCGGATATTGGAAGCCAGTGCAGTCGGGCACGGTGGAAGGCTGGGATGCCGATCTGGTGAAAAGCGTCGCGCCCGATGCCGTCATCCATCCGTCGCGGCATGCCCTTCCCGAGCCGTTGTCGCCCGATCAGGCCGCCGAGCGCGTCGGGGTGCGGATCGATCTCGACGATTTCGAACTGCCCGCGCATGACGGCCCGCTGGTGGTCGAGGGCGCCGGCGGGCTGCTGGTGCCGCTCAACGATCTGACCCTTATGGCCGATCTGATGGAGCGGCTCGGTCTGCCGCTGGTGCTGGTGGCGCGCAGCGGGCTCGGCACCATCAATCACTCGCTGCTCAGCATCGCCGAGATCCGCCGCCGCCGCCTGAAGCTGGCCGGCATCATCCTGGTCGGACCCGACCTGCCCGACAATCGCGACGCCATCGAGCATTTCGGCGGCGTTCCGGTGGTGGCCCATCTGCCGCCGCTGCCCGACGTCGCGGCGCTGGCCGCCCATCCCGCGACGCGTTGGAGGCCCTGATGACCAGCGATCCGATCCAGGTTCTGGATTCTCGCCACATCTGGCACCCCTTCTCTCAGGCCGGAACCGGCGCCGATCTGCCGGTCGCCGTGGCCGCCAAGGGGGCGTGGATCGAGACCGCCGACGGCCACCGGGTTCTCGATCTGGTCTCGTCCTGGTGGGTCAATCTGCACGGCCATGGCGAACCCGCCATCGCCGCCGCCGTCGCCCGCCAGGCGGCCGAGATGGAGCAGGTGATCTTCGCCGACTTCACCCATGCCCCGGCCGCCCGCCTCGCCGCCGGCCTGGTCCAGGCGCTGCCGGGCGATCTCGACCGGGTGTTCTATTCCGACGACGGCTCGACCGCCGTCGAGGTGGCGCTGAAGATGGCGCTGCAATATTTCCCGCTGGTCGGCCAGCCAGGTCGCAAGCGGCTGCTGGGCTTCGACAAGGGCTATCACGGCGACACGGTGGGCGCCATGTCGGTGGGTCACAGCTCGGGCTATTTCCGCGCCTGGTCGGGAATGCTGTTCCCGGTCGACACCCTGCCCTTCCCCGCCACCTGGGAGAATGACGACTCGGTCGAGGCCAAGGAGACCCGGGCGCTGGCGGCGCTGGATGCCCGCCTGAGCGACGATTTGGCGGCGGTGATCCTGGAACCGTTGATCCAGGGAGCCGGCGGCATGCGCTTCTGCCGCCCGGAGTTCCTGCGCGCGGTGGCCGATCGGGTACGCGAGGCCGGGGCGCTGCTGATCCTCGACGAGGTGATGACCGGTTTCGGCCGCACCGGCACCCTGTTCGCCTGCGAGCAGGCCGGGGTGGTGCCCGACCTGATCTGCCTGTCCAAGGGCCTGACCGGCGGTTTCCTGCCGATGGGCGCGACGGTGGCGCGCGAGGGTTTCTGCGGCGCCTTCGTTGGCCAGACGCTGGACCGCGCCTTCCTGCACGGCCATTCCTACACCGCCAATCCGCTGGGCTGCGCCGCCGGCCTGGCCTCGCTCGAGATCCTGACCAGCCCGGAATGCGCGGCCCGGCGCCAGGCCCTGGAGACGGTACAGCGCGAGCGGGTCGAGGACCTCGCCAAGCGCCGCCCCGAGCTGCATGCGCGGGCGCTCGGCACCATCGCCGCCGTCGATCTCGCCGCCGGCAGCTATGGCGACGGATCGGGAGAGAAGATCAAGTCGCTGTTCTGGGAGAACGGCATGCTGATCCGTCCGCTCGGGCCGGTGGCCTATTTCCTGCCGCCTTACTGCCTGACGGCGGTGGAACTGCACAAGGCGTGGGATCTGCTAGAATCAGCGATCTGAACACCCCCTCGCCCCTTGTGGGAGAGGGAGGGCCCGCGAAGCGGGAGGGTGAGGGGCGTGCGGGAACGGACTCTTCATCCGCCGGTCGACGCAAGCCCCCCTCACCCCGGCCCTCTCCCGCGAGGGGAGAGGGAGGTTTCTGCCAGGCGGGCGAGCAATTCCTCGCGGCCGGGACGGAAATCCCCCTCCTCCCACCATTGGCGGAGGTCGGATAGTCGCCGGCCAACCTCCGGACCCGGCGAAACGCCGAGCGCCAGCACGTCCTCGCCGCGCAGCGGAAATTCCGGGATCGTCCAGTCATCGGCAAGGTCGAGCATCGCCATCCAGCGGCTATTGTCGCCGGCGGGCGCGTAGCCGTCATCGGCGCGCGCATGGGCCCAGGACAGCAAGGTGAGATCGCGAAAACGCTCCGCACCCAGATGATAGAGCAGGCGGCGCTGGGCCGGCGGTTCCATCCCGCGGTCGGGAGCCGTCTCCGGCGCGGCCATTTCGGTGAGGCGCTCGGTCTGAGCGTTGGAGAGGCGCAACCGCGACGCCACCTCGGAGACATGATCCGCATCCGGCTTGAGCAACGCCGCCAGCCGACGCAAGGGATCGACCTCGACCGACGGACGCCGCACGCCGCGGCTTTCCAGGAACACCAGAGCGCGCAGCCGTCCGAGATCGGCGGCGTCGGGCAGCAGGGCCGACAGCACGCCCGCGCCCTGCATCAGCACCAGAGCCGGCAGGGGATCGGCGGCGGACAGCAGCTTGGTCAGCTCGGCGGCGATCCGTTCGCCCGACAGCTCCGCCAGGCGCGGCGCTTGGGCGCGGCAGGCGTGGAGCGCCGGAATGTCGGCGGGCGGATGGCCGAAATGGGCGAAGAAGCGGAAAAACCGCAACAGGCGCAGCACATCCTCGTCGATACGCTTCATCGCATCGCCGACGAACAGGATGCGCCCGGCCGACAGATCGGCGATGCCGCCGAACGGATCGTAGATCATCCGGTCGGGCCGGCAGGACAAGGCGTTGATGGTGAAATCCCGGCGCGAGGCGTCGGCCACCCAATCGTCGGTGAACTGCACCCGGGCATGGCGGCCATCGGTCTCGACGTCTCGCCGCAAGGTGGTGATCTCGAAGCCGCGCCCGCCGGCCAGCGCCGTCACCGTGCCATGGTCGAGCCCGGTGGGAAGGGCGCGCAGCCCGGCGCGCCGCAGCAGCGCCATCACCATTTCCGGCGGATCGGGAGTAGCAATGTCGATGTCGGTCACCGGCCGGTGCGCCAGGCTGTCGCGCACGCAGCCGCCGACGAAGCGCGGCGAAGCGCCGTCGGCGGACAGGGCGGCGATCACCGCCTTGGTTTCCTCGGCTTCCATCCACGGCTGCGGCGGCAATTCGCCGACCGGTTCGTCCCTCGGCAGGTCTTCTATGGCTTCCATAACTCGGACAGGACTTCGTAAAGATTGACCAGCATGCCGGCGGTGGCGCCCCAGATATAGCGCTCTTCAAAGGGCAGGACGTAAAACCAGCGCTTCTCGCCCGAGGGCAGCAGTCGCGAATGGCGCTCGTGGTTGGCCGGGTCCATGACGAAGGACAGCGGCACCTCGAAGATCTCGGCCACTTCGAAACTGTCGGGATTGAACTCGAGCGGCGGGTGCAGCAGCCCGACCACCGGCACGATGTGAAAACCGGTGACGGTGACGTAATCGTCGAGCCGCCCGATCACGTCGATCTTCTCGCGCGGCAGGCCGATCTCCTCCTCGGTTTCGCGCAGGGCGGCGGATTCCGGATCGGGATCCTCGACCTCGACGCGGCCGCCGGGGAAGCTGATCTGGCCGCCATGATGCAGAAGATGGGCAGTGCGCTGGGTCAGCAGCACGGTGAGGCCCTCGTCGCGCGCCACCAGCGGCACCAGCACCGCGGCGGCGGTCAGCGCGGCCGGCTGGCCCACCATATCGAGGGAGGTTCCCGCCTCGGCGGCGAGGCGGCGGGCGGTGAGAATGTCGGAACGGCGTTCGCCGCCGCGGCCGGAGTCGAGGGCGCGCACCAGCGCCTCGCGCGTCAGGCGGGGATGTCCAATGGCCCCAGCGGAAAGAAAATGCCCTTGCTCCATACGCCGTACAGTCTTTCTCCGTCGACGACTTCCTCGACGCCGATCCCCACCAGTTCATAATAGACCGAACGCGTCAGTCGCGCCTCAATCCCGTCACGCACCATCAAATACGGCGGATTGCCTTCGGCTTTGGGGCAAAGACGCAACTGTCCCGGCCGATCGAGGGTTACCAGTTCGTCGACATTGGTACGAAAGCTCAGGGTCCGCTGGCGTCCGCAGCTGCAGGAGAACATCTCGACCGCGATGAACGGAACGTCCTCGACCTCGATCTCCGCCTCTTCGCACGGCGTGATCAGCCAATAGGATCCGTCCTCGCGCCGCGTGAGGGTGGAGGCGAACAGGCACACCATCTCTTTGCGGGGAATCGGGGTCCCATGGTAGAACCATTTACCGTCCCGAGCGATCCGCATGTCGATTTTGCCGCAAATCGACTTCTGCCGGCCGCGGGGATCGAGCAGGGATTTGGCATTCTCCGCCGTCATCCCCACCTACCCTTATGTACCTTCCGGAGAGTCATGGAAGTGAGCCCCGAATCCTTTTCCGACTTGCCCAACGATGAAATCCATATGTCAAAGGTGGGGGCTGAAATCGAAAAGCTCAATAGCCTGCTGCAAGACGCCCGCCAAAGCATTGGCCGGGTGATCTTCGGGCAGGCCGAGGTGATCGACCTCGCCATCGTCACCTTGCTGGCCGGCGGCCACGCCCTGCTGATCGGCGTGCCCGGACTGGCCAAGACCAAGCTGGTGCACTCCTTAGGCATCGTTTTCGGCCTCGACGCCAAGCGCATCCAGTTCACCCCGGACCTGATGCCGGCCGACATCCTGGGCTCGGAAGTGCTGGAGCAGAACGAGGCCGGCGAACGGTCCTTTCGCTTCATCCCCGGCCCGGTGTTCTGCCAGCTGCTGATGGCCGACGAGATCAACCGCGCCAGCCCGCGCACCCAATCCGCCCTGCTGCAATCGATGCAGGAACGCCATGTCAGCGTCGCCGGCCGCAGCCTGGATCTGCCGCGCCCGTTCCATGTGCTGGCGACGCAAAACCCGCTGGAGCAGGAGGGCACCTATCCGCTGCCCGAAGCCCAGCTCGACCGCTTCCTGCTGCAGATCGACGTCGGCTATCCCGACCTCGACTCCGAACGCCGGATGATGCTGGCCACCACCGGCACGCAGGAGGAGGAACCGGCCGCGGTGTTCGACAGCGCCAGCCTGATCGCGGCGCAACAGCTGGTGCGCCGGGTGCCGGTGGGCGAGCAGGTGGTCGACGCCATCCTGACGCTGGTGCGCGCCGGCCGGCCCGAGGACTCGCCGCTCGATCAGGTGCGCCGCCACGTCGCCTGGGGTCCCGGACCGCGCGCCGCCCAGGCGTTGATGCTGTGCTGCCGGGCGCGGGCCCTGCTGGATGGACGCCTGACCCCGTCGGTCGAGGACGTCGCCGCCTTGGCCCGCCCGGTGCTGCAGCACCGCATGGCCCTGTCCTTCGCCGCCCATGCCGAGCAGGTGTCATTGCGCGGCATCATCGACCAGTTGATCGAAAGCATTTTGTGACCGCAGCATCGTTACACCAGAGGGCCGAGTCTCTTGCCGCCGGCCTCCCCGCCCTGCTTCTCCGGGCGAAACGGGTGGCGGCGACGGTCAGCGGCGGGCTGCATGGCCGCCGCCGGCCCGGCAGCGGCGAGGATTTCTGGCAATACCGGCAAAGCCAGCCGGGCGATCCGCTCACCTCCATCGATTGGCGGCAATCGGCGCGATCGGACCATCTTTATGTGCGCGAGACCGAGTGGAGCGTCGCCCGCACCACCCGGCTGTGGGCCGATCCCTCGGCCTCGATGCGCTGGCGCTCGTCGCGCGACGTGGAAAGCAAATATGACCGCGCCTGCCTGCTGGCGGTGGCGCTGGGCTTCCTGCTCGAACAGGCGGGCGAGCGGATCGGTCTGCTGAACCGGCCCGGCCCCGCCTTCGCCGGGCGCACCGCGCCGGCCAAGCTGGCCCACGCGCTGGTCCAGGCGCCGGTCGAGAACGAGCTGCCGGCCAATGGCGCCGCGCCGCGCAGCCAGGTCATCGTGCTGTCCGACTTCCTGCTGGCGCCGGAAATCCTGGCCCGCCAGGTCGAGCGCTGGAGCGCCACCGGCCTGTCCGGCCAATTGCTGCAGATCCTCGATCCCGCCGAGGAAGCGCTGCCCTATGAAGGCCGGGTGCGGCTGCACGGGCTGGAGCGCGAGGGCGACATGCTGCTGCCCCACGCCGAATCGCTGCGCGACGAATACGGCCTGGCGCTCGACGCCCATCGCCGGGCGCTGGCGGCGATCGCGCTCAAGGCCGGCTGGCGTTTTTCGACCCATCGCACCGATCAGCCGGCGCGGGTGGCGCTGACCCATCTCTACACCGCCTTGTCATGCTGACCTTCACCTCGCCCTGGCTGCTTCTCGCCGCGCTGGCGCTGCCCGCTCTGTGGCTGCTGCTGCGCATCACTCCGCCGCCGCCCAAGCGCTTCGACTTCCCCGCCATCCGCCTGCTGTTCGGCCTGTCCACCCGCAACCGCACGGCGCGCTCGGCGCCTCTCTGGCTGATCATCCTGCGCCTCACCCTGGCCGCCTTTCTCATTCTCGGCGCCAGCGGACCGGCCTGGCACAGGGACCGCGCGCGGGTCGACGGGCCGTGGCTGATCGTCGTCGACAATGGCTGGGCGGCGGGCAAGAACTGGGAGCGGCGGCGCGAGCACGCCCTGGCGCTGATCCGCCAGGCCGACCACGACAACCAGACCGTGACGTTACTGCCGACCGCCGCGCCGGCCGATGGCGGCCCGCTGGCCCTGATCGGCCCGATGAGCGCGGCCGATGCGCGCGGCGCCGTGGAAAGGCTGGCGCCGCAAGCCTGGTCCGGCGACCGGGCGCAGGCGGCGAAAGCGCTCGACGCCGTACCCCATGGCCGCGCCATGCGGGTGGTGTGGATCGCCGACGGGCTGGAGGAGGACGGCACCGACGCCCTCGCCGCGCGGCTGGAAACCTTTGGCCATCTCGAGGTGGCGCTGCCGGCCCAGCGCGACCTGCCGCAGCTTTTGATGGCTCCCTCTACGACCGCCACCGGGGTCCGCCTGCGCCTGTTGCGGCCCGAGGGCGGCGAAGCGCAAAGCCAGGTGCGGGCGCTCGACGAACAGGGGCGCAGCCTGGCGCTGGTCGACGTTACCTGGCCGGGCGGCGCTCGTTCCGCCACCGCCGAGACCGACTGGCCGGGCGAGCTCAAGAACCGCATCGCCCGCCTGTCGATCGACGGCGAGGACAGCGCCGCCGCCACGGTGCTGCTCGACGGCAGCTGGAGCCGCCATCCGGTCGGGCTGGTCGATGACGGCGCCGCCGACCGCATCCAGCTGCTCGACGACCTGTTCTATGGCGAGCGCGCCGTGATGGGCTTCGCCGAAGCGCGCCATGGCGGCATCGACGAGTTGCTGCAGCGGCCGCTGTCGCTGATGATCCTGCCCGACCGCGGCGCCTTGCCCGACGACCAGCGCGAAAAGCTGCGCGCCTGGGTGATGGAGGGTGGCACCCTGCTGCGCTTCGCCGGGCCCGAGCTGGCCGGCAATCCCGACGATCTGCTGCCGGTGCGGCTGCGCTCGAACGAAAGGCTGCTGGGCAGCGCCCTGTCATGGGCCCAGCCGATGTCGGTGGCGCCGATGCCCGACAACAGCCCATTCGCCGGCCTCGCCATTCCGCCCGACCTCACCGTCAGCGCGCAGATCCTGGCCGAGCCGGATCTCACGCTGGCCGAGAAGACCTGGGCCAAGCTGGCCGACGGCACGCCGCTGGTGACCGGGGCGCCGCTCGGGCATGGCTGGCTGGTGCTGATCCACACCACCGCCTGGCCGGGCTGGAGCAATCTCGCCTTGTCGGGCCTGTTCCCGGAAATGCTGCACCGGCTGCTCGACCGCTCGACCGGCGTCGCCGCCGCCTCGACCACCGACCGGCCCCTGCCGCTGATCGCCCAGCTCGACGGTCAGGGTCATCTCGTCCCGCCCAGCGCGGTGGCCCAGGCGCTGCCCGCCGGCAATCAGGCGATCGTGCCGGGGCCGCGCCATCCGCCCGGCTATTACGGCGATTCCGGCCTGCGCCGCGCCGTCAATCTGGCGCCGCTGCTCAATCTGCCCAAGGCGATGGGCGTGCCCGACGGCGCCAGCCGGCTCGATCTGTCGCAAGCGCCGGCCGATATCGACATCGGCGCCTGGCTGATCGCCCTGGCGCTGTTGCTGCTGCTGGCCGATCTGGCCATCGCCGGCGGGCTGCGCCGCGCCGCCCTGGCCGGTTTCCTGCTGCTGGCGGTGGGCGAGGCGCGCGCCGCCGACGACGTCGCCGCCGCCCTCGAGGCGCGGCTGGCCTATATCGTCACCGGCGACTCCGCCGTCGACGAGACCAGCCGCAGCGGCCTTGCCGCCCTGTCGCGGCAATTGGCGCGGCGCACCACCGCCGTGCTGGCCGAGCCGGACGGGGTCGACCCCGAGCGCGATTCGCTGGCGGTCTATCCGCTGCTCTATTGGCCGCTGACCACCCGCCAGAACGGCCTGTCGGACAAGGCGCAGGGGCGGATCAACGATTTCCTGCGCCATGGCGGCATGCTGCTGATCGACAGCCGCGACGGCGGCACCACCTCGCCCGACCGGCTGCGCCAACTGACTCGAGGCATCGATATTCCGCCGCTGGCCCTGGTCTCGGAACAGCATGTGCTGGCCAAGAGCTTCTATCTGCTGCACGACTTTCCCGGCCGACTCACCGGCGCCGGGCTCTACGCCGAAGAGCAGGGTGACGCCGCCCATGATTTCGTCACCTCGGTGCTGATCGGCGGCAATGACTGGGCCGCGGCCTGGGCCGCCGACCGGAACGGCAATCCGCAATTCCCCGTTGTCCCCGGGGGCGAAGCGCAGCGCGAAACCGCCTTCCGCTTCGGCATCAATCTGGTCATCTACGCCCTGACCGGCAGCTACAAGGCCGATCAGGTCCATGTGCAGGCGATCCTGGAAAGGATGCACCGATGAGTGGCGTGTCGGCGGGCTTGGCCGATCTCCATTGGGCGCCGGCGGTGCCGCTCTGGCTGTTGGCTCTGGCGGGGCTGGCCGGGCTCGCGCTGCTGATCCATGGCTTCAGGCAAGGTCTGTCGGTGCTGCCGCGCTTGTTCGCCCTAATCCTGCTGCTGCTCGCTTTGTCCGGCCCCGAAATCGTGCGAAGCGACGCCACGCCGATCGGGGATATCGCCCTGGTGGTGGTGGATGACAGTCCGAGCATGCGCCTGGGCAAGCGCGCCGAACAGAGCGCCGCCGCCCTCGCCGAGCTGCAGAAGAAGCTGGCCGCGCTCCCCAATCTCGAGACCCGCATCGTCACCGCCGGCGCCGGCGCGCGGCCCGAAGAAGGAACGAAGCTGTTCGCCGCCATCGATCAGGCTCTGGCCGACATACCCAAATCGCGTTTGGCCGGTGTCATCGCGATCACCGACGGCCAAGTGCATGACGTGCCGGATCGGCCCAAGATCGGTGCGCCCTTGCATGCGCTGCTGGTGGGCGGGCCGGACGAGCGCGATCGCCATCTCGTGATGGGGAAAACCCCCGCCTTCGGCATGGTCGGCAGTCAGGCCAAGATGGAATTCCATATCGACGATCCCGGCCATGACGGGCGGGTCGAGGTCAAGGTGCGGCTCGATGGCGGCGCCCCCTCGACCTTGAGCGTCGCCGCCAACCACCCGACGTCGCTGGAAGTGCCGATCCAGCATGCCGGACCCAACGTGGTCGAGCTGGAGGTGGCGGCCGCGCCCGGCGAACTGACGCTGGCCAACAACCGCGCCGCCGTCAGCATCTCCGGCGTGCGCGACCGGCTGCGGGTGCTGCTGCTGTCGGGCGAGCCCCATCCCGGCGAGCGCATATGGCGCAATCTCCTGAAGGCAGACCCCTCCGTCGATCTGGTGCATTTCACCATTCTGCGCTCGCCCGACAAGGACGATCACACGCCGATCCAGCAATTGTCGCTGATCGCCTTCCCGACCCGCGAGCTGTTCGAGGAGCGTTTGCGCGATTTCGATCTGATCATTTTCGATCGTTTCCGCCGCCGCAACATCCTGCCGCCGGTCTATTACCGCAATATCGCCGACCATGTGCGCGACGGCGGCGCGCTGCTGCTGGTGGCGGGGCCGGAATTGGCGGCGTCGGACGGGCCGGCCTCCAGTCCGCTGTCCGACATTCTGCCGGCCCATCCCGACGGCCAGGTGATCAGCCGGCCCTTCCTGCCGACCATCACCGAGACCGGCAAGCGCCATCCTCTGCTTCAGGGCATGAATCCGCATTGGGGCCGCTGGGTGCGCGCCGCCGGCAGCGTCCCGGGACCCAATGCCGAGACGGTCCTGGCCACCCCGGACGGCATGCCGCTGCTGATCCTGTCGCATGAAGGGGAAGGAAGG
>Ga0213872_10001070_pt1 | contig 18914 bp, 16 predicted proteins | sample VelepicomBERX_R2_FD_160071 | JGI IMG/M metagenome (GOLD analysis project Ga0213872, IMG submission 160071) | Rhizosphere microbial communities from Vellozia epidendroides in rupestrian grasslands, the National Park of Serra do Cipo, Brazil - RX_R2 | ecosystem: Host-associated > Plants > Roots >...
CGCTACCCCGACCACCCTGATGATCGCGCTTCGGACGGTGGCCAATGTCTGGCAGGTCGAGCGCCGCAACCGCAACGCCGAAGCCATCGCCGACCGTGCCGGCAAGCTCTATGAGAAATTCGCCGGCTTCCTCGGCGATATGGGGCAATTGGGCGACCGTCTGACCAATGCACAGAAGAGCTACAGCAATGCGATGAACAAGCTGCAGAGCGGCCCCGGCAATGTGGTGCGCCAGATCGAGCAGCTGAAGGAATTGGGCGCGCGGACCTCGAAGAGTCTATCGCTCGAGTCCATCGACGACGCTGTGCCGGCGTTGGAGGGGCCTGAGGAGATCAAGGCGGCTGATTAACCGCACGCAAAGGCGCAAAGCGACCGGGGCCGTGCTGATCGGCCTCGGGGGCTATGTCGCCGGCGTGGAGTAACCGCTGGACAAAAGGAGATGCGCTCGCACGGCCGATATGAATAATAGCCGGTTCCAAGTGACGGGGGGACCATGGCTGAAGGTATGTTCGAGGGACTGCTCGGGGGCGAGGACGAGGAACCCAGATCCGAGGCGCTAGAAGCGGGCGTCATTGGCGCCGAAGCCTTCGCCGCCGCCGTCGCCGCCCATCAGGCCGGCTATGGTCCGGCCGTGGCGCGCGCCACCGAACGGTTCCTCGAGGATCAAAGCCATCTGCTGCGGACGCAGACCCGCCTCATCGAGGATGAGCATAATCTCCGCGTCGCCCATCTGCGCGGCCAGTCGCGGGAAGGGAAGCTCCGCCGTCTCGGCATGCGGATTCGGATCGGCGTGCAAATCTTCACCGCATTGGTGCTGACCGCCATCGGTGCGGGCCTGGTGACCATGGTTTATGACGCCGTCACCTCCAATACCGTGGTCGTCGATTCCTTCGACACTCCGCCTGCTCTTGCCGCGCGGGGCTTGTCGGGGAAAGTCTTCGCCTCCGCCGTACTCGACGCCTTGGTGAAGATGCAGAGCGCCGCCCGCTCCCCCGAAAAAGGTCTGAGCGCGGTCAGCGCTTGGTCGTCGGACATTCGCGTCGAGGTGCCGGAGACGGGCGTATCGATCGGCGAGATCAGTCGTTTGCTGCATGAGCGTCTCGGCAATGATCTGCATATCAGCGGCGAAGTCGTGCAGGCCAAGGCCGGGGGCCTCACGCTCATGGTCCGCGGCGATGGCGTTCCGGCCAAAAGCTTCGCCGGCGACGATCAGGACCTCGACAAGCTGGCTGTCCAGGCGGCGGAATATATCTATGGCCGCGCCCAGCCGGTCGAATATGGCCGCTATCTCAGCAATAACGAGCGGAATGAGGAGGCGATCTCCTTCTTGTCCGCCGCGATGACCCGAACCGACAACAATTTGCAGCGCGGGGAGATGGCGAATTACTGGGCCAACTCCTTGGCCAATCTGGGAAGGGGCGTGGAGGCGGAAACGAAATACCGCTTGGCCATGTCCTTCAATCCCGCGGGGAAATGGAAATACTGGGGCAATCTGATCGGCACGCTTTCTTTTTTTGGACAGGATGGCGAAGAGAGGTCGTGGCGGGAAGGCATGGCCTTCCTGCAAGCCGCCCGGTCCGCCCCGAAGAAGGATGCGCCGCCCTTGCGTTATTATCTCAATGGCGCCCAGCAGACCTGGGACATTCCGCTGTTCCTGGAAGCGATGCAGGATGACGCTCGATACAATGGAGGCGCGGGCTCGGCCAATTCGCTCGATGGCCCCGCGCTTGCCGACATTTACGCGCTCATGCACGACCCCGTCATGTCGGCGCGCCTGATGGCGACGAGCGATCCGGAGGACACCAACACCAAGCTCGAAGCGCTGCTGCTGAAATCCTATGACGCTTTGGAGCGGAACGCTCCGGCCGAAGTGGTCGAGTCCATGCAGGTATTCTGGCGGGTCTGGCAAGCTGAAGCCGCCATACGCTATACCTTCCAGGACCAGCAATGTTTTGTCGGCCTCTTCTACGGCCTGTCGGGCCGGCTGGCCGAGGCTGAAGCCGTGTTCAAGGAGGCCGGCGCTTATTCCCGCTGCTTCGCCTTCCATGGCGACGTTCTGGAACATGCCGGGCGGCTGGCCGACGCAGAGCGGGTCTGGGCGGAAGGGCTGAAGGTCGGCCCGGACTTGCCGCATGTCTATCTCCATCGCGGCTTCTCCGAAATGCGCCGCCGCGACGTCAAGGCCGCCAACGCCGATCTCGCCGCCGCGACCGAGAAGGCCCCTCATTATGCCGACACCTGGAAAGCCTGGGGCGATCTGCTGGCCGGGCAGGGGCAATGGAAGGAAGCCTACGCCAAATATGACGAGGCGCTGAAATACGCGCCGGCTTGGGCCGAGCTCAAACAGGCGCGGGAGGAGGCATCGGCCAAGGCGCATTGATCTCGGCAATAATCAGGGTCATCCTTGGAGCGCGGACAGAGGCAGGCTCAACTGCACGGATTTGCGGAGGAAGCATGAGCAGCATCACCAGACGAGACCTGGTCGCCGGCATGGCGGCGGGGTTGGCCTTGAGTCTTTTGCCCAAGCGCGGCGCGGCCGCCGATCCGCGCGAGCTGAAGATCTCCCACCAATTTCCCGGCGGCACCGCCACCGAAGGAGATTTCCGCGACCGTCTCTGCCAGAAATTCGCCGGCCGTGTTTCCGAGCGCACCAATGGCGCGCTGAAATGCACGGTCTATCCCGGCTCCTCGCTGATGAAGACCAAGGCCCAGTTCGATGCGATGCGCAAGGGAGCGCTCGATATGTCGCTGGTGCCGTTGAACTATGCGGGCGGCGAGGTTGCCGAGACCAATATCGGCCTGATCCCGGGGCTGGTGACCACTTACGATCAGGGCATGGGCTGGAAGAGCAAGCCGATCGGCAAGGCGTTGGCGGACGCGCTGGCCGATAAGGGCATTTTGTTCGTCAGCTGGGTCTGGCAGGCGGGCGGCATCGCCAGCCGCGGCAAGCCGATCGTGGCGCCCGACGACGTCAAGGGGCTGAAGGTGCGCGGCGGTTCGCGCGAGATGGATATGGTGCTGAAGCAGGCCGGCGCCACCACCGTCAACATCACCTCCGAGGAGATCTACGCCAATATGCAGACCGGCGTGCTGGACGCCGCTCTGACTTCCTCGACCAGCCTGATCTCGTTCCGCCTCGACGAGATCGCCAAGGGGCTGGGCAGCGGCCGCAACGCCGCCTATTGGTTCATGCTGGAACCGCTCCTGATGTCGCGCAGCGTGTTCGAGGGGCTGCCCAGGGACGTGCAGGATGTGATCATGACGGTCGGCGCCGAGATGGAGGCGTTCGGCGTGCAGAACGCCAAGGCCGACGATCAGGAGGTCGGCAATGTCTATAGGAAGGCCGGCGCCCAGGTGGTCGAGCTGACAGCGGCGGACGTTGGCAAATGGCAGACCATCGCCCGCGACACCGCCTGGAAGGATTTCGCGGCGCGGTCGGAAAACTGCTCGAAGCTGATCCAACTGGCCGAGCAAGCCCTTTGATCACAGGGGTTCTGCTCGGGGCGAACAAGGCGCTCGGTCTGCTAAACCGTCTGATCATGGCGGCCTCCATGCTGGCGGTGGTGGCCGCTTCCGGTGTGCTGACGCTGTCCGTGGTCGAGCGCTATTTCCTTAAAATCCCCACCGAATGGCAGGATGAGACGGCGATCTTCCTGCTGGTCGGGGTGACCTTCCTGACCGGCGCGGCGGTGCAGGCGCGGCGAGGTCATGTCGGCATCGAAGCCGTATCCTCCTTGCTCTCGCCAAAAGTCGATCTGATCCGCCAGCGGATCGGCGATCTGGTGTCCTGCCTGTTTTGCAGCTTCTTCGCCTGGAAGAGCTGGACCCTGCTGCAGGAGGCCATCACGGACGGCCAAACCACGGACTCGACCTGGGGACCACCCTTGTGGATCCCCTATTCGGCGATGGCGGTGGGCATGAGTCTGGTGGCGCTGCAATTGGCGCTGCAGGCGCTCTTAGGGGAAAAATCCCAATGATCGGGATCTATTACGGGCTCGCCACCCTGGCCGCCATGCTCGCCGGTTTGCCGATCGCCTTCGCCCTGGGCTCGGTGGCCATCCTGTTCATGCTGATCTTCATGCCGGCCGCCGCCCTCGATACGGTGACCCAGAATGTCTATGACGAGCTGGCCAGCATCACCTTGCTGTCGATCCCGCTCTTCATCCTGAAGGGCGCCGCCATCGGACGCTCGCGCGCCGGCCGGGATCTTTATTCGGCGATCCATGCCTGGATGCAGCGCGTGCCGGGCGGATTGGGCATCGCCAATGTTCTCGCCTGCGCTTTGTTCGCCGCCATGGCCGGATCGAGCCCCGCCACCTGTTCGGCGATCGGCTCGGCCGGCATTCCCGAGATGCGAAGCCGCGGCTATTCGCCCGGACTGGCCTCGGGGATCATCGCCGCCGGAGGCACGCTCGGCATCCTGCTGCCACCTTCGATCACCATGATTCTTTATTCGGTGGCGGCCGAGCAGTCGCTGGGCAGGCTGTTCCTCGCCAGCATCGTGCCCGGCCTGCTGTTGATGTCGCTGTTCGCCGGCTACGCCGCCTGGCGCTTTTCGCGCGATCAGCATCTCGCGGGGGAAAGCGCCTATGTCGAGCCGCCTTCGACTTGGCACGAAAAGATCCGCCTGCTGCCGCGCGTCGTCCCGTTCCTGATCCTGCTGCTCGGCGTGATGGTGGCACTCTATGGCGGCTACGCCACCCCGGCCGAAACGGCGGGACTGGGCGGGCTGCTGGCGCTTGGACTGGTGATCGCCGTCTATCGCATGTGGAAGCCGTCCGACCTCTCGCCGATCCTGACCGCGACCATCCGCGAATCCACCATGCTGATGTTCATCATCGGCATGTCGCTGCTCTATTCCTATGTGATGAGCTATCTCCATATCAGCCAGTCCGCGGCCCAATGGATCATCGCTCAGCACTTCTCGCGGTGGGTGCTGCTGTTCTCGGTGCTGGTGCTGGTGGCGGGCTTGGGTTTCTTCCTGCCGCCGGTCTCGATCATCGTCATGACCGCCTCGATCATCCTGCCGCCCTTGAAGGCCGCCGGCTTCAATCTGGTGTGGTTCGGCGTGATCATGACCATCATCATGGAAATGGGGCTGATTCACCCGCCCGTCGGGCTGAATTTGTTCGTCATCCGCCATGTCGCGCCCGACATCTCGCTGAACAAGATCATCCGGGGCGTCATGCCCTTCGTCGGGCTGATGATGCTGGCGGTGCTGATCCTCTGTGTTTTTCCCGAGCTGTCGTTGACGATGCCGGATTGGATAATGGGGGTGAAGTGACTCTCTGCAAAGACGTCAGCGCGCGGGGACCGAGGCTCGCAGGGATTCGAGTTCTTGCCGCATCACGGGATCAAGGGCGTCCTCATAAACTTGCTGCCAGACCGGGAAGGGTCCCGCCTGTTCAATCGAGCGATTGATCTTATCGACCGCGTCTTTACCGATTGGGCCCCGCGAACAGGCGGCATAGTTGGTCTGCACCGGCGGCTCCTCGGCAATGTCGTAGCTGACGAAATCCGCGGCATTTGGCAAATGCGAGATCAGGCTTGCCGCCACCACCGGATCGTCAATGACCCAGTCAAAGCGCAGCGACGCGAGCATCTTGTAAGCCGTTCCGTTGTGCGCGAGGTTCTGCACTTTCGCCTGTGCATGTTCGAACAGGCTGTCCACCTCTGCGCCGAATGAACCGCCGGCCTCGCGCGCCCCCTTCAAGCCCGGATCGGACAGCAACGAACCCAGGGTCATTTTACCCTTGTCGTTCAGATGCGAGCTGAACTTTCCGGACGCCGCTTTCAAAGCGAATATGCGATGCGGCAGAGTCCAACCCGTGACCTTGGTGAAATAGAGGAATTGTTCGCGCTCTGCCGATTTGGCGATTCCGGTCATGCAGTACCCGTCATCCGCCTTCGACATCGCCAGCGCCCGGGCCAGGTTGACGTGGATGACCGAGTGGCTGAATTCGGGGATCTCGGCGACGAAAACCTTGATCGTCGCTTCATCGACCAGGCTGCGCCTGTCGGCATTTTCAGCGGTCTCGGAGCCGGCTTCGCCGATGTCGAGCCAAGTGATGGTGCGCTTGACTTCCGTCGCAGCGCGGCAGAACGGCCCCGAGCACATACACGCGCACACCAGGAAAGCCCGGAGTGAAGGCAGAGTAAATAATTCAGAGAACAGCCGCATGGTCCGGCTTGGTCCCATGAGTGAGTTCCTTATTCGCTCAACTCCTGCACGATGCGGTCGGCATGGTAGACCTTGTCGAGCGCCTCTTTCAGCGCTCCGGTGCTGACCGAGACGGCACGGTTCTGGCTGATATCATAGCCGAAATCGCCGCCCAGGGACTGGATGTTGCCGTCGAAGATCAGTCCGACCACCTCGCCCGTCTGATTGATCAGGGGCGAGCCGGAATTGCCGCCGATGATGTCGTTGGTGCTGGCGATGTCGAACACCTTGCCGGGGTCGAGCTTGTCCTTGGCCGCCAGCCAGCTGGCCGGCAAGGCGAAAGGCGGGGCGCCGGTGGCGCGGTCGAAGGCGCCGCCGATGCGGGTCAGGGGATCGACATGCCCCGAGGCCTGATCATAGCCCTTGATCGAGCCATAGGAGACGCGCAGCGTGAAGGTGGCATCGGGATAGACCGAGGTGCCTTCCGCCTTGAAGCGTGCCTTGGCGATCTCGGCATGGGCCTTTTTCAGCGGCGCGTCGACATTGTCCTCATAATCCTTGCGTACGGCGCGCAGGTCGGGATCGATCAGGCGGAAGAAGACCAGCATCGGATCGGGATCGGCGGCGATGGCGGCGGGGTCGGCGTCGAGCAGGGCCTTGCGCTTGTCCATGTCGGCCAGCTTGGTGCCGTCGATCAGCTCCTCGGCCAGCTGCTTGGGCGATTTGGCGCCGAACACCTTTTTGACGAAGGCGTCGTCGGGGCCGAGATTTTCCCGCAGCTTGGTCAAGGAGAAGGTCAGGGTCGCCTTGTCGAGATCGGGATAGATCGGCGCCGGCGACAGCAGACGCTGCTTCAAGGCCGGGAAGGCGCTGTCGGTATATTCCGTCAGCCGTTCGGCATTGGGCTTGCGGCTCTCCTCGGCGTGGCGGACCAGGCCGCGGGCGATCGAATAGAGATCGGCGCGGAAGCCATAGTTGGATTCCATGAAACTGTAGCGGGTGCTCTTGTCGCGGAATTCGGCCATCACTTTCGCGATCCGCGCCACCGACCCCTCATAGGATTCCTGGAGCTTGGAATCGCTGGCGATCTTTTTGCCGAGCACCTGTTCGGCCTTCTGATGATCGGGGATGATCCGGCTGTCGACCAGGGCGCGGAACTGGCCCTTGCGCGCCTTCAGCGAGTTTTCGATGCCGAACAGCAGGCCGTTGGCGATGCGCGCATGCTCGGGGCTCTCCGCCGAGAATTGAGTGAGCATGCCTCGCATTTCAGACCCATAGATCAGGAAGCGCGGGATCGAGACGTCGCGTTGATAGGCAAGCTCGGCCACCGTGTCCTGCCGGCTGGTCGAGCCGGGGTGGCCGACCGTGAAGACCAGCTCGCCCTCCTTCGGCTCGCCCTTGGCGTAGGGAAAGAAATTGGCGCTGGTGTCCAAGGGCTTGCCGTCCTGATAGACGCGCAGGTAAGAGACGTCGAGATCGTAGCGCGGGAACTCGAAATTGTCGGGGTCGCCGCCAAAAAAGGCGATGTCCATCTCGGGCGCGAAGACCAGGCGTACATCCTGGTAGCGGTGATATTTGTAGAGGTCGTAGACGCCGCCCTCGTAAAGCTCGACCACGTCGCAGCGCAAACTGGCGTCGTCGCCGGAACATTCCTTGGTGATGGCGGCTTTTTCAGCCTTTAGGGCCTGCGCGAAGGCGGCGTCGGATTTGCCTTCGGTGGCCTTGTTGATGCGGACCGTCACGTCGGAAATGCCGATCAGCTGGTTGGCCTCGATTTCCGGGCATTTGATCTCGTTTTCGGGACGCGCCGCCGTATAGCCCGAGGCGATGAAATCGGTCTGGGCGGTGGAAAGCTGCTCGATGCAGGAATGGGCGCAATGATGGTTGGTCTGCACCAGCCCTTGGGGCGAGACGAAGCTGGCCGAGCAGCCCCCCGCGAGGCGCACCGAAGACAGTCGCGCATGGTCGAGCCAAGCCTGGTCGGCTGAGAAATTATAGGCTTTCTTGACTGCCTGGGCGGGGAAATGGTCGAAGGTCCACATGCCTTCCTCGGCATGCAGGAAGAGCGGCGCAGCCGCGACGGCGGCAAGCAGGGTGAAACGACGCATCTTTGATCCAGTCGGTGATTGTGTGACAAAGTGGCTGTCGGAAATGATGCCCCAAGAGGACTGAAAGTCCAGGGAGAAGCGTTGTGCGTTGCTTATTTGCGGTTCTGATCGCGCTTTCGGTTCTGACGGTTTCCGGCACCTCGACCGCCGCCGACCCTGACCAGCTCAATCAGGCGCGGGTGGCAGACATGTATGCGGCCAAGTCCGCCGACACGCCGCCTTCCGCTCAGAAAGAGGCCGAGAAGGAGCTTAAGACTCTGACCTCGGATATCGACAAGGGCGGCAATGAGCTGATGGATTCGCTCAGCGGCAAGCTGAAGCCCTGGATGTGGTGGGCCGCCTCGGGGGTCTGGCTGGCGCTGGTCTTCCTGGCCAGCCGGTTGGTCAGGTTCGCTTTCCGGCGCCTTTTCCCGGGGCGGCGCATCAGTTGGTTGGGGCGCATCTTTCGGGTGTTCTGCTATCTCATCTGCGCCTTGGTCGCCATTTTCCTGTTCCTGCTCGGTTTCGGCGCCAGCGCTCTGGCCGGGCCGGTGATCAAGATCGAAGGCAAGCTGATCCTGCTGGCGGCGGCATTCGGTGTGGCCGATCTGGCGCTGGTGGCGGTCAATATCGGCATCGACCGCTATCTGATGTCGACTGACCATACCGGCCAGCCGCTGGCCCGCAGCCCGCGCGTCCTCACTCTTCTGCCGCTGCTCCGCAACATCGCCATGATCAGCTTGGGCGTGGTGCTGGTGCTGATGGTGCTGGGGCAGTTCGGCATCAATATCGCGCCGCTGCTGGCCGGCGCCGGCGTGATCGGCGTCGCCGTCGGTTTCGGTTCGCAGACGCTGGTGAAGGACGTCATCACCGGCGCCTTCATGCTGTTCGAGAATACGCTGGCGATCGGCGACACGGTGCAGATCGCCAATCATGCCGGGGTGGTCGAGGGCATGACCATCCGCACCATCCGCATCCGCGACGGCAGCGGCCAATTGCACACCCTGCCTTTCAGCTCGGTCACCACCGTCATCAATATGAGCCGCGATTACGGCTATCATTCCTTCGAGCTGAAGATCGCCTACGACTCCAACATCGATCGGGCGATCGAGGTGATCAACGACACCATTGCCGGCATGCAGAACGATCCGGCCACCTGCGCCGACATATTGGCGCCGGCCAATGTGTCGGGCGTCGCCCGGCTGGACGAATGGGCCTTGGTGCTGGCCGGCGCCATCAAGACGCCGCCCTTGCGCGGCGACGCGGTCGGCAATGTCTTCAACCACCGCATCAAGCTCGCTTTCGACCGCGCCGGGATCGAGTTCGCTCACCCGATCCAGGTCGTGCGCATCAAGCGTTCTCCGCCGCGGCCGCAAAGCTGATCCAGTTTTCTGCGCAATGGCGTGACTTTCTCAGCCGAAGGTCGCACTCTGATCGGGGGCTTGCGGCACCGGGCAAGTTAGGGATCGAAAATGCGATTGGCGGCGGCTGCACTGTGTCTGGGAGCGATCGCGGCGCCACCGGTGTTCGCATCGGACGTGTATGTCCCCGACAACGCGCCTTGGTTCGTTCTGAAAGAGGGGAAAAGCGCAGGGGTGGCGGTCGATATGATCGCGCTCCTTGCGATGCGCTCGGGCTTGCAGCTCGATGCGAGGGGCATCCCTCTCGCCCGCATCGCCAGGCAGCTGGCACAGTCCGATCGGGCCGGCTTCGCCATCTTCGCCCGGCCCGAAGTGCTTCCCGCTCATCTCGTTCAGCTCGGGGAACCGCTCGATTTCCCGCTCCTGGCCATCGCCCCGGAGGAGGAGCCGCAGCCCACGCTGGAGAGGCTGCACCTGATGGCGGGAGTGGGGCTCGTCCATGGCGCGATGCGGCTGCTGCCTGCTGATTTCATTGCGGGACTGTCCATCCGGGAAATGCCGGACGTCATGTCGGGACTCAAAATGCTCGAGAACGGACGGCTCCGAGCCCTGCTGCTGACCAAAGTCGAGATGGACCTCATTACCGGCGAACAACGGGCGCGCCTGCACCTCGGCGAGCCGGTCCAGGTCGGCACGCTGGCTATTACGCTCACCGCCAATGAGGCCATGGTCTCATCGGAGGACGCACGAAGAATGATGGCGGCCTGGTCCCAATGTCTACGCGACGGGTCCATCGCGCATCTCCTGGCCGAGTCCACCCCCCGCTGAACTAGGACAATAGCGCGAGCGCCAACTCATGGGCTCGGGCGTCGCCGGCCGCGATGATGCGTCCGTCGGACTCGAGACCGAGCCGCCCGCCCTGCCAATCGGTGATGACCCCGCCCGCACCCTCGATCACCGGCACCAGCGCCAGGTAATCGTAGGGTTGCAGGGAGGCTTCCACCATAAGATCGACGAAGCCCGAAGCCAACAGGCCGGCGGCGTAGCAGTCTGCGCCGTAGCGGGTGAGTTTGACCGCCCTTTTCAGCCGCTCCCACGAAGCGATGTCGGCGTCGTGGAACATGTCCGGTGTGGTGGCGTAGAGGGCGGACTTGGAAAGGTCGTCGCAAGGGCGGCACAGGACACGCTCGCCATTCAGCGTGGTCGGACGGCCGGCCGCGCCGACCCAGCGCTCCGCCGTCACCGGCTGGTCGATCACGCCCAGCACCGGTTTGCCGAAATGCAGAAGCGCGATCAGGATGCCGAAGGAGGGCTTGCCGGTGATGAAGGCCTTGGTGCCATCGATCGGGTCCAGCACCCACACCCATTCGGCGTCGAGCCGTTCGGGGCCGTATTCCTCACCCAGAATCCCATGATCGGGGGCATGCTGGGCGATCAGTTCGCGCATGATCGCTTCCGACTGGCGGTCGGCGATGGTCACCGGGCTGGAGTCCTTTTTGTCCTCCACATCGACCTTCTTGCGGAAATAGGACAGCACCACGGCGCCGGCCACATCGGCCATGCGGTTGGCGAGATCGACATATTCGGGCGGACAGAGCACCTCGGCATTCCCCAAAAAATTTACCTGATATAGGGTGTCGCTCCCGCAACGAATTAAATCAAGCCCGGATCAATGACGAAAGACGCAACCGCCGAACGCTCCATCGCCTTTCAGGGAGAATTGGGGGCCTATTCCCATCTCGCCTGCACGGTGCTGTTCCCCGAGATGACGCCGCTGCCTTGCCCGGGTTTCGAAGACGCTTTCGCCGCCGTCGAAGAGAAAAACGCCAAGCTGGCTTTGATCCCGGTGGAGAATTCGGTGGCCGGCCGCGTCGCCGATATCCACCATCTGCTGCCGGGCTCGAAGCTGCATATCATCGGCGAATTCTTCCTGCCGGTGAACCACCACCTGCTGGCCTTGCCCGGCACGCAATTGTCCGACATCAGGGAAGTGCGCAGCCATGTGCACGCCATCGGCCAATGCCGCAAATTCCTGCGCCAGAACGGCTTGAAGGCGGTGGTCGGGCATGACACCGCCGGCTGCGCCGCCGAGGTCGCGAGGAACGGTGACAAATCGGTGGCCGCCATCGCGTCCGAACTGGCCGGCAAGATCTATGGGCTGGAAAGCCTGGCCGCCAATATCGAGGATGCCGGCCACAATACCACCCGCTTCCTGGTGATGTCGCCCGAAGCCAAGCCGGTCGATCCGCGCCTCGGCCCGATGGTGACCAGCTTCGTCTTCCATGTGCGCAACGTGCCGGCCGCCCTCTACAAGGCGCTGGGCGGCTTCGCCACCAATGGCGTCAACATGACCAAGCTGGAAAGCTACCAGATCAATGGCGCCTTCTCGGCGACCCAGTTCTACGCCGATATCGAAGGCCATCCGGAGCAGCCTAATGTGCGCCTCGCGCTGGAGGAGCTGGGCTTCTTCTCGCGCGAAGTGCGGATCCTGGGCGTCTACCCGGCGCATCCTTACCGGTTCAAGGCCAGGCTTATCGCCGAGTAATCCCGTATTTCGCCACGATCAGATCGACGGCGGCTTCCACCTGTTTGCTGATGCGGCCCTGCTCCATGCCGCGTCCGAACAGCTGGCTGGCATGGCAGTCGCCGGCCAGCATGGAGAGGAACAGATTGGCCATCAGGGCCGCTTCGCTCTCATCCATCTTCATCAGGCCGCGCTCGGCCAGGCTGAGGAAATATTTCCCCACCTTCTGGCGGGCATAGGCGGGACCAGCGCTGTAGAAGGCCTCGCCGATCTCGGGCTGGCGGACGGCTTCGGCGGCGACCACGCGATACATCGAGAGGGCGTCCGGCCTCAGAATCATCTCGACGAAACTTTGCGCCAGGGTGATCAGAGCCTGGCGCAGATCATCGACCTTGTCGGGTAATTGGATATGGCTGAACAGGGTTTCGGTATGGCGGCGGATGATCGCTTCGAACAGCGCCCGCTTGCCCTCGAAATGCACATAGATGGTGGCTTTGGAGACGCCGGCCCGCGCCGCGACCGCATCCATGCTGGCCGCCTCATATCCGCTTTCCATGAAGATCGCCCTCGCGGCGGCGTAGATCTGCTCGGCCTTACGGCTGCGCGAGCCGGTGACGGTACCGATCGCAGAGGGTTCGGATAATTTTGATGCGAGCGAAATTCTTGTCATTCCCTTCGATCAAGGTCCATGGCGCCGCGGCCGAACTGGTGCGTTCCACCATCTCATGCACGGCCGCCTCATAGGCGTCCCATTTGGCGCGGTTGCGCCAGTCCTCCTCGGTCAGCTTCCATTTCTTATAGGCGACCGAGTCCCGTAGTTCAAAGCGTCTATATTGTTCTTCCGAAGAAATATGGAGCCAAAATTTGGCCAATACCATGCCGTGATGTAATAGCTGGTCCTCGAAATTGTTGATCTCGGCGTAAGCGCGCTGCCATTCCTCCTGCCGGGCGAAGGCCTCGACCCGCTCCACCAGCACCCTTCCATACCAGCTCCGGTCATAGATCAGCATATGGCCGGCACGCGGCAGATGCCGCCAGAAGCGCCAGAGATAGTGATGCGCCTTTTCTTCGTCCGAGGGGGCTGCGACCGGAATGACCTGCCAATGACGGGCATCAAGTCCGGCCGTGACTCGGCGGATCGCTCCGCCTTTGCCGGCGGCGTCCCATCCTTCGAACAGAGCCACGGAGGAAATGCCTCGCCCATGCGCCTCGCGGGCGAGAACGGCCAGTTCGGCCCGCGCTTCCCGCAGCGCCGTCACATAGTCCTTCTCCCCCAATTTCTGGCTGAGGTCGAGGGTTCCCAGCACGGTCGTGCGAAGGGGCTTGGGCTTGGCCGGCTTATGGCGGCGGGGCTTGGGCCGGGCGAGGTGCTGGGCCAGGGCATCGCGCAAATGGCGCAGCACCGTGAGGCCGCGATGGCGATGATCGCCGCCATCGACGATGGTCCAGCGGGCATGGCTGAAATCGGTGCGGCGGATGGCGTGTTCCGCGGCCTCGATGAATTTGTCGTAGCGCCGCCAATTCTTCCAGTCGCCCTTCTTGACGCGCCAGCATTGCAGCGGATCGGCCTCGAAGGCTTTGAGGCGTTTCTTCTGGCTTTTCTTGTCGAGATGCATCCAGAACTTCAGGATCAGCGCGCCGTCATCGGCCAGCAAGCGCTCGAACGCCTTGTTGTGATCGAGCCGCCGGTCGAATTCGGCCATGTCCGAGCGGCGATAGACGCGGTCGAGCACGGGGCGGGAATACCAGCCGGACAGGAACAGGCCGAGCTGCCCCTTTTTCGGCAGGTCCCGCCAATAGCGCCAGAAGGAGGGGCGTTCGGCCTCCTCCTGCGAAGGATTCTCATAGGCGCGGGTGACGATCCAATGGGGATCAAGCCATTCGCTGATCAGATTGACGCTTTCCGATTTTCCGGCGCCATCGACCCCGGCGAACAGGACCAGCACCGGGAAGTCGGCCTCGCGCAGCTTCTCCTGCAGGGCGAGCAGCTCCAGCCGCAGCGGCCCGGCGGCGGCATCGAATTCCTCGCGCGAGGTTTTCGCGCCTAATTCGGCGGTCTCGAACATAAATTTAGGCTATGCCTCTCCTTGCATGGCTGCAACCCACGGATTGACGCTGGATTGTTGGGCTCGCATGTGCAAAATGTTGCCCGCTTCGGAAAGACGAAGCCTCACTGGGAGGTATAAAATGACGGTTCGCGTTGCCATTAACGGTTTTGGTCGTATCGGACGCCTGGTGTTCCGGGCCTTGGCCGAGTCGGGGCGAACCGATGTCACGGTGGTCGGGATCAACGATCACGGCTCTGCCGAGGACAATGCCCACCTGCTGAAATATGATTCAGTCCACGGCATCTTCCCCGGCGACATCAAGGTCGAGGGCGACAAACTGCTGGTGAACAAGCTGCCCCCCATCAAGGTGACGGCCGAGCGCGATCCGACCAAGCTGCCCTGGAAGGAGCTGGGCGTCGACGTGGCGCTGGAATGCACCGGCATCTTCACCGCGCGCCCCAAGGCGGCGCTGCATCTCGAAGCCGGCGCCAAGCGCGTACTGGTCTCGGCCCCGGCCGACGGCGCCGACATCACCGTCGTCTATGGCGTCAATCACGGCCTCTTGAAGCCCGAGCATCAGGTGATCTCGAACGGCTCCTGCACCACCAACTGCCTGGCCCCCGTCGCCAAGGTGCTGAACGATCTGGCCGGCATCAAGCATGGCTTCATGACCACTGTCCATTCCTACACCGGCGACCAGAATCTGGTCGACACGCTGCATAAGGACCGCCGCCGCGCCCGTGCCGGCGCCCTCTCCATGATCCCGAGCTCGACCGGCGCCGCCAAGGCTATCGGCCTGGTGATCCCCGAACTCAACGGCAAGCTGGACGGCGTCTCCGTGCGCGTCCCGACCCCGAACGTGTCGATGATCGATCTGAAGGTCGTCACCAACCGCGCCGTCACCAAGGAAGAGATCCACGAGGCGATGACCGCCGCCGCCAACGGCGCGCTGAAGGGCGTGCTGGCGGTCGAGAAGGAAGAGCTGGTCTCGATGGATTTCAACCATAACCCCGCTTCCTCGACCTTCGATCTGACCCAGACCAAGGTGATCGACGGCACGCTGGTGCGCGTCCTGTCCTGGTATGACAATGAGTGGGGCTTCTCCAACCGCATGTCGGACGTCGCCGCCCTCGTCGGCAAGCTGGGCTGAGACTGATGGCCCAAGGGACGCAACGATTCGCTTCGCTGGATGACGCCGCGGTCGCGGGCAGGCGGGTGGTGCTGCGCACCGACCTCAATGTCCCGACCAAGGACGGCGTCATCACGGACGCGACCCGCATCGAGCGGGCCGCGACCACCATCAAGGAATTGGCGGAAAAGGGGGCGCGTGTCGTCATCCTCTGCCATTTCGGCCGGCCCAAGGGCGCCGAGGCGAAATACAGCCAGAAGTTCCTGGTCGAGCCGCTGGCCAAGATCATCGGCCGTCCGGTCGAATGGTCGGCCGAGGTGATCGGCGACGACGCCGTGTCCAAGAGCAAGCTTTTGCCCGACGGCGGCGTGCTGCTGATGGAGAATGTCCGCTTCCATCCGGAAGAGGAAAAGAACGATCCCGCCTTCGCCAAGTCGCTGGCGCAGCTCGGCGATCTCTATGTCAATGACGCCTTCTCGGCGGCGCACCGCGCCCATGCCTCCACCGAAGGCATGGCCCATCTGCTGCCGCGTTACGCCGGCCGTCTGATGCAGGCCGAACTGGAAGCACTGGGCAAGGCGCTCGAACACCCGCAGAAGCCGGTGGCCGCGCTGGTCGGCGGCGCCAAGGTGTCGACCAAGCTCGATTTGCTCGGCAATCTGGTGGCCAAGGTCGACATGCTGATCATCGGCGGCGGCATGGCCAACACCTTCCTGTTCGCCCAGGGCCATGAAGTCGGCAAATCCTTATGCGAGCGCGACCTCGCCGACACGGCGCGCGAGATCCTCGCCAAGGCCAAGGCCGCCAATTGCGAGATCGTCCTGCCGACCGACGCGGTGGTGGCCGGCGAATTCGCGGCCAACGCGCCGAACAAGGTGGTGCCGGTGACGGCGGTGCCCGCCGACCAGATGATCCTCGATACGGGCCCGGCCAGCGCTGCTTCCATCGCCCAGCGCCTGGAAAGCTGCAAGACCCTGGTATGGAACGGACCCTTGGGCGCCTTCGAGATCGAACCCTTCGATGCCGCCACCAATATTGTGGCCAAGGCTGCGGCGGCGCTGACCGAAAAGGGCTCGCTGCTCACCGTGGCGGGCGGCGGAGACACGGTTTCGGCTCTGGCCCATGCCGGGGTGGAGGAGAAGTTCTCCTACATCTCGACCGCCGGCGGCGCCTTCCTCGAATGGCTGGAAGGAAAAGAGCTGCCAGGGGTGAAAGCGCTCCAATCGTAAGCTCTTTGTTAAGTCTCTGCCGGTCATGATCGGCTGTGACTTTTTGGGGGCATGAGATGGCGGATCAGGGAAGCATCGCGCGTGTATCGGCTGGTTTGGTTCCGGGAACGACCGGACAGCGCCAGCCGGTCAGCGGCTCGCAGACCCGGTCCGCCGTCTCCGTTTCCAACAGCGCGGGACAAGGCGTCGGCCGCCGCGAAGTCCCAAATCAGGGTCAGCGCAACATAGTCAATCTCGACGGCAAGCAGCTGAACCGCGCCGCTCCGCGCGGGACCTATCTGAACATTCTGGTTTGATTTTTTCGTCATCCCCGCGTAGGCGGGGATCCAGGCCGGCTGCTGGACTCCCGCCTCCGCGGGAGTGACGAAATAGAGCCTTAGTCCAGCCCCACCAAGCTTCTCGCAAAAGCCTGCGCCTCGAAGGGGCGCAGGTCGTCCGCCCCTTCGCCGACGCCGATGGCATGAACCGGCAGGCCGAATTTCTCGGCCAGCGCCACCACCACGCCGCCGCGCGCGGTGCCGTCGAGCTTGGTCATGATGAGGCCGGTGACCTGGATCAGCTGCTTGAAGATCTCGACCTGGGAATGGGCGTTCTGCCCCACCGTGCTGTCCAGCACCAGCAGCACATCATGCGGCGCTGACGGGTCCTGTTTCTTCAGTACGCGCAGCATCTTCTGCAATTCGGCCATCAGCTCGGTCTTGTTCTGCAGGCGGCCGGCGGTGTCGATCAGCAGAAGATCGTCGCCCCGCTTGGTCGCTTCGGCCAGGGCGTCGAAGGCCAGGCCGGCGGCGTCGGCGCCTTGTTCACGGGCGACCACCGGGCAGCCGGTGCGCTCGCCCCAGACTTTCAGCTGTTCGGTCGCGGCGGCGCGGAAGGTATCGGCGGCGGCCATGCTCACTTTGAGGCCCTGATCCTTGTAATATTTGGCCAGCTTGCCGATGGTGGTGGTCTTGCCCGAGCCATTGACGCCGACCATCAGCACCACATGCGGCTTCTTGGCCGGATCGGGCGAGAAGGGCTTGGCGACCGGCGCAAGGATCAGGGCGATTTCCTCGGCCAGCGCTTCCTTGATCTCGTCGGGGGTGATCTCCTTGTCGAGGCGGGTCTTGGCCAGCCTGGCCGTCACCTTGCCGGCGGTGGCGACGCCGAAATCGGCGGTGATCAGCAGCTCTTCCAGCTCTTCCAGCGCCTCCTGGTCGAGCTTGCGTTTTGTGAACAGATCGCCGATGCCCTGGGTCAGGCGCGACGAGGAACGGCTGAGGCCGGCTTTCAGGCGGCCGAACCAGCCGGTTTTGCTTTCTTCACTCACGCTGCGATGGTTCCAATCAGATGGGTCTCGTCCTGGCCGGTGACGCGCGCGTGGTAGATGCCCCCCGCGTTCGCCGGCTGGTCCAGGCGGATGGGAAGGTAATGCTCGCAATGGCCGGCATTGTCCTGCTCGACCAGCACGCTGGCGACGCTGCCGATCCGGGCGGCCCGGAACGAAGCCAAGGCCTCTGCGCCCTTCTGGCGCAGGCGGGCGGCGCGCTCCTTGATGACGGCGCCGTTGACTTGCGGCATGCGGGCCGCCGGCGTGCCGGGACGCACCGAATAGGGGAAGACATGCAAATGGGTCAGCCCGACCTCGTCGACGATGGCGAGGGACTGCGCGAACATCTCCTCGGTCTCGGTCGGGAAGCCGGCGATGATGTCGGCGCCGAAAGCGAGATCGGGGCGCAAGGAGCGCAGGCGGTCGGCGATGGCGATTACGTCGCCGCGCAAGTGCCGCCGCTTCATGCGCTTCAAGATGGTGTCGTCGCCGGCCTGGATCGAAAGATGGAAATGCGGCATCAGGCGCGGCTCTTCCGCCACCAGCCGGATCAGATCCTCATCGATCTCCACCGGGTCGAGCGAGGAGAGGCGCAACCGCGGCAGCTCCGGCACCTGAGCCAACAGGCGGCGCACCGCCTGGCCGAGGGTGGGCTGGCCCGGCAGGTCGCAGCCGTAACCCGTGATGTCCACACCCGTCAGCACGATCTCGCGATAGCCGGCCTCGGTGAGCTGGCGCACCTGCTCGACCAGCGGGCCCAAGGGTACGCTGCGGTTATTGCCGCGGCCGAAGGGGATGATGCAGAAGGTGCAGCGGTGGTCGCAGCCCTGCTGCACCTCGACGAAGGCGCGGGCCCGTCCGTCAAAGCCGCCGATCAGATGCAGCGCGGTCTCCTTGACTGCCATGATGTCGGCCACCGCCACCTTGCCTTCCGAGGGGGTGAGATAGCTCTCGGCCTTCATCTTCTCGCTATTGCCGATCACCTTGTCGACTTCCGGCATCTTTTCGAAGCTGGCGGGGTCGATCTGGGCGGCGCAGCCGGTGACGACGATCCTGGCCTCGGGGCG
>Ga0213872_10001071_pt1 | contig 18913 bp, 18 predicted proteins | sample VelepicomBERX_R2_FD_160071 | JGI IMG/M metagenome (GOLD analysis project Ga0213872, IMG submission 160071) | Rhizosphere microbial communities from Vellozia epidendroides in rupestrian grasslands, the National Park of Serra do Cipo, Brazil - RX_R2 | ecosystem: Host-associated > Plants > Roots >...
GATGTTCTTCAGCTCGCCAACCAGGGCCACGACGGCCTTGTCGATGCCGCGCTTCAGGTCCATCGGGTTCATGCCGGCGGCCACGAACTTCATGCCTTCCAGCACGATGGCTTGAGCCAGCACGGTAGCGGTGGTGGTGCCGTCACCGGCGATGTCGGAGGTCTTGGATGCGACTTCCTTCACCATTTGCGCGCCCATGTTTTCGAACTTGTCCTTCAGTTCGATTTCCTTGGCGACCGAGACACCGTCCTTGGTGATGGTCGGGGCGCCAAAGCTGCGCTCCAGCACAACGTTACGACCCTTCGGGCCCAGGGTGACCTTGACTGCATCAGCCAGGACGTTGACGCCAGCAACCATACGGGCGCGGGCGGAATCACCGAATTTGACTTCTTTAGCTGCCATTTTTGATTCTCCGAATTCAATTCAGCGCCGGCTCAAAGGCCAGCGCGCACTATGCTTGACCGCGGGTCGGCTATCAGCCTTCGACCACGCCCATGATGTCTTCTTCGCGCATGACCAGCAGTTCGTTGCCGTCGACCTTGACGGTCTGGCCGCTGTACTTGCCAAAGATCACCTTGTCGCCCGCCTTGACTTGCAGGGCACGGACCGAACCGTTCTCAAGGATCTTGCCGGTGCCGACCGAAACCACTTCGCCCATGTCGGGCTTCTCAGCGGCGTTGCCTGGCAGCACGATGCCGGATGCAGTCTTTTCTTCGGCTTCGACGCGCTTGATGACGACGCGATCGTGCAGGGGACGAATCTTCATGGTTTTGCTCCTGTGGGAATACGTTGAATGAATGCGGTAACAGGCAAAATCAATCTGCCGTTGATGTTCGCTGTTAGCACTCATGGCTAACGAGTGCTAATGATATGGCCGGTACATGACCATTTCAAGAGTGGGTGTATCGAAATTTGTCGTCGGCCAGCCCTCGTGAGTGCCAGGCCGTCGTCCGAATGCCGTATCGAGTCGCTTGACCCCTCAACCGCAGATGCCTAGCCTGTCGCGTCTTCCGGATCAGGTATCAAGCCGATATGGGGTTTTTACCTGCATACAGGCTGTATGAATGATGATCCGATACGGGCAATCGAATCCAATGGGTGAGGGGGATCAATTGATGGTTCAGAAAAAATGCCACCCCGGCAAAGGGGTGGGAGTAGGTGCCTTGTGTTTGTTGCTGGGCGCTTGTGGCGGCGGAGGAGGCAGCAGTGGTACGGGCACGACCACGCCGAGCGGGTCGATATCCGGGCCGAGTGCGGGGCCGTTTTCCGTTCAGAGTTGCGCGACGCCCAGCGCATGGGGCAGCAGCACGGCGAGCAGTCAGTGGGTATTCCCATCCAACGGCTACCTGGCCTACAAGCCGCTCGATGTGCACGGCGACATCATCATGGATTATTCGTCGGCAGGGTATATGGGGGGCGGGGTTGCCTTTCCGGCGCCTGCCGCCACAGTGACCGTCCGACCGCTGGGCGGCGGGCAGGACGACACCGCAAATATCCAGGCTGCGATCAACCAGGTTGCCGCCTTGTCGCCTGGCAACGGCGGCCTGCGTGGCGTCGTGCTGTTGGCACCCGGTACGTTTCTGGTCGGCAATACGCTGACGATCGCGGCGTCGGGCGTGATCCTGCGCGGGAGCGGCTCCGGGGCGGGTGGGACGGTAATCAACGATGTCAGCCCTCTCCAGAACGGCACGACGCCCGCGTCGCCAGGGCCTGGGACGGAAACCGGCCAGACCTTGCTCAAGGTTGCGGGTGGCGCGGCAAGCGCGGGCAGTACATCGTTCTCCTCTCTGGTGGCAGATACCTATGTACCCGCTGGCGCACCGACGCTGACGCTGAACGACGCGAGCGGCTTTCACGTCGGCGACAGCGTGCTGGTGCAGCGCCCGGTGACCAACGCCTGGGTCAGCTTCATGGGCATGGCGAATTTGGGCCCGGGCAAGAGCTGGCTCGACGTAGGGTCAAGCATCGACACGCCGCGCACCATCGTCGCCATCAGCGGCAACAAGATCACCTTGGATGTGCCGCTTTCGGATTCATTCGACGGTAGCCTGCTCAACCCGCCCGGTGCCAAGGTCAGCCTGAACGCCAACCCTGGCTATATCCAGCAGGTCGGTATCGAGCATCTGCGCATGGTCGGTGTGCCGCGCACGCTCTACACCAGCAACAATATGTTGGTCATGGACGGCGTGGCCGATGGCTGGGTGGACGATGTCGTGGGCGACAATTTCACCGCGGGTCTCAATATCCGTGGTCACAGCAAGCGGGTGACAGTGCGCGGGCTGCAGCTCACGCACGAAAACAATGGCGCCGATGTCCCCTGCACCGGCGCGAAGTTCGCCGAGATCTCGGTGGCGGGTACGCAAATTCTGGTGGATCGCAGCGCGTCGACCGGTTCGGCAGCGTCGTTCTACTACGCAACCGAATCGCGTACCGTTGGCCCGAATGTGCTGCTGAACTTCAAGGGCGTGCCTGACAACGTCTGTGGTTCGGCCAATATCCAGCCGCATCAGCGCTGGGCGACCGGCTTGCTGATTGACGGCGCGCAGCTCGCGCCGAACCCGGTCAGTCAATCGGCGTCATCGATCGACCTCTCCAATCGTGGCACGGACGGGAGTGGCCAGGGCTGGGCGATCGGCTGGGGCGTGGTGTGGAATTCGACGGCCACCTTCAATATCCAGGCGCCGCCGGGGGCAATGAACTGGCTGATCGGCAGTACGGGGAACGTGGCGACGCAGACAGCGGAACCACCCGGGATCGTCGACGCGCCGAATCAATTGGTGGCGCCGAAGAGCCTGTATCTGGCACAGCTGTGTCAGCGCAACGGTCCGTCCGCATTGACCAGCATCGGCTATTGATCTTCTCAGCGACGGGCCGGTCCAATCCTTTATGGGACAGGTCCGTCACGACGCCCTGTGCGCGAGGCGGGGCTGGTCTTCCATGTCCGACTCGTTCCTGCCGCCAGGGAGTTGGAAGACCATGATCAGGTTCTCCAATAGCAGGGCTTGGGTGCTGAGCTCTTCGGCGGTCGAGGCCAGCTCCTCGGCCGTTGCCGCACTCCGCTGCGTGGTGAGATTCAGCTGCGCCATGGCGGCGCCGATTTCACCCACCCCGAGCGCTTGCTCCTTCGATGCGTGGGCGATCTCCTTGATTTGCTGAGAGGTGCTGGCAATCGATGGCACCATGGCCGCGAGGAGGTCACCCGCGCGCTCGGCCAGCGTCGAAGCGGGTGCCGTCGTGCGCGAGATCTTCGACATGAAGTCCATCGTATCGCTCACATGCGAGCAGAGCCACTCCGGGCTCGGCCGGGCCAATCACTGCGGCTGGGATGCGCAGCAAATGAAATACCTCGGCCAATCCTATGCGCTGGTCTTGCAGGCGCACACGGAAAGTGCCGAGGGCCTGCGCCGCCGCACGCTCTTTGCGGGCGTCAGCAAGGCGTTCTAGACAAATTTGCCGAGGATATACCCCAGCACGATGCCGGTAATCAGCGCGACGGTGAGACCCCGATAGGTCAGCACATCCTTGGAATACCCGCGTCGTATGGCGACCATGGAGACCAAGTAGCCGATGGAATTCAGGAGCCAGATGATGGGGATCGACAGCACCTTGATGAGCAAGGGGCCGATGAAGGGGATCAGCCCGACGAGGCCGACTACGACGGTGAAGGCATGCGACGCGATGGCGGCGAGGACCAGGCCGCCCCCTACCAGCCGCCGATCGGCGCCAGAGCGCAGCGCGAGGGTGGCGCCAACCAGCAGCACGATCCATATCAGCACAATCAGCGCATAGCGGCGCCAGGTGGCGGGCGTCGGGTGGGCGATGTCGGCAAGCGGGTCCAGGCATGGAATGGCCGGTTCGCCTTGATTGCCCCATTCACAGATCAAGTCGCCCAGAAAAGCCTCGCCGCTGGCGTCGCCGCCATGGCGTGCCGCCGCTTGCCGCTCCGTCAACCAGGCCGTGATGTCGGCTTGGCTGTAGCTTTTCGTGGTAGGTTCAGTTGTATTGTCCGCGTCGATCGTCATCGTGACGATTCCTCCTTGTTGCTGCCGTGGCGTGCTATTCCATGATGTGGCCCATGCCGCCGAAATCAAGCTGTCTCGTGAGACAATCATGGTCTGATCAAGTTGCTGGGCGATGCAGCGTGTCCTTGGTGGATCGTGTCTGACCTTCCGGTGCCTTCTCTGCTAACGGTGGGGCTGGCGGCTTTTTATCTGAGCTTGAGCCTGCTTGCGCTGGTGCTGTTTGCTTACGATAAATGGGCCGCCATGGCTAGTCGATCACGTATCCGTGAGTCGACGCTATTGTGCCTAATTGCCTGCGGCGGCTTTGCTGGCGCGAGTCTTGGGCGCATCGTGTTTCGCCATAAGCTGCGCAAGGCACGATTCGCCTGGGCCATTGCTCTGGCGGCCTGCGGCCACTTAGCACTTTGGCTTGCTCTGGCGCAATACGGCTGACGGCCCGGCAGTTATCTGGATAGGAGTCCTATGATGCAGCATTCGAACGATGCCTGGCTTGCGCGCAGCCGCAAGGCCGTGTGGCACCCCTGTACGCAGATGAAGCGGCACGAAACCCTGCCGATTGTCCCGATCGAGCGCGGTGAAGGCGCTTGGCTGATCGACTTCGAAGGGCGGCGCTATCTGGACGGGGTCAGCTCCTGGTGGGTCAACTTGTTTGGCCATGCCAACCCGCGTATGAATGCGGCGATCCTTGACCAGATGAATCGCCTCGAACATGTGATCCTGGCGGGCTTCACCCAGAGACCCGTCGTGGAGCTATCGGAGCAACTCGCCGAGCTGACCGGGCTCGGTCATGCCTTCTATGGCTCGGATGGCGCATCGGCGACCGAGATCGCGCTCAAGATGTCCTTTCACTACTGGCGCAATACCGGCTGCGCGCAGAAGAACGAATTCGTCAGCCTGGAAAACAGCTACCACGGCGAAACGCTCGGTGCGCTCAGCGTGACCGACGTCCCTTTGTTCCGCGATACCTATGCACCGCTCTTGCGGCCTTCGCACCGAGTGGCGTCCCCCGACTGGCGGCTGGCCGAGCCGGGGGAGACGCCCGAGGCGTATGCGCTGCGTGCCGCTGCAAATCTGGAAGCCTTGCTGATTGAACGCGGCGCGCAGATCGCCGCTGTCATCGTCGAGCCGCTTTGCCAGGGCGCCGCCGGTATGGCGATGTACCACCCCGCCTACCTTACGCGCGTACGTGCGCTGTGTGACGAATATGAAGTGCATCTGATCGCCGACGAGATCGCGATGGGTTTTGGCCGCACCGGTACGTTCTTCGCCTGCGAGCAAGCGGGTGTTCGGCCTGATTTCATCTGTCTCTCAAAAGGCATTACCGGTGGTTACCTGCCGCTGTCGGTGGTGCTGACGACGGATCAGATCTATGGCGCGTTCTATGACGACGACGTCACCCGCGGCTTCTTGCACTCGCATAGCTATACCGGTAATGCGCTGGCCTGTCGCGCGGCACTCGAAGTACTCGCGATCTTCCGCGACGACGATGTACTGTCCGCAAATCGCCACAAAGCCGCCGAAGTCGCATCGGATTTCGCGCGGCTTGCTGCGCACCCACGTGTGAAGAATGCGCGGCATATGGGGATGATCTGGGCCTTCGAAGTCGTTGATGCACAAGCGGGTTTTTCCGGGCGCTTTTTCAGCGCAGCCTTGGAGCAGGGGCTCTTGGTTCGCCCTGTCAATAATACCGTCTATCTGATGCCGCCCTATGTCGTTACGGTTGCCGAATTGCGGGCGGTTTTCGATACGATAAGCACATTGCTGGATACCGATGCTTGCCGCTGATGCTTTACCGCACACTCCATAAATTAAAAGAGTGGGTTGATTCGTGCTGCGGTAAGGAATTCGGCATAAGGTGACGGAATCACCTATAAAAACGATCAAGAATCCATATTTCTCACCCATGACGATCGCACTGCACGTCCCGGAACCCATTGCCGGGCGCAATCTCCCCGTTGAGACCAATCCCAAGGCGGTCAAGTCGTGGCTCGTCTCCTTGCCGCCTGCCAATCTCGCGGAAACGGCCCGATCGATATTCGATGCCTTGACCACGCTGAACCGGGTCAAGCTCGATGACGAAGCCCGTTTGAAGCTGTTGGAGCATTACCAGGTTGCCGTCGATCTGCTCGACGCCCCCTTGGAGGCGGTCTATACCTCCGCATCATTGCCGGCCAAGGAAAAGGCCAAACAGGCGGCGGTACTGGCGCGCAATCTGCAGCTGGAATTGGCCAATGGCTACAAGCTGGTGCTGCTGGACCGGCTGGCCACACGCTTTTCCTTCGGCAATCGGCAGATCCCGGAATTGATCCGGCTTTTGATGCTGACCTACCAGAAGCTGATGTGGGTCTGCTGCAAGAGCTATTCGGCCATCCCGGCAGGCGTCTGGGCGGAAGTCCACGCGCTGTTCCATTACGCGATCCAGCATAAGCTGATCGACACGCCAGAGGGCCTGTCGCCGATGAAGACCATCGGCGGTATCTACAAGCAAATCTTGCTGCTCGCACTGGCCGACCCCTACCGTTATCACCCGGCTGAGCACGAAAAGATCCAAGATCTGATCAAGAACTACGGCGCGGCGGCGCAATTTCAGCCGCTAGGCAATACACCAAACCCTGCCGGCTTCTTTCTGGTGCGCTTGGAATCCGACGTACCGCCGGCATTCCTTGGGCAAAAGCCATTCGATGTGCAAGCGTCGACGGCGATCTTGCTCGACACCATGGAGATGGCGAAGCACCTGCACAAGGCCCTGCAATCGGTCGAGCAGAAGGCGCCGCACGCATCCGACAAGGCCAAGGCCCAGGCATGGATTGACTTGCTGCGTCGGGTAACCCGGCAATGGAGCATTGCACCCAAGCGGGTGTTCCAGCGCATTCGCGCATCGAGCCGAGTACGCGTGGTCGGTAGCCTGCGCCTGACTGCGTATTACCTCAATGGCGCCACACCGTTGCTACAACCGGTGGTGCTGTCCGACACCGTGGTGGATGGCGAAGGACCGGTCTCGGTCAGTGGTGGCGTGTATGCCCAGCCGGATGAGTGGGTGGTGCTCAACGAAAGCCCCGGCGGTTACGCACTCCGTATGGCGCCGGTGCCCCAACATTGCGTCTATCGGGTGGGGGATGTTGTCGGCCTGCAGAGCGAAGCGAATCAGCCCTGGCTGGTGGCGACTGTTCGCTGGCTGCAAACGCTGGATGACGGCGAGGCGCTGGAAATCGGCGTGCAGATTCTTGCACCCAAGGCGGAGCCCGCCATGCTGCGGCCGACCTTGGTCAGCCAGGAGGCGAGCTTCGCGCCCTGCCTCCTGCTGGAAGAGGTGCCGGCTATCAAACAGCCACCCTTGATCGTTGCGGCTCGGGGCACCTATGGTTCGATGCGGGAACTGGTCATCTATTCCGACGCGGGTGAACACATCGTACGCTGCGGCAAGTCACACGAGCTGGCAATCGGTTACGAACTGTTCGAGTTCGTTTCGTCAACGCATTAGCGCGAGGGTTTTAGCCCTGCTGGCGGCTGGCCGCCTCGTCCGCATGCGCTTGCCGAGCGAGGTCGGCCAGGCTGACGTCCAGGGCCATCTCCATCTGGCCAAATTTAGCCGTCACGATGGTATGCATCCGGTCTGCCGTTCGCGATGTGGTCAGGGGTTTGCTGACCAGCAAATGAAAGAGCTCCTTCAGCGTAATGCGCTCTAACGCAGTCGATTGCACCCAGCCGTCGAAACGCGTTGGCTGCACCCAGCCCTTGTCTGCCAGCCGTTGCAACAGCTCATGTAATTCATCCTGCCCCAGCGACAGGCTGCGCCGCAGCCGATCAAGCGTGGGCGTGACGCCGGCGCGGCGCGCTTCGTCCAGTTTCAGCAAGAGCCGCACTGCATCGAATACCCGCTGGCCTGCATGCGGGCGCCGCCGCCAGGCTTCACCATGCCAGTAAGAGAGCGACGCGCTGATCACGGCCCCGGCAAGGATGATGGTCCAGACCACGTAGAGCCAGAGCAGGAAGATCGGAAACGCTGCAAACGCGCCGTAGACCAGTTTGAACGTGCCGAACTTGCGGATATACCAGCTGAATAACAAGCGCATCACGACTAATACCAGTGTTGCGGCCGCCGCTGCCGTCCAGGCATGTCGTGGGGGCACCGGGCAGTTGGGTACGACGCGGTACATCAGCGCGAGCCCAGCTACCGCAAGCAGAAAGGAGCCGCTGCTGATCAAGGTCGCCAAGACGGCGCCCTGATTGGCGATCCAGCCGGTCAGGGTCAGGCTGATACCCATCAGCAAGGGACCAAGGGTCAGGATCGCCCAGTAGGTCAGCGTTTTCACCAGCCAATTGCGCTGCCGGTGTACTCGCCAGATGCGATTGAAGGTCTTGTCGATGGTGGCCATCATTGCCACCGCCGTCACCCCTAACGACAGCATGCCCACGGCAGTCAGTTTGTAGGCATTGTCGGTGAACTGCCGCATATAGATGGTGATGATCTTCCCGGCAGCATCTGGCACGAGATTGCTGGTGAGGAAGATTTTGAAGCGTACCGAGAAATCCTGAAACATCGGAAATGCGGACACCACGGTCAGCGCAATCGTCAGGAAGGGGATCAGCGCCAGGAGTGTGGTGAACGTCAGGCTACCGGCCGCTTCCAGGCAACGGTCGTCGCGCAGGCGGCGCAGTACGAACACGCCGAAGTCGAGCGGCGCGGGCAGGCGGGTGATCAGGTTGCGGCGGTAGTCGGCTAGGCTGGGCATCGGGTATACAACGGTATGAAAAGGGCGCACGCGGCGTATTCGAAGTAAGGCCTTATAATAGCGCACCCTGTGAATTGAGCGTCCCGATGGCCGACCTTCTCGTCCTGTATTACTCCCGCCACGGCAGCACCCGCCAGCTTGCGCAACAGATTGCGCGCGGTATCGAATCGGTATCGGGCTGCACGGCACGGCTGCGCACCGTGCCACCCGTCTCGCCGTTGGTCGAAGTGGCCGCGCCACCCGTACCCGAGTCTGGCGCGCCTTATGTGACGCTCGACGACCTGCGTGAGTGCGTGGGCCTCGCCATGGGCAGCCCGACGCGCTTCGGCAATATGGCTGCGCCGCTCAAGCACTTTCTGGATACAACCTCGAACGAATGGCTGGCTGGCACATTGGTTGGCAAGCCGGCTTGTGTATTCACCAGCACCGCTTCGCAGCATGGCGGCAACGAAACCACGCTGCTGACCATGATGCTGCCGCTGCTGCATCATGGCATGGTGCTGGTCGGCTTACCTTATACCGAGCCCGCGCTGACCGAAACAGCCGGTGGCGGCACACCCTATGGCGCCAGCCATATCAGTGGCGGTGACGGTAAGCGCCAGGCTGACGAACACGAGCGTGCACTCGCCTTTGCCCTTGGCAAGCGCCTGGCGCAGACCGCACTGCAACTCGCGAGACCGCTATGACCCCAACCCGCCCAACCCATCTGGATCTTTACATCCGCTGGAGCCGCAATGGCGCCGTGGCTGGCTTGATCGCACTCTTTGTACTGTGTCTTGCATGGGAAGCCTGGTTGGCACCCGTCCGCGCCGGCTCGCTGCTCTGGCTGAAGGCGGTACCGGCGCTCTTCCCCTTGATGGGCGTACTCAAGGGCCGCCGTTATACCTACCAGTGGCTGAGCATGTATGTGCTGGCCTGGTTTATCGAAGGGGTGATGCGCGCCTGGGGTGACAAAGGCCTGCCTAGCTTTCTCGCCAGTGTCGAAATTGCGCTGAGCGTATGGGTCTGCTTTTGTTGCGTGGTGTTTGCACGCTATACCCGTCCGTCGTTGGTGATGGAGCAGGCATAATTGCCCGCACAAGCCGCTATCCACGAGGCGCAGAGACCTGAGTGAACCCCTTTCCGTTATTGCGCCTGCTCTCGCATGAACACTTCATTGGCGGCCCAGCGTTGGCCGCCAAACTTGGCGTATCGCGCGCGAGCATTTCGCTCGCACTGAAATCGGTCGATGAACTGGGCGTTGAAGTCATCACGGCCAAGGGCAAAGGCTATCAGCTCGGTCGGCCGATTGCCTGGTTAGACGAAGTTGCTGTGGCGCGAGGGCTGGGTGCGCAGCGGCGGTTTTTCGACCTGAAACTATTCGACGAAATCGACTCCACCAATACTGCGCTGATGGCCGCCGCGCACGCGGGGGCGCCATCTGGGCAGGTCTACGCGGCTGAGCGTCAGACTGCAGGGCGCGGCCGGCGCGGCCGACGCTGGGTGGGTGAGCTCGGCGGTACGCTGATGTTCTCGCTGCTGTGGCGCTTCAATCTGGGCGTGGCGGCACTCTCGGGCCTCAGTTTGGTCGTCGGGCTCGCAGTGGCGCGGGCATTGGCGCAACTGGGTGTGCCGGGCGTACAGTTGAAGTGGCCCAATGACATTGTCTGCGCCGAGGGCAAACTCGGCGGCATTTTGACCGAGCTCTCAGGCGAGGCACACGGCCCCTCCGCAGTGGTGATCGGCATTGGCCTGAACGCGGGTTTGTCGCAGGCGAACCGCGACCAACTCGACCAAGCCGCTTGCGACCTTGTGGCCCTGGGCTATGCGGGAGATCGAAATCAGCTCTTGGCGGCGATTCTGCTCGAACTGGCTGAATTGCTGCCCGCATTCGAGCAGCATGGCTTTGCGCCGCTCGCTCGCGAATGGGAAGCCTGGCACGCGATGCAGGATATGCCTGCGCGGCTACTGCAACCCAACGGCGAAGTGATTGAGGGGCGGGCCGCGGGTGTGCTGGCCGACGGCTGCCTGCGCTTTGTCACGGCCGATGGCGAGCGGCAAGTGCATGCGGGCGAAGTCAGTTTACGGAGGGCACCATGACAGCAACGCCGAAGACGCTGTTGCTGGATGCGGGCAACTCACGCCTGAAGTGGGCCTGTGCCGCGGTCGGCCAGCCCGGCACAGTAGCAACCGGCGTGTGTGGGTACGACGTGCTCGACAGCTTGCCTGCTGCACTGCCCACCGGTGTGGTCAAAGCGCTGGGCTGCAATGTTGCAGGTGAAGACGTGGCAAGCCGGCTGGTCGCTACGCTGGCGCCAATCGCCATCGACTGGTTGCGACCCACTGCCGAAATGGCCGGCGTGCGCAATGGTTATCGGAACCCAGGCCAGCTTGGCGCCGATCGCTGGGCCGCGTTGATTGGTGCGCGAGCGCGTAGTGCCGAAGCCACGATCGTCGTCATGGCCGGAACCGCCATGACGGTCGATGCGCTGACCGCGCAAGGCGATTTCCTTGGGGGCCTGATTGTGCCGGGCTATCGCTTGATGCGCGAAAGCCTGTCGCGCGGCACGGCCGATTTGGGCTTGCCGGAGGGCGACGTCAACCCGTTTCCCCAATCCACCGGTGAGGCCATTGTCAATGGCGCACTATTGGCCCTGGCGGGCGCAATTCGGGAGATGAGCGATCGGCTCGCTGCGCTTTCCGGTAAGCTGCCGACCATCTTGCTTTCGGGCGGCGATGCAACGCGTCTGACGCCCCTGCTTGCATCAGCGTTGGCGGGCAAGGTGATTCATGTCGATAATCTGGTGCTGGAAGGGCTTGCCTGCATAAGCAGCCTGCCTGGTCTTCACCCTACTACAGGTCGGAACTCGTCACCATGAAGTGGCTGTTTGTCTTGCTGGTCATTGGCAATCTCGCATTCTGGGGCTATACGCGGCTCGATATCCCGCCCGCGCCGACCGACTGGAAAGCGCATCAGATCAATGCCGAGAAGATCGCGCTGGCGCCTGTGCTGCCGCCGCCGGCCCCTGCTGCGCCGAACTCGACTGGGCCCGCCAAGGACAGTGCGCCCGCGACGGATGCCAAAGATGCAGCCAAACCTGCCGACAAGGCGGTGGAGGGGGCGGACGCACGCAAGGAAGCGCCCGCCGAGAAGGCTGCGCCCGCCCAGGATGAAAAGCCGGCAAAGGGTAAGGACGGCAAGGATGCTAAGCCGGCCGACAAGCCTGCGCTGGCTTGTTTCGAATGGCGCGGTGTGTTGCCTGACGACCTGCCCAATGTGCGCAAGAAACTGACGGCCCTGAAGCTCGGCGGCGACGTGCATGTGCAAATGCCCGATGTGGATCGCAGCAAGGTGCGCTACTGGGTGTATATCACCCCCCGTAGCAGCCAGGCTGATGCGCAGCGCAAGGCGGATGAGCTGAAAACGCTGGGTGTCGCGGACTATTTCGTGGTCAACGACGGCTCCAAATGGCAGAACGCGATTTCGTTGGGGCTATTCTCCAGCAAGGATGCGGCAGATCGACGTCTGAATGACCTGAAAGAGCAGGGCGTGCGCTCGGCGCAGGTGAGTGAGCGCGGTGAGTCGAATAATGGCGCGGTCGTCCAGATTCGCAGTGTGCCAAAGACCGCGAAATCGAACCTGAATGCGGCGTCTAGCGCCTTTCGGGGGAGTACCGTGGCCGAAGTAGGTTGCTGAGCCGCCAGGGACTAACGTAAACAGGGCCGCATGTGCGGCCCTGTTGCTTTTGGGTCAGGCGTGCACCGCGTCTGCAAAGGCCGCGAAGGCCGCCACGAGGCGGTCTACATCGGCTGGCTGTGTATCCGGGCAGACCAGGATCATATTGTGGAACGGCGTGATCAAGAGCCCGCGATTCAGCAAGAAGAGGTGGATGATGTGCTCCAACTCGCTATCGAGGATGCCATCCGCCTCGGTGCCGTTGATGGGTGGCTTTGGGCTGAACTGGAATTCGGTCCGCGCGCCGACGCGAGTCACGCACCAGGGCAGCTTGTGTCGTTCGATGGTTTGCTGAAGACCTCTCGCCAACTGTTCACTCAGCGCGAACATATGATCGTACGCCGCATCCGTCATCACTTCGGCCAGATTTGCACGCATGGCGGCAATGGCCAGCATATTGGCGGTCAGGGTCGTGCCGATGCCCGAGTGGCCCGGTGCGGCATGCCGCTTGGCGGCCTGTGCCGCATGTGCAAAGGCTTCGCTGAACCCGTAGACCGCACACGGTACGCCGCCGGCAATCGGCTTACCGACCACCAGCATGTCGGGCGTCAGGCCACAGGCGCCTGCATAGCCGCCCGGCCCGGTGCTGATGGTATGAGTCTCGTCGATGATCAGGAGCGTGCCGTGGCGGCGCGCCAAGGCTTGGGCCGCAGGCCAGTAGCCGGGCTGCGGCAAGACCATGCCGATATTGGTCATGGCGGGCTCGGCCAGGATGCAGGCTACATCGCCCTTGACCAGCGCCTGTTCCAATGCGCTGAGGTCGTTGAATTCGACGGTTACCGTATGCTCGGTCAGGTCATACACTTGGCCCAGTAGGCTGGCACGAGAGGTCGGCACGCCATCGACCAGGTCGACAAAGACATCGTCGACCGTGCCGTGGTAACAACCATTGAAGATCAACACTTTGTCGCGCTTCGTCGCGGCTCGTGCCCAACGGATGGCAAAGCGGTTGGCATCGCTTGCCGTCATCGCGAATTGCCAATAGGGCAGCTTGAACCGTCGTGCCAATTCCTCCGCCACCCAGACGGCGTCTTCGGATGGCAGCATGGTGGTGAAGCCGCGCTCGGCCTGCCGTGCCAGGGCTTGGGCGACGGGCTTGGGCGCGTGGCCAAACATCGCGCCCGTGTCGCCCAGGCAGAAATCGACATAGTCATGCCCATCCACGTCGCGGAAACGTGCTCCTTGGGCTGCATCCACATACAGTGAGAACGGCGTGGACCAGTCGTTCATCCAGTGCAAGGGGACACCAAACAGCAAGTGTTTTGCCGCCGCCTGCGACAAAGCCGCCGACTTGGGCATGCGGCTGACAAAGTCAGCACGCTCGCGTTGAAATAAAGCCTGTGCCTTTTCCCAATCGATGCCGTGGCGAAGCGTCATGTGGTCTGCCTTGTGATCAGCCGCGTTTCTTGAACATCAGGTCCCATACGCCATGGCCCAAGTTCAGGCCGCGTTGTTCAAACTTGGTCAGTGGCCGCCATTCGGGCCGTGGTGCAAAGCCCGCTGACGTATTGACGAGATCGGGGTTCGCGCTCAGTACCTCCAGCATCTGCACCGCGTAGTCTTCCCAGTCGGTGGCCATATGCACATAGGCACCTGGCTTCAGGCGGCTGACGATATGGGCGAGAAATTCCGGTTGTACCAAGCGGCGCTTGTGGTGGCGCTTCTTCGGCCACGGGTCGGGGAAGTAAAGGTGAAAGCCATCGAGGCTGTTCTCCGTCAGCATATTCGCTACCACTTCGACCGCATCGTGGCGGATGAGCCGCAGGTTCGTGAGCTGCTTCTCATCGATCAGCTTCATCAGGTTGCCTACGCCCGGTCCGTGCACTTCGATACCGAGGAAGTCGGTATCGGGTCGTGCCGCCGCAATCTCCGAGGTTGCGCCGCCCATGCCGAAGCCGATTTCCAGCACCTTGGGTGCTTCACGCCCGAAGGCAGCAGCCAGGTCGAGCTTTTCAGCCTTGTACTCGATGCCCCAGCGCGGCATGCCCTCTTCCATCGCGCGCGTCTGCGCATCCGAGAAGTGGCCTTGGCGCAGCACGAAGCTGCGGATATGACGGAAGTGTGGATTATCCATAGGTGACTCTTGATTCATGCGGCCGCATCATTGCGATCCGCCTTGTGCTGCAGGTGGGTCTTGTAGTGTTTTAGATCGGCAATCACGATGAAGCTGATGATTACCAGAAGGCTCCAAGAGCTGAATTTGCCCCAGTCCACCATGGCCCACCCATGTTTTTGATGTGGATATTGCCAAGCATGGAAAAACGTTGCGATGTTCTCGGCGAGCCAAATAAAAAAGCCGATCAACACAAACGATAGAGGTAGCGGCATCCAGCGCGCAACCCCGATCGGTCGGAAATAGACGCGCGTACGACGGAAGATAAACACCGTTGCAGCAGCAAGAGGCCAGCGCAGGTCAATGATGAAATGGTGGGTAAAGAAATTCAGATAGATACCCAAGCATAGCGGCAGACTTAGGTTGTAGCTCGGATAGTTCGTCAATCTAACATCAAGTAGGCGCCATGCCTGCATCAAATAGCTTGCCACAGCTGCATACATGAAGCCGCTATAAAACGGTACGCCAAACACCTTGCTATACGCAAACTCGGGATAAGCCCAAGAATGGATGGCTGGGCTTGTCTTGAATACTTCAAGCGCAAAACCCAATAGGTGAAACAGGCTGATTGTTTTTACCTCATCCCAAGTTTCGACCCTAAGGGAAATCAGGATGGCCTGGATTGCCAGGGCCATCAGCAGAATAAAGTCGTAGCGCGGCAGACTACCTAAGGGCAGCTTGGTCGAAAGGCCCAGAACGACGAAGAAAAGCCCGGCAAACACACAAGCGCGTGCCTCCTTGAGCCCGAAGGCCAAGAATTCACGGCAAAACGTGGTGAAGGGCCCTGCCGGTTGCGGCAGGGCCAGGGCGCTGGTCACCGGGCAGGCCTTAACTGATCAAACCGCCGGTCGGCGAACTTGGGCTGCCCGAATACAGCTTGCGTGGCATACGGCCGGCCTGGAAGGCTTCGTAGCCGGCTTCCACCGCCTTCTTCATCGCGCTCGCCATCAGGATCGGGTTCTGCGCCTGGGCAATCGCGGTGTTCATCAGTACACCGTCACAACCCAGTTCCATTGCAATGGCGGCATCTGAAGCCGTGCCGACGCCGGCATCGACGATGACCGGTACCTTGCTCTGCTCGATGATCAGCTTCAGGTTCCAGGGGTTGAGAATGCCCATGCCGGAGCCAATCAGGCTTGCGAGGGGCATGATGGCGCAGCAGCCGATCTGTTCCAGCTCACGGGCGATGATCGGGTCGTCCGAGGTGTAGACCATCACGTCGAAGCCATCCTTGACCAGCTCCTCGGCTGCGATCAGCGTCTGGCGCACATCGGGGAAGAGGGTGTGCTGGTCGCCCAGTACTTCGAGCTTAACCAGCTTATGGCCGTCGAGCAGCTCACGTGCGAGCTTCAGCGTGCGTACTGCGTCGGCGGCGGTGTAGCAGCCCGCCGTATTGGGCAGGTAGGTGAATTGGCTGGGTGGCAGAAAGTCGAGCAGGCTCGGCGTATTGGCGTCCTGGCCGATGTTCACGCGGCGGATCGCCACGGTGACGATCTCGGCGCCCGAGGCGTCGATGGCGGCGCGGGTTTCTGCGAAATCCTTGTACTTACCGGTACCGACCAGCAGGCGGGATTGGAACGAACGGCCTGCGATCTCAAGAGGCGAATGCATGTGATATCCCTATGGGGTCATGGGTCCAGGTCGTGATCGGCGCGGCCTAGCCGCCGCCGACCGCGACGACGATTTCAAGGCGGTCGCCTGCGTCGAGGCGGGTCTCGCCGTGCAGGCTCTTGGGCACGATCTCGCCATTGCGCTCGATGGCGATGCGGCGGCCGGTATGGCCCAGTTGTTCGATCAGCTCCGTCAGGCTGGTAGCCGGGGCGATCTGGCGCGGTTCGCCATTCAGGGTAATGTCGATCATGGGGCTTTGCATATTTCGCGGGCAGGTCGGCGACTATTTTACCTAACCTTGATTGGGTACGCTCTTCAGTCGCTGAATGCGTACCACGGCCTCCAGGCTGCGCAGCGACTGCATGACGCGCGCCAGGTGGTTGCGGTTCTCTACCTGCACCGTGAACGACACTTCGGTGTAGTTGTCGCCCTGCTCGCGCTGGCCTTCCATACGCACATTGTCGATATTGGCGCCGGATTCGGAAATCGCGGCGGCAACCTGCGCCAGCACGCCGCGCTCGTGGCGCGCCAGCACCTTGATCGGTACGTCGAAGAGCTTGCCTGATGGGATGTCCCATTCGACTTCGAGCATTTTGTCCGGGTCGACCTTGCCGTTGCGCACCACCTGCGGGCAGTCGTGGGTGTGGATGACGAGGCCCTGGCCCTGCTTGATCATGCCAATGATCGGGTCGCCCGGGATCGGGTTACAGCAGCGCGAGAACTGCACCGCCACGCCCTCGGTGCCGCGGATCAGGATCGGGCCGGTGCGGGCTTCCGATTCGGCCAACAGGCCCGACAGCGTGAGCAGACGCTGCGCGACCACCACGCCCAAGCGCTTGCCGAGGCCGATGTCGGAGAGGATCTCGTCCTTCTTCGACGGGGCATTCTCGCGCAGGTAGCGATCCCAGGTGTCGGGCGGTAGCTCGACCACCTGCGACATCAAGCCGCGAATCGCTTGCGCAAGCATCCGGTCGCCCAGTTGCACCGATTCCTCATAGCGCATGGTCTTGATGAAGTGGCGGATATGCGAGCGCGCTTTGCCGGTGACGACGAAATTGAGCCAGTTTGGGTTCGGCTTGGCATGCGCCGCCGTGATGATTTCGACCTGATCACCCGTCTTGAGCGCTGTGCGCAGCGGGACCAGATCGTAATTGATGCGGGCTGCGATGCAGCGATTGCCGATGTCGGAGTGCACGGCATAGGCAAAGTCGACTGCCGTCGAACCCTGCGGCAGGGTCAGGATCTTGCCTTTCGGCGTAAAGACATAGATCTCGCCGGGGAACAGGTCGACCTTGATGTGTTCGAGGAATTCGACCGAGTCGCCCGACATCGACTGGATTTCCAAGAGCGATTGCAGCCACTGATGGGTCTTTTGCTGCACGTCGCTGACGCCATCGTCGCCCGATTTGTACATCCAGTGCGAAGCCACGCCCGATTGCGCGACCTTGTGCATCTCATGCGTGCGGATCTGCACCTCGATCGGCGTGCCGTAGGGGCCCGAGAGCGCAGTGTGCAGGCTCTGATAGCCGTTCGGCTTCGGGATGGCGATATAGTCCTTGAAGGTGCCGGGCCGCGGCTTGTAGAGCCCGTGTAATGTGCCCAACGCCAGATAGCAAGTCGAGACGTCGGCGACGATGACGCGGAAGCCGTAGATATCGAGCACTTCGGAAAAGCTCAGGTGCTTTTCCTGCATCTTGCGATAGATGCTGGCCAAGTGTTTTTCGCGGCCGTAGATGGTGGCTTCGATGCCCGCGTCGGCCACGCGCTGCTTGATCGCTTCGAGGATCTTGGTCACCACCTCGCGGCGATTGCCGCGTGCGCTCTTCAGGGCTTTGGCGAGCACCTCGTAGCGCATCGGGTAGAGGTAGCGGAAGCTCCAGTCTTCCAGCTCCTGGTAAATGGCGTGCAGCCCGATGCGATTGGCGATGGGGGCGTAGATTTCGAGCGTCTCAGATGCGATGCGCCGCTGCTTTTCCTCGCGCATCGAGCCCAGCGTGCGCATATTGTGAAGCCGGTCCGCGAGCTTGACGAGGATCACGCGCACATCGCGCGCCATCGCCATCAGCATCTTGCGGAAGTTCTCGGCCTGCGCTTCTTCCTTGCTCTGGAATTCGAGTTTTTCCAGCTTCGACAGACCGTCGACCAGCTCTGCGATCTGCTTGCCGAAACGGTCGGTCAGCTCAAGTTTGGTCGCGCCGGTATCTTCCAGCACGTCGTGCAGAAAGGCCGCGGCCAGCGCCTGGGTATCGAGATGCAGGTCAGCCAGGATATCGGCCACGGCCAGCGGGTGCGTAATGTAGGGCTCGCCGCTCTTACGGAACTGCCCTTCGTGGCAGGCTGCGCTAAAGCGGAAGGCCGCTTCCAGCGTGGCGATATCGTCCTGTTTGAGATAGGTAGCAGCCTTCACCAGCAAGGCATTCGCGTCCCGCGCCACTTGCGGGGCGAATTCGTCGGGGACGGGAAGATCGTCGATCTCGATCATGGTGTGCTGTATGCCGGGTGTCACGCTGCGGCCGGGTTCAGCCGCGCTTTGCCGATTATCTAATCAGATCGGCCGTCAATGTAAAGAGCATGCACGCAATCGGGCGTACAGCACCCGTCGATCCGGCCGATCGTTCAGCTTGTTTGGCGTCGATGCGGGCTGAATCAGTCGTGATCCTGCCCAAAAATCGGCCGCCAGAAGGCACAAAAAGCGGGCCGGAGCCCGCTTTTTGTCTTG
>Ga0213872_10001072_pt1 | contig 18898 bp, 12 predicted proteins | sample VelepicomBERX_R2_FD_160071 | JGI IMG/M metagenome (GOLD analysis project Ga0213872, IMG submission 160071) | Rhizosphere microbial communities from Vellozia epidendroides in rupestrian grasslands, the National Park of Serra do Cipo, Brazil - RX_R2 | ecosystem: Host-associated > Plants > Roots >...
AGCGCGAGCTGCGCCTGCCATAGCGCACCACGGCGATGCCGGTCAGACTTATCTTTCGGCAGCGAGTTTAACGCGCCTAGTTCAGCAAGTGCAGCGATCTCGTCTTTTTGCAACTCCGGCACACGGCGGACCAGATCGCGCAGGGAAGTGAAGGGACTCCGCTTGCGCTCATCCTCTATCTTGCGGGCGGTTGCCGAGTGCAGACCGCGTACGTAGTTCAATCCGAGGCGCACGTACTTCTGCTTCCCGTCTGTCTCAATGGTGCAACGGAAATCAGAGCGCAACACGTCCACCGCGCGAAAACGCTGACCGTGCCGCTGTGCATCTTTCACCAGCGTGGCGGGCGAGTAGAAGCCCATGGGCTGGTTATTCAACATGGCGACTGTAAAGGCGGCCAGATAATGACATTTCAAATACGCACTGGCGTAGGCGAGGAGGGCGAAGCTGGCGGCGTGCGATTCGGGAAAGCCGTACAGCGCAAAGGACGTGATGGCCTGGATAATACGACCCTGCGTTTCGCCCGTGATGCCGTTGCGCTCCATGCCTTCACGTAGCTGTACTTCAACCTCGCGCATCCGCTTTTCCGAGCGTTTAAAACCGAACGCGCGGCGCAGTTCTTCCGCCTGGCCGCCGGTAAAGCCGGCCACAATCATTGCGATTCGGATCAATTGTTCCTGAAAAAGCGGCACACCAAGCGTTCGTGCGAGCACCGGCTCCAATGAAGGATGCAGACATATGGGCTCTTCCAGTCCTTGCCGCCGTTTCAGATACGGATGCAGCATCTGCCCCACAATCGGCCCCGGACGAATGATGGCGACCTGCACGACGATGTCATAAAAATGCGCCGGTTTCATGCGCGGAAGACAAGACATCTGAGCGCGGCTTTCCACTTGAAAAAGGCCAATCGTGTCGGCCTTTTGCAGGCATGTGTAGACTGCATGGTCGTCCTGCGGCAAATGCGCAAGATCAACCTCCTCCCGGTAGTGATCGCGAATCAGGTCAATAGTGTCTTCGAGCACGGCCATCATGCCGAGGCCAAGCAGATCGACTTTAATGATGCCCAGGTCGGCGCAGTCGTCCTTGTCCCATTGCACGACAACACGACCGGGCATAGATGCAGGCTCGAGCGGGACGATGGAATCGAGTGCATTCTGGCAGACCACCATGCCGCCGGAGTGTTGGCCGAGATGGCGGGGCAGTTCAACAATTTCGCTGACCAGTGAGAAGAATTTGAAAATTCGTGGATCGCGGAGACTGAAACCTTCATCGGAAAACCGGCGTTCGAGCGTGTCTTTCGGATCGCGCCATTCAAACGTGTTGATCTGGCTGGCAAGTCTCGCGAGCTGTTCTTCAGTGAAATCCAGAACCTTGCCTACATCGCGCACCGCCGAACGGCCGCGATAGGTGATCACGTTGGCGGTCATGGCGGCGCCAAGCTGGCCGTAGCGCTGATAGACGTACTGGATGGCCAGCTCGCGTTGATCGCCGCTGGGAAGGTCCAGATCGATATCGGGCATTTCGCCGCGCTCTTCGGAAAGAAAGCGCTCGAAAAGCAGGTCCATGCCGACGGGATCGACAGCCGTAATGCCCAGCGAATAGCAAACGGCGCTATTGGCGGCTGAGCCGCGGCCCTGAACCAGGATTTTTTGCCGCCGGCAATAGTCGACTATGTCCCAAACGATGAGAAAGTAACCGGCCAGGTTCAGTTTCTCGATGAGTGCGAGCTCCCGTTCCACCTGCCGTTGTGCGCGTTCATAGTAGGGCTGATAGCGGCGGCGTGCTCCTTGATCAGTTAATTGCCGGAGATACGACATTTCCGTTTCGCCAGCGGGAACGGGATAGCGCGGAAACTGGTAACCAAGGTCTTTCAGCGTGAACGCGAGGCGTGCCGCTAATTCAGATGTGTTTGCGAACGCGTCCGGCAAATCGCTAAAGAGCGCACGCATCTCATTGGAAGTTTTCAGATGCCGTTCGCCGTTGAAATTCAGAAGCGTTCCGGCTTCGGCGATGGTGGTTTTATGCCGGAGGCAGGTCAGCACGTCCTGCAGGTCGCGGCGTTCAGGCGAAGCGTGCGTGACGCCGTTGGTGGCCACAAGCGGCAATTTCATGCTACGCGCTAATTCGACAAGAGCCTGATTGCGTGCCTCCTGGTCACGGCGATAGTGGCGCTGCAGTTCGACGAAAACGTTACTATGACCGAAAAGCCGGATCAGATCTTCAAGCTGTTTGCGCGCCTGCTGAATGGCTTTCGTGCCCTCGAACTGCCGAAAAACCTGCGCGAGCGGACCTTCATCGCCGCCGGTGAGGCACACGAGTCCGGAAGCATATTCTGAAAAATCATCCTTCGTGGCAAATGGATTTTCCGGCTTGCCCGGCCGGCTGTCGCGAAATTTGGTTCGGGTAATCAGGCGGCACAGGTTCTGGTACCCGCGACGGTTTTCCGCCAGCAGTGTGAAACGGCAGCTGCCTTCCGAGTTGATTTCGGCGCCGATCAGCGCTCGAATGCCGAGCTTTTCGGCCGCAAGGTGAAAGCGCGGCGAGCCGTACACGCCGTGCATATCGGTGATGGCCATTGCCCGCTGCTCGAGTTCGTGGCAGCGCGAGGCTAGATCCTCCGGGAGGGATGCGCCTTCCAGGAAGGAAAACGCGGAGCGCGCATGTAACTCGACATACGACGAAGACATTGTTACCGTAAACGCTTGCCGCCTAAGACTTCAAGGAAGGCGGCGATACAGCCATTATAGGCGAAGAAAAAGAGAATACTGCGCTGCCAAGGCTTGTTAGCGTTTCGACTGCCTACCCGGCCAGCGCGTAATCACACGATAACAGGTCATACAGCCTAGTACTGGACCCTACTACCCCCTTGCATTGCTGGTACATTTACTTGTACACTCACTCCAGAAGTATCCGAAATCTGTTTAAGTGTTGTTGGTGGTCTAGCGGAGGATGAATTGAGAAAGTTTTTGCTGTTGGCACTATGCTTCTCTAGTGCTTCATTTGCCGGTGTATCGCTTACGTGTTCGTCCACCCTCGGAGAGTGCTCTGCCTCTGTGATGGTGCCGGCGAGCGCGGTGCCGTACTCATATAACTTTAACCTTCCTAAGTTCAATACGGATTGGGGCACGTTAACAGGAATCACTCTGTCAACGCAGGCAACAGGGACCGGTGAAGTATCGGTCGCAAACGTTCTTCCCAGCGCTCAGACGTTCACCAACGCGACCTCGTCTGCTCCGCTCTCTATTTCAGGCCCCGGGGGTGTGCACCTCAACCTGACCGCGACTGCCAGTGTCGCCGCCGGTAGCATTCCTGCCGCGCAAGTCATTTGGGGTACGCCGATGGGTTCCTCTACGCCGGGCTACTTTCCTGTCCCCGGATTCTTTCTCCAGAATGGCTTGCCGCTCACCGGCTCCAATTCCATTACGATCAACTCTTCAAATTTTGGGGCATACGAGGGCGCGGGATTCTCGACCGCCACCTTCACGGCTAATGCTGGTCGCGGTATCTATCAAGGGACATCTGTTCCCGGCGTGTTTTTCGGGGGCGATGTCGATGCCGGCGGCGAGGTCACAATTACATATGACTTGATCCCCTCCGATGTCTATCCCGCTCCGGAACCTGGTTTTGGCCTGCTGGGCGGAGGTCTCCTCGGCCTTACATTCCTGGTCAGGCGCGTTCGTGCTCGTGCTTAAGTAAGTAACCTCCAACTTGTTCATCTCTTTTAAAAGGGCGGCGCTATAAGCCGCCCTTTTTTTGTGTGCCGAACATGCCCGGCACACAAAAAAGCTCCCCCGCGATCAGCGGGAGAGCTTCGAATCAACTCGCGAGGGATTCAGATCAGCTCGCGAGAGCTAATGGTTTTAAGTTCAGTTGCGGTAAGACGATGGAGAGAACCTCTTCCACCCGGCTTACGAAGTGGAACTGCATCTCCTGTCGAACGTGATCGGGCAGATCTCGCAGATCCTTCCGGTTACCTTGCGGCAGAATCACGCGGTTGATGCCGGCGCGACGAGCGGCCAGGACCTTCTCCTTGACGCCGCCGATAGGCAGCACCAGGCCAGCCAAGGTTACCTCGCCTGTCATCGCTACATCGCTACGAGCCGGAAGGCCGGTGTAGAGCGAGGCCATCGTTGCGGTCATGGTGACGCCGGCAGAAGGTCCATCTTTTGGAATGGCGCCCGCCGGAACGTGTACGTGGATGCCATTGTTCTTGATGACTTCCGGATCCACGCCGAGATCAGCCGCATGCGCCCAGATGTAGCTTTGCGCGATTTTGGCCGATTCCTGCATCACCTCCCCGAGCTGACCCGTAATGGTAAGGCCTTTGCCGTTGGGCAGCAGGGCGGACTCGATGTAGAGCACGTCGCCGCCGCTTTCCGTCCAGGCGAGACCGGTGACCACCCCGGGTGGCACAGACTTGCGTGCCTCTTCCGGCAGGAAGATCTCAGGTCCGAGCAGATCAACCAGCGATTCGGGAGTGATGATCACCTTCCCGGCGCCGCCCTCCGCAAACTGCAGAGTCACTTTGCGGGCTACGCGTCCCAACGCCCTCTCGAGGCGCCGTAAACCGGCTTCGCGAGTATAGCCGTGGATGATCGCTTTCAGACCTTCTTCGGTGAACTCAATGTCTTCGGCAGTGAGGCCGGTGGCCTTGAGCTGCCGCGGAATGAGGTAGCGGCGTGCGATCTGCAGCTTTTCTTCTTCGCTATAGCCGGAAAGCCGGAGAATTTCCATGCGGTCCAGCAGCGGCTGCGGAATGGTGTCGAGCGAATTGGCTGTCGTGATGAACAACACCTTCGACAAGTCGAACGCGAGGTCAAGGTAGTTATCGCGAAACGTCTTGTTCTGTTCGGGGTCGAGCACCTCAAGCAAAGCCGCGGCCGGGTCGCCACGGAAATCGCGGCCGAGCTTGTCGACCTCGTCCAACAAGAGAACAGGGTTCAGCGCACCGGCACGGCGCATCGCCTGCAAGAGGCGGCCGGCCATCGCGCCGATGTAGGTGCGGCGGTGACCACGAAGCTCTGCCTCGTCATGCATGCCGCCGAGGCTGAAGCGTTCAAACTTGCGGCCCAGCGCGCGGGCGACCGATTGGCCTAGCGAGGTCTTACCCACACCGGGAGCGCCCACCAGGCAGAGAATGGGAGCCTTCGCTTCGGGATTGCGCTTCAACACACTGAGGTGCTCGAGGATGCGCTCCTTGATTTCCTTCAAACCGAAGTGGTCGTCATCCAGTACTTCACGCGCATGCGTGATGTCCAGATTGTCTTCGGTCGTCGTGCTCCATGGAAGATCGAGCACGAACTCAAGATACGTCCGGGTGACGTGATAGTCTGGCGCACCGGCGGGCAGGCGTTCGAGTCGGCCGAGCTCACGCTGGAATTCTTTCTTTGCCTCTTCGGGAAGATCCGTCTTTTCGAAACGCTCCCGCAGCAAATCGATCTCGGCCTTATCGGCATCCTTCTCGCCGAGTTCCTGCTGGATGGCCCGGAGTTGTTGGCGCAGCAAGTATTCGCGCTGCTCTTTCGACATCTCGTCGCGAGCCGTTGCGGAGATCTTCTGTCGCAGTTCGAGCACCTGCAGCTCGTGAGCGATATAGGAGTGGATCAGCCGGAGAGCTTCGACGCGGGTGTCGGCTTCGAGCAGCTTTTGCTCGCGCGCAATGTCCAGGCTGAAGATGCTGGCCAGCAGAAAGGCAAGCCGAATCGGATCCTCAGTCCCGGCCGCGAGCATACGGGTAAGCTCGCCGGCCGATTGGGGCTGGGCCAGGGCAATGGCTTTTCCGGCCAGATCTAGTAATGCACCGGAGAGCGCCTCCACCTCAGACCCGCCATCCTGCGGGAGCGGGAACGTGCGGTATTTGGCGCTGAGATAAGGCTCCGTGGTTTCGAGCTTCATAACGACCACGCGCTCGACCCCGAGAACCAGAATCTCCATCATGCCTTCGTTGGACCGCGAAGATTTGCGGATCACGGCTTTCGTGCCGATGGTGTACAGATCATCCTGCTGCGGCGATTCTACATGCGGATCCCGCTGGGCGATAAGGAGGATCTCTTTTTCCTCTGTTTTAAGCGCCGCCTCGACGGCCCGGAGGGAACTCTCACGCCCTACAGAGAGGGGCAGAAGCAATCCTGGGAACAGGATTGTGTTCTTCAGGGGGAGAGTTGGCAGTACCTGGAACTCGTTGTTTCCCATTTTACTTTCTCTATAACGTTCGATGCACTAAATCAGACTTAGGCTGCGATTCTTTTAGTGCCTCATACTCATATTTTAGAATCACGAAAAAACCCGGGGAGGAAAGGACCGCCCCGGGTTTCTACTGGATCTCCTAAGTATTTGATTTACTTAGGTTGGACGACCGCAAAGGTGACGGTGCCGCCGTTGTTGATGGTGAGCAGCACGGGTTTGCCGCTGGCCGCAGACATCAGCTTGCGGAAATCAGAGACGGAGGCGACCGACTTCCGGTCCACTGCGATGATAATGCTTCCCTGCTGCAGCGGAGCATCAGCCGCCGGGCTCGCCTGGTCGACGTTGTTGACGACTACTCCCTTCGTTGAGGAAGGAACACCCACCTGCTGTGCGATGTCGGGCGTCAGCGGCTCGACGGTGATACCGCGCTCGGTGACGCTGCCGTCGTTTCCGTTGTCGTTATCCGAATCGTTGTTGTTCTTCTGCTCGTCTTTGTTCTGATCCCAGTTCACGCCGCCCGGACGCTGGGCGAGAGTGACCTTGATGGTGGTCGGCTGGCCGTTCCGCAGAAGATCGAGTGTCACCGAACTTCCGGGCGGGTGCGAGATGACGTCCAAAGTCAGTTCGTCGGAGTTCTCGACCTTGTGCCCGTTGATCGCGGTAATAACGTCACCGCTCTTCAGGCCGGCCTTGTCGCCGGGCGAGCCGGCCGTGACATTGTTCACAATGGCGCCGTGACCGTCTTTCAGGCCGAACTGTTGAGCCAGGTCAGGCGTTAGGTCCTGCAGCGTAACGCCGATATAGCCGCGCGAAACTTTGCCGTTCTTGATGAGCTGATCCATCACCTGCTTGGCAAGGTTAGACGGCACGGCAAAGCCCAGGCCGATATTTCCGCCCTCGCCGCCAAAGCCGCCCGAGCCACCGGTCAGGATCATGGTGTTCATGCCGATGAGCTCACCGTTGGCATTAATCAGCGCGCCCCCCGAGTTGCCAGGGTTGATGGCAGCGTCGGTCTGGATAAAGTTCTGGATATAGCTGCCGCGCTCCAGGCTGCGGTTCTTAGCGCTGACAATACCCATGGTGACCGTGTGGTCCTGGCCGAAGGGGTTCCCAATAGCAAAGCAGAGATCGCCAACACGGGCGGAATCGGAGTTAGCAAACGGCAGTATAGGCAGGTTCGAACTGTCGATTTTGACCACTGCTACGTCAGTCTGCGGATCCGTTCCAACAGCCTTTCCGCTGAACTCGCGGCCGTCAGACAGGGTAACCTTGAGCGATGTTGCTTTGTCGACCACATGATTGTTGGTCAGGATGTACCCGTCCGGACTGATGATGATGCCAGAACCGAGGCCTTCCTCGCGCTGACTCCTGGGCCGTCCGCTACCGTCGCCAAAAAACTGTCGGAAGAAGGGATCCGACATCAGCGGGTTGTTTCCCTGCTGCGCTTTGACGATCCTCGTCATGCTGATTTTGACCACCGCCGGCGACGCTTTTTCGATGATGTCGGCAAACGAACTGGAAAGCTCGTTGACGCGCCGCTGGCTCGGGTTTGTATCGGCGCGCGCGACCACAGCCACTGGTGCATTTGAATGAGTAGCCACCGCAAAGGCCGCAATCAGGCCTCCGCCGATGGAAGCCGCCACCAGCGTAAGAATCGCGGTGGAGCGGCGGAATTGGACCACGTTTGACATGTCCTCCAGAATCCTTTCTTATTGGCGGCTCGTCGATGCGCGGCCGCATTCCCTACATTTGACGTGGTAAATCTAATTTCGATTTACCTTGCCTTGCGGCTAGGAGGCGATAACCGCCTCCTTAACTTCGTTAACTGTCGTACGGAACAACAGGCCTGGCCGTTGCGGATCGGCATCAATCCACACCGTCTGGCCCTCCCGTACCTCGCCGCCGAGAATTTGCTTCGCGAGCGGCGTTTCAATTTCGCGCTGGATCGCCCGCTTCAGCGGCCGCGCCCCGTAATTCGGATCGTATCCATTTCTTACCAGACGCGTACGAGCCGTATCCGTAAGTTCGAGGGTGATATGGCGTTCCTCAAGCCGCGACCGCAAAGCCGCGAGTTGAATCTCGACGATCTCCTTCAACTGATCCTCAGTTAAAGCATGGAAGACGATGATTTCGTCGAGCCGGTTCAGGAATTCCGGCCGGAATGCCTGCCGCAGTTCCGCCAGCACGGCATCCTTCATTCGCTGATATGCCTCGCCCTCAAACGCACCCCGGTATTCCAGGATGCGAGGACTGCCGATGTTGGACGTCATGATCACGATGACATTCTTGAAATCGACGGTCCGCCCCTGGCCGTCCGTCAGACGCCCATCGTCGAGAACCTGCAGCAGGATATTGAATACGTCATGGTGTGCCTTTTCGATCTCGTCGAAAAGAATCACGGAGTAAGGCCGCCGCCGGACGGCTTCGGTCAGTTGACCCCCCTCGTCATATCCCACATAACCCGGAGGCGCGCCGATTAAGCGGGAAACGGTGTGCTTCTCCTGATATTCGGACATATCGATCCGGACCATGGCTCGTTCGTCATCGAACAGGAATTCAGCCAGTGCCCGCGCGAGCTCGGTTTTACCGACACCGGTGGGTCCCAAGAAGATAAAGCTGCCGATTGGCCGCCTGGGATCTTTTATGCCGGCACGGGCGCGAAGCACCGCCTCCGCTACCGCCGTCACCGCGTCATCCTGGCCGATGACGCGCCGGTGAAGTTCGTCTTCGAGGGCCAGCAATTTCTTCATCTCGCCTTCGAGCAGCTTGGAAACGGGCACACCCGTCCAGCGGCTGACCACTTCGGCGATGTCCTCTTCGTCCACCTCTTCCTTCACAAGGCGGTTGCCGTCCTGTCTCGCGCTGATACGATCCTGCTCGGCTTTGAGCGTGCGCTCCAGCTCGGCCAGGCGGCCGTATTTGAGCTCGGCTGCCTTATTCAAGTCGTAGGCGCGTTCCGCCTGCGCGATTTCGATCTTCACCTGATCGATCTGTTCGCGTAGCGCCCGCACTCGCTGCACCGCTTCTTTCTCGGTTTGCCACTGAGCCTGCAGTGCCGCAGATTGCGTCTTCAGCTCCGCGAGCTCTTTTTCGATACGCGCCAATCGCTCCTTGGAGACGGCATCGCTTTCTTTCTTAAGGGCCTCGCGCTCGATCTCCAGTTGCATGCTCCGGCGGAGAATTTCGTCGAGCTCGGCCGGCATGGAGTCGATTTCAGTGCGCAGTTTGGCTGCTGCTTCGTCGACCAGATCGATCGCTTTGTCGGGCAGGAAGCGATCAGTGATGTAGCGGTTTGAGAAAACGGCTGCACCGACCAGCGCGGTGTCTTTGATGCGAACACCGTGGTGTAGCTCATACTTCTCGCGCAACCCGCGCAGAATCGAAATTGTGTCCTCGACCGAGGGCTGATCTACGAATACCGTCTGGAAACGGCGCTCGAGGGCGGCGTCTTTTTCGATGTACTTGCGGTACTCGTCGAGAGTAGTAGCGCCGATGCAGTGCAACTCGCCGCGCGCCAGCATGGGCTTCAGCAGGTTGCCTGCGTCCATGGCGCCTTCGGCTTTGCCGGCACCGACAACCGTGTGCAGCTCATCGATGAACAGGATGATTCTGCCTTCGGAGGATTGAACCTCTTTCAGAACAGCTTTCAGGCGCTCTTCAAACTCGCCGCGGAACTTGGCGCCGGCAATGAGCGCGCCCATATCGAGAGCCACCACCTGCTTGTCTTTCAGGCCCTCCGGAACGTCGCCACGGACGATGCGCTGGGCAAGGCCCTCGACGATGGCGGTCTTGCCGACGCCAGGCTCGCCGATAAGAACCGGATTGTTTTTCGTGCGGCGGGATAGCACCTGAATGACGCGGCGGATCTCCACGTCGCGGCCGATGACCGGGTCGAGCTTGCCTTTCTGTGCCAGTTCGGTAAGGTCGCGTCCGTACTTCTTCAGCGCTTCGTAGGTTGTCTCGGGATTCTGGGAGGTGACGCGCTGATTTCCGCGCACCTCTACCAATGCCTTCATCAGGCGGTCGCGGGTGAGCCCGAATTCGCGAAGGATTTTACCGGAAGCGCCCTGGTCCTCGGCGGTGGCGAGCAAAAGATGCTCGATTGAGACGTACTCGTCTTTCAAGCGCCTGGCTTGTTCTTCGGCGTGGTTAAAAAGCTGTGAAAGGCGGTTCGTGATGTAGGTTTGGTCCGGCCGGGAGCCGCCGCCGCTCACCTTGGGCAGCTTTTCGATCTCCTGGACCACGCGGCGGTGGAGCGCTTCGAGCGGGATGTCTGCCCGTAAAAGGATGGAGGGGGCTAGCCCGCCTTCCTGCTCGAGCATGGCAAGGAGCAGATGCTCAACATCCACCTGCTGGTTGCCGTAAGTAATTGCTGTGTTTTGCGCCTGACGGATCGCTTCCTGCGATTTCTCAGTCAGTCGATTGAAATCCATAGGTGAAACACCTCAATCTGAAGATATCAGATGAGTGTATCAAGATGCAATAATCTTAGCAGAACAGACTAAACTTTTGCTGCCTATACTTGCCAGTTCCGGCTGTAGGTTAGACTGAAACCAGCCCACTTCTATGCGCAGACTGTTTGCTCTGTTCGTAAGTTGTTGTGTCTTCATGCCTTCGCCCGCATATTGCTGGTGGGAAACGGGCCACCAGGTGGTGGCCCGCATTGCTGTAGCACACCTGACGCCAGCCGCCCGAAGCCGCATTGCACGCGTCCTTAATGTGCTAGATACTTCGCAAGCCGTCGAGGATGCGCTGGCAAAAGCCGCAACCTGGGCCGACGAGACCAAGGCGGAGACCGGGACAGGGAACTGGCACTTCATCGATCTGACGCTGCAGGACGACAAATCGGACATCCCGTTGCGCTGCCAGGATGACAATTGTGCGCCGGCCCGGATCCGGCTCTTTGCCGCACGACTGTCTTCCAAGCCGCCGCTGGACTCACGCTGGAGCGAACTGGACGCGCTGCGGTATGTGGTGCACTTCGTCGGTGACATCCACCAGCCTTTGCACGACATCTCGGATGCCGATTTGGGAGGAAATTGCGAGCGCGTTAATCCGCCGCTCGACACGGCAAAGAATCTACACGCCGTTTGGGATGGGGCAATCGTGAATGCACTTGGCCACAATGACAAGGCCCTCGCGGCCGAGCTAGAAAAGGAAATCGATGCCATGACGCCGGAAGCCCAGCACGCTGTGGCGGCAGGCGATCCGGACGACTGGACCTGGGAATCACACCAGATTGCAGTGAAAGACGTTTACCAATACCTGCATCTGCCCACTGAGCCCATCCTGTTTCCGGCCGGCTGCAAGGATGCTCCAGTTGCGATTACGAGCACCGAACTGCAAATCGGCAACGCCTACATCGACGAGATGGCGCCGGTGGTTCGGCAGCAGCTTGTGAAGGCCGGTCTGCGGCTGGCGCGGCTGCTGAATGAATCACTTTAGGGGAGAAAGGGGAAATGGAAGGAAATGGGGACGGACGCACATTTTTTCTGACCGCCTACAGGTTTATCAGCATCTCCGTTCGGATTAAATGTGCGACCGTCCCCATTTGGGGGACCCCTAGCTCAGATAAGCCGGCTCATTGGCTGTCCGCACGGATCCGGCAGGGAGCACCACTTCGAAGCGCGAACCTTTGCCCACGTTGCTCTCGACGCGGATCTCCCCCCCATGCGCTTTCACAATAGTGGCAACGAAACTCAGGCCCAGCCCCAGGCCTTTCTCCGGGTTCGGATCGGGAACGCGATAAAAGCGGTCGAAGATGTGGGGTAAATGATCGCCTGGAATGCCCACGCCCGAATCCTCGACTACAATGCGAACGTTCCTGCCCGCATTCTCTGCGTAGGCGCGAACCCAACCGCCTGTGGGGGTGTACTTGATCGCGTTCGAGAGCAGGTTGGTGATGACGCGCTCGATCTGGGTGCGATCGACCTCGCACAATACCTGTTCATAAGTAGCGCTCGAGAGCTTGACGTCGGATGCTTCGGCGGGGATCTGAAATTGATCGACGAGTTCCACCACAAGGCTGCCGAGATCCAGCACGCTCTTGTTCATCGGAATCTGCCCGCTTTCCGATTGCGACAGCAGCAGAAGCGCGCGCACCAGGTTCGACAGCCGCTCTACATCCTGCAGCGCGTTCTCAATGGCTTCTTGTAACTGCTCCTTACGCGTGGCGGTGAAAAGCGCGACTTCCAGTTGCCCCTGAATTGCGGTTAAGGGCGTTCGCAGTTCATGGGAAACATCCGTTGAGAACTGCCGGATCTGTTCAAATGACGACTTCAGGCGACCGCTCATTTGATTGAAGGAGTCGATCAGGCGGTCGAGTTCATCATCCGCGCCGCGCTTTGCGATCTGGAGGCCGAGATTCGATCCGGTGATCGCCTGGGCGGCCTTCTCAACCGACTGCAGCGCGCGCAAGCCTCTGCCCGAGGAATACCACCCGACGAGTGCACAGGCTACAAGAGCAATCGGCAGGAAAACGAGGAAATTCAGCCGGAATCGGCGGAGAAGCCGTTGATCTCGGGCCAGATTTCTGCCTTCGGCGACATACCATTTGCGCCCGCTGTCGGGATCGGTGATGGTACTCGAGATGATCTGGTAGGCGTCACGGCCGTGGCCGATTGTTTTGAGCACCGGCTGCTTGGAGCTTTCGATCTGCGCCAACTCGGAGCGGATAGTGCGCGGATTAAAGAGATCTTTTATCAGCGCCGGATCTTCCGAGGACCCCAGAGCAACGTGCCCTTCGTCATTAGCGATAACGTAGATGTCCTCCAGTTGGGATACCTCGGCCTCTTCTTCAGGGTCGGTGCGATCCACAAACCACTCAGGCTGGCCCGCTTCGAACTTGATCCAGCCTCTCAGGGCCCCAAGCTGGTCGCGAAGGGTCTCCTCACTCTGGTTTTCGAGAAGCGTCCGGAGCGTGGCTGTGCCCAAGACGCCCACCAGCGCAAGAATGATGGCGAACAGCAGAATGAACGTGCTTGCGAGACGGAAGCGCAGCGTCCGGAAGAGCTTTACTCTGCGCAGTCTCTGCCAAATCAACATACCGCTTCAGGACACGTTCACATTTTCCGCGGCGCCCGCGGATTGCTGCTGCGTCTCGGGAGCGTCGAGCATGTACCCGATGCCCCGGACGGTGTGAATCATCTTCGTTGGGAACTTATCGTCGATCTTGCTCCGCAGATGCCGGATATACACGTCGACGATGTTCGTAAGGCCGTCATAGTCCATGTCCCAGACATGCTCCACAATCATGGTACGGCTCAGCGGGCGGCCACGGTTGCGCATCATGTACTCGAGAATGCTGAACTCTTTTGGGGCGAGCTCGATGCCCTCGTTGTTGCGGTGAACCTTGCGCCGGATGCAGTCCAGGGTCAGATCTCCTACCTGCAGCTTCTCCGGTGTCGGCTGTCCCCGGCGCAGCAGCACGCGAGCTCTCGCCAGCAGTTCCACGAATGCGAACGGCTTCACGAGGTAATCGTCCGCGCCCTGCTCCAGGCCCTTCACCCGGTCGTCTACCGAATCACGAGCGCTCAGGATCAGGACCGGAGGAATCGTTTTGCGATTTTTGATTTTCTGGAGCACCTGCAGGCCCTCCATGTCGGGGAGCCCGAGATCCAGAACGACCAGATCATACTCGGTCGAATGCACTCTCTCTATTGCGTCGGCGCCCATGTGTACGACATCGACGGCGTACCCGGCGCTCTGCAGGCCGCGCGACAGGAAATCGGCGATCCGCTTTTCGTCTTCTACTACCAGTAAGCGCATGTTTGCTGTGCTGAATAAAGTCTAGCTAATCAAGGGCTTCGAGATCACGGGAGCGGGCATCATCCTGCTTTTACCTTATTGATGCGCAGCAAACGCCAGAAGTTAACGCCACATCTGCCGGCAGCCTGGGTGTCGGACTGCTTTCCGGCGGCTACGGCGAACTCATCTGTGGTGAGTCCTTTTCCGAGTTGTAAACCAAATCGGCAATAGGGCAGGTATGTAGTATGGCGAAAGGCACTCACAACCCTGCAGATTCCCACGAACAAGTTATCGTTCACCCTCAGTTGCATCAGCGCGGACACGAAATACAGCCATTTGGCTCGGTGAGGCATTTGGTACCCCTTGATCTCGAAGAAGTGGTACGAATCGAGGTCACCGACCGCCTCAACCACCTCCTGGCGGACACTATGACGTTGCGGGACCTCTACAAGAAATCGCATTGGCAGGTGACAGGGCCGACGTTTTATCAGCTTCACCTGCTATTCGACAAGCATTATGGTGAACAACTGGAGATCGTCGATGCAATCGCCGAGCGGATTCAGGCCTTGGGTGGAGTGAGCATTGCGATGGCGGCTGATGTCGCAGAAACTACAAGTATTGAACGTCCACCGCGGGGGCGGGAACAGGCTCCGGTCCAGATTTCACGCCTGGTCGATGCACATTACAAGGTGATCTCGCGAGTGCGAAAAGACGCGCGGAGGGCGGCTGAACTGGGTGACGACGGGACGAATGACCTGCTGGTCAGCCAAGTGCTGCGGACGAACGAAATGCAGCTTTGGTTCTTGATCGAGCACCTGGTAGACGTGCCACTGACGAAAGCTCAGGAGTAGGCCGCGGCGGGTCCTTCGCTAAATTGGCTAAAAAGGAACATTCCAGTGCCGGTGATCGCGTTCCAATAGGTCATCGGCCTCCTTCGGGCCCCATGTTCCCGCTGCGTAATTTGGGAAATTGCGTGCGGGAAGCGCTCTCCAGACGTCGAGGACAGGTTCTATGACGCTCCAGCCCGCCTCGACCATATCGGCGCGTTGGAAAAGCGTTGCATCGCCGATCATGCAGTCATACAACAACCGCTCGTAGCCGGTGCTTGGTTCGGCGCCGAAATGATCAACATACTTGAAATCCATGTTGACCGAACCTATGCGAACCATGGGCCCCGGGACTTTGGCGCCAAACTGCAGTGATATTCCTTCGTCCGGCTGAATGTGCAGCACCAGCAGGTTGGGGCTGAGCTGCTCGACCGGCGTTTCGCGAAAAAGCACCAGGGGCGCGCGGCGGAACTGGATGACAATTTCGCTCGCCCGCTTCTTCAGCCGCTTGCCTGTTCGAACGTAGAAGGGGACATCGACCCAGCGCCAGTTATCAATCGAGAATTTCAGGGCGACAAACGTGTCTGTGTGTGACTCCTGCGCTACATTCGGTTCGTTGCGGTAGGCGGGGACCGCCTGCCCATCGACGACCCCAACTCCATACTGTCCTCGCACGGCGCGCGACAGCACGCTTTCCGGCGACATGTCTTGCACCGCGTGCAGAATCTTGGCCTGTTCGTCGCGTACGGCGTCAGCCTGAAAGGAGATCGGCGGCTCCATGGCTGTCAACGCGAGCAGCTGCAAAATGTGGCTCGGGACCATGTCACGGAGGCTGCCGGTCGTGTCATAGTACCGGCCGCGTTGTTCCACCCCCAGCGTTTCCGCCACGGTTATCTGTACGGAATCAATGTACCGCCGATTCCAAATAGGCTCGAAAATGCCGTTCGAAAATCGAAACACCAGAATGTTTTGAACGGTCTCTTTGCCGAGGTAATGGTCGATGCGATAAATCTGTTGCTCGGAAAGCAGGCTCTTGATCTGAAGGTTCAATGCTTTGGCGGAACTGAGGTCGGAGCCAAATGGCTTCTCGATGATGACGCGACGCCAATACCCTCCGTTTTCCCTGGTTAGACCCGAATCCGCGAGGTTGCGGATGATTTCGCCGAAGAGGTCTGGCCCGGTTGCAAGGTAGAAGAGGCAATTGCCGGTCGTGTGGTGCGTCTGCTCCATCTGCGCCAACAGCGGCTTGAGGCGGGCGTATGTTTCCGCCTCCCGGAAATTGCCTGGCAGATAAGAAAGCCGCTCGATAATCCAGTCGCAAAACTTGCAATCGTCCGGCGCACTTGCGAATTCTTTCAAGCTTGCCCGAACCCGCTCGCGAAATTCATCCTCGCTGTGCGGTTGCACGGCCAGACCGATTAATCCGAAGTCCGGCGGAAGATATTCTTTCTTCGCAAGATTATAAAGAGTTGGAAGCAGCTTGCGTGTTGCTAGGTCTCCGGAGGCACCGAAGATTACCATCACGCATGGATCACCATGCCTGCTTGAAGATAAGCTATGCGGGAACGATTCACGCATTCATCACGACTCGCGTACCGACTTCAGGCTGCTACTATAATGCCACCACTTTGGGACATAATGCCACCACGTTGGCGCCCCCCCAAAACGGTGTAGCAGTGTCGCGAATCTGAAATGAGTCTGCTACAGATCGCCAGGGAAGAATGGATATATCTGAACCGCTATTGATTCACTGCCCTGTCTGCGGCGCAATGAACCGTTTGCCTCAAGAAAAACTGCAGCAGGGTCTGGAGCCGGTGTGCGGGCGATGTAAGAATCCATTGCCTGTTGACACCAGCCCTATTACGGTCACCGATGCCACTTTTGCCGATCAGGTTGAGCGCTCACCCGTTCCAATTTTGGTCGACATGTGGGCGCCGTGGTGCGGTCCATGCAGGGTAATTTCACCGATAGTAGAGCAACTGGCCGCGGAGATGGCGGGTCGTGTGCGAGTGGCAAAACTCAATGTGGATGAGAATCCCGTGACGGCAGGGCGCTTCAATATCCGCGGGATTCCATCTCTGCTGCTGCTCAAAGGCGGGAAGGAAATTGAGCGCATTGTCGGTGTGCAGCCCAAAGCGGAGATAGTCAGGCGTGTTGAACGAGCAATAGCCTGAGGCTCGATAAAGACCACATAAAACCTGAAATTCCAGCGGTGTCTTAGGTATGGCACGATGGAACGGAGAGGAAATCCTATGTCACTGTTGCTCGCGAGTAACTGGTGGTCGCTGGTGATCCGGGGATTGGTCGCAATATTACTGGGCATCCTCGCACTCGCGTGGCCTGGTATCACACTTAGCGCATTGGTTCTACTGTTTGGTGCATACGCACTCGTTGACGGAGTTGTGAATCTCGCAGGGGCATGGCGAGCCTCCAAAGCTCATGAACGCTGGGGAGTCCTGGTGATTGAAGGTGTGGCCGGAATTGTGGCCGGACTCGTCACGTTTGCATGGCCGGCGATCACGGCTCTAGCGTTGATTTATGTAATCGCTGCCTGGGCTGTTGTGACCGGGATTCTTGAGATCGCTGCCGCGACGAAATTGCGCAAGCACATTTCCGGCGAATGGCTGCTCGCCCTCAGCGGTGTCGCATCTATAATATTCGGGATTCTGTTGATGGCTTATCCGCTTGCCGGCGCATTAGTCATCGCGATCTGGTTTGGCGTCTATGCCATTGTCTTTGGAGCTATGCTTGTCGGGCTTGGCTTCCGGCTTCGAACCTGGGCGAAAACGATCGGCGGAACGTCTGCGGCGGTGGGGATTTCCTAACTTCGAATAAGAGTCTAGCTGCCGATTTACACTGATTTACTCCAGTTAAGATTGCGTCGTCTGCGCCATAGAGCGGTCCACTTAAGTGATCTGCGCGCGATTAAGACGACAACCTAAATTGGGACCCGCCTAATAATGTTGTCGAGGAAATATGGGCGACTCTGTCAGCACCAATGTGCCGTTGGAACAGAAATCAGATTCCGGGACGGAACTTGCGTTGGACTTACGCTGGACCTGGAATCACTCGACTGACGAACTTTGGCGCGATCTGGAGCCGGAGCTTTGGCAGACTACCCAGAACCCGTGGCTCATATTGCAGGCTGCCTCCCGCGGGAAACTGCGGCGGCTTCTATCCGAACAGACGTTTCGTACACGTGTCGACGCGCTGCTTGCTTCTGCAAGATCCCGACCGGTTGGTTCGCATCTTGACCAATCCCGAACGCCCGGCTCAATTGGTTCCGGTGGTAAAGCACATCCGGAGGATGCGCTAGGCCAGGTGCTGATTAAACAGTGGAACGAGTTTCTGAGGCGGCCCGAAGTTCAACGCCATGCCGTTTTTTAAGCGATTAAGACATGCTGATGACACATGAGCTGATCGAAGGGGTTGACGTGTGGATTCAACACGCCCCGCTGGCCGTGGGAGGCAAGCGGCACCAGCGGCATGAAGGTGTTGGCGAATGGCGGGCTCAACCTATCCGAGTTGGACGGCTGGTGGGCGGACGCCTATTCAGCGGACGTCGGTTGGGCATCGGTGACGGCAGAGATCGCGGGACGATCCGGGTGGGATGCTGCCGAAGCGAACGCGTTATACACGCTTCTCGAAGAGGAGATCATCCCGACTTTTATGACCGCGATCAGCGCGGCATCCCGCCTAGGTGGGTGGCGCGAGAGCATGGCCCGTCTGACGCCGGCGTTCTCAGCCAATCGCATGGTCCGACAATACGCGGAGGAGCACTGTATTCCATTAGCATCGGCGTATTGCGGCCGTTCGGCCGACGCAGGCAGAAAGGGCGCCGACCTGCTCGCGTGGCAGCGCGGGATCAGTTCGCGCTGGCATGACGTGCGGTTCGGGCCGGTCGCAATTGACTCTCGCGAGGGGAAATACTTCTTCAGTGTCCTGGTTCATCTCGGAAGCGTTGAACCGGATGATATACGGGTGGAACTATACGCTGATTCGGTGAACGCTGGTCGGCCCTTCTGCTGTTCCATGGCCCGCGATCACGCTGTACCCGGCGAACCACAAACCTACCGATATTCGTGCGCGGCCCCAAACCATCGGCCGGCGCACCATTACACGCCGCGTGCCATTCCGAACCG
>Ga0213872_10001073_pt1 | contig 18880 bp, 15 predicted proteins | sample VelepicomBERX_R2_FD_160071 | JGI IMG/M metagenome (GOLD analysis project Ga0213872, IMG submission 160071) | Rhizosphere microbial communities from Vellozia epidendroides in rupestrian grasslands, the National Park of Serra do Cipo, Brazil - RX_R2 | ecosystem: Host-associated > Plants > Roots >...
ACGATCGGGTCCATCGACAGCGCCCGCGCGATCGCCACGCGCTGCTGCTGGCCGCCCGAGAGCTGGCCCGGGAACTTGTCCTTGTGCGCCGAAAGGCCCACGCGATCAAGCATCTTGAGGCCGCGCTCCTTGGCATCGGCCATCGAGCGGCCCAGCACCTTGACCTGCGCGATCGTCAGGTTCTCGGTCACGGACAAATGCGGGAACAGCTCGAAATGCTGGAACACCATGCCCACCTTGGAGCGCAGCTTGGGCAGGTCGGTCTTGGGGTCGGACAGCGAAATGCCGTTGACGATCACGTCGCCCTTCTGAAAGGGTTCGAGCGCGTTGACGGTCTTGATCAGCGTGGACTTGCCCGAGCCCGACGGGCCGCAGACCACGACGACGTCGCCCTTGGCGATCTTGGTCGTGCAGTCGGTCAGCACCTGGAACTGGCCGTACCACTTGGAAATGTTCTGAATGTCGATCATGGCGCGGAACCTTCAGCGAATGATGGCGATCTTCTTGTGCAGGCGCTTGACGGCGGCCGACAAGGTGAAGCAGATGACGAAATAGAGCGGCGCAGCCACGAGGTAGGCCTCCTTGACGCGACCGTAGTTCTTGCCGGCCGTCTCCAGGCCCTTGAGCATGTCGTAGGCGCCGATGGCGTAGACCAGCGAGGTGTCCTGGAACAGGATGATGGTCTGCGTCAGCAGCACCGGCAGCATGTTGCGGAAGGCCTGCGGCAGCACGACGAGCTTCATCTGCTGCGCATAGCTCATGCCCAGTGCCTGCCCGGCGTAGAACTGGCCGCGCGGGATCGACTGGATGCCCGCGCGCATGATCTCGCTGAAGTAGGTCGCCTCGAAGGCGATGAAGGTGATGATGGCCGAGAACTCCGCGCCGATCGGGCGGCCGATCAGCTTGGGCACCAGCAGGTAGAAGCCCAGGATCACCATCACCAGCGGCGCGCTGCGCATGCCGTTGACGTAGAAGGCCGCCGGGTAGTCCAGCAGCTTGCGGCCCGACAGGCGCATCAGCGCGAGCAGCGTGCCGAAGATGATGCCGCCCGCCGTGGCCACCGCCGTCAGAAAGAGGCTGTAGTACAGGCCCTTGAGCGCGAAGGCCTTGAAGATGTCCCAGCTGAAGAAGGAGAGGTCGAGATTCATCAGTGGCCTCCCGCCCCGGCCGTGGGCGCGACCATGCCGGGCACGCGCAGGCGGCGTTCGATGAAGCTCATCACGCGGTTCACGAGCATGGCCGAGAGGATGTAGACCGCCAGCACGCCGAGGAAGATCTCGGACTGCGCGCCGGTTTCCTCACCAGCCTGCAGATAGAACTGCGTCAGCTCGGGAATCGACACGGCGAAGGCCACGGCCGAGTTCTTGAAGATGTTCATCGACTCGCTGGTCAGCGGCGGCAGGATGATGCGGTAGGCCATGGGCAGCAGCACGTAGCGGTAGTACTGCGCCGTCGTGAAGCCCAGCGCCATGCCGGCATAACGCTGGCCCTTGGGCAGGGTCTGGATGCCCGAGCGCAGCTGCTCGGCCACGCGCGCCGAGGTGAACAGGCCCAGGCCCGCAATCACGAGCAGCGTGGGCGAGACGCTGTCGGCGCCCGGCACCAGATCGGGCACGACGTAGTACCAGATGAAGATCTGCACCAGCAGCGGGATGTTGCGGAAGAACTCCACCCACGCATTGCCGAAACGCACCCAGCCCGGGCTGTTCGGCAGCGTGCGCAACACCCCGATGATCGAGCCGACCACCAGCGCCACGGCCAGGCCGCCCAGCGAGACCGTGATGGTCCAGCCCCAGGCGTGCAGCATCCATTGCAGATAGGTCTGGTCCGGGGCGGCGGCAAAACATCCCGCCACCTGCTCTCCCGAAACCGTGTCGCGGCAGTACACCTGCCAGTCCCAACTCGACATCGATCACCCCTCGAACTAAAAAACGACGCCCGCCACCACGGGCGGGCGCCATGTCAGCCTAAGCAAGCTTCAGGCCGCCACGCTCACTTCTTGGCGTAGTCTTCCATCGGCTTGTTGTTGGGGTTGGCCCAGGCTGCCTTGGTGGCTTCGGTCGCGGGCATGTTCAGCGCGCGGCCGGCCGGCGGGATCGGCTGCATGAACCACTTGTCGTAGAGCTTGGCCAGCGAGCCGTCCTTGATCTGCCGGGCGATGGAATCGTCGACGGCCTTCAGGAAGGCGGCGTCGTCCTTGCGCACCATGCAGGCGATCGGCTCGACCGAGAGTTCCTCGCCGACGATCTTGAAGTCGGCCGGGTTCTTGGCCTTGGAGATGTTGGCGGCCAGGATGGAGCCGTCCATCACGAAGGCATCGGCGCGGCCGGATTCGAGCAGCAGGAAGCTGTCGGCGTGGTCCTTGCCGTAGACCTCCTTGAAGTCGATGCCCTGGGCGCGCTCGTTCTTGCGCAGCGTCTGCACCGAGGTCGTGCCGGTCGTCGTCGCGACGGTGCGGCCGTTCAGATCCTTGATGCTCTTGATGCCCGCATTGGCGCGCACGGCCATGCGCACGACCTCGACGTAGGTCGTGTAGGCGAAGTCGACGTCCTTCTGGCGCGCCAGGTTGTTGGTCGTGGAGCCGCACTCGAGGTCGACGGTGCCGTTCTGGACCAGCGGGATGCGGTTCTGCGAGGTGACCAGCGTGTACTTGATGTCGAGCTTCTTGCCGACCTGCTTGGAGAGGTCGCCGATGATGCGCTCGGCCATCTCGGTATGGAAGCCGACGTACTTGTCGTTGCCGAGCGTATAGGACAGGGCCGAGGAATCACGCACGCCGAGGCTGATCGAGCCGCTGGCCTTGAGCTTGGCGAGGGTGTCGTCGGCTTGCGCCGCGCCGATGGCCAGCGCGGTCAGCGCAAATGCGAGCAGTGTTTTCTTCATGGAGGCTCCTGGCTGAAAAGAGAGGGAAACAAAGACGAATCGGACCATGCCGTCGCCAAATCGCGGATGCGGGTTTACACCGATCATGCAACGGCGGCATGGGCTTTCAAGGCTGCGGAATACCGCAATGGGGCCAATGCCTAGGCATCGGCGCGAGGCATCAGTTCGTCAGGAAATCCCACAACGCCAGTGCAGCCGGCTTGTTGCGTCGCGAGAGTTCGGGCCGCTCGCGGTACATGCGCAATTCCATGCTGAGCTCGAACTGACCGGCCGGCGCGGCGCGCGCGAGGCGGCGCTCCTGGACTTCCTTGGACACCGAGCTGGCAGGCAGGAAGGCCAGGCCGTGGCCTTCGAGCGCCATGGCCTTGAGGCCTTCGGCCATGTCGGTTTCGTAGAGCGCGTCGAGCTGCAGCGGTACGTCGGCCTCTTTGACGATCAGCTCGACAAGGCGACTGAGGTACGCGCCGCTGGCATAGGACAGGAAGGGGATCTTCTGGCCCTTGTGGCCGTCGAGGCGGAACATCGGCTGGCCCTTGGCGTCGGCCTTGGCGTAGGGCGCCAGCATCTCGAAGCCGATCGACGCCATCTCATAGCGCTCGGGGTCGAGCTGCAGCGGCTCGCTGGCGTGGTGGTAGACCAGCAGCAGGTCGCAGTGCCCTTCGCCGAGCTTGAGCATGGCGTCATGCACGTTCAGCGCGTTGAGCCGCGTCTTGATGGCGCCAAAACGCTGGCGCAGGTCCATCAGCCAGTGCGGGAAGAAGCTGAAGGCCAGCGAGTGCGGCACGGCGAACTCGATCATGTCGTCGCCGCTCGCCTGGTGGCTGCGCAGCATGTTGCGCGTCGATTGCAGGCTGCCGAGGATCTCGACGGCCTGGGCCAGCAGCGTCTCGCCGGCGCCGGTCAGGCGCGTCGGGTAGGACGATCGATCCACCAGGTCCACGCCGGCCCAGGCTTCGAGCGCCTGGATGCGCCGCGAGAAAGCCGGCTGGGTCACATGCCGCAACTGCGCCGAGCGCGAGAAGCTCCGCGTCTCCGCCAGGCTGACGAAGTCTTCAAACCATTTCGTTTCCACGTCGCCAGTGTAGGCCCGGCGGCTCAGGCTTCGTCGCGGCTTTGCTGCATGCGCCACATGCGCGCGTAGGCGCCGTCCAGCGCCAGCAGCTCGGCGTGATGGCCACGCTCGACGATGTGGCCGTGCTCGAGCACCAGGATCTCGTGCGCGTCGACGATGGTCGAGAGCCGGTGCGCGATGACGAGCACGGTCTTGTCCTGCGCCGCCGCCTCGAGCTCGGCCTGGATGGCACGCTCGTTGTGCGAGTCGAGTGCCGAAGTGGCCTCGTCGAAGATCAGCAGCGGCGGGTTCTTGAGCAGCGTGCGCGCGATCGCGACGCGCTGTTTCTCACCGCCCGAGAGCTTGAGCCCGCGTTCGCCGACCATGGTCGCGTAGCCCTTGGGCGTGGCGGCGATGAAGGCGTGGATGTGGGCCGCGCGCGCCGCTGCCTCGATCTCGTCCTGCGTGGCTTCGGGGCGGCCATAGCCGATGTTGTAGGCGATGGTGTCGTTGAACAGCACCGTGTCCTGCGGCACGATGCCGATGGCGCGGCGCAGCGAGGCCTGGGTGATGGCGCGGATGTCCTGGCCGTCGATGGTGATGCGGCCGGCGTCGATGTCGTAGAAGCGATAGAGCAGCCGCGCCAGCGTGCTCTTGCCCGAGCCGCTCGGGCCGACGACAGCGACCTTCTTCCCGGCCGGGATCTCGAAGCTCACGCCGTGCAGGATGGGGCGCTCCGGGTCGTAGGCGAAGCGCACGTCCTCGAAGCGCACGGCGCCCGCGCTGACGTGAAGCGGCTGCGCGTCCGGCGCATCGGCGATCTCGCGCTCGCGCTCGAGCAGCTGGAACATCTTGTCGAGGTCGGTCAGGCCCTGCTTGATCTCGCGGTAGATCACGCCGAGGAAGTTCAGCGGGATGTACAGCTGGATCATGAAGCCATTGATCATCACGAGATCGCCCAGGCTCAGGCGCCCGACCACCACGCCTTGCGTGGCGCGCCACAGCATGGCGACGAGCGCGGTCGCAATGATGATCTGCTGTCCGCTGTTGAGCATGGATAGCGTCTGCTGCGACTTGAGCTGCACGCGGCGCAGTTGCTCGAGGCTTTCGTCGTAGCGGTGCGCCTCGAAGTCCTCGTTGTTGAAGTACTTGACCGTCTCGTAGTTCAGCAGCGAGTCGATGGCCTTGGTGTGCGCCACCGAATCGAGCTCGTTGAGCTTGCGGCGGAACTTGGTGCGCCACTCGGTCACCGAGACCGTGAAGAAGATGTAGACCACCAGCGCCACGCCGGCGATCAGCGCGAAGCCCGCGTCGAAGCGCCAGGCCAGCACACCCAGCACCAGCGTGACCTCGATCAGCGTGGGAACGATGTTGTAGAGCGAGTACGAGATCAGCGAGTTCACCGCGCGCGTGCCGCGCTCGATGTCGCGCGTCATGCCGCCGGTCTGGCGCTCCAGGTGGAAACGCAGCGAAAGATCGTGCAGATGGCGAAACACCTGCAGCGAGATCGCCCGCGCCGTGCCCTCGGTCGCCTTGGCGAAGATCAGCTCGCGCGCCTCCGAGAACAGCGAGGTCGACAGGCGCAGCAGGCCGTAGGCCAGCAGCAGGCCCGTCGGCACGACGAGCAGGGCCTGCGGCGAATCGGGCTTGATGCCGAGGCGGTCGACCAGCAGCTTGAGCAGCACCGGCACGCCGACATTGGCCAGCCGCGCGCCGAGCATGAACAGCAGCGCCAGGCTGACGCGCAGGCGGTAGTTCCACAGATAGCCGAGCAGGCGGCGCACGGTCTGCCAGTCGTTGCGCGGCGCGCTGGGTTCTCCCGGCTTTGCGGCGGCCGCGCCGGCCGTGCCAGGGGTGAATCGGGTACTTGGATGCATGGAAAAGCGTAGTTAGGGACAATCGCGCGATCGTCAATTGCTTCGCATCATGTCAGACACCCCCACTCCCCTGCCCGGCCACCAGCGTGAACTCGTCATGAAGGTCATGCCCATGCCGGCCGACGCCAACGGCAACGGCGATGTGTTCGGCGGCTGGATCATGGCGCAGGTGGACCTGGCAGGCTCGGTGCTGCCGGCGCGCATCTCGCGCGGCCGCATCACGACGGTGGCCGTCAACGAGTTCATCTTCAAGCAGCCGGTCTCGATCGGCGACCTGCTCTCGTTCTACGCGACGGTCACGCGCATCGGCCGCACCTCGGTCACGGTGCATGTCGAGGTGATCGCCGAGCGCAACCCGGCGAACCCGCACGTCGTCAAGGTCACGCAGGCGAACCTCACCTACGTGGCCATCGATCACGACGGCAAGCCGCGCGCGATCCCGGTCGAGTGACCGGGTCGCGGCTCCATCGCGTCAGCTGAACTTCGAGAAGTCCGGCGCGCGCTTCTGGAAGAAGGCCTGGAAGGCCTCCTGTGCTTCGGGGCTGCGCAGGCGCGTGCCGAAGATCGCCGCTTCTTCCTTGATCACGGCGCGGATCTGCGCGCGCAGCGGCGCCTGCATCAGGCGCTTGCTGTCGCGCACGGCGCCGGGCGCCAGCGTGTTGAAGCGCTCGGCCACACGACGCGCGTGGTTGAGCACCTCGCCGGCCGGCAGCACGGCATTGGCGATGCCGTACTCGACCGCCTGCGCGCCCGTGAACGGGTCGCCGTGCAGCAGCAGCTCGGCGGCGCGGCGCTGGCCGACCAGCTGCGGCACGATGAGGCTCGCGCCGAACTCGGGCACCAGGCCCAGGCCGACGAAGGGCATGGCCAGGCGTGCTTCGTCGGACACGTAGACGAAGTCGCTGTGCAGCAGCATGGTCGTGCCGATGCCGATGGCCGCGCCGGTCACGGCGGCGATCACGGGCTTGGCGCAGTCCAGCAGCGCGTACATGAACTGGAACACCGGGGCGTCGTCATCGCGCGGCGGACGTGCCATGAAGTCCTCGAGGTCGTTGCCCGAAGTGAAGATGCCCGGCTGGCCCGCGATCAGCACGGCGCGCACGGCCGGGTCGTCGTTGGCCGCGCGCAGGGCTTCCGCGATGGCCTCGTACATGGCCATGGTCAGCGCGTTCTTGCGCTCGGGGCGGGCGATCTCGATCGTCGCCACGCCGTTCAGCACGTGGGTCTTGATGGTCATTGCAATCTCCTGAAACGGCAACGCGGCTTGGGACTCGTCCAAAGCCGCGCTGCCGGTTTGTTGAACCCCGAGCTTACAGGCGTTCGAAGATGCCGGCGGCACCCTGGCCGGCGCCGACGCACATCGTCACCATGCCGTACTTGCCGCCGGTGCGGCGCAGGCCATGGATCACCGAGGCCGCGCGGATCGCGCCGGTCGCGCCGAGCGGGTGACCGAGGGCGATGGCGCCGCCGTTCGGGTTGACCTTGCTGCGGTCGAGCACGATGCCCTTGCTGTCGAGGTCGTTGAGCACGGCCAGCGATTGCGCCGCAAAGGCTTCGTTGAGCTCCACCCAGTCGAGGTCGGCGGCGGTGATGCCGGCGAGCTTGAGGGCCGCGGGAATCGCCTCGATCGGGCCGATGCCCATGATCTCGGGCGGCACGCCGCGCACGGCGAAGGACACGAAGCGCGCCAGCGGCTTGAGGTCGAAGCGCTTGACCGCCGCTTCCGACGCGATGATCAGCGCGCCCGCGCCGTCCGAGGTCTGCGAGCTGTTGCCGGCCGTGACGCTGCCCTTGGCGGCGAACACGGGCTTGAGCTTGCCGAGGCCTTCGAGCGAGGTGTCGGCGCGCGGGCCTTCGTCGATGTCGACGACGCGCTTCTTGGTGATGACGGAACCGTCGGCCAGGTTGGGCGAGCGCGTGAGGACTTCAAAGGGCGTGATCTCGTCCTTGAAGTGGCCGGCGGCGATCGCGGCCAGCGCGCGCTTGTGCGATTCCAGCGAGAAGGCGTCCTGCGCCTCGCGCGAGATCTTCCATTGCGCTGCGACCTTCTCGGCCGTCAGGCCCATGCCGTAGGCGAGGCCGACGCTCTCGTCCTGCTCGAAGATGGCCGGCGGCAGCGACGGCGTGTTGCCGCCCATGGGCACCATGCTCATCGACTCGACGCCACCGGCGATCATGACTTCGGCTTCGCCGATGCGGATGCGGTCGGCCGCCATCTGCACGGCGGTGATGCCCGAGGCGCAGTAGCGATTGACCGTCACGCCGCCGACCGTGTTCGGCAGGCCCGACAGCACGGCCGCGACGCGCGCCACATTCATGCCCTGAGGACCTTCGGGGAAAGAGCAGCCGATGATGGCGTCTTCGATGGTCTTGGGGTCGAGGCCCGGCACCTGGGCCAGCGCAGCGCGGATTGCGTACGTCAGCATTTCCTCGGGGCGGGTGTTCTTGAAGTAGCCGCGGCCGGACTTGCCGATGGGCAGTCGCGTGGCGGCGCAGATGTAGGCTTCTTGGACTTGCTTGCTCATGATGTGATTCCTTGCGATGCCACGCGATCAGTTGCGCACCGGCTTGCCGGTCTGCAGCATTCCCATGATGCGTTCCTGGGTCTTGGGGTGCTCCAGCAGGCCGCAGAAGTGCTTGCGCTCGAGCGACATCAGGTACTCCTCGGTGACGAGCGAGCCGGCTTCGACCTCGCCGCCGCAGACCACGTCGGCGATCAGCGCAGCGATGTGATAGTCGTGCGCGCTGGCGAAGCCGCCGTCACGCAGGTTCACGAGCTGGCCCTTGATCGTGGCGATGCCCGAGCGGCCGGCCACCGGGAAGGCGGCACGCAGCGGCGGACGGTAGCCCGAGTCGGCGAGCGAACGCGCCTGCGTGATGGCGACGTGCAGCAGCTCGTCCTTGTTCGGCACGATCAGGTCGCTGTCGAGCAGGAAGCCGTTCTTGCGCGCTTCCAGCGCCGAGGTCGCGACCTTGGCGGTGGCGGCGCTCGTGAAGCCGTCCTTCAGGAAGCCGAGGATGTCGGCGTTGGCATTGCCGGCAGCGGCCATCTCGGCAGCGCGGCGGGCGATGTAGGTCAGGCCGCCGGCACCCGGCAGCAGGCCCACGCCGACCTCGACGAGGCCCACGTAGCTTTCCATGTGGGCGACACGGCGCGCGCAGTGCACGGCCAGCTCGCAGCCGCCGCCCAGCGCCAGCCCGCGCACGGCCGCGACGACCGGCACGTTGGCGTAGCGGATGCTCAGCATCAGTTCCTGCAGCTTCTTCTCTTCAGGGGCGATGCCCTTGGCGCCGGACTTCATGAACACCGGCATCAGCGCCTCGAGGTTGGCGCCGGCCGAGAAGACATCGTCCGGCGACCAGATCACCACGCCCTTGTAGGCGCCTTCGGCGATCTCGATGGCCTTGAGCAGGCCTTCGGTGACTGTCGGGCTGATCAGGTGCAGCTTGGCCGTGATCGTGGCGATGACGACTTCGTTGTCCAGCGTCCAGACGCGGACTTCCTCGTTCTTGAACAGCTCGGTGCCGGCCTTGAGCGGGTCGACCGCGCCTTCGCCGTACAGCGACTCGGGGAAATGCTGGCGCGCGTAGACGGGCAGCTGCGTGCGCGGCTTGAACTTGCCATCCTTGGCGCTCCACGAACCTTCCGGCGTGTGCACGCCGCCCTTGTCGGCGACCGGGCCTTCGGTGACCCACTTGGGCAGCGGTGCGCTGCTCAGGGTCTTGCCTTCGGCGATGTCGGCGGCGATCCACTCGGCGACCTGCTTCCAGCCGGCTTGCTGCCACAGCTCGAACGGGCCTTGTTGCGAGCCGAAGCCCCAGCGCATCGCGAAGTCGATCTCGCGCGCCGTGTCGGCGACGGTATCGAGATGCACGGCGACATAGTGGAAGCTGTCGCGCAGGATGGACCACAGGAACTGCGCCTGCGGGTTGCTCGACTCGCGCAGCAGCTTGATGCGATCGGGCGCGGGCTTCTTGAGCATGCGCGCGACGATCTCGTCGGCCTTAGCCCCGCCGGCGACGTACTCGCCCGTGGCGAAGTCCAGGCGCTGGATGTCCTTGCCGACCTTCTTGTAGAAGCCGGCGCCGGACTTCTGGCCCAGGGCGCCCTTCTCGATCAGACCGGCCAGCACCTTGGGCGTGGCGTAGCAGGCGTAGAAGGGATCGTCCTTCAGGTTGTCCTGCATGGTCTTCATGACGTGGGCCATGGTGTCCAGGCCCACGACGTCGGCGGTGCGGAAGGTGCCGCTGGAAGCGCGGCCGAGCTTCTTGCCGGTCAGGTCGTCGACGACATCGACGCTGAGGCCGAACTTCTCGGCTTCGATCATCGTGGCCATCATGCCGGCCACGCCGACACGGTTGGCGACGAAGTTGGGCGTGTCGTGGGCGCGCACGACGCCCTTGCCGACGGCGCTCGTCACGAAGCCTTCGAGCTGGTCCAGCACTTGCGGCTGCGTCGTCGGCGTGTTGATCAACTCCACCAGGTACATGTAGCGCGGCGGGTTGAAGAAATGGATGCCGCAGAAGCGCGGCTTGATGCTCTCGGGCAGGACTTCGGAGAGCTTGGTGATCGACAGGCCCGAAGTATTGGAAGCCACGATGGCGTTCGGCGAGACGAACGGCGCGATCTTGGTGTAGAGGTCGAGCTTCCAGTCCATGCGCTCGGCGATGGCCTCGATGATGAGGTCGCAGTCGCGCAGCAATTCCAAGTGCTCTTCGTAGTTCGCCTGCTGGATCAGCGCGGCGTTCTCGGCCACGCCCAGCGGCGCCGGCTTGAGCTTCTTCAAGCCTTCGACGGCCTTGGTGACGATGCCGTTCTTCGGGCCTTCCTTGGCCGGCAGGTCGAACAGCACGACCGGCACCTTGACGTTGACGAGGTGCGCAGCGATCTGCGCACCCATCACGCCAGCGCCGAGCACGGCGACTTTGCGAACTTGGAATCGACTCATGGGTTTTCCTTCGGGATATGCAATGAGGGTGCGGGCTTATTCCACCCGGACCCAGACCTGGGTTCGGTAGAAGAAGCCGATGTAGCCGCGCATCTGAAGCTTCTTGCCTCCTTCGAGGGTCATCAGGCGGGTCTTGTAGGTCTTGCCGTTTTCGGGATCGAGGATCGTGCCCTCGGTCCACAGCGTCTTGTCGTCGGCGTCCTGGTGCACGCCGCGGATGATCTGCAGACCGACGATGGGCTTGTTCTTGCGGTCGTCTTCACACTTCTGGCAGACGTCGTTCTGCTTGCTCACGTCGAACACCTTCTCGATCGCGCCGCTGAGCACGCCGTTGTTCTCGGTGATGCGCACGAGCGACTTCTCGGTCTTGCCGTCGTCATCGATGGTCTTCCACAGGCCGACCGGCGAGGACTGGGCCATGGCGGCACCGGCGAGGAAGGCGAGCGTTACGGCAGCGAAGGTCTTTTTCATGCGTGTCTCCTGGATGTTGTGGTGTGAATGAATGACGACCTCGGGAACTCAGAACAGCGCTTCGTCCATCTCCATCAGCGGCTCGAGGCCGGCGCGGGCCGAGCGGATCAGGCCGGCGGTCTCGGGCAGCAGCTTGGCGAAGTAGAAGCGCGCGGTGGCCAGCTTGGCCTTGTAGAACGGATCGCCCGAGCCTTGCTTGGCCAACGCGACCTTGGCCATCTGGGCGAAGAAGTAGGCGAACGTCATGTGGCCGACGACACGCAGGTAGTCGACCGCGGCAGCGCCGACGACGTCGGGGTTCTGCATCGCCTTCATGCCGATTTCCATGGTCAGCTTGGTGACCTTGTCGCCGATGTCGGCCAGCGGGTTGATGAACTCCTGCATGGCTTCGTTCGTGCCCTCGTCCTCGACGAAGGTGGCGACCTTCTTGCCGAAGGCCTTGAGCGTCGCGCCGTTGTTCGAGAGGATCTTGCGGCCCAGCAGGTCCAGCGACTGCACGGTGTTCGTGCCTTCGTAGATCATGTTGATGCGGGCGTCGCGCACGAACTGCTCCATGCCCCACTCGTGGATGTAGCCGTGGCCGCCGAAGACCTGCATGCAGTGCGAGGTCGAGAGCCAGGCGTTGTCCGTGATGAAGGCCTTGACGATGGGCGTCAGCAGCGCGACTTCGGCGTCGGCGGCCTTCTTCTCGTCCTCGTCGTCCGAGCTCAGCGCCTTGTCCAGCGCCAGCGAGACGTAGGTCGTCAGCGCACGGCCGCCTTCGGCGTAGGCGCGGGCCGTCAGCAGCATCTTGCGCACGTCGGGGTGGACGATGATCGGGTCGGCCGGCTTGTCCAGCGCCTTGGGGCCCGACAGCGCGCGCATCTGGATGCGGTCCTTGGCGTAGGCGGCGGCGTTCTGGTAGGCGACTTCCGTCAGGCCCAGGCCCTGGTTGCCGACGCCCAGGCGGGCGGCGTTCATCATCACGAACATGGCCATCAGGCCCTTGTTCGGCTGGCCGACGAGCGTGCCGACGGCGCCGTCGAGGTTCATCTGGCAGGTCGAGTTGCCGTGGATGCCCATCTTGTGCTCGAGGCCCGTGCAGAAGATGGTGTTGCGCTCGCCCAGCGAGCCGTCGGCGTTGACGTGGAACTTGGGCACCAGGAAGAGCGAGATGCCCTTGGAGCCTTCCGGTGCGCCCGGCAGGCGCGCCAGCACGAGGTGGAGGATGTTCTCGACCATGGCGTGTTCGCCGGCCGAGATGAAGATCTTCTGGCCGGTGATGCGGTAGGTGCCGTCGGCCTGCGGTTCGGCCTTGGTGCGCAGCAGGCCGAGGTCGGTGCCGCAGTGCGGTTCCGTCAGGCACATCGTGCCGGTCCATTCGCCGCTGGTCAGCTTGGGCAGGTAGGTCGCCTTCTGCTCGGGCGTGCCGTGCGCATGCAGGGCCTCGTAGGCGCCGTGCGAGAGGCCCGGGTACATCGTCCAGGCCTGGTTGGCCGAGTTGAGCATTTCATACACGGCCTGGTTGACCACCACCGGCAGGCCCTGGCCGCCGTACTCGGGATCGCAGCCCAGCGCCGGCCAGCCGCCCTCGACGAACTGCGCGTAGGCTTCCTTGAAGCCCTTGGGCGTGGCCACTTCGTGCGTGGTCTTGTCGAGCACGCAGCCCTCGGCGTCGCCGGAGAGGTTCAGCGGCGTCAGCACTTCCGCGCAGAACTTGCCCGCTTCCTCGATGACCGCATTGATCGTGTCGGCATCGATGTCGGCATGGGCCGGCAGCTGCTTGAGCGTGTCGACGACGCCGAACACTTCGTGCATGACGAACTGCATGTCGCGCAGCGGCGGGTTGTACTGGGGCATGGTCTCGGCTCCTCGTTACGGCCTGTGGGGGAAAGATAGGTTGGAGTCAGGACTTTGGCAGGGTTTTCATTCCCGCCTCGGTCGCGTAGTACTGGATGGTCCGCATGAAGCCGTTGCCGGCGCGCTCGATCGCGCCGGTCTGCCGCATGAAGCGCGCATCGTGATGCAGGGACAGGATCAGACCATGCAACTCGAAAAGAATCTGCTCGACATCGGCCTCGGCACGCAAATGGCCGACCTCCTGCGCCAGCACGATGGCCTTGTGGAGTGCCGAATGCCAGGCCTTGACCATGGCGACGAGCGCGTCGCGCACGGGCCCGGGCCGGTCGTCGAACTCGACCGCGCCGCTGATGTAGATGCAGCCCGAGTCGACCTCGACCGACACGCGCCGCACCCAGCGCTCGAACAGCGCGTGCAGACGCGGCATGCCACGCGGCTGGCGGATCGCCGGGAAGAAGACTTCTTCCTCGAACTTCGCGTGGTATTCGGTCACCACGGCGATCTGAAGTTCCTCGCGCGAGCCGAAATGGGCGAACACGCCCGACTTGCTCATGTTCGTCACGTCGGCGAGCGCGCCGATGGACAGTCCTTCCAGGCCCATATGCGAGGCCAGGCCCAGCGCAGCATCGAGGATGGCGGCGCGCGTCTGCTGCCCTTTTTGCATCGAGCGCACGGCACGCGCCGACTTGGCCCGCGGGTCGAGCGGAGCGGTAGCGGCGGTGGATCGGGAGGCTGCGGACACGGCGGGGCAATAAAACGAACGGTCGTGCTATTTTGCAGGATTTTCGACTTTGCGCCAGCCCCCAGGCATAGTTTTAACTAGCATTGTCGCGAGGGGTAAACCCTAGTGTCGCGGCCTGCCGCCGAGCGGCGGTGACTTGAGTTGGTCATCACTCTTCAAGTACGCTCTCACATTGCTGCCGTAAGGGCGCAAACCGGGGGACTGTTGCAGTGGACGTGCTTCAACTCGATGTTTCCGGCCGACCGCAAGCCTGGATCACGACCAAGGAAGCCGCCGTGATCTACGCCAGCGACGGCGTCGCATGGACGCTCGGCGTTCCGTGCCATGTGTTGCGTGGTGGCACGCAACGCATCACCGGCCTGCAGTCGCGCATCGAGGTCCATCCGATCATTGCCGTGCGCGGCGCGGTGCCGAGCCGGGCCTGGCGGCAGTCGCCGGCGCTCTCCAACCCGAAGCTGTTCGCCCGCGATCGCCACGTGTGTGCCTACTGCGGCCGCGACTTCCATGCCGACGACCTCACGCGCGAGCACATCGTGCCCACCTCGCGCGGCGGCGCCGACAGCTGGATGAACTGCATCACCGCGTGCCGGCCCTGCAACGGCCGCAAGGCCAATCGGCTGCCCGAAGAGGCGCACATGAGCCTCATGTACCTGCCCTACGTGCCCAGCCTGCACGAGGACATGATCCTGCGCGGGCGCCGCATCCTCGCCGACCAGATGGAATTCCTGCTGGCCTCGGTGCCGCGTTCATCGCGCCTGCACGGCTGAAACCTTCGCTTGCTCTTCGCTTCTTTGTTGGGGCGTAAAGTCCTGTTGCTCGGTCAACCCTGGCAAGATGATGACCGTTGGGCGACTGTTTGCCCCGTGGAGTTCCATCATGAATCGCATTCTTTCCCGTAGCACCGTGTGCCTGGCTGCCGTTGTCGCGCTGGGCTCGCCGCTGCTGCTCGGTGGCTGCGCGACGGCCAACCCGGACGTCGTCAGCCAATATGAAACCGGCCGCATGGCCCAGGTGCTCGATGCCACCGTGATCTCGGTGCGCCCCGTCACCGTCGGCGGCCAGCAGAGCGGCCTGGGGGCCGTGGCCGGTGGTGCCATCGGCTCCGTGGCCGGCTCTTCGGTCGGCGGCTATCGCGATCAGGCGGCGGGCGCCGTGATCGGTGCCGTCGTCGGCGCGGTCGTCGGCAACACCGTCGAGAAGAGCGCCACGCAGCAGAACGGCCTCGAGATCATCGTCCAGCTGCGCAATGGCGAGCGCCGCGCCATCATCCAGGGCCAGGGCGCCGAGGCCTTCGCGCCGGGCGATGCCGTGATCCTCGTGACCTCGGCGGGCCGTACGCGCGTGTCGCATGTGCCGGCAGTCCAGGCGCCCCCGCCCGCCCCGCACCAGGGCTGATCCGCCCCTTTGATCAGCGACAACAGCCCGATCGGCCACAGCGGCTGATCGGGCTGTTGTTCGTTCCCCCTCATTCAAGTGGTTGGGGCATAAGCGCCAGTTAAAAAGTACCGACTCCCGTCCCAATGTCGGCGCGCGATGCGCCGTTGCGGACCGCCATCGATACATTGCCGAGCCAGGGCCCCTGCCAGTACCAGCACGGGTCCTGAACCAAAAAAGGACGATGTATGCGAGGGAAGTTGATCAATCGCAACGCCGCATGGCGCCAAGCTGCTACGGCGCTGCTGACTCTTTCGGCGGCCGTCGCACTGTCTCTGCACCAGGGCGACGCGCGCGCCCAGACCGCGGCCGCAGCACCCGCGCCGCTGGCCAAGCTCTCGCCTGAACTCCAGCCGCTGCTCAGCCCCACGGCCGGCGCGACGGCACCGCTGCTCAGCTGGCTGCGCAGCACCACGAGCGGCCTGCTCGTGCACGTCATCGTGAGCTTCGACCCGAACCAGCCGCTGTCGAACCTGCTCGGCACCGTGCTCTCGCTCGGCGGCGCGATCGGCTACCAATATCCGTCGCTGCACGCGATGTCCATCATGCTGCCGGCGCCGCAGCTGCTGACCCTGGCCAGCCTGCCCGGCGTGCTGAGCATCTCGCCGAACCGCGATGTTTCGTTCTCGGCCAACAGCCAGGTCGAGCGCGCCACCGGCGCCTACGAGGCACGCGCCCAGTCCAGCGGCATGGACGGCAGCGGCGTCGGCATCGCGATCCTCGATTCGGGCATCGACTACGTCCACCGCAACTTCGCCGCCGCCACCGTGCTGGGCGTGCCGATTGGGACGAGGGTGCGCGAGGCCATCGACGTCAACGGCCTCGGCCAGATCTTTGATCAGTCCGGCTGGATCGGCGGCACGGTCGATGCCGCGTCGAACCTGCTGACGCTGCAAGCCGGCAGCGTGCAGGCCGTCGTCACGCAGCTCACGCAGCCGCGCCTGATCAACCCGGACCCCTACGGCCACGGCAGCCACGTGGCCTCGATCGCCGCGGGCGACGGCAGCTACCAATCACCGGACACGACTGGCATCGCGCCCAAGTCCGACATCTACGACGTGCGCGTGCTCGACGCCAGCGGCAACGGCACCGTCGCCGACGTGATGGCGGGCATCGAGTGGGTGATGCAGCGCTCCAAGGCGCTCAACATCCGCGTCATCAACCTCAGCCTCGCGTCCAACTCCAACGAGTCCTACCTGACCGATCCGCTCGCCCGCGCGGCGCGCAGCGCCAGCGAAGCCGGCATCGTCGTCGTCGCAGCCGCCGGCAACTTCGGCCTGACCGACGACGGCCTGGAGGCCTACGGCACGGTCGGCTCGCCGGCCGATGATCCTTCAGTTATCGCCGTCGGCGCCGTCAACCTGCACGACACCATCCAGCGCAGCGACGACACCGTCACGCACTTCAGCTCGCGCGGCCCTTCACGCGGCAAGGCGACGGTCGACGGCCAGCCCTGGACCGACAACCTCATCAAGCCCGACCTGATCGCGCCGGGCAACGCCATCACCGGCGCGCTCGGCAGCGACATCACCGGCCTGCGCAGCGGCTGGAACTACCTGGCTCGCACCTATCCGCAGCTCGACGCCGTGCCCGGCGCGACGCAGCTGCCGCAGCGCACCGTCATGCAGCTGAGCGGCACTTCGATCGCCGCGCCGGTCGTCTCCGGTGCCGCGGCCCTGCTGATGCAGGCCAACCCCGGCCTGACGCCGCCGCTGGTCAAGGCCATCCTGCAATACACGGCACAGCCCGCTGCCAGCAGCAATGTGTTCGAGCAAGGCGTCGGCGAGATCAATATCGAAGGCGCCGTGCGCCTGGCCAAGGCCTTGCGCACGGACATCGCGCCGGCCATCGCCGCGGGCACGATCAAGGCTGGCGACTCGCTGCTGCGCCCCGGCGCCACGCTGCCCACGGCGCAGTCGGTCGTCTACAGCCAGAGCTTCGCCTGGGGCAAGCTCGTCACCGTCGGCGGCAGCTGGCTGGCCAGCGGCGACGCACTCTTCACCCAATACCAGCCGATCTGGGACCCGACGCTGACCTGGACGCGCAACGTGGTGCTGCGCGCCACCGTCGCGAACTGGCCCGGCACCGGCGTGCCGCGCACCATCAGCGAGGCGCGCGTGACCGACGGGCAGCAACTGCTGACGGCCGGCGTGCAAGTGATCGGCGACCCGAGCAGCATCTTCACGCCCGTCCCGCAGCTCGCCGGCCAGGCCCAGTCCGGCCAAGGCATGGTCATGGGCAGCGGCATGGTCATGCGCGAAGGCATGGTGATGCGTGAGGGCCTGGTCATGGGCGACGGCATGGTCATGCGTGAAGGCATGGTGATGCGCGAGGGCATGGTCATGCGCGAAGGCATGGTGATGCGAGAAGGCATGGTCATGCGTGAATCGGTCCTGCAGGGCGAGCAGCCCTGAGCGCTGCACGGCGACGAGACCCACGATGGCACCTGCAGAACTCGGCTTTGGCTGGCGTGCCTTCAAGGCACGCCATCTGCACGACTACAACGCCCGCGCCACGCGCTTTTGGCTGGCGCTGAGCCTGACGGGCGCCGCCTGCGTGCTGGCCGCGTTTGCGCTGCTCAGCCGGCTGCCGCTGCTCGAACTTGCGCAGCTCGCGGGTTGGCTCGTGCTCGTCGCCGCCGCGGCCGTGTGCCCTATCGAGGTACCGCGCACGCGCCTGTCCATCGCGATGGGTGATGTGCTGAGTTTCCTGATGCTTGGTTTGCTGGGTGTGGCGCCAGCCGTCATCTCGGCGACGCTCGAAGGCCTGGTCGCCGCGATGCGCGGCACGCAGCGCTGGAGCAGCCGCATCGGCACGGCAGCCGCAGGCGCTTTTGCGATGACACTCGCAGGGCTGGCACACACGGGTGTCCAGGCCGCCCTCGCCTCGGCCGGCATGCCGCCGCCGGTGAACGTGCTCGCGGCGCTTGTCGTGGCGGCGCTGGTTTATTTCCCGGCGCACACCGTGCCGATGCTGCGCGTCTTCCATCTCAAGCGCGGCATCCCGATGCGCTGGCGCGACTGGTATGAAGAGAACGCCTGGTTCGGCGCGATCTACCTGATCTCGGCCGTTGTCGCCGGGCTCCTGACACTCAACGCCCTGCGCTACGGCCACTGGGTCGCGCCTGCGGTGGCCGTCTCCATCGGCATCGGCGTGGCCATGCTGCGCTCCCATTTCGCCTTCCAGGCGCGCGAGCAGGCCGTGCAGGACGCGCGCCTGGCCGCCGCCGAGGAAGAAGCCCAGGCCCAGCAACGCCGCTTCCACGCCGCCTTCACCAACGCGGCCATCGGCATGGCCGTGGTCACGCGCGAGGGCAAGCTGCTGCAGGCCAACCAGGCGCTGTGCAGCCTTGTCGGCTGCGATGCCCAGGCCTTGCACGGCACCGACGTGCGCGCGCTGCTGCACAGCGGCGACGTGAAGCTGCTGCAGCGCCAGATCGACACCCTGCTCGCCGGCGCGACCGACAGCTTCTCGATCGAGCTGCGCTGCCGCACCGCGCTCGGCGGTGACGAGAGCTGGGTGTCGCTGCACTGCGCGCCGTTCGAGGACGAATCCGCCCTCGGCGCCGGCATGATCCTGCAGGTGCACGACATCAGCCAGCGGCGCCGCGCCGAAGGCCAGCTCAAGCACATCG